>RRZU013283250.1_pt1 | contig 12162 bp, 13 predicted proteins | sample 2165561 | NCBI WGS metagenome assembly RRZU01 (sample SAMN10456909, study PRJNA506462) | wastewater metagenome | isolation source: wastewater sludge | place: USA: Moscow, Idaho | reverse complement strand
TTCGACGGCCCGGACTCCTCACGGAGCCCGGGCCGTCGCCGTTCAGGCGGGCGCCGCTGGCACCTGTCGTCAAAAGATCCGTCGTGTCGTCAGGATTTCGTGACGACAGGACGGCTTTTGGTGACGACAGGTGGGCTGGCGGGGCGGCGCTGCGGGCGCCGTCGACTCGTGATGCCGAATCTCCTCCAGAGGCGCCACGACCGGCCGATTCGGAGACCCGACGCAGGAGCCGGCAGTGTTGCGAAAGGCAGATCATGACCGTGACGTTCGATGCTCACCGGTTCGTCGAGGAACTGGCCGACGTGCTGCCGGAGCGCTGGCTGACGGATCGACTCGACACGGTCCCGAACTTCTGGGAGGTCGTCGAGTACGGGCGGGAGAGCTACGAGATCCGCAACAGCAAAATGCTGCGGTGGCTGCTCGACCCGAACGGTTCGCACCGGCTCGGGGATCGCTTCGTCCGCCGCCTCGCGGCATTGGCGTCCCGGGAACTTGCCGAACGGCTGGCGATGCGGAATGCGGAGCAGCTCAGGAAGGTGACCGTCGACGTCGAGCTGCCGTTGCGCATCGAGGCGGGGGAGAAGGTGGCCCGAGGACGACTGGATCTGCTCTATCGAGACCCCTTGCTCGGCGTCTACCTCGCGATCGAGAACAAGACCGGCAGCGCCGAGCACGCCATGGGTGAGAGCGAGGGCTCGCAGACCTCGGGCTATCGCGACGCTCTGGAGCGGAAGTATCCGGGCGAGCACGGCACGTTCATCTACCTTGCGCCCCAGGGCGATGCCGCGAGTGATGACGGGTGGGTGACGGTGAGCCACCAGGCGTTCTTCGATGTGTACGAGCAGTTGGCGGCCGACGCGGATCGGCACACCCGCAAGCTCATCAAGGACTTCCACTACGACCTGCGGCGCAAGCTCGACACCTCCATCGACGCGGCGGTGGGTCGACTCCTGTTCTCGGACTACTCCGACACTGTGGTGACTCGGCTGACGCCGTCGAACTCGCTGTGGGGTGTCATGGCCCTCCTGCCTTCTTCGACCTGGCTCGCGTCGGACTCTGCGGAGCGTGTCTCCGCTGCGGAGCGGCACTATCTCGGTCTGCGCGATCAGCTGACCGGCTCGTGGCCGATGGAGGAGTGGGCCGGCTTCGCTGCGCAGGTGACGCAGGAGTTCGAGCGCCGTGGCCTTGAGGTCGGGCGGCCCGTCACGCCGGATGTGCTGCAGCGGGTGGCGCTGTTGCTCTGGGACCACCGGCCGATGAAGGTCGTCGACCACTCCACCGACGAGACGGTGCAGGAGTTGGTGCGTCGGCTCTTCGTGCTGATCACCGGGAAGCCCGCCGAGGTCGGGGAGGCCGCGCCGTCGGGAGAGTTCGCTGAGCTGTGCGAGTCGGTCTCCATCAGTCGGAGCCGCGGGCAGGGGATTCAGTTCGACGCGGGCCGCAGTCGGTACAAGCTCCAGGGGAGCGCGCGGACGCACACGTTCGAGCTCATGGCCCTGTCCAGGGAGACCGGACGCGGGACCCCCGAGCTGCGCGACCCTGAACTGGGGATGCGGCGGACGTCGCTGGCGGACTGGGGCTACACCGGTGGCGTCTGGGATGCGGCCGCGCTGCAGGCGCGCGCCGCGCAGATGGCCGTCGAGGTCGTCGCCTCGCGTGACCGAGTCGCGCAGCGCTGACGGCTTCACCTGTCGTCAAAGAAGCCGTCGTGTCGTCAGGAATTCGTGACGACAGGACGGCTTTGGTGACGAGAGGTTCGGTGCCGTGAGGCAGAGATGCGGGCGCATCCACAGGGGTAGTGGCGCACGTGTGGCTCTCCACAGGGCGGCCCTGCACACCCAGCGCCGTCTCGGCGCGCTGGCCAAGCTCGAGACCATGCCGAGCGATGCAGCGACCCGCAGCAGCACCAGTCCCGGAGGGCTCCAGCTCACCGAGGTGCCCCTCGTGGTGCCGGCGGCCGGGGTCTTCACGGTCCGGGCCGGGATCAAGCAGGGCCTGACGCGCAAGGAGCTGCGGGCGCCGGGGCTCCACCGGCCCCTGCACGGCGTGCGGTCGACGACCCCCGTGGAGTCCATGCCCGCCCGCTGCCGCGCGGTGCTGGCGATCGCCCCGGCGGGCACGGTCATCTCGCACGTCACCGCAGCCCGGCTCCACGACCTCTGGCTGTCGAGGGTCGACGACGACAGCATTCACGTCATCCGGCCGGCAGGGACCAGCCGGATCCGCCGACCGGGGATCACCGATCACGAGGGCCTCAATCGCCGATCACTCGGCGTCGTCCACGGCATCCCCGTCACGTCGGCCGCCGACACCTGGGCCGACCTCAACGGCGTGATCACCCCCGGCAATCTCGTCTGCGTCGGTGACGGCATCGCGAACGCCGACGGTGGTCTCGAGGCCTTGGCGGCGGCCCTTTCGTGGCGCGTCTCCCGCAGGGCGCCGGGCGTGGGATCGCTCCGGCTCGTGCAAGCCCGAGTCCGGAAGGGGTCCCGCTCCCGGCTGGAGTCGATGGGCCGTGTGGTGCTCGTCAACGGCGGCCTGCCCGAACCGCTGCTCAACTACGCCGTGAAGGATGCCGCGGGGGAGGGGCTCGCCGAGGTCGACCTCGCCTGGCCGGACTGGCGGACCTGCGTGGAGCTCCAGAGCAAGAAATTCCACCAGGGACGTGAGGTCGTCGACGAGTCGAGACGCCAGCTCCTCACCGACGCGGGCTGGTTCGTGGGGTTCATGTTCCCCGAGACGACCTTCACCGAGCTCAAGGCCCGCGCGTTCGTCGACCACATGAGGGGCCAGCTCATCCTGCGCGGCTGGAAGCCCTAGGACCAGGCCGGACCTGTCGTCAGCAAGTCCGTCCTGTCGTCACGAAATCCTGACGACAGGACGGATCTTTTGACGACAAGTGAGGCACCCTGCGGCCACACGCAGAAGGGGCGCCTCGGCGAAGCCGGAGCGCCCCGTATGCGCAAGAACCTCAGAAGGCCTTGGCCGCCGCGTCGACGTCGACGGCCTTGTCCGTGTCGAGCACGAGCATCAGCTCACGGTCGAGCTTGCACACCCGAGTAACAAGCTCACGCACACGGCCGACGACCGTGTCCGGGGGAGCCTCGAAACGGTCCTGGTCGGGCTCGAGCACGTCGCCGATCTTGTCGACGAGCAGCGAGGTGACCGTGTCGCCGGAGGTGCGGACGACGACGTTCGTCGCCTCGAGGCCTTCGTCGCGGGCCGGCAGGCCCATCCGCTCGCGCAGGTCGATCGTGATGACGATCTGGCCACGCAGGTTGATGAGGCCGCTGACCTCGCGCGATGCCATGGGCACGGGGGTGAGGTTCTGCTCGCGCAGCACCTCCTGGACCGTCTCGACCGGCACGCCGAAGAGGTGTCCGCCGAGGCGGAAGGTGCAGTACTGGTTGGCCATGGGTCAGGCCTCCTGTCCGGCGAAGGCGGAGTACTGGGTCGCTCCGCTGTAGGCGTCGGCCTCGGGCGCGATCATCCCGGCGAGCGCCGTGTCGATGTTGAGCAGCTCGGTGACGTGCTCGTTGACGACGGCCGAGCCGAGGTTTCCACCGGTGTCGAGGTGCGTGCGGATCGCGAGCTCGTCCTCGACGATGTCGAGCACCTGGGCGACGACGAAGCCGAAGAGCTGACCGCGGTGCTGGCACACGACGACCTGCAGCGGTGCGTCGGGGTCGACGGAGTCGAAGCTGCCGTAGTCGTCCGCCAGGCGCAGCAGCGGCAGGATGACTCCGCGATACTGCACGACCTGGTTCTGACCGACCGTCTCGACCCGGGTGAGCGGGAACTCCTCGAGACGCTCGACGCACTTGAGCGGCAGGGCGACCCGGCGACCGTTCGACAGCTTGACGACGAGCAGCGAGGCGGAGTCGTTGCGGACGAGGCGCGCGGCCTCCTCGGCGGCCCGCTTGGCGGCCTCGCCTCCGTCGTTGACCATGCCGGCGTGCGCCGCGAGCGAGTTCGTGTCGAGGATGAGCGCGACCCGACCGTCACCCATGAGGGTGGCGCCGGCGTAGAGGTCGAGGCCCCGCAGCTGGCGACCCAGCGGCTTGACGACGATCTCCTCGGTGTCCTCGATGTCGTCGACGATGAGCCCGAACTGGCGCTGGTCGGCGCGCAGCACGGCGATGAACGTCGTGTCCGAGTCGGCCTTGTTGACGCCGATCTGCTCGCGCAGGTCGACCAGGGGCAGCAGGTCGCCGCGGAGGCGGTAGACCGGGGTGCCCTGGATGTTCTCGAGGCGCTCGGCGGCCTGCTCGCGGTCCAGACGGACCAGCTCCAGCAGGTTGACCTGCGGGATCGCGAACATGTTGTCCTTGCCGCGCACGAGCAGCGCCGGGATGATCGCCAGCGTCAGCGGGATCTTGATCCGCGTGACGGTGCCCTTGCCGAACTCCGAGCTGACGTCGATGACGCCGCCGATCTTCTCGATGTTCGTCTTGACGACGTCCATGCCGACGCCGCGGCCCGACACGTTGGTGACGGCGGCGGCGGTGGAGAAGCCGGCCTTGAAGATGAGGTGCTGGGCGTCGCGCTCGGAGAGCCGGTCGGCCTCCTCGCGGGTCATCAGACCCTTCTCGACGGCCTTGTCCCGGACCTTGTCGGCGTTGATGCCGGCGCCGTCGTCGACGATCTCGATGTTGACCTGGCCGCCCTCGTGGTAGGCGCGCATGAGCAGCACGCCCTCGGCGGGCTTGCCCTTGGCGACGCGCACCTCGGGGGTCTCGATGCCGTGGTCGCAGGAGTTGCGGACCAGGTGCGTCAGCGGGTCCTTGATCGCCTCGAGGATCGTCTTGTCGAGCTCGGTCTCCTTGCCCTGCATCTCGACGCGGATCTGACGACCCAGGCCGTTGGACAGGTCACGCACGACGCGCGGGATCTTGCTCCACACCGTCTCGATGGGCTGCATGCGCGTCTTCATGACGCCCTCCTGCAGCTCGCTCGCGACGAGGGAGAGGCGGTGCATCGAGCGCTGGAGCTCCTGGTCCTCGCTCGCCGCGGCCCGCTGCACGAGCTGGTTGCGGGAGAGGACGAGCTCACCGACGAGGTTCATCAGCGAGTCGAGCAGGTCGACGTCGACGCGGATGCTCGAGTCGGCGACCGAGCGACCCTTCGGGCCACCCTCACCGGCCTCGGGCTTCGCAGCGGCGGGAGCCGGCGGGGGAGTCGGCGCCGCGGCGGCGGCAGCCGTCGACTGCGCGGCGGCAGCGGCCTGCGCGGCCTCCTGCGGAGAAGGCGCGGAGCTGTCGGAGCCACCCGACGCAGCCGGAGCCGGCGCGACGGCCGGAGCGGACGAAGAAGACGCAGCCTCGACCGGCGCGGACGCGGCCTGGGCGACGTTGGCGGCGACGGCACCGGGCATCGCGGTCGCCGCAGCAGCGGCGGCCTCGGGCGTCTCGGCGCTCGCGACGACCTCGGTCTGCACGACCTGGGTCACCTCGACGGTCGCCTCGGCCTGCGCGGACGCGGCGTGCTCGACGGCGGTCGGCTCGATGGCGGCGACGGCCTCGACGAGCGCCTCGGTCGCGGCAGCAGCCTGCTCGACGGCTTCGACCGCAGCCTCGGCGGCGGCCTGACCGGTCGCGGCGGCGGCAGCGGCCTCGGGGTCGCGACCCTCGAGGAGAGCGTGCAGCTTCGCGGTGAGCGCGGCGTATTCTTCCGTGCCCTCGTTGCCGTCGTTCTCGATGTGCCCCAGGAGGCTACGGACCGCGTCGACCATCTCCAGCAGCGCGGTCGCCATGACCGGCGTGAGCACCATCTCGCCGTCGCGCAGCTTGGAGAGCAGGCTCTCACCGGCGTGCGCGACCCGCTCGAGGGTGTGCAGCGCGAGGAAGCCACTGGTGCCCTTGATGGTGTGCAGGGTGCGGAAAATGCTCGACAGCAGCTCCCGAGAATTCGGGTCTCGTTCCAGGGCCAGCAGATCCTGGTCCAGCTGGTCGAGGTTTTCGTGGGATTCGACCAGGAACTCCTGGACGATCTCCTCCATGCCTTCCATCGGCACGCTCCTTGGGGCGATAGGGGAATCGCTGCACCCATCGGCGGTGAGTCCCCTTACCTGAGGCAGACCTTCGCCGTCACGGCCGTCCGGTGACACGGTCTATCCACACGCTCTATCCACACGCATGCGTCACACCTCTTATCCCCACACGGGTCAGACCGGCCCCGTATCCGTCGATGGGAGAGACGGCTCACGCGCAGAACACCTGCCGATCGCAGGCCGAAGCCCCGCACAAGGGTGCGGATCAGTCGCAGTGACAACGGGGTTCACGAGATTGTCGCTCAAGTCCCTTGGGGCAGCGCCGATAAGGGGTTGTCCACCCATGGGCGGGTCGATCACACCAGGTCACGTGCCGGCACAGCGCCGGCGCCTGCACCACGTCGACGACCTGGCGCCATCGACCGACTGCCTGAAGGACTCTCCCGAAGGACTTCACGAAGGACCGAGCATGCACTTGTCCAGCGACGACGTCGCGCAAATCGTCCAAGAGGTATTCAGCTCCATGCTCGGCCTCGACATCGAGCCTGCCGAGATCGAGATTGAAAACGCGGGCGCGGCCGTCGCAGGATCGGTCGGTGTGAGCGGTGCGACCGACTGCCTCATCAGCATGGAAATGCAGGAGGAAGCGGCTCGCGCCGTCGCCGGCGCGATGTTCGGTCTCGAGGCCCCCGACGTCAGCGACGACGACATCGCCGACGCCGTCGGTGAGCTGACCAACATGGTCGGCGGCAACATCAAGAGCCTTCTCCCCGAGCCGAGCACGCTCTCGCTGCCCGTCGTGGCCCACGGCCGCATCCCGACCCTCAAGGTCGTGGGTGGCAAGCAGCTGCTCAACCAGACGTTCCTCTCCGGCGAATATCCCGTCGTCGTCATCGTCTGGAATCGACCCCAGACGAATTCCTGACCACCACCACCCACCCCTGTGTGAAAGAGAGAAATACCGTGAAGGTTGTAGTCGCCGACGACAGCCGGGCGATGCGCATGATCGTGGTCCGCACCCTGCGCCAGGCCGGATTCGACGGCGCCGACATCACCGAGTGTGAGGACGGCGCCGAGGGTCTGGCCAAGGTGAAGGAGATCGGGCCGGACCTCGTCCTGTCCGACTGGAACATGCCGAACATGTCCGGCATCGAGTTCCTCCAGGCGCTGCGCGCCGAGGGCAACAACGTGACCTTCGGGTTCGTCACCTCCGAGGGCTCGGACGCGATGCGTCAGCAGGCCTCGGACTCCGGTGCCCTCTTCCTCATCGCCAAGCCCTTCACCGCCGACATGTTCGCCGAGGCGCTCAAGCCGGTCTTCCGCTGATCGCCATGGCGACGTCCATCCCCGATCCGAAGCCCATCAAGGATCTCTTCGCGAGCCTGCTGGGTCGCGACGTGGAGATCTCTCCGATGGGCGAGCCGGTGGTCCCGACAGCCCGACGCGCGTGCTGCGTCGGTCTGTACGTCAACTCCGAAGCCGACGTCAAGGCGCTCGTCGCCGCAGACCTGGAGTTGTCGGCCCGCGCCGGCGCCGCCCTGGGCCTCGTGCCCAAGGCGGGAGCCGACACGGCCATCGAGAACCGCGAACTGCCTGCGGCGCTCTACGACAACTTCTTCGAGGTGATGAACATCTTCAGCTCCCTCTTCAACGACGGGGAGCCCGAGGATCACCTCAAGCTCAGCTCGGTCTTCCAGCCCGGCTCCGTCATCCCGACCAACGCGGCTCGCATGCTGCGTGGCCTGGGCAAGCGGGCCGACTTCAACCTCGACGTCGACGGCTACGGCCGCGGCGCCCTGGGAGTCGTCGTTCCTCTGTAACACCACGCGTCCACACACAGGTGTGTGCGGATGGACGCGGCGCGGTGCCCGTGGGTCTCGCACCCACGGGCACCGGCGTCGCAGTGCTTGAAAACGAACCACTCTCGGCCGATGAGTTCATCAGCCCCCCACACCACCGGAGGACGAGGAACAACATGCGTGCACTCGTGATCGACGATTCTCGAGCCATGCGCACCATCCTGACGCGCCTGATGGACAACCTCGGCTTCGAGGTGGAGGCGGTCGGCGACGGTCAACAAGCGCTGGCAGCCGTCGAGCGAGGGCCCAAGCCGAATGTCTGCCTCATCGACTGGAACATGCCCGTGATGAACGGGCTCGAGTTCATCGTCGAGGTGCGCAAGAACCGCGAATGGCGCGACATCACGCTCATGATGGTGACGACCGAGGCCGAGCAGGCCAACATCGTGCGCGCGCTGGCCGCCGGCGCCCACGAATACGTCATCAAGCCCTTCACCAGCGAGATCATCGAGAGCAAGCTCGCGATGCTGGGGCTGCTCTGATGCCCGCCCCGATCCGGGTCCTCGTGACCGACGACTCCGTCGTCCTTCGCCGCCTCATCACCGACGTGCTCTCGGGTGACCCCGAGATCGAGGTCGTCGGCACCGCCGTCAACGGCAAGAACGCGCTCGACAAGCTGCCGCAGCTCAAGCCGGACATCATGACGCTCGACATCGAGATGCCGATCATGGACGGCCTGCAGACCCTCGTCGAGGTCCGCAAGACGAACAAGAAGCTGCCGATCATCATGTTCTCCACGCTCACCGAGCGCGGAGCGGGAGCGACCCTCGATGCGCTCGAGCGCGGCGCGAGCGACTACGTGACCAAGCCGGCCAACGTCGGCAGCGTCTCGGAGTCGATGGAGGCCGTGCGCAGCCAGCTCATCCCCAAGATCAAGTCCCTCACCGGCCGGATGCCGGCCGCCCCGGCGCGGGCCCGCCCCGCCTTCGGTGGCGCGCCGCCGCCGAGCGCCCCGGGCCGCCTCGCGGTCCCCGGTGTCGGTGGTCCGGCGCAGGCGTCGGCTCCCGGCGTCAGCGGCACGGCCGCCCGCCCGACGGGCCGCGTCGACGTCGTCGCCATCGGCATCTCCACCGGCGGGCCCGACGCCCTGACCCAGGTCGTCTCGGCCCTGCCCGGCGGCTTTCCGGTGCCGATCGTCGTCACCCAGCACATGCCGCCGGTCTTCACCCAGCTCTTCGCCCAGCGCCTCGACGCCAAGTCCAAGCTGCGCGTCGTCGAGGCCAAGAACGGCGAGCTGCTCGAGCCGGGCAAGATCCTCATCGCCCCCGGCGACTGGCACATGCGCCTGGTCAAGAAGCCGAGCGGCGCGGGCGTCGCCCTCGACCAGGGGCCGCAGGAGAACTACTGCCGCCCCGCGGTCGACCCGATGTTCCGCAGCGTCGCCGAGGTCTACGGCGGCAACGTGCTGTCGGTGATCATGACCGGCATGGGCTCCGACGGATACCGCGGAGCCGAGCACATCCTCCACGCGGGAGGGTCGCTCATCGTGCAGGACGAAGCGACCTCGGTCGTCTGGGGCATGCCGGGTGCCGCCGTGCACGCCGGCCTGCCCTGCGACATCCTCCCGCTCGGCAAGATCGCCGAGGCGATCACCTCCCGAGTCAACGCACGCGCGGGCGGCGCCACGAACGCAAGGAGCGCCCGAGCATGACCATCAGTGGCAGCGATGTCGACTTCATCAGCCAGGTGGTCCGCGCGCGATCGGCGATCGTCCTGGACCGCAGCAAGGAATACCTCATCGAGTCTCGCCTGCTCACGCTCGCGCGGGCTCGCGGAGACGCCTCCGTCGAGGACCTGGTCCGCAAGCTGAGGGCCGCCCCCAACGGGCCCCTGCGCGACGAGGTCGTCGAGGCGATGACGACGAACGAGACCTCCTTCTTCCGCGACGGGCACCCCTTCATGGCCCTGTCGAACACGATCCTCCCCGAGCTGCTCGTGCAGCGCGGGCGGGAGCGCTCGCTCAATATCTGGTGCGCCGCGTGCAGCTCGGGGCAGGAGCCCTACACGATCGCGATGCTCATCCAGGAGCTCATCGGCGCCGACCCGAGCTGGCGCGTGCGCCTGCTGGCGACCGACCTCGACACGAAGATGCTCCAGCGCACCAAGGAGGGCATCTACAACCAGTTCGAGGTCAACCGCGGGCTGCCGGCGCCGCTGCTCGTGCGCTACTTCGCCCGGCACGGCATGAACTATCAGGTGGACTCGCGCCTGCGCGCGATGATCGAGACGAAGTTCCTCAATCTCGCCGAGCCGATGCCGCCGATGCCGCAGTTCGACATCGTCTTCCTGCGCAATGTGCTCATCTACTTCGATGTGCCGACGAAGCGCGCGATCCTCCAGGGGGTCAAGAAGGTCATCCGTCCCGACGGATACCTCTTCCTCGGTGGCGCCGAGACGACGATGAACGTCGACGACTCCTGGGAGCGTCAGACGATCGGTCGCGCGACGGTCTACCGCCCGCGCTGATCGGCTCGATTGGCTCGCTCCCGCGTGTTCGCGCGGATTCCGGTGTGTGGCAACGGCGCTCACACCGACAGTAAAGGCAGCGTCAAAAACCCCCTCTGAGCTGCGACGTAGGCCACGTCATGTCGACATGGTGCCCGGCTCAGGAGGCCAGGGCCCCGGTCGATCAGGACAGGGCCACGGACGGCCCGTCGCGCCCAGGATCGGGCGCAGCCCAGCACCACAGGGGGATCCCGAAATGACCGAGCTCGTCGGCGACGTGACGATGCGCCTGCTCCAGCAGGCGATGTCCGGCCTGGCCATGCGGCAGCGCACCATCGCGGACAACCTCGCGAACGTCGAGACCCCCGGCTTCCTCGCCGGCAAGGTCGACTTCGAGGCCGCGCTGAAGAATGCGGTCGCCAACGGTGAGGACCCGCTGAGCACCCAGCTCGCCAAGGCCCGCTCCCTGGAGCCGACGCGCGTCAACGGCAGCAACGTCAACATCGACGAGGAGACCCTCGCCGGCCAGCAGACGGTGCTCTCGACGCAGCTCACGGCTGCGGCGATGACGAACAAGTTCACGATCCTGCGCACCTCGATCGGCGGTCAGTGACATGCCCATGTTCGACGCGATGAACATCGCCGACTCCGGACTGACGACGCACCGCAAGTGGCTCGACGCCGTCGCGGACAACATCGCCAACATCAACAACGTGAGCCGGATGGACCAGCCGGCCTTCCAGGAGCGCTTCATCGTCGCCCGCGCCGCGCAGTACGGCGAGCCGCAGGGCGCCTATGTCGCCGGGAACATGTGGGGCGACCCGAACGGCGAGGTCCGCCTCATGCCGGGTCACCCCCTGGCCGACGCCGAGGGCCGCGTGCGCGTCCCGAAGATGCAGCTGTCGGACCAGATGGCCTCCCTCATGCTCGCGCAGCGGGCCTACCAGGCGAACATCTCCGTCGCCGAACGTGCCAAGACCACCTACGAAGCAGCGATCGGAATCGGTAAGTGAGCATCGCACCCATCGGCCTGCCCAGCGGCTTCGGCATCGCGCCGGGCTTCGGACTCAGCCCCGCCTACGGCGTCGCCGGCAATCTCGCCAAGACGCCGCTGGACGCCCCCGCGAGCGTGCAGGGCGTGCAGTCGTTCGGCAATCTCCTCGCCCAGAAGCTGTCGGACCTCAACGGCATGCAGAAGCGCAGCGACCAGCTCGCGGTCAAGGCCGCGACGGGCGATCTGCGCGACATCCACGAGTACACGATCGCCGCGAACGAGGCGGCCGTCGCGACCCAGCTCGTCGTCGCCGTGCGTAACAAGGGTGTCGAGGCCTTCAACGAGATCATGCGGATGCCGTTGTGAGGAATCAGCGGTTCCAGCAGGTCGTCACGCGGGTCCGGAGCAGCTTCGACGGCTTCACCGCCGGTCAGCGCGCGGTGACCATCATCGCGCTCGTCATCGCCCTCGTCGGCGGTGTCTTCTTCTTCCAGTGGGCCTCCAAGCCGCAGATGGCTCCGGTCTTTTCGCGGCTCTCGCCCACCGACGCCTCGGCCGTGACGACCAAGCTCACGGAGAAGGGCGTCCCCTACAGCCTGAGCGCCGACGGCACGACGATCGAGGTGCCCAAGGACCAGGTCCAGCAGATCCGGATCGAGCTCGCCGGCGAGGGGCTGCCCGCGGGCGCCGACGCCAACGAGGGCTACCCCCTCGTCGAGAACGCGCCGCTGACCACTTCGGACTCCCAGCAGCGGATCCTCGTCAAGCGCGCCACCGAGGGTGAGCTGAAGAAGGCGATCCAGCAGATCGAGACGGTGCAGACCGCGACGGTCAATCTCGCGCTGCCCGACCCCGACGTCTTCACCCGCGACCAG
>RRZU010374044.1_pt1 | contig 12162 bp, 9 predicted proteins | sample 2165561 | NCBI WGS metagenome assembly RRZU01 (sample SAMN10456909, study PRJNA506462) | wastewater metagenome | isolation source: wastewater sludge | place: USA: Moscow, Idaho | reverse complement strand
TAAGGGTCCGGCGGCGCGCACGTAGTCGCCAAACAGCCAGGCTGGGCCCGCGGCGGTTTTCACCTGCCACCAGCCCTGGACACTGCTGTCACTGCCGGCCGTCGCGCCGGTCTGGCCCAAGATCGGGAGTGCATCGCCTTCGACTACCGCGCCTACGGAGGCAAAGCCTGTCCCCGGCCCGGCGCGCAGATTGAGGACTGCGGCCGTTACAAACGCTGTCGGGGTCGTGGGTTCTGCGGAGGCTGCGGGTGCCGCAGCTGCGTCAAAGCCGGCTGTTGTGTCTGCCGGGGGAGATGCCTCGGCTGCCGCCACGGGTGCCACGAACGGGGCGCCGCCACCAGACTTGAACTGGCTGCTGTACTGGGCGGTCAGCCCAATATACGCGTCGCCGTAGGCCGCGCTTGGCTCAATGTAGCTGCCTTCTGGCCACTCATTAAAGCTGGTGATGACCACCCAATTGGGTGTGCTCGCCATCGCCGCCTGCCAGGACTGGCCATAGTAGGCGCCGCCATCGCGGCTGCGGGCAAAACCACTGTTTGGCCGAATCGCCACATCATTATAGCCAGGCATCACGGTAGCCACCCACAGCTTGGGGGCGCCGGTCGCCTCGCGCATTGCTGCCACCCGGCCGGCAAACTTCTGATCAATGGCGGTTAGGTCGGCGGGAGGATTCCACGTGTTGGAATAAAGGTAGTGGCCGTCAAACACACTCAACTGGCTCGTGTCGACGCCTTCGCCGATCCACAGGGACCCATTGCCCGGATCGACCTGGCTGCGGATGGCCGCCCACGTGCCAACGTCGTACATACCCGAGCGCCAGAAGAAGACGACGGGCTTGCCGTCAGCGCGCAGGTACGCCGGCTGGTTAGCATGGACGCTCAACGCATGCTGCAAGGCAGCCGCGACACTGTCATACCCACCAAGAAAAGGCGAGTCGGTCTCAAACAGAATACCAATGCGGAAATTGCGTGCGGCCGCCTCTTCGAGCAGTGCCGTCAGGTTCGCTTCAGTCTGGTTTGAGTCACCATTTGGACCATACCAGGCCACAACGAAGCCGTCGATTCCTGCTGCCTTGGCCTGGTCAATGTGGCGTCCCATCGCGCCGCGGTCGGCACTGATATAGCGTTCGGCCGGCAGGTCGCTCAACTGGCCAGAGTTCCACGTATTGTCGTCGTACCAGCTGTAATAAAAGGCAAGTACCAGCGGATCGGAGATTGCCTGCGCCGCCGGCGCCGCGCTGGCCGTACGGCCGGACTGCAGGAGGATGCTGAACAGCGCGACCAGTATCAGCAGCAGGACTGTCAACGCGATACGCCAGCCGAGATGCATGCGTTTTTCTTGCCAGTCGGCAGCAGCATCGCTTGGCACCGAGGTGAGAAGTGCCGCAGGACCGCTGGGGGGTGCGCTTAGTGCGATACTCGCAGAGGCAATCGTTGCTTTTGTGGCAAGCGCTTTCGCGCTCGATTTGCCGCCCGTCGGTAAGGCAGGCGGATTCGTGGAAACAGATGTCATGTCAATTGTGAGATGTGAACCAAGCTCGGTTGTCGCCGCCGGGGAGGCTGGCGCTGCAGGCACGCTGTGGGCAGTGCCGACGGTTCAACCGGCTGTAAAAAGAGTGCGCTGTCGTAATCATCGGCCCCTTACTACTTGGCCGGTAGCCACTTTGACGGTAAGGTTAAGCATGTTGTTCCCTACGCCCGATGGTATCACGGACGCACGCAGCGCCAAAATGTGAAGGGGTAAGACTCATACCCGTGCGCCAGGCGCCACTTTCATGGCCGGCAGCGAAAGAAGTTCATTTAACATCATGGCTGTGGCACCCCACACCGTCTGCCCCTGAATCGCAAAAAAGGGCACTTCTCCTGTTCGGCCACGCAGATCCCACGTCTCTACGCGGCGATTTGCCGGGTTTAACAGGTCCAACAGTGGCGTTTCGATAATCAGAGCCACCTCGTAAGGGTCAGGGCGGAATTCGGGTCGATAGTCGATCCATGCCACCGTTGGCTGCACGAGATAGTTCGAAGCATAGACGTACAGCGGCGTCAGGTGCCCAAGCACTGTGACCTCGTTTGGGTGGACGCCCACTTCTTCGTAGGCTTCCCGTAGGGCAGTCGCCGTCAAATCGGTGTCCAGTGGATCAAAGCCGCCACCGGGGAATCCTACCTGGCCGCTGTGAACCCCTGTATAGGTTGGACGCAGGATCAACGGGACGTACAGTTGGTCGCGCTGCGGGTAGAAGAGTGCTAGTACGCCTCCCTGGCGCGCATCCGGCCGCACCGTGTCATATGACTCTCCGCTGCGGGCACGAAATAGAGGAGCCATACCCATTTGGGCCTCCTTGCCCGGCAGCGTCCCGCCAAGGTCATGGCGGATCTGGCGGAAAAATGGCTCAAACAAGTCGCTCATAGGACGCGGCAGATGAGTCCCTTCAAGTACTCACCTTCGGGAAAGGTGACGGCGACAGGGTGGTCGGCGCTCTGCCGCAGCCATTCCAGGATTTGCACTGTGCGCCCGGCGTCGACGGCTGCGCCGAAGACAACTTTTTGAAATAAGGCAGCATCCACCAGCCCGCTGCAGCTAAAGGTGGCAAGAATTCCGCCGGGATTCAGCAGTTGCAGAGCCAGCAGGTTGATGTCCTTGTAGCCGCGCAGGGCTCGTTCCATATGCTGCTGGCTCTGCACGAACTTGGGCGGGTCCAGTACGATCATATCGAAGCGTGGCCCACCAGGGTCTTCTCGCCAGTCGCGTAGAATTTCGAAGACGTCACCCGCTACGCCTTCGGCGGCGGTATCCGGATCAAAGCCGTTAAGGCGTAAGTTTGTTTCGGCCAGTTCGAGTGCTTCGACGCTGCTGTCGATACTGATCACGTGGGCGGCGCCCGCATTCAGCGCGTAGACGGCGAAAGCACCCGTATATGCAAAGGCGTTGAGCACGTGTGGACTGCGACCTGCCCTGTGTGCATACGCTCTACAGTATGCTGCGAAGCGGCGTCGGTTCTGCCGTTGGTCTGTGTAGAAGCCTGTCTTCTGGCCGTGCTCCAAGTCTACGGCAAAGCGCAGCCCGCTTTCCACCACCTCGATCGGCCCGGTCGGTCCTGTTCCGGCGAGCAAGCCGGACGCAGGGCTAAGCCCCTCCTGGCGGCGCAAGGCCATCTCCGAACGCTCGATCACACCCCTACACCCGGTCATCTCAAGCATCAAATCGGCCAGGAACTGCTTGCGTTGATCGATGGCCAGCGTTCCTGCCTGCAGGACGAGGTAATCCGCAAAACGGTCTACGGTCAGTCCCGGAAGTCCGTCATTTTCCGCATTGACCAGGCGCAGCGCGTTGGTGTCGTCCATATCCGGGATCGCCGCACGTGTCGCAATGGCCGTCGCCAGGCGACCCCGCCAGAAGGCCTCGTCGATTGGCTCCTGCACCCAGGTAAGCAGGCGCACCTGGATCTGGCTGCGCCGGTTAAGGTACCCGCGTGCTAGCCAGCGGCCGTCGGCAGTGGTTACGTCCACAATGTCTCCGTCGGCGGCCGCAGGTGGAATGTGTTCGATGGCTCCGCTAAAGATCCACGGGTGACCCTGCCGCACAGGCTTGTCGCGATTGGGTTTGAGTCGGACCACTGTGCTTGTCACTGTGTATACCCGTGTGCAACTTCCCAACCGAACTCGTTGATGCGTACCTCTTCGTCCGCCAGCCTGACGAGGCGCTCTGCCGGTAAGTAGTCAAACGCTTTTTCGATGCCCTCGGCATTCGTCAACACCCCGGTTACGTGCTCCGGCGCACGGCTGCGAAAGCGCAGCTTGTAGCCCTTGTAAATTGCCCAATATGTAAGCGGCTTGACGTTTGCACTCATTTTCGGTCTCTACCGGCACCTATTGTCTCTGCCACTCGCAGCAGATAATGTCTCGTGTCTGCGCAAAGATACGCAGCGACTCGGCGCTGCGCAGCCCGCACACCCATAATACCTGTCCGTCGCGGCGATCGACAAGGAGCGGCCAGCCCGGTCGCACGCTGGGAGGAATCTTATGGCTGCTGAGCACGTCCACCACTCTGCGATGTCCTCCCTCCATGCCAAACGGCGCAATGCGCTGTCCCGGCCGGGGCGTGGTAAGTGCCGGCTGGCCCAGAGCCTCGGCATTCGCATACAGCTTCCACGGTGAGTGGGTCGCCCTCCATGCTGCCGGAAGCTCGGCAGCGGAAATGCGAGCGGTGGTCAGCCGCCAGGCACCGGCCGTAAGTTCGCCGGGCACCGGCACGAGACACTCCGTGTGCTCGGCGCGCCAGGCGGCGTCCAGCAATGGGTGGTCGACCGCCAGGGGCGTGGCACTCGCTGTGTGCAGACAAAGCCGCGCTGCTTGCGCTGCCGTGGCGCCAATGACCGTCCAGGCGAGATCCTCCGGAAGTGGATGGGGGCCACTGCTCTTCCCTGGGGCGGCGGACTGGAGAATCCGCTCGATGTGTTCAAAGCCAATCTGCCGGGCATGAGGAGCCAATTGATTAAGTGCCAGGCGCAGAACCCCGCGCCGTGCTGCAAGGGGCTGCTGCTGCCAGCGCAGGTGGTCCAGAATAAGCCGTTCAGCTGCCGCAGGCTCTAAAAGCAGCTGCCGGAGTGTGGCGGCATCGGCCTCTTCGGTGCGTTGCGCTTCGTCCGCCAGCAGGCCGGCGGTGCGGGCTAGTGTGCCGACAATATTAGGGTTGAGGTTTGCCAGCGCCGGCATAACCACGTGGCGGAGGTGGTTGCGCGCAAAGTGTAGATCGGCGTTGGTTTCGTCCTCTACCCAGGTCAGCGCATGACGGCGCAGGTAGGCCATGATATCGTCGCGTTGCACTGCGAGTAATGGACGCACCAACCTCACGGGCGGTTCGCTGCCCTCGCCTTGCACCGGTACGTCGGCTACGGGGTGCAGGGCCCCCAACCCGCGCAGGCCGCTGCCCTGCACGAGGCGGAGCAGCAGTGTTTCCGCCTGGTCACCCGCATGGTGTGCAGCGGCGACGCAGGCTGTGCCATGCAAGCCCACTAGGAGTCGGGCGACCTTAGCCAGAAATGCATAGCGTGCGGTGCGTGCGGCAGCCTCTAAACCAGCTGCATCGGCATGGAGTATGGCAGGGTCAAGCTTGACCATATGAAATGGGAGCCCGCAGCGAGCGGCCAGCGCTGCCACAAATTCGCCCTCAACTTCCGCCGCAGGACGCAGTCCGTGGTTCACGTGGGCCACCTGCAGGTCCAGCCCCCAGGACGGCGCCAGCTGCCACAAAACATGCAGCAAGCAGACGCTGTCGGCCCCGCCGCTGACCGCCACCACCACCGGCAGGGGGCGGTCAGTCTGCAGGTCAAACAATCCATGCTGTGCTTGGGCATGGGTGACGGCGGACAGGAGCGGATCGGGCATAGTGGGCGCGGGATTTCTGTTCACGGCACGATTATAGCATGTGCGGCATGAAGCGAGTCTGACCGGACCCTCTCCCCCTTTCACTCCCCCCTTGTTTGGGCCGGTTTGCGCCGCATGCTATAATCAAGTGTAATTTACCCGTAGTCTGCCTCGGGTAAGCGTAAACGAAAACAATACGTGCAGCCTGTTTGGGGCTGCGCGGCTATGGAGATAAGACCCGCGTGCAAAATCCACTGGACTGGCTGCTAGGCCTGTTTTCTCTGGACATTGGAATTGACCTGGGGACGGCGAATACCCTCGTGCACGTCAAAAATCGTGGCATTGTGATCAATGAGCCCTCGGTGGTGGCCATCGACAAGTCGTCGCGACGACGCAACAAGGTCAAGGCGATTGGCGCCGAAGCCAAGGAAATGGTGGGACGAACTCCGGCCCATATCGTGGCGGTGCGCCCGCTGCAAGACGGCGTGATTTCCGACTTTGACGTCACGGAGCAGATGATTCAGTATTTCATCGGTAAGGTGCACGGCAATCGTGCAGTTGGTTCGGCCCGGCCGCGCGTGGTAATCGGCATCCCTTCCGGCGTGACGGAAGTAGAAAAGCGCGCCGTGCGCGATGCTGCTATCAGCGCCGGTGCGCGTGAAGCCGGCCTGGTTGAGGAGCCGATGGCGGCGGCCATCGGCGCCGGTCTGCCGGTGACCGAGTCCGTGGGCTCGATGATCGTTGACATCGGCGGCGGCACAACCGAGGTTGCCGTGATTTCACTGGGCGGTATCGTCGTTTCGCGGTCGATTCGAGTGGCCGGCGACGAGATGAACGAGGATATCATCAACTACGCCCGCCAGAAGTACAACCTGCTGATCGGCGAGCGAATGGCCGAACGAGCCAAGATCGAGATCGGCTCTGCCTACCCAATGGAGCGCGAGCGCACGATGATCCTGCGCGGCCGCAACCTGATCACCGGCCTGCCGGAAGCGGTCGAAGTCAGTTCGGTTGAGATTCGCGAGGCGCTTTCAGGCTCTGTACAGGTCATCGTCGACGCTGTCAAGGCGACGCTGGACGAAACGCCCCCCGAACTAGTGGCGGATCTCATGGAGTATGGGATTGTTTTGGCGGGCGGCGGCGCGCTGCTCCAAGGGCTGGCGCAGCGTTTGCAGGACGAAACGCGCATGCATGTATATGTAGCCGACAACCCGCTGACGGCAGTGGTGATGGGCACGGGTATGATTCTGGAAAAACCTGAATTCTACCGCGAGACCCTGACGACGATGCAGCGCAAATCTACCATCCGGTAGCCTGCGCCAGACTCTGCTATGCGCAACACTGATCGAAAACCGCGCAGTTTTGGCGACATGGGCGTTCGGCTCATTATTCTCGTGCTTGCGGCACTGCTGCTGCTGGCCATGCAAGTCTCGGGCAACCTGCGGCCGCTGACAGGTTTTGCCACGCAGCTCACGTCGCCAGCCCAGCTGAGCGCCACCGGCATCACCGAAGGCGTCTCAAGCGCTTGGGCGTCGCTGTTGAGCCTGCGTACAATCCAGCAGGAGGCGGCGTCGCTTGGCGTCCGCAACCTGCAGCTCCAGGCCGAGATCAATACCCTCAATGAAGTCGAAAAGGAAAACGAGCAGCTGCGCGGGCTGCTGGATTTTGCCCAGACGCGCCCTCGCCTCGAACTGCGCGGCGCCCAGATCGTAGCGCGTACCATCGGCCAGGAGAGCACCAACTTTTTTGACTCCATTCTGATCGACCTCGGCCGCGAACACGGCATTCAGGTCGGCATGCCGGTGGTCACAGCCGAAGGCCTGGTCGGCCGTATCAGCCAGGTCAACGATGCTACCTCGAACGTGCTCCTGCTCAACGACCCGTCTAGCTCGGCGAGCGCGCTGCTTGGTACGAGCCGCCTGAACGGTGTCGTACGCGGCACCACCAGCGGCGAACTGCTCATGGACTTTATCCCACAGGGGCCGACGTTTTCGGTTGGCGAGGTGGTCCTGACCTCCGGCCTGGGCGCCCGTTTCCCCAAGGGTATCGTCATCGGTACGATCAAATCGATCGAGACGCAGGCTAACGCTGTATTCCAGAAGGCCGTGGTGGAGCCTTCGGTCGACTTTGGCAGCCTTGAACTGGTGCTGGTCATCACCAACTTCGACCCCAACGAAGCGCTGCCGGACTTCCAGGCGCCCGCTACGATAACGGAAACGATCCAGTTGGAAGGCGCGCCGGTTGTGGCACCCCAGACAATCACCGGTACGGCCCCGCTTGAAGCAGCACCGGCGGGCGACGCAGCTGGACAGCCCGGCGCACAACCTGGGGAACAGCCCGCGGGGACGACGCCATGAACCGCGGTGCGTTGTTTTATTTGATGATCCCGCTGCTGCTACTGCTGGCGCTGCTGCAGTCGACGGCAGCAGGCCGGATCCAGCTGGGCCAGGTGAAGCCAGACCTGGTGCTGATAATGGTTATCGCGGGGACGCTCCTGTACGGGGGCCGCGCAGGCGTGCTGTGGGCCTTTGTCGGCGGGCTTGGGCTGGACCTGTTCAGCAACGGCCCACTTGGCGCCTCCAGCCTGGCATTGATGGCCGCTGCGCTGGTAGCCAGCGTGGGGCATCGACCGCTTTCTCGTTTCAACATTCTCGTCCCGCTCTCGGCGGCAGCGCTGGGCACCCTGGCCTATGCCTCGGTTTATCTGGGCATTCTGGCCTTGCTCAATTCGATGCAGTGGTTCCCGCGTAATCTACCGTTCCTGGAGGCGATGCGCTATATCGTGCTGCCGGCTACCCTGTATAATACGGCCATCATGTTGCTGCTGCTGCCGCTGCTCAACCGCATGCCGGAGAGCCAGGACCTTTAGTAGAAGGCCTCCAACGCTGCTTCTGCAGTGGTGGGGGGCTGCGAGGCTGTAATTACGCATGTTTGAGGAAAAGACAAGCCGCGATACATCTAAGCTGGCAATGCTGCTCTTCCGGGCAGGAATCGCCCTGATCTTTGTGGTGATGGTTGTGCGCATGTTCCAACTGCAGGTCGTCAGCCGTGAGGAGTATCGTACGTTGGCCGACGAGAATCGCCTGGTGCGAATCGAGACGGCAGCCCCGCGCGGGGTTGTTTACGACCGCAACGGCACCATCTTGGTCCGCAACCAACCAAGCTTCGAAATTGCGTTGGTTCCCGAATTCTTGCCGCTTGACGCCGAAGAGACTGACGTCGACGAAGAAGCACAGGAAATCGAACGCGTGCTGCTGATCCTCGGCGCCGACAAAGATAAGGATGTCGCGCTGCGCGTCGGCGAGATGATGTTCAAGAAGCTGGGCTACGACGACTTCACGCGCACCGTGCAGAAGGCCGACGTCGAAATCAAGCTGCTGAATGACCCTGCCTTTGTCGCACCGCAAGTGGAGGATGGACGCTTGGTGAAGGCTGAGCCGCGCAAGGTCTTTTTCCCCGACCTTGAACAGCAGCTGCCTCTTGCCGGCCTCGTGGCGCTGATCAAGCGCGCTGTTACCATCGAGCGCCAGGGCAGCGCCTCCGATCCGGTGCCAATCCTCGACGGCGTCGACCGTATTCGCGCGTTCGAGGTATCAGAGGAGAGCTTCCGCATTCCTGCGGTACGTGTCAACCAGGTGCCAATCCGGCAGTATATTTACGGTGAACTGCTCAGCCACGTGCTGGGCTTCATGGGCCCGATTCCTGCAGCCTTGGCGGCGGACTATAAGGAGACCGGCTACAACGATCCCAATGAGAAGGTGGGGTTGAACGGGCTCGAGTACTCCTATCAGGATGAAATGCGTGGCACGCCGGGGCTGCGGTTTGTCGAGCGCGACATTTTGGGCACCGACGTGCGCGTGGTAGGTCCTGTACGCGAGCCGGTGCCGGGCTGGAACCTCAACCTGAGCATCGATCTGCGCCTTCAACGCGCTATGTACGATGCCCTCAAAGAGGCCAAAGATACGTCGACCATCGAAAAGGGTGTGCCCTGGGCGGTGGCGATCGCCATGAATCCCCAAAATGGGCAGATCCTCGGCATGGTCAGCCTGCCTTCTTACGATAATAATATCTTCGCCAAGGAGATCGGCGATGATTATCTGAAGCTTGAGAAGGATGAGAGCCGCCCCCTCATCAACTACGCTATCGGCGGCCTGTATCCGCCGGGCTCGACGTTCAAAATGATCACGGCGTCCGCAGCGCTGTCTGAAGGTGTCATTGAACCCGATACGACCGTGACTGACGCCGGTCCCATTTTTCTGTCCAACCGGTACTTTCCCAATGACTTGAGCCAGGCGCAGAAGTTCGTCAGCTGGAACCACAAGTATGGTATCGTGCACGGCGCCATCAACGTGGTCAAGGCACTTGCCCTGTCGAACGACATCTTCTTTTACTACATGGGGGGCGGGTTCCCCGAGCAGTTTGCCGGGCTGGGTCAGAAGCGGATGACCAAATGGATGGATCTGTTTGGCTACGGCAAGCCCACGGGCATCGACCTGCCGGGCGAAGTTGCCGCCCAAATACCGACTGACCAGTGGAAGCGCCAGCTGTTTGCCGAGACATGGACGACCGGCGACAGCTACAACATGTCGATCGGTCAAGGTTACGTATTGGCCACGCCGCTGCAGGTGTTAAATGAGACGATGGCCGTGGCCAACGGCGGCACGATCTATGAGCCGCGCGTAGTGCATCACATGACCGATGCCAACGGCGGCGTGCAGAAGGATTTCGAACCGGTCGTGACGCGCAAGCTTCCGATCAGTGCGGAGAATTTGGGCTATGTCCGCCAGGGGATGTGGGAAGTAATGAATGCCCCTTATGGCACAGGCATTGCGTCTAAGGTGCCAGGTGTGGAAATGGCAGGCAAGACGGGTACAGCCGAGTTCTGCGAGTACATCCCGGAGAAGCAGGACTGCCGCCGTGACGATAAGGACAATCTGCCGACCCATGCCTGGTTCACGGCCTTTGCCCCCTATGACAATCCTGAGATCGCTGTCGTCGTCTTTTTGTATAATGGCGGCGAAGGTTCGGCAGCGGCAGCACCCGTAGCACAGAAGATCCTGCAGACCTATTTTACCGAGATCGCACCCCGACCCCAGGTCGAGCAGGTGGCGGCGCAGCAGCCTTAGAGGAGGCGTAATGGCGGGTGAAGGGCAATCTTATCAAAACCGAATTGCCGACTTATTAGACGACATAACAGTCGGTGCTGCTTCGGTTTCGCCGACCCCAACAGACGGGGCTATTCCGGGTCAAAATGGCGCGGCAAAACCTCTGCCCTTGGACGCGTCCCCGGTTGTGTCTTCGGCTGCGTCCCAGCCTACCTCTCAGCCTTCTGCCAGAGATGCATCTCCTGCGCCGACTTCTCTACCGTCAGCCGCGCCGCTACCGGTGGGAGGAATACCGATAGCAAGTGCAAGCACACCTGCAAGAGACGAGGGTGGATCGCTGCCGCCATTTTTGCGCCAGCCCCCCGCCGATCCTGAGAAGGGTTCAACTCTCCCGGGCACGGCACTGTTCGCTTCTGCTGCCAAGTCAACCACGCCGCATGCAGAGCAGCCACCAGCCCAGCCGCCGGTGCCGCCGGTCGATGGTGAATCCGCATCTAGTTCAACTCTGCCCTTGCTGCCAACTGGGGTGGGCGAAGGCGCTCCGTCGGCGGCAACGCAAGCCGAAGTACCCGCTGTGCCAGATGCCGCTGTCCGCACTGCCGAAACTACGGACGCCGCCGCGGCTGAGGTAGCTGCAACTTCCGTTGAGCCTGCCCCTGGTGAGACCACTGCACCCGTAGGGCCTCCAATCAGTATTAAGGGCCGGTCCGACGGCCTGGTAATTGAGATCGGCAAGGGCTCATGGAGCGAGATTCTGGCCACGCTTGACGAGCGCCTGCAGCAGTCCGCCAGCTTTTTCCGCAATGCGCGCGTCGCCGTCGACCTGGGTGCACGCGCTACGACAGAAGCCGAGCTGAAGCCGTTGGCGGATCTGCTGAAGACACATGGCCTGGTACTGGCATCGGTGCGCACCAGCACTGAGCGTACCTTTCAGGCGGCGCTGGCCTTGGGCTTCACGACGACGCTGGAGTCTGCCGACGGCGTGCCTGTGGCGGACGCCGCTCCGGCCTCTACAAACACGACTGTCGGCGCCTACTTTGTCTATCGCGGCTATTTACGCTCTGGACACCGCTTACAGCGCAAGGAAAGTGTCCTGGTGATTGGCGACGTAAATCCGGGCGCCGAAGTCAGCAGCGACGGCGATGTGCTGGTGTGGGGACGGCTGCGCGGGGTGGTGCACGCAGGCGCCAAGGGCAATACACGTGCAATCGTGGCGGCGCTGGACCTCGATGCGGGCGCGGCGCGGAAATTCACCTTGGCCTATCTGATCCGGGCGGTGACGCCGGGGGTATATCAGCAGCCGGCGGTGTTGGTGGAAGACATGTACCAGCCGTGGCAGTTGGGGCGTGGGGCGATGGGGACGGTGAAAATTGAATAAACGGCATCCACACCGTCATCATGCCAAACACCAGCGCCGGCACGAAATCCAGAAACACTCGATTGATGCTGGTGTACTGCTCCGCCCAACGCTGGGCGTCGGTCATGAAAAACAGGACGAACAAGGCCAGCAGGCTGGCGGTGACCCAGGTCAACCCGGCCCGCTGCCAGGGTGCCATACCCGACCGGACAGCGGTGACCGCCACGACCCCGGCGGTGAGCAGCGCCAGATAAGCGAGCAGATGCCAGTTGGCCAGAATGAAAAAGTTCTTGATGAAAGGATCCCAGCCGCCGCGATAACCCAGAGCAAACCGGCC
>RRZU011489419.1_pt1 | contig 12163 bp, 11 predicted proteins | sample 2165561 | NCBI WGS metagenome assembly RRZU01 (sample SAMN10456909, study PRJNA506462) | wastewater metagenome | isolation source: wastewater sludge | place: USA: Moscow, Idaho | reverse complement strand
ATCGAGGTCAGGGAGCTGGCCGCACATTTTGCGGTCGTATCCATGGCCGACGAAGAAAGCACACCTGAGGTGTATTTCGTGTCTGCCAAAGGATGGCATCGACTCGACCTGGAGATTTGGAACAACGATCTGCTTCCCATGGTCGGCAGGATGATGTCTGCTGACAGACTGAATGACGAGATCAACCCGATGGAAAGTGCCATTGCCTACCTGATTGCCCAATCAGGAGATGTGGAGGAAGAGGCTCTGATAGGCGGCGAACTGAAGCCGCTGAACGAAACGGCGCGAAATACGGTTCGCAGCATCGGTAGCGATCTGCTGCTGGAATGCGAGATGGTGCTCAATGCGGCCAATGAGGCGCGCAGCAGGGCTATCGAGGAGGCAGCCACAACCGCATGGAATGAAGGATTTGAAGCACGCCAGCAGGAGGTTGACGAGGCGCTGGGGCGCTGCCGTGCTCTTGAGCTGGAAAACCGGCAGCTGAGATCTGCCCGAGTGCAGGCTCAGTCTACGCCTAAAGATGGCCCGCAGCGCCCAGTAGTGCCATTGGAGCAACGGATGGGCGCTCTTCTTGGGGTCTGATTGTTACCACTGCGAAGCAGTGCTCTTGAACGCATCTCCAACTGGCAGGCCTCAAAGTGCTGTTCCAACCACTGCTCAAACAGCAGTGCTCTTGAACTCAAGCAATATAACTCATTGTCAGCACCGAGAAAAACCGGAACCCAAAGCGACAAAAACAAGTTATTGGCACCTCATGCAGTAGAGCTTACCCCCGAATCGATGCTTGTTGCTCCAACAGAACCTTGCCACGTTGTTGGTGATGGGTTGCTGGCAGTTGTGACAAGCCATCTGAGGGCGAGTGTGGGGCTCGCTAGGGAGTTGAGGCTGAGAAGTATGTTCCTCTGTTCGGCCCGCCATACCTGCACGACCCGCAACCGGCTGAATCGCTGGTGCGCAAGGGCTGGGCACTACAACTTCAGGCAAAACGCATTTTGCGTGCCAGTTGTATGTGAGAAGGCGGTGCATCCTGGTCAGTCCATGTCATCGTCCAGCTCTCGACCGGGTTCACCCACTGGCAGGAGGGTCATGTTCAGCCATGCTGCGCCCTCGACAACACAGGCCTGGCCGACTGTGAAAGGATGGACTTCAGCCAGCATGAGAGCTCCCATAACCATAGTCCCCAGCGATCAGGCGCGCGGCTGGGTCGAAAGCAGATAGGCAAGTTCGCTCATGGCTCTGATTATAGGTAGCCATTGGCTACTTATCAAGCGCCTTTTCTAAAGTTTTCATCAGGCCGTTGTCGTGGATGAACTCCAGCAGCAGTGCGCTGCGGGCGATGTACCGTGGCACAGGACGCGCATTCGTGGCATAGCGCTTGTAGCTCACGAAATCACATGCCAAGCGCTGAGCCATCACCGCCTGGGTCCAGCCCAGCTCCTGTCGGATGGCTTCAATTTCTTCTGCGGTCACGTAGGGGGCTCCTGCTCGATAGAGGCAAAAGCTCAGTATCGTAGACGCCGTATGGGCGGTATCGACTTGACCTGTGGGCTCAAGGTCGAAGGTTATGGGATGCGTCGGGGCACGGAGAGTGTCTTCGACACGCCCTCGGCCGGGCCCTGCCCTTGCTTCAGCAGCTTGGCCAGCCCAGCAAGGGCCTAATCATGCCCCCAGCATCAGCTGCCCATCCCCCGCCGTGCCAGCGGCCACGGGTTGGTGAATCTTGGCGCTTTGCCCCATTAGGAATCCGTGTTAAGCGGCACCACTGTCAAAGTTGCGTTTGGCTTGCGTACGCGTGGCAACGTTTCCGTGCAGCGAATCAATCCAAGCATCGATGGCAGCAGACTCCTTTTGCTGGATCACCATCAGAGCATTCTCTTGATGCGCGCTGATCCCGTTGTCTGCGCAGAACTTTATGCTCATCTGCGTGTCGGCATGCGCTGTCACGCAGATTTGAGCACGAGCCCTGCACCATCAGCCCTCACTTATCTTGTTGCCGCTTGGCGGCCCATCAAACTCGCTCACCTTTCAGGCGTTTCAGTATCAAACTCGCTCACTTTTGAAAAATTTCCACAATCAAAGTCGCTCACCGAAAATCGTATCCCTATGATTTGAAAGCGTTTTTTCGACCACCAAAGTGTTGGCGCTTCAAACATTAGTTATCAAACACACCCTGCTTTAGAGAAGCATGTGCCCGCAGCAAGCCCTGCATAGATGTAATTTTCTGCTTAAATCAGGCTTTGGAAACCCCAATCCCAATGTTTCAGCCCCCCGGCGCATGGGTCTAAAGGTGAGCGACTTTGATACTCGCTGCGCTCAAATGGCGAACGGTGAGCGAGTTTGATGGTATCGCTGCGCTTCCCATTGATGATGACCGGTCTGCCAGGAACCATGTACACCCGTTGCAGGTATCCTCAGTAAGCGGCGGCGAGCCGTGACATCTGCGTGCACCTCTACAACGAGATTATCAAGCTTCGCCCCGACTGGCACGACCCCGACCCCGAAAAGGGCGCCATCAAGATCGTGATGACCGGCTCCGCCAGCGACAAGGCGCTGCTGCGCCCCCACATCTACGACGGCAAGGTCAAAAAGCGCCTGGAAAAGCGCTTCAAAGACCCCGCCGACTCGCTGCGCCTGGTCATCGTGCGAGACATGTGGCTCACCTTGCCGGAACATCGTCCAGTTGCACATCAACGCGTGCTAGACGCTGAGCCTAAAGCCCTCCTGGAATGGGCAAAGACGGTAGGCGCAAACACGCATGCCATGCTGAGCCACCATTTGCAAGACCGCCCTGACATGGTGAATGGCATTCGCGCGGCCAAGCGACTCCGCGAGTTGGCGCGACTGCATGGGGAGTCTCATCTTGAAGAGGTTTGCTCATACTCATTACCGTTGCCCAAGAGAGCTGCTCTGCGTGAGCTTTGCTACGCAGCGTTTGCGGTCCTACACAGTGGGGAGACCAAGACGCCCGTCTATGTGGCTCAGAGGCTCAACCGTAAGAGCCTTGAAGATGCGCACGAACGAAGAGCAGACAAGTTCTTTGCGGATGCACGTTTGCCAGCGGCGGAGCGTGCCGAGCTCAGCGACTACAAGCATTCGGGATATTCGAGGGGGCATATGGCGCCGGCTGGCGATATGGCCACACCCACCTCCATGGCGCAGAGTTTTTCTTTGGCAAACATGGTTCCACAGAACGCACAACAAAACGGTGGTTCCTGGGCAAGGATTGAACAAGACACCCGCAAGTACGTTTTGCGTGCCAGCGGTGATGTGTATGTAATCACGGGGCCGGTGTTTGTGACCTGCCCCCTGTAGACGTACCAACCAGAAGTGGAAGTCCGGGGCGAAGGTTAATCGATAGTGTTGGGGGTTGATGGGAGTTGAGCTGCATCGCCAGCGCGCTGGCGATGCAGCTCGGCGAAGCGAGCCGGTGGCATGCGACCCAGGCTGCTGTGCGGCCTGACCTCGTTGTAGTCCGTGCGCCATGCGGCCACGGCCACCCTGGCCTGGTGCAAGGTCTGGAACCAGCACTCGTTCAGATGCTCGTCACGGAACTTGCCATTGAAGTTCTCGATGTAGCCGTTCTGCATGGGACGCCCTGGCTGGATCAGGATGTGGCGAATGCCGTGGGCCTGCGCCCAGGCCATGAATGCCCGGCTGGTGAACTCTGGCCCGTTGTCGGTTCGAACCACCTGCGGATACCCACGAAACAGCGCAGCACGGTCCAGAACGCGCGTCACGTACTCACCCGAGATGCCGAAGTCCACCGCGATCTCCACGCTCTCGTGGCTGAAGTCGTCGGCCACAGTGAGGTAGTCGTCCCTGATTTATTCAGAAGCGAGCGCCGACAGTGCGGTGGACTGAGCCGGCGAGTGCACGAGTGAGCAAAGTACCCATCGCGTTTTGCCAGTTCGGCGACACGCCCGCCACCGTGCACAGGCACAAATAAAGTCGCCGCAAGAAGGCCATTCCCTTCTTGGCGATCATGCGCAGCAGCCAGCGGATGTTGTAGCCCGCTGCGCACAGCACCGCGTGCAGCCGGTCACCGGTTTCACCCTTGAGGTGACAGCGGTCCATGCGGTGATCGGCCTTGAGGTGGCCGATGATCGGCTCGATGGCCTGGCGCCGCTTGAGCAGCCTTCTCTCCTGCTCGCTGATCCGCTTGGACTTGCCCCGGTGCACGATGTGCACATCCGGGTTCTGTGCATCCACACCCCGGTAGCCCAGGTCTACGAACGCCGTGGCGGGCTTGGCGCGGCTATCCTGCATCAGGATCGCCGCCTGCTCCAGTTGCTCGTGCAAGGTGTGGCCGTCATACGGGTTGCCGTGGAACGCCCGCGCACCCACGATCAGGTTGCCGCTGAGCGTGCTGGCAATGCCCACCTTCACCCCGAACTCGTACGGTTGCCTGGCCTTGCCCTTGCTGATGCAGTCCACCTCGCTCGCATGCCAGGCGTAGAGCTTGGGCTGTCCACCGGTGGCTTTGCGCTGGCCGCTTTGGGCCACGATACGCCGGGCTTTGTTCAGGGTCTCACCCAGCGCCTGCCGCACCGCTGCGCCGATGGCGCTGGCCTTGCGGTCCACTTCACGTTGCAGCCGCCCGACGATGGTGCTCTGGCGTTTGATGGCGCGGCGCATGCGCTTGAACTGACGGGCATGGGCATAGCGACCAGCCTTGCGGGTGAGGTCCTTGCCCTCCTTGGCAAACGTCTGCTTCAGATCAATCCCGACCTCCTTGGCCTCCTCCACCAACTTGGTCCGCGCCGTCTCTAGCAGGCGGCTGTCGGTGGGGTGGGCAATCGCCTTGTGCTGCACCGTGCTGTCCACGATCACGCGGGTCAGCTCCTGTGGCTTGATCAGCTTGAGATCGACGGCCACGTTGATGGTCTGCGCCAGCAACTCCTCCACACCTTCTTCGCCCAGCAACTGGCGGAACTTGACCAGCGTGGTGGCGTCGCAGGGCTGGCGGTCTTCGTAGTACGCGCAGCCCGAGAAGAACTGCCACCGCGGCGTATCAGCCCAGCGCGCAACAACGCCCTCGTCAGACTCGTTGACCGCGTGCTTGAGGTACAGCAGCGCGATCATGACGCGCAGCGGTACGCGAGGCCGTCCAGCATTGCTGGCAACGGCCACACGCTGCACCTGTTCGCCGAAAAGATCCAGGTCGGGCATGGCCACACCGGCGCGGCCTTTGCGAGAAAACACCTGGGCCACACGCGCTTCGATCTCCTGCCAGGGCATGCGCGAGGCCAGTACCGCCAGCGGATGGCGCAGGTCGATCATGTGATCGATGCGCGAGCGAAAGAAATCGTCGGTGACGGGGCAGGCAAACAGCACAGCAGAACTCCCAGAAAACAGCCCCTATTGGAAATCAAACTGGGAGTTCAGCGCCCCCGAGATCACCCCAGAAGCCAGTGTTTATGCGGGTTCCGGGGATTCTTCAGGGGCGACGAGGTACTTCAAGCGCCGCCCGCCCGAGAGGCTGTCGCTCACAAAGTCCATGCTCCACACCTCGTTGACCGTGCGCGCCAGCTGCAGCGGCACGCGCTCGTTGACGGGTCGCTTGCTCTTCTTGCTCCGGCGCACCGCCAGGTTGGCTTGCCGGTACAGGCGGTACACGCGCTTGTGATTGACGCTCGGAAGCTGCGGGCGCAGCAGGTCGTGGATGCGCCGATAGCCAAAGCGGCGGTGCACGTGCGCGATCGCAATGATCTTCTCGTGCAGATCCAGCGTAGCCTGGTCGGGCTGTGGTGGATGGAGGTAACTGTCGCGGGAGAGCCCCACAAGACGGCACGCACGGCGCTCGGACAAATGGTGCTCGCTCACCATCCGCGTCACCGCCTCGCGCCGGGCCTGTGGGGCTAGCGCTTTACCCCCAGAACGCTCTTGAGCGCGTGCATGTCCAGATGTGCTTCGGCCAGCAGTCGCTTGAGCTTGGCGTTCTCCGATTCAAGCTCGCGCAGTCGCTGCGCTTCAGAGATCTGCATGCCGCCGAACTTGGCGCGCCACTTGTAGAAGGTGGCATCGCTGAAGCCGCCGTTGCGGCACAACTCCTTGATCGGCATGCCGGCCTCGGCCTGCTTGAGGAAGCCGCTGATCTGTTCCTCGCTGAATCTGCTCTTCTTCATGTCCGTCATTCTCCTGGTGGTTGACGGACTTCACGAACTTCAGACTGGTACGGCTGGTGGGGGCAGGTCAAGATGACACCAACACGTTTAGGTGATAGAGCCATTTTTTAAGATGTCGCGCTCCGTGGTCACACGGCGCAGTTCGCGTTGCAACAGCTCGACCTCGGTGGTAGCTTCACTGCGCAGTGGCTGGTTTGCTCTGAGGTCCAGGACTCCACCACGTTCCTGAGTCACCCAACGCCTGAGCACACCGGCATCAATGCCGAGGTCTCGCGCAATGTGCGTGACGGTGGCAACTGGCTGCTTGCACAGCTTTAGCGCTTCACGTTTGAACTCATCCGTGAAGCTCCTTCGGGTTCTTGTCATGCCTATCTCTTGAACACATCATGTCATTGGATGTGTCCGGGAAACTGGGGGAAGCCCAGTTCTGGTTTTTTTTCTCTTGATAATGGGCTCACCATCCCCTGCAAGATCTAGGCTGTTGTGTAAAAAAACTGCATTCATACTTTGTCGTGACTGCTGCTAGTTTGAAGTAGTTTTTGTGCGTACCGCAGCAAGTCTTCAGGCTTTGGATTTCCCCATGTCCGAAGGGCGAGCCATTTGAAAAATTCTGTGCGTACAGCTTTTCCAGGTTTGCCGCGTTTCACCTTCAGGGTTGGTGACACATCTGTCGAGTTGTATTCGGACACGAGCTCCCCTTGATCCACAGGGTTTAGTTCTTTGAAATAGCCCTCTGCCTCACGGATCATCTCAACCCTGTACATCTCAACTAAATCAGGTTTCTTGTCTTGTTGGGTTGGCGAAGAACTAGTTTTAGTCGGTTCGTTTTCCACGATTGCCCAGCCGTTGGCCAACGCTTTTCTCAGGTAGGCAGCGGGGTTTTCAATCTTGGATGATTTCTTATCAGCCAGGCGTTTTTTTGTATAAGCCACAGCCGATGCAATTTGTTGGTGCGAGTATTTTTTGACTAATTGGCGAGCTTCAGATTGAAGGATGCCAATCTTCACCATTTCCCCAATGTCTATCACGTTCTCTTCGTGATCTGGTTGTTCCTGGATCTGCTCACGCTCCTTCCTTACTGTGAACGCTAGTGATTGAACTCTGCGTCCTAGTTTTTTTTCGACCAGTTCAATTTCAATGTCAGAAAGTGCATTGACTTCAGCGATGGCAACTTTGAGTACTTTGTCCTTAAACACTTTGTACTCTTGATAGGACTTCGCGTCTGCTGACTCTCCCATCAACATGTCACGTAGCAACTGCCATTCAACTTCTGCAGTTCGGTGGATTTTTTCGAATCGAAGGCAATGCTCATAGAGAGCCAAGCTTGAGGCCCGTCGGAATCGCTTGAGCACGTTCAGATCGATCATGGCGTACATCTCAGGTGTCAAGACCTGTTCTCTCAATGGACGACTGATCTGATATCGAATGGTGTCTGGCCGAATCTCAACCTCGGGGAAAAGTACTGATGCTTTCCATAACTTGCGCTTGCCCTCTGGTGCTATCACGTCCCACTCAAAGATGATGCCCATCAGTGCTCTTGCGGAGTCAATGAGATAGGCTCGATTGTTCGAGTCGAACCCGATGTCCGCAGCCATGGTTGCTGTGTGTATGGTCCACCAACCGTCATCTGACGGCGTATCAGATGCATTTTTGAGCCACGCGTTGGCTAACTTGCGGTGAAGGAGTGATAGCGAGGTTTTCGGTTTGCTATGTATGACCTGGACAGGTTTGCGAAAAGCGTTGGGGGCCTCTGCTGATTGAAACAGGGCTATCTGGCTTTGTTCGTCGCTCGACTTCTTGCGTGGCATGAAGCCATTCTATGGTCTAAACATGCACCACTCCAATAGCCCTTTTGTGATGAACTCAGTGTATTTTTACTAGTTTTATCTTTAGTAGAACACTTTGACTATTTAATACATTTAGGAGCTGAAGACCCGCGCTGCGTATGGCCTAGAGGACTTTATAGGCTATAGATATGGGCCAGATGGTCACTACTTGTGGGACTTAAGGTCTGTGGTTCTGGGACATTGGTCACGATCCTTGGGACAGTAGGTCTCTGGAACTGGGATATGAAGCCTAAATTGATGGGATCTGACTTGGGGTCACCATTTATGGGATCTGTTCGGTCCTCTTATAGGTCGACGATCTATTTCAGGTCACCACCTATGGGACCGACGCAGAAAGCGAGATTTGGACCCAACGTCTAAGCCTATGGGATGCCCTATATGTCATGCGTTGCCTCTCAACAGGACCCCATTTATGGGATTTCATGCAATGGCAACTCTTAGTGAAGGTCCCGGTTTATGGGATCGTTAAATGGATGCTATCGCAAGATTGGCAGCTACGCCCTTTGCTGATGGTCACTAAACCTGGGATGTGACGAACCTCCAGCTTACTGAGGTCCCTAGTTATGGGAGTCGTCTTTGTGTTGATCACAGTCCTTCATTCTTGGCGTTGATGGCACCAGTCATGGGATCTCTTGAATGTGTGGCTGGAAAAATGAAGGTCCCTACTTATGGGATAGTCAGTAACTTGTTCCCTGAGCTGTAGGCTCATCCACAATGGATTGGTACCCAGTTATGGGATAAGTTTTTGCTGATAGGGCTACGTTTATGGGATCTAAGAGCCTAAAAATCGCCTTTGAGCTGTGGATAACGGCTTCCATCACGCTCTCCACATTGTCCTGATCCCATTTTTGGTGACCTTTGTGGCAGTGCCGCACTTTGTCTGCTTCTTCAAGAATTCAGATTTTGATCCATCCCATAAATATAGACCAATACTTTTGTGTGAGCGCTTACTCTTTGTCCGAGCTATTATCCAAAGCCCTTCGATTTCTGTTAGCGTCTTAGGTCTATGGTTATGGGATATGTTGGAGGATTCTTATCGAGGCTTTGGAGATCAGCACCTCACTCACTCACTGAGGAAGATACCGATTTCACTTGTTGTTCTTTGAAGAAGTCTTCAAGCTTGGCGATCAATGCTCGTTGCAATTCAGGCAGCTGCTCAGGCGGCAAGTTCTTCATTGACAGCTCTATTTGCCCCCTTTTAGCGAACACCTTGACCACACCTTCGTAGGAGCCAATCGTCAATGTTTGTTGGCTGCTGCGTTCACGGTGCTTGGTGCCCTCAAGTTTTGATCTAACCAAAGCAATAACTTGCTGCTTGGAAAGATCTTTTTGTCGAATGTCGTCAATGACCGAAAGGGCTGTATCTTCCGCGTGACTTCTATCCGGAATTTTTTCGAAAAGCTCGCTGACCGCGTACAGGATGGTGAAAGCTGATGTGGATGTGTTTTCAGACATCCGCTGCAACACACGATCTGGCATGCGGCTCACGCGCAGATACATACTGACTTGCGATTCAGACATCGGCCGGCCGCTTGGGTCGGGAATCTTTTCGGCAATCACTCGGTTGTTCGGTACTGCGCCAGACTCGATAAGTTTGCGCAGACTGATCGCATGGTCAATGGCCGTAGGCTGTGACCTTTGATCGTTATAGCTTCTGGCTCGAAGATAAAGCGCTAGCGGAGATTCTGGTTCTGGCTCAAATTTAACGTCTAAGTGATCAACACCAGATACTTTGGCTGCTCGGACGCGGGTCCCTCCGTCGATAAGTTTGACCCGACCATCTTTGATATAGCCGTGTGCTGCATCGTCTTGATATTCGGTGATCGTCGAAGCAATTTTGTCGATCTCAACGGATTGGTAGATCTGGCGAGGACCAAGCTCGTTGAGATCAATCAGGTGCAGTGGAACTCTCACGATGGCGCCCGGAATGCAAAGGCTTATGTCAAATGCATTTCCACTGTTTTGTAACTTTGGTTCTTCCGCAGGTGAGACATTTATGGACAAACCAGTGGGCTGAGTCTGCATGACCTGGCTGGCAAGCGCAAAACGGTCAGTTGCCGCAGCATTTGCGCTTTGTTGCAGGCGCTTCATTGCGGCTGCAGGATCGACTTTGATTTTTGGGGGGGTCAATGCCATGGTTATTCCCCTTTCTCTGTTGGAAGACCAAGTAAGTCACAGATGTGGTCGGCAAGCATATCTAACTCCGCTACTGCTTCCCCAGGTTTGGGCATCGAGTGGGCAGTCGCTCCACTGAGCATTGAGCGGGTGAACGCAACTCGGTCACCCAATTGGATAGGTATGACGGTGAATTCTGGGTAGGCTTCGTTTGCCGAGATTTGTTCAAGCATCGCGCGCTCGTCGGCCCGCTGCTTACGAAACGCCGTCGCAAGAATCCTCACTGGATAGTCGCGCCCACATTTTTGCCGAGCACTTTTGACGAGCTGCAAAGCCGCTGGAAGTGCGGATGTATCTGCGGGGCTGAGTTTGGTGGGAATGATGGCCAAGTCACTCACTAAAAGTGAAGCCCACGTTGATGCGTTATCTACTGATGGAGCGCAATCTACGAGTATTAAGTCGTATTTTGCAGAAAGTTTCCCTAATTCAGCGGTAATGTTTTCGCGCGCATATCGATGCCCCGCCCAAAGAGTTGCTGGAAAGCGGAATCCTTCGGGGCCATTGCTAATCCAGGATGAAGATGTTTCTTGTGGATCCATGTCCGCTACCAAAACATCAAAACCCCTATACCCCAATGTTCCAGCCAGTTGGCATGTAGTCGTAGTCTTTCCTACGCCACCCTTCTGGTTAAAGATTGTGATGATTTGCGCAGTCATAATTTCTCCTATCTTGGTTATTGTACCACGCAATTTGAATAAACAAATCGCAATATGAACCGAATAATTCCGATTGATCTTTCAATGTTCGCTTTTCTTTTGCCTGCTTCTCTGTTGGTGCTTTGTGTTTCAATCTGTTGAGGCTCTATTTTCCCCTTTTGCATTTGTGTTTAATTTTTGACATCTATCGGGCGGCGTTTTATCTGCCTAGGATTTTTTAGTGGCCTTGATGACTTCGGGGTTGAAGGTTTCAACCGGTTGAAACTTTTGGTGCGCCGAGGGTTTGATCGGGGTCTTTTGATTTTGGGGCATGGTCTTCAGAGTTTCAACCGGTTGAAACTTTTTGGGTTGGCGGTGTTGGTTGGTTGGTTGGTTGGTTGGGGGTGGTTGGTTGGGGGTGGTTGGTTGGGGGGTGGTTGGTTGGGGGGTGGTTGGTTGGGGGGTGGTTGGTTGGGGGGGGTGGGCGTGCGTTGTGATGGATGGGTATTTCTGGTTTTTTTAAGGCGGGCGATGGGTTGGGGTGAGGATTCTGTTTTGTGCAGTGTTGGTGATGGAGCTGTAATATTTTTTGAAGGCTAAGTTTCGTGGGGCGCGGTGGATGAGTTTCAACCGGTTGAAACTTTTATCAACTCGTTTGTTGAGTTTCTCTGTGTTCGTGTATGGGTGATGAGGTTTGTGGGACTTTTTAAATTTTCTTGTGCTATGGGTTTCTGTGCAATGCGTGACTTGGTTGATGTTGGGTCTCTTGTTAAGAGTGTTTCATCTGATCTCTATGTGGTTGGGTTGGGTTCACTGGGAGGGAAGTTGTCGTCTGAGTTGTGTTCTTTGGATGGTTGGTGTATTGGTTTTCGTGAAGAGGTGTTTTAACTCTTTGCATTCAATGACGTTTCTTTGATATGCATTTTGAAAAATTCCGAGAATATGTTGTGTGTGTAGCGGTTTCGTTGCTGAGTTGACTGGCGATTGATGGCATTCATGGGGAGCAACCTTCACTTTGATTTTGTGGCTTTCCAGGTGTTTTTTGTGAATATATTGATTGTTATTTTTTAATAAACAAAAATACGTCTATGCGTGGTGTAAAATTTTGCCGACAACGGTACGAATGGCTGAGGCCTGCGAGATCATGTGGAAGGTGCAGACATGGAATGCCTGGGTGTGGGGTGTATCAGAGTCTGCATGACAAGCCTTAATGCCCTTCGATGGAGTCAAGAAGTGGCTAGGCGGTCTCAAATCTGAAGTGCAACACCGCTGGTTGATATTCAATGAATGGTAGCGGAGCTTTTCTCGGCGATAGCCGCCATGAATCGCTGAAAAGCCTGGTAGGGAGAATCCCAGCCGAGAGTCTGACGAGGACGGTTGT
>RRZU011306724.1_pt1 | contig 12165 bp, 7 predicted proteins | sample 2165561 | NCBI WGS metagenome assembly RRZU01 (sample SAMN10456909, study PRJNA506462) | wastewater metagenome | isolation source: wastewater sludge | place: USA: Moscow, Idaho | reverse complement strand
AATCGTGATTTTTATTATCGAATACAATTTGCGGTTGGGCTACCGATACGGTTATGGAAAAAATGAGAATCAATCCTAAAATCAATTGTTTCATAACTATTATTTTTTAGGTGCAACAATCCCTTCGATAATCAATTTTATGGATGCTTTTCCGGCATTGGTATAGACTTTGACCTCTTTTCGAAAGGTCCCGGGACGCCCTTCGGGGTCGAAAGTTACGTCTATCGAACCCGTACCGGCAGGGGCGACAGGCTCTTTGGTGAAATGCGATGCCGTGCAACCGCAGGTACTACGCGTATATATGATAATTAACGGGGCATCTCCGTCGTTGGTAAATTTGAAAGAGTGCGTTACCTTTCCTTTATCTTCCTGAATATAACCGAAATCATAACGGGTGGAGTCGAAAACTATTTTGGCTTTCCCTCCGCCGGCATTTAAAGATAATGTAAACAGGACAGCAATGAGCAGACTCAAATATTTTTTCATATCTCTATGTTTTATCTACTATCGGCAAATTTAGTCAAATTCTTCATACTTTACTTATTTAAGAAGTGGTTTTAATTTTTATATTATGATTCATTTTCCTCTCTTGTGTTTTGTATAGGGACGGTATTTTGTTGCGCTATTTTATTGAAGCATAAAAAAATGGCGGGCTTCTGTAAATCAGAAGCCCGCCATAACGTGTAAGCGATCGATATTATTTTCTTAATTTCAAAGATACCGGATTGTTGTCTATTATTGCTTTGAATATATAGTACCCCGGAGTTAAATCGCTTATGTCTATGGTGTTATGATGTGATGAAATGCTCATGACCAATCTTCCGTCTATCGTGTATAGTGCTGCTCCATTTATATTTTCACCGTCGATAAGAATATTGTCTCCGCTGATATAGGCCGCTTGTTTTTGTCGAGCAGTTTCTATGCTCGACGATCCTTCCTCGTATATCGGGCAGCCGCTATTGTCCACCCATTCGATTCCTGTTTCGTCCATGTCGTTGATTAAAACTATCGAGGCTTGGTTTCTACTCGAATGCATCAAGTTTTTCAATGTCGTGCCTTCTCCTTCCTGCATGTTCCAGTTGAGAAAGAGGTTCTCTTTTTTTGAGGCGAAATAGTAATTCAAATCGGATTTTATTTCTTCTTCTGTGCGGGCTACCGTCCAAATTCTGACATCGGTTATCATTCCTTGAAATTTTTCGCCATCTACCCAGTTGGGATTGGCGCCCAATGTGAGGTCTCCTGTGCCAACAGCTATCGGTGCGCTGAAAGTTTCCTCCACCGTTTTTTCTCCGTTTTTATAGCAGATCAGTTTGTTCCCGTCTATCACCATAGACAGTTTTGCCCATTCTCCGGCTTGTAACTGAGTATTGACCCATTTAGGTTCGTTACCTCCGTTACCGACACAGAATGTAGCTCTCGCCCAGCCGTTGGGTTGCAGCATCAGTTCGTAGCCCCCTGATTTGTTGTCATTGGCAGGATCATCGACGAATGCACTTTTAGTGCTTATCAATACGCCGCCTTGCGCGTCGAGGGTTTCGCTTATACGCACCCACATTTCGATGGTCTGTTGTTGGTTGTAGACATCGGCGAAGTACTTGTTCCCTTCTTGTGACAGGTGAATATCACAGCCTCTGATGCTGTTGTCGTGGATAAAGTTGACGGCTTTGATGTTTGCAGCCTGTAATGACATTCCACAACTGAAAATCATGGCAAATAACATGCATGAAGTAATTTTTTTCGGTTTCATACGATTTTGTTTTTTAAGGTTAGTTTTTAATGAATTTTTTACTGATAACTTGCGATCCGACATTGAATTTTATAATGTAGTTACCCGATGGTATATTTTTGATGTTTATGTATTTATAGACGGGTTTCGTGTTCGATGTTTGCAATACTTGTCCCGAAGTGGAGCATATTTGATAGCTTATCTTTTCTGTATCTCCATCGTAGGAGATGAACAGTTTGTCGTCCGTGGGATTGGGATAAATTTCGATTGTATTGCGGTCTTTCGACGGAATCACCAGATTGGACATGTTTACGGGCGTTGCTTTTGCGACTTCGGTCAGTACGGCTTTTGCGTCGTTCACCAAGCTCGTGATGCGGTTGTCGGTCTCTTTGCTGATTTCTCCCAATGAGAATGTTTGCAATACTCTTTGCAGTTTTTGAATGTTTTCGTTGGCTTCCGGCGTGCCCAGCCCTTTCAGGCGTTCCATAATGACTCGTAACTTTTCATAATCTTGGATGCCTTCACGTAGGCGGGCCATTCTTACAGAGTTGCGAGGTCCGGGATATACCATGTGTTGGTCGCCTGCCGGAGCCGATGCACAGCGGGTATCTTTGAGAACGTTCTGTACCCAAATGTTATAGGCCCAACGCAAGAATCCCGTATATCCCTGAGCGTATGCGAACCACCCGACAAGAGCACTTTCGGCAGGAGGCGAGAATGTGAACTGGTTGGGGTGTTCGGGCCATGAACAGCTCGTATAAAATGTCGTGGGTTTACCTTGTGCGATTCGAGCCTGCATGTTCTCCGATGTAGTGGGGTGACCCACAAAGATGGACAGATCGTATATGTCTTCTTGCAAGGAGGGAATATCACCACCGGCCAATGCTATCTTGAAGTCGGTGGTTGTCTCTTTGATGAAAGAGATTACTCCGGCCATAATGGGTTCGAGTTTTTCGGCCATAGCGATAGCTGTTTTTTCGAACCAGCCATTTTCTTTGAGGTGTTCCCGGAAATCGAGGAGGAAGGGCCTCCAAAAATCTGCAAATTCCTGAGTGCCGGGTTCCGGCTGTATAGAAATCCAATCGCCTGATTTTTCGTCGAAGTAACGTGTAGCTCCCCACGGATACATCGAGTAACAATTGATTTGCTGGTCGATTCCTATCGAAGCCATCATATTCACGAATTTATCGAATACCGTATAGTCATAAAACCAAGTGCCATCGGCTTTTTTGGTCCATAGAATCATACTTTCGTACCAGTCGTCGAAACTTTGTCCTCCGTGGTTGATTACGGCAGTGCAAACTTTTTGTCCGGCATCGGCCAATATTTTAAAATACTCTGCCAGTATCTCGAAATGTTCGTCGCTCCATAGGGTAGGCTTATGATACCTTTTTACCGAAACACAGTTTTGCCAAAGGTCGAGATGGAATTGCCAATCTTTCGGTGCGGGGACTATGTGGTCGAGTACTTCTACGGTCAAAGACAGTATTTGGTCTTCACCCGCAGCCGAACGAATAAATATCTCTCCCGTATATTCTCCCGACGGTATGTCTCGCGGAATCTCTACTGTAATCCATATCGGGCGAGTGGTTCTTCCCGGTATCGTCATTTGGGGGATATAATCGAGAACATCGGGCACGAGGTGGCTATTTTGTGTTTTATGCGGCGTTCGAGCGGCACAAGCCAATATTTCGTCTGAAATTTTGAACTTGTCGGAGAGTGTGTATCGGACAAAGTTAGATTTGACATTTCCCGCCGGAATTATGGAAGATATACCTTTTAAATCGGAGGTAACGCATTTTACGTCTTTTATCTCGTTTTTGGTATAAGCCAATGCGATGAAGTTTACTTTTTCGCCTTTCCATACGACGGCTTTCGTTTGTTTTATTTTATTTGCGGGGACATTTCCTTTTTTGTATAAAGTATCGATCGACCCCCATGCGGCGTGAAGTCCCGAAGAAAGATCGTCCCATTGTTTGCTGTCGTAGGTTTCGGGATCGGCGGTTTCTACGAAGTCGTTTAACCCGTATGCCGGATATACCTTTTGGGCAGATATCGGTCCAGAGAAAAGGAGGCAGCATAAAGACCAGAAAGTCGCTTTTTTCAAAAGATTTCTTTGATTAGTAGCCATCATTTTGTTTTATTTTAAGTTCATAAATCGTTTGTTGAGGAATAGGATATAGTTCGTGGTAGTCTTTCGCCAGATTTTTACCCCGGCTGATTGCATTGGAAATGAATACGCCGTGTCGTATCATGTCGCTTCTTCTTTTACCTTCCCAAATAAACTCCCAAGCTCTTTCTTGAAGCAGATGAGCGCGAAAAGCGTCTATGTCGGTTATTTGGTCTATTTTCTTTTTGTGGTCGGTTTGGTCGTAATTGTCGAAACTTCTGCGGCAGACTTGGTGCAGGAGTTCTTTGGCTGTGGGTGTTCCTCCCCCGTCTGGGCCGAAAATTTCGTTTTTAGCTTCGGCACGTAACATGATGACATCGGCGTACCGGTAAATGACATATTCCGATGCATCATTCGTCCCATCGGTATTTGCATTTTCCTGATATTTCATAGGCAAAGCTCCATATTCGAGAGTTCCGGTACGTCCTGTAACCATCTCTTTCCCATTCCAGTATTCGGTTTTGTGTACTTGTCTGCGCTTATCGGCCGGATCGAAAGAGTCGTATACTTCCCACGGGGTTCTGAATCCATTCCAACCGGTCAGCGGGATACCTTGCTGGGACTTGTAATCGGTGGGTAGTACATGGGCAAGAAAGTTGTTCCCCATTACCGGAATGGGAAAACTCGGAAGAGCGAAGATGATTTCGTTGTTGTGCTGGTTTTGAGGACTCCAAATGTCTTTGAATTCAGCCTGCAATTCATAATATTGTAAATCCATGATGTCTTTGGCTACCTGTTCGGCCTTTTTGAAATAATCCAGATAGTCGCCGACGTGTTTGTTCCGACAGTAGCCACCTTCGTGCATGTATAGTTGGAGCAGTACCATCATAGCCGTTGCCTGACTTACATGACCGTAGTCGCTACCTGTCCATGCGACAGGCAAAATTTTGGCATTGATTACTTCTTTCAATTCGGTTTCTACAAATGTGATGTATTCTTCCCGAGAGGGACGAGTTACCGTAAAGTCCTGAGTGGGATTGAGTATTTTTTCGGGGTCGGTGATTGCCAGAACCGGCCCATACAGGTCGAACAGATCGTACATCCAGAGCGCCCGTACTGCTCTCAATTCGGCAATGTATCGATTTTTTATGTCGTCGCTCACAGGAGCGTCTTGTATACGTGCGATTAAAGCTGTGGCTTTTGTTATGGCCGGCACGAAAAATTCGAATATTTCACAGACGAAATAGTCGGTTGCTTTCCACATGAAATCTGTATGGGCTTTATAGAACCAATTCGCGGCCCATAGGTCGGTGGGGACTTCTTGAAGCGTCATTACCGAACCCCAAGAGGTTTTGTATCGTCCCCATTCGGATATCCCTCGGAACTCGGCGTAAACACCGGTGACAGCAGTCTTTACGTCGTCTTCGTTGGTTAAAAAGTTTTCGGGTGTAATTTGATCGAATAGTTCCGGTTCCAAGTTTCCCTCGCATGAAATCATCGAGAGACATAGAATAACCAGTATATGTTTGAATTTTGTCTTCATAGTGTACGTGTTTTTAGAATGTGATATCTATACCTATCGAATATGTCCTTTGAGACGGATATCCGCCTTTTGAATCCATCTCCGGGTCTAATCCCTGATAGTTCGTAATGATGAAAGGGTTTTCAACATCGACGTATATTCTGGCTTGTGAAAAGACTTTGTGTATCCACTTGTGCGGGAAAGAGTATCCCAATGTTATGTTTTTACAACGTACGAACGATACTTTTTCGAGCAGCCAGTCATCTCCTCCGTAGTAGGCACTGTAAAATCCCGATGGAAATTTGTTCGTGGGATTGTCGGGAGTCCACCGTTCCAATACTTCTTTCGAATAGTTTTGCCGTTGCAAGATGTATTCGCAACCGGAGGGCCCGTATTTTGCCCGATTCGAATTGGCCACGTATTGACCGAACATGCCATAGAAGAAAATATTCAAATCGAAGTTCTTGTATTCGAACATGTTGCCGAATCCGATGATAACTTTCGGGTCGGTACTTCCCAAATAGATTCTGTCGGCAGCGTCTATTTTGCCGTCGGGGTGTCCGAGCAATTTGGAACCGTCGTTCGGGTCAAACCCGTTCAGGTCTTTTACTTTCATTTGTCCCGGCAATAAATCGGGCATGGAGGCAGGAGGAGTTTCTCCTATTTGCAGAATACCGTCGGATACGCATCCATAGATAGCCCGGATAGGTGCATCTTCTTTTTCATAAGGCGCCAAGACTACATCGGGGTTGCGTTCTTTCCATCGGTCGTTATAGGAGGATATATTCAAGGTAGTGTTCCATTTGAACGGGCCGGTAAGGTTTACCGTATTCAAAGAAAACTCATACCCGGTACTTTGGGTCGCTCCGATGTTGTCTGCAATAGTAGATACTTCCATCAAGGAATTCAATTTGCGGAAGGCGAGCAAGTCGCTGACTACTTTGTGGAAATATTCAAACGATCCTGTGATTCGGTTGTTTAGAAATCCGAAGTCGAGACCTACGTTCAACTCTGTCGTCGTTTCCCATTTGAGGTCGGGATTTTCGAGTTGGCTTTTGATACTGCCTGTTTGTACAGCATCTCCGAATACATATTGATTACCGGCTTCATAGTATTCGTAGGCATTGCCTCCGATATTGCTGTTTCCGGTTTGTCCGAAACTGACTCTTAATTTTAATTCGGACAACCAGTCGATGTCTTTCAAAAAGTTTTCATTCTGCATTTTCCAAGCGAATGCCCCCGACGGGAAAAGACCCCATTTGTTGTTTTTACCGAATTTCGAAGAGCCGTCATATCTTAAAGAGAATGTAAACAGGTATTTGTCGAGCAGGGAATAGTTGATTCTGCCGAAATAAGAACCTAATTCGTTTTTGCCTTTGGAAGAACTTACCGGCGGACGGGCCACATTCCCGGCTTCCAATTTGTTCCATAGGAATAAATCGGTGAAAAATTGAGAGCTGCCGGCTCCTAATCCGTCCCAGTTCTCTTGTTGGTATGAATACCCGAGCAATACTTCCAATCTGTCTCTTTCCTTGAAAAGTTGCTTCGTATAGTTGGCTGTTAGTTCGAACAATAAATCGACCGTTCTATTTTCATTGATATTGGCTTTTCCTCCTTCTTGTTTTCCGTATAGCGTCGATTTGGGAAGATAGGTACTGCGGCGACCTTGATTTTTGTCGATACCCATATTGAGCTTTACTTTCAAATCTTTCCAGAATGTAGCTTCGATATAGCCGTTTGCCAGTAATCTATCGGTTTGCGTCTGGTCTGTAATTTCGAGCATTGAAACCGGGTTAGGAATCATGCCCAGTGTGGGACTCAGCGCGTAGTTTCCCGATTCGTCTTTTACCGGGACGAGGGGGTCGTAATGCAATGCCGAATTCAGCAGGCTGGAATTTTCGGCGTTACCTTCTCCTAATGGGACATTATTGTTGAAAATGGTGCTGTATGTTGCATTGATACCGGCTTTGACGTATTTTCCTAAATCTTGATCGAGGTTTATTCTTCCCGATATACGTTGGAAATCGGAATTTTTGATTACTCCTTTTTGTTTGTAATAATTCAAAGATGCCAAAAATCGTGTGGATTCCGTACCGGCTGAAACAGATACATTGTGTTGGTTGATGGAGCCGTCGCGCGTAAGCAGCCCGAACCAGTCGGTCCCTTCTCCGGCGGCAGCGATTTCTTCCGGACTATATGGATTGCCCTTGTAGGGTAAAGCGTCTTCTTCCAGCTCTCCGCCATACGGATATAATTCATTATCCATGCGCCATTTTTGATAGGATATTTCGTTTGAAACATTCATGAATTCCTTAGCCGATAACATTTCCAGTCGTTTGGCTATTGTTTGAATCGAATAGTTGGCGTTGTATTTTACTATGGGTTTCCCGCTTTTCCCTCTTTTGGTCGTGACCAAGATCACGCCGTTGGCAGCTCTTGCTCCGTAGATGGCAGTGGCGGAGGCATCTTTAAGAATTTCTATGGATTCGATATCGTTGGGATTCAACGAGTTCATCGGGTTTCGGGAACCATATTCGTAGCGGTTCCCGCTTTCGGGTTCCACGCTTTTGTTGGTGACGGGAAATCCGTCGATTACATACAGAGGGTCATTCCCTGCACCGGTCGATGCAGCACCTCTGACGTATATTTCGATTCCTCCGCCCGGTTGAGCGGAATTTTGTTTTACCATTACTCCGGCGGCCTGTCCTGCCAACATGTGTGTGACAGAAGTGTTGGCTGCGATGGGCAGATTCTCTGTTTTGACACTCGATACAGCTCCCGTCAAATCACTTTTTTTAACCGTCCCGTAACCAATAACCACTACTTCGTCCATCAGAACGTCGTTTTTTTGAAGAGTTACCGGAATATAATTTCTGTCACCGATTTCAACTTCTTGTTTTTTATATCCGATGTAGGAGATAACGAGAGTCGTTGCACTGTCGGGTACATCGATTGTGTATTTCCCGTCGATGTTGGTCATGGTTCCCTTGTTTAAACCTTTTACCAAGACGTTGCCCCCGATAATAGGTTGTCCTGAATCGTCGGAGACGACACCGCTGATTTTGTTCGTGCGAACGGGAGCCTGACGTTTGGCGGTGATGATGATCTTTTTATTGTTGATGCGGTAAGAGTATTCGTTCAGGATTTTATCCAGAACGTCTTTTATATTCGCATCTTTCATATTAATACTGATTTTCTTCTCAGTATCGATGTCTGCGTTGTTATAGAAGAACACATAGTCGCTTTGAGCTTCTATTTGTTTCAGCACATCGATTAATGTCACGTCGTTTACCTCGATGTTTATCTTCCGTTCCGATGCGTACAGGTGATTTGCTCCAAATGGTTGAACCCATAGAAGATACAAAACCAGTCCTATGACTTTGTAGGGGAATGAAGATCGTTTTGTGATCGTTTTTTTGTGTTTAAGGGTCTTCATGGTTTTATGTATTTAACTTGGTTTCTTCTTTCGATGTGTTTACGAGAAATGGTCGTATTCTTTATGATTGAATCGCTTGTTTTTTGTTAGGGTCGCTTCATGGTGTTTCATAGGCTGTGTTGTAAAGTTTGACAATCGGTGCTTTCCGGGAAATCGAAATAGACCGTATCGTTGTGTATGGAGTATTGCAAATGGGAGATACGCGCTATTTCCTTGAATATCTCTTCTTTGGTTTCGTTCCTTACGACGAGGGTCAGGTATAAAGTATCGGCGATTTCTTCCGGGCAGATTATTTGAAGTTGGTATTTGTCTTCCAAATATGAGATCACATCTGTGAATCTGTCGTTGTCGAATGTCATCTTTTCCGTAGCCCATGCTATATATTCATGAGCGACGACCGTGTCTTTACGGATAGATTGATTTGATTTGGAGTAGGTTATCTGTTCGTTCGGATTTAATCTGACGGGCACGGAGTCGTTATTGAAACAGAGGGATACGGCTCCCGAAATCAGCGTCGTTTCCGCAAGGTCTTCGTTCGGTCTGTTTCGCACATTGAAAGATGTTCCTAACACTTTAATCTCTTGTCCTTGTGATTTCACGACAAACGGACGTGCTTTGTTTTTCGTGACCTTGAAATAGGCTTCACCTTCTAAATAAACGGATCGCTCTGTCGATGAAAATGCTTCGGGATAAATGAGTTTCGTATTATTGTTGAGCCATACTATCGTGCCGTCGGGTAGAGTGACTTCCGATTTATGGGTCGAGGTGAGAACCGTATGGGTTGTGGCGGAATAGGCGTTGGATTCCTTTACAGTATGAAAGATAAAGGCTATCGCAATAACGGCTGCAATCTGGGAAGCGTAATAGACGGTTCTTCTGATTTTTACGAGAGAAGTATATTTCCTTATTCTCTTTTTCAGTTTTTCGAGAGCCGACCGTGTGGATATAACCGGTTGCCACAGAGCCGTATTGTATAACCATAGGTCTCTTATTTCGGCAAAATATGCGAGATGCTTTTTGTCTTCTGCCAAATAACGGCGCAGTTCGGCGCATTCTTCCCGAGTAAGGGATTTATCCAGATACTTCGTTATGAGTTCGTCTATATGTCGGTTGTGTTTTTCCATGTGCTCCACTCTATAATTATCACAAACAAGAGTGGGCATACCCTACCTTAACGAGTGTCTATTAATATATTTTAACCATTTGGCTTGTGCTCAATGTAGACCGTGTCGTTATTGAAACGATAACCTATGGGGGCTATCGATTTGAGCGTTTGCAATATTTCTTTCAGCGGTTCTGTTCTGACCGTCAGCGTCATATAAACAGGGGTAGGGGAAGTGTTCGTACAGGTCATTGTTACGTTATACCATGCGCCTAATTTTTCTATGACTTCTGTCAATTCACAATTGCTCAATAGTAGTTTTTCTTGTGCCCAAATGTGGTAGAGACTACTATCTTTTCGCGTATATATTTTCGTTTCTTTCGTCTTGCGGGAGTATGTGACTTGCTCGGCAGGTTGCAAAGTTATGGGAGGAACCGAGCTATTGGGAAAATAGACTTCTACATGCCCGTCGACCAATGCCGTTTCGATGATTTCGTCTCGTATGTAATTCTTGACGACAAAGCTGGTCCCGAGAACTTTTATGTCCATATCGTTGGTTTCGACAACGAATGGTTGATCTTCTTTGTGGAAGACTTTGAAATAGGCCTGCCCGTTGAGCCGGACTTTTCTTTTTTTATCGGAAAACCGGCTGGGGTATGTCAATTTACTGCCTGAATTGAGCCAAACCACCGTGCTGTCGGGGAGGGTAATACAGCCTTTGTTGCCGATTGCCATCTCTACGCAAGCGTATTGTTCGGGATTAGATTCTCTTGTGAAAAAGTAATACAAGCCTAATAGTATCACTATTATGGCTGCACACTGGGTAATGTAGTAGAGTGGTTTGCGGAATGTTTTGCCGCGGCGATTGTAGTTCTTGATTTTAGAACGGAAACGCCGTAATGCTTTTTCCGTATCTTCTTTCGGTGCGAGTATGGCTTGGGTCGATAGCCACAGTTCCTGTGCTTCTTTGAAATGTGTCTTATTTTCCTCCGAAAGTTCGATCCAACGGTATAACTCGATCTTTTCATCTTTCGAAGCCTCTCCTTCGAGATATTTCAAGATGAGTCTATCTATTTCTTTTATTTCGTTCTGTCCGTCCATACGAAGCAATTTATTTTTTTATTCGAATCCTGAAAACAGTAAGAAGAAAAAGGATAGCAATCCATTTTTTTTCAAATGACTTCTTAGTCCCGACAAGGCTTTTGTTATTTGTTTTTCGACGGTTTTAATGCTTATCCCCAGTCGCAAGGCAATGTCTTTGTTTTTCAAATTGAGGGAACGACTCATGATGAATATACGGTGGCATTGCTCGGGCAGAGATTCGACATAGGTTTTTATTTCCCGATCCAAATCTTTCAATAGTAGGGAATCTTCCTGATAAACGACGAACGATTGTAAGTAGTCGTCTATGAACTGGATATCGTTATCCGAATCGAAACTTATTTTGTCTTTTACGCGTTTGTCGTAAATATAGTTTCTCGATTTATTCAAAACCGATTTGAATAGATAGGCTTTCATCGGGAGGTCGAAATCTATCTCGTTACGCCGTAGCCATAATTCGAAGAATACGTCTTGTACAATATCTTCTGCCGCATCTTGGTTTTGAACGTAACGTAATGCATAGGCGCGCAATATCTGATAATATTGTGTAAATAGATTTTCAATATTATTACTCATATTGGCCGATTTTGTTTAGTTGTCTCTTTCTTTATTTTGAATGGAGCATATGTAAACGAATGCAATATTACATAATTTTTCGCAACTATAATATTATATGGCGATTGTAAATGGCTGTTAAGTTATTTTAGATTGGTAGAAATTTTGTGTTATTCTTTTCTATTTTTGGCGGAGTCGGTTATCCATAGAGTCATTGTATCTGAGACTTTATCTTTCGTGGTCGACTGCACAAGAATAGTGTTCTTTCCGAGAGGAAGCTCTATTTGTTCCCATTTGACGATGGCATATCGGTCGGGCTTTTGTTTTCCCATGCTTTTCCCGTTCACGAACAGTTCTACTTCTGGCAGGTTGGTAAATGCCATGAAATTTTGTAGAGCGGTCGGGCGGGTGTCGCAACGTTTTTCGGCCAGATGTACCATAGGGTCGGTTTTGTTCCAGTTTGCCTTATAAAAGTAGAATGCGTCTTTTTTATATTTACGGTCGAATGTTACGAGTCCTTTATCATTAATTCCCGGACGGTCTCCTTCTCTTCGGTGAGCGGCTCCGAAGTCGAACATATTCCATATGAAACTACCCCAGACAAAGGGCCGTT
>RRZU011044220.1_pt1 | contig 12166 bp, 6 predicted proteins | sample 2165561 | NCBI WGS metagenome assembly RRZU01 (sample SAMN10456909, study PRJNA506462) | wastewater metagenome | isolation source: wastewater sludge | place: USA: Moscow, Idaho | reverse complement strand
CGAGGATGCCACGGTTATCCCGCGCGCTACATTAGGACAAATGACTGTCCAGTTTGCCGTGGAATCAGTGTCCAGTTTGGCGTGGAATCACTGTCCAGTTTGCTGTGGAATCGGTGTCCAGTTTGCCGTGGAATACGCACCATGGCCGAGCACATCTGGTCGTTGCTCAAGGAAGACCCGCTTTGGTCCCTTTGCGTGATGGAGGACAAATCCGCACCGATGGACTGGGCGAGAACGAACAAGGCATTGGCCGACATCTTGGTAGCCGATAACGCCCTGTTGAAGCGGCTTGAAAACGAACTTGCGCCGCTGGAAGGCAAGCAAAACGCATTGCTGTTGGTCACCGATCTTGAGGCGCTGCATCCGTTCTTGCGCATCGGTGCCATCGAGAGCCAGCTTCAAGGCAAGTTTCATGTGCCAACCGTGTTTTTATACCCCGGTGTTCGCACCGGCAAAACCCTCTTGAAGTTTCTCGGCTTCTACCCGGAGGACGGCAACTATCGCTCCCTCCACGTCGGCGGCTAATTGGCCAATACGCAAAATCAAAGAACCCAGGGATAGCACCATGACCATCCGATCTCTCTTCGACCCAAGCAAAGACATCTACCGGACCATCGAGAAGGTCATCACCTATGGTGCGTCTCAGGAAGGCCGCCTGAAGGCCGAGATTTCTGAATACGTGGTCACCGAGAGCATCGAGGAGCAGTTCCGCAAGCTCCTCGACCGCATGCAGCTTGCGATGGAGACGGATGGCCCCCATGGCAACACCAGCGAGGTCGGTGTCTGGGTGTCGGGCTTCTACGGATCCGGCAAGAGCTCATTTACCAAGTATCTTGGACTGGCCTTCGACGACCAGCGCACGATCGACGGTACGCCATTCATCAAGCATTTGCAGGATCGCCTGCACAAACCGCAGACCAAAGCGCTCCTGGGTGCCGTGGCGCAGCGATTCCCGGCGGCCGTGGTCATGCTCGACCTAGCCAGCGAAATGCTCGCCGGGGCGACGATGGAAGACGTTTCCACCGTCTTGTACTTCAAGGTCCTCCAATGGGCCGGATATTCCAGAAACCTCAAGGTCGCCGCCTTCGAGCGGATGATCGAAAAGGATGGGCGCACCCCCGAGCTGCACGAGCGCGTCGCCACGGCGCTGCCCGGTGCGACCTGGGCGCGTGTACAGAACAATCCACTGGCCATTGATGGCCTCATTCCAAAAATCGCCCACGAGATGTATCCGGCGCTTTTCCCTGACGCCAAGTCCTTCTCCTCCAGCACGGATGGTTTCTTCCAGTTCGAGGACCAGCGCGTCCAGGAGATGATCGATATCGTCCGCGAGAAGAGCGGCAAACAGAACATCATCTTCATCGTCGACGAAGTTGGCCAGTACATTGCCTCGCGTAACAACTTGATCCTCAACCTCGACGGCCTTGCCAAGAATCTCAAGCGCCTGGGTGATGGCAAGGCTTGGATTATTTCGACTGCGCAACAGACTCTCACCGAAGACGACCCACGCGCCGCACTCAATTCCGACAAGCTGTACAAGCTGAAAGACCGCTTCCCGATCCAGATCGATCTGGAGTCGAGCGACATCAAGGAAATCTGCTACCGCCGTCTGCTCGGGAAATCGCCGGCGGGTGAAACGGAACTTGGCAAACTCTTCGATGCCCAGGGCCAGGCGCTGCGACACAACACCAAGCTGCAAGACGCCAAGTATTACGATGCCGATTTCAGCCGCGAGAGCTTCACCAATCTGTACCCATTCCTGCCCGCGCACTTCGACATCCTGCTGCATCTGCTCGGTGCGCTGGCCAAGTCCACCGGCGGCATTGGCCTGCGCTCTGCGATCAAGGTGATCCAGGACGTGCTCAAGGGCGAAGGCGGCTCCAAGGCAATGGCCGACCAGCCCGTGGGTTGGCTTGCCACCACCGTCACGCTGTACGACGAATTGGAAAAAGACATCCGCCGCGCCTTCACGTCCATTCACCAGGCCGTCGGCAAGGTTCAGATTCGCTTCCCTGATTCACCACTCCATCAAGACATCGCCAAGTCAGTCGCGGTGCTGCAGATTCTTGGCAACCTCCCGGTGACACTGCAAAACGTCACCAGCCTGATGCACCCGTCCGTCACTGCGTCCTCGCAACTCGAAACGATCCGTAAAGCCGTCGACGAGATGTTGAACGATGTGCACGTGCCGCTCGGCGAGAAGGATGGCAAGCTGATCTTCTTGAGCGAGAAACTGCGCGACATCGAGCAGGAGCGCGGCTCGATTGCCCTGCGCACTGTCGATGTGAAGCGCATCTTCAATGATGCCCTGCGCGAATCATTTGATCCGCTACCGCGCGTCAGTCTCCACGGCACGATGGCGGTCGCGGCTGGCCTAAAGGTTCAAGCGGGTAGCACCATCACCAGCCTGGCTAGCGATCAGAGCACCATCCAGACCATCGTCGAACTGGTGGCCGCCAGCGACTATGACACCGCCCGTAACCGCATGCTGGACGACTCCCGCAGCCGCGCCGGCCGCAATGTGATTGGCTTGCTGGCCAGGACGAACCCCGAACTCGATGACCTCGCGAACGAAATCTACCGCTGCCAGCGCATTGCCGAGCTTCACCGCAACGAGCCGGATCAAGAGGTCAAGGATTATTGCACCGGCCAAATTGACCGAGCCGCCAAGCTCACCACCCGACTCCAAAGCAAGATCAAGCAGACCCTGCAGGCGGGATCGTTTGTTTTCCGGGGCCATGCCACGGCGGTATCCGCGCTTGATGGGGATTTGCTCGAAGCCGCCAAAAAACTTCTCGCCGATGTTGCTGACCAGGTGTTCGATCGCTATGTCGAAGCACCCGTACGCGCCGGCACCGACACCGCTGAGAAATTCCTGAAAGTCGCCAACCCAGCAGCCATCAGCAGCAGTCTGGACCCGCTCGGCCTGGTGCAGACAGTCGCTGGTCGCGCCTCTTTCAAAACCGACCACAAGGCGATGATCAGTATTCGCGACTACATCGACAAGCGTGGCACAGTCGATGGCAAGCGCCTTCTCGATGATTTCAGTGGCGACCCGTTTGGCTGGTCGCCGGATACCACGCGCTACATCATCGCCGCCATGCTGATGGCGGGTGACGTCAAACTCAAGGTTTCCGGCCGCGAAGTCACCGCCGCCGGCCAACAAGCCATTGATGCGCTCAAGACCAACAACTCTTTCAAGCAGATCGGCGTTGCCCTGCGCGATGAGCGCCCCTCCATCGAGACTCTGGGCCGTGCCGCAGAACGGCTGACCGAATTGGTAGGCGACATGGTGATCCCACTGGAGCAAGAGATCAGCAAGGCCGCCGCGAAACATTTTCCGCGTTTCCAGCATGACTACGGATCGTTGGCGGAAAAACTCAGTGGCCTCAGGCTGGCAGGCAGTGATCGCGTCCGCACATTGAACCAGGATATTGCCGACGTGCTGTTCACCGATGCGTCGGACGCGCCGCAACGCCTGGGTGCGGAAACCTCGTCCATCTACGACAACCTCAAATGGGCGCTCGAAGTAAAGCGAGTGCTCGACAGCGGTCTCGACGCCACGTTGCGTGAGCTACAAGCACACCGTCGCGACATCGAGGCGCTGCCAGACACCGGCATACCGGGCAATCTTCGCCACGAAGTGACGGAAGATCTGACTCAGCTCTCGGAGCGCCTGGGTAAGGAAGACTTCTACAAGCACACCGCCGACTTCAACTCGCAACTCACGCACCTCAAGGGCCGCGTCCGCGATGCGGTCATCACGCTGTCAGACCAGCAAGAGCAGCGGTTGAAAGAAGGCGTTGAGGACTTGCAGCGCATTCCCGAGTGGGAAGAGCTCACCCAAGAAGAACGCGGCAACGCCGTGAGTCAGTTGGATGGTTTGGCGCTGGCCACGACGCAAGACTTGGCTGGGCTGAAGAAACTCCTGGCGCGCGACTACGACATCAACGGCACGATCGACGATCTCAGGCGATCCATCCAGCGCCAGGGCCAAGAACGGCTGCGTCAGCGCATCGAAGAAGAACGCGCCAAGAAGGGAGAAAAGGGTCCCGCCAAGCTCTCCAAGTCCGTTGCCGTGCCCGCTAAGCTCACCTCCGCAGCAGACCTTGATGCGCTGATCCAGCAGCTTCACGAAATCAAGGCTCAGATCGGCCTCTACGCAGAAATTGAAGTGTCGTTTGTCGTCGGCGAACAACAGACATCGGATGGAAAGTAGCTATGGAACTGACACAGGAAGCGAAGCAGCATCTCGATGTGGTCGCTGGCGATACGCTCACTCAACTCAATAGCGTGGCGGAAGCGGCTCAGAATGCATTACGTGCAGGGTCTGCTCTCGGCTCCGATTCACTCGCAAGCGTCAACACCATGACGTCCAATTCGGCAATTCAGCGACTGGGGCAAATCAGTCAAGCAAATCGAGAAAGCTACCAAGTACTGGCCCATGAGCCCGCAATTGCTCGCGTGGTGGTTGCCGATGAGGACGGTGAGCAACGTACCTACTATATTTGCCGAGCAATGCCTATTTCGGGTGTCCATAACCTCGCCAGTTACCGTGCTCCGGTTGGTCGTTTGGCATCTCTGCCGATTGGTGCAGAATTTTCGCTACCCAACGGTACCCGTGTCGAGGTTGTTGAACGAGCCCAACTCCACCCGAGCCAGAGTGATCATGCTTGGGACTCTCGCGACACCGTCGTTGAGGGCGATCACTTTGGGCCGATCACCATCGAGTCCTTGCGCGCCTTTCTCAGCAAGATCGCGGGCGCGGAAATCACCGAGGATTTGCTTGAGCAACTGCTCGCCGAAGAAAGCGAAACAGCCAACGTCATCGACGGCGTGCGTCGCAGCGTCATCACCAAGATGGGGCTCCGGGACCAACCGGTTCTTGACCAATACCAAGACGAAATCTTTCGCTTGCCCCTTGACAAGCGTTTGTTGATTCTCGGCCCCCCGGGTACGGGTAAGACCACCACCCTGATTCGCCGCCTTGGCCAGAAACTGGATGCCGCGTTTCTGGATGAGGATGAACAGCTCGTCGTCGAGAGCCTTGGCGCCGCCAACGGATCTGCGCACGCCAGCAGCTGGTTGATGTTCACACCTACAGAACTACTGAAGCAGTACCTGAAGGAAGCCTTCGCCCGCGAGGGCGTACCGGCATCCGATCTGCGCATTCGTACTTGGTTCGACTACCGTCGAGAACTAGCGAGAAATACCTTTGGCGTGCTGAGGACAGCGACCGGAGGCGGTTCCTACGTACTCAAGGACGCCGTCGATATTTTGATTGTCGCCGCAATCGACAATCCGATTCCATGGTTCGCCGACTTTAACGAATGGCAGCGTTCGACGTTTATCAACGAGATTCGCCAGGCAGCCCAAGGTCTGACTGAAAACTCAGCGCCCAATATCAGCACCCTCGGCCAGCGCCTCCTGGCGATTATCCAACGCGCAGGCAGCGGCTCGCTTTCTGCCACGTTCTCATCACTCGCTGCTGAAGTCGCAGGTATTCAGACGCTCGTCGCTGGCATGAAGGAGATCACTGACAAGAAAATTCACGGCGCGCTCAACCTCCAACTCAATCGCAACAAGACGTTCATAGACGAACTGGCGAAGTTCATCGATGGCTTGCAGCAAGCACCCGACGCGGAAGCCGATGAACTGGACGATCAAGACGGCGACGAAGACGAAGTCAATATTCCCCGCACCGGCCGGGCTGCCGCCGCCTCCGCCTACATGCAGGCCGCGCGCGCTCAGGCTAGGTCACAAGCCAGTAAGCGAAGCATCGGCAAGAACACCCGCAATGGCAAAGTGATTGAGTGGTTGGGTGATCGCGGCCTCAGCGAGGTGGTTCGCGCCGAAGTCGGTGCCAGTCTCCTGCTTCAAGCCAGTGCCCGGCGCTTCGTGAATCCGGTCAAGCGCTTCGTCGATGGCATTCCCAGACGCTACCGGGCCTTCCGTCGCCTGCGCCAGGAAGAAGGCAAGTGGTATCGCAAAGAGGGATTCAGCCCCACAGACCTGCATCCGCTGGAGTTGGATGTGATTCTACTGGCCATTCTGAGAGGCGCCAATGACCTGCTCAGCAAGCCGAATATCGTCCTAGACGTCGACGCGCCGGTGTGGTCGTCACTCAGGCCAGTGCTTGATCTCTACAAAAACCAGATTCTGGTGGATGAAGCTACCGACTTCTCGCCGGTACAAATTGCCTGCATGGCCGCCTTGTCCCACCCGCGCATTCGCTCCTTCTTTGCTTGTGGTGACTTCAATCAGCGATTGACGACCTGGGGCAGCCGCTCGGTCGACCAGATGAAATGGGTATTTCCTGAGATCGAGATCAAGGAAATCACCGTCTCCTACCGCCAGAGCCGGCAACTCAACGAGTTGGCGCGAGCCCTCATACAGGCCGCTGGCGGCACAGGTCAGGGAGCGACACTGCCTGAGCATGTGGACAGTGATGGCGTTGCGCCTGCGCTGCTGGAAGGTGCATCGGACCCGGCTGCAGTGGTCGATTGGCTGGCACAACGCATTCGCGAGATTGAGCGCTTCGTCCGCCAATTGCCGTCGATTGCCATCTTTGTAGAAAGCGAAGCCGACGTACAGCCGATCGCCGAGGCATTGAATGCCGCCCTTGCCGACGAGAACACCCATGTGGTGGCCTGTCTCAAGGGTCAAGTGATGGGGCAAGACAACGATGTGCGGGTCTTTCATGTCGAGCACATCAAAGGGCTGGAATTCGAAGCGGTCTTCTTTATTGGCATCGACCGCTCGGCCAGCCTGCACCCACAGCTTTTCGACAAGTATCTTTATGTCGGCACGACGCGCGCAGCAACCTATTTGGGAGTGACTTGCGACGAAGCATTGCCGACCGCCATTTCAACGCTACGGCCGATGTTCGTCGCTGACTGGATGGCCCCATGAAGAATCTTCCGGACGCTCACAATGGCCTTTGATCAACCAACCAGAAATCGCCTCCAGCGCTTCGTCAACGAGGCGCGCAAGGTGCAGGAAGAAGAGTTCACCCGGCAACTCCAGAACGACTACGGCCTGGACCCGACCTCGGGAACGATCACGCCACTGGAAAACCTGCGCCACCTCAACGACGCGCAGCGCGAAACCGCGCGGATATTGCGCGACACCCTGGCCCACTACTGCGCCAGCCAGGAAGCCGACGCCCAAACGGGCCTGGAACGTATCGTGCGCGAGCAGGCTTTCACAGTGCTCAACCGCTTGGCCGCATTGCGCATGGCCGAAGCGCGTGGTCTGCTGATCGAATCGGTAGGCAACGGTTACCAATCCAAGGGTTTTCAACTCTATGCCCGACTGGCCGGCACGGGTCTCGGTGAAACCGGGGATGCCTACCGCGTGTACCTGTTCAGCGTCTTTGACGAACTCGCCCAGGATCTGCCAGGGCTTTTCGATCGGTATTCGCCGCAAGGCCGGCTATTCCCTCGTGAATCGTCGCTGCTGCAATTGCTGGCGTTGATCAACGGCGCGGAGATCGAGCCGCTGTGGGCAGAGGACGAAACCATTGGCTGGATCTACCAATACTTCAACTCCAAGGAAGAGCGCAAGGCGATGCGCGATGCGTCGCAGGCGCCACGTAATAGTCGCGAATTGGCCGTGCGCAATCAGTTCTTCACGCCGCGCTATGTCGTGGAGTTTCTGGTCGACAACACCTTGGGGCGGCTGTGGTTCAATGCCACCGTTGGAAAGTCGGCGCTGGCGGGACGGTGCCAATACCTGCTGGTCAAGCCGGACGAACAACCCCAAGCCGCCAACAAACTGCGTGACCCGCGCACACTGAAGCTGCTGGACCCGGCTTGCGGTTCGATGCATTTCGGCCTCTATGCCTTCGACCTGTTCTTGGAGATTTATCGTGAGGCCTGGGATTGGGAGCAGGAACACGGCCCCGGATCACTGGATATCTCGACCCAGCCATCCGCTCACTTCCAGCCGCTGAATCAGACCTACGCCGACCAAGCCAGCTTCCTGCGCGATGTGCCGCGCCTCATCATCGAACACAACATTTACGGTGTGGACATTGACCCGCGTGCCGCGCAGATCGCGTCACTGGCCTTGTGGCTACGGGCTCAACGCGCCTGGCATGCGGAGGATGTCAAAGCAAAAGACCGTCCGCTGATCGGTGGTGGCCATGTGGTGGCGGCGATTGGGCCACCCGCCGAGCAGGAATTACGGCTGCAATTCACCGCCGATCTTGATCACCTGGATGCAGAGTTATTTGAGAAAACACTGCAACTGCTCAAGGGGCTGCCCGAAATGGGTGTGATGCTACAGGTCGAGCGCGAACTGCCTAGATTGATTCGTCAGGTTTTTGGAGAGCATGGCAGTCTGTTCAAGGCGGCTGACATGGAGCAGTGGCAGAAGGCTGAAGCACGATTGCGCGTGGCGCTCACTGAGTTCGCACAAGCGGCGAAGGCCACTTACCAGGGGCGCTTGTTCGCTCAGGACGCACTGCATGGACTTCGCCTGATTGATCTTGCTCGCGAGGTGTTTGATGTGGTGGTGATGAATCCTCCTTTTGGCGCGTTAGCTGCAAACACAAAAGAGCAACTTGCCAAGGCCTATCCCCGCAGTAAGAACGACCTGTTGGCCATTTTCGTCGAGCGCGGGTTGGAGCTTCTGCGTGTCGGCGGACGCATCGGGGCAATCACCTCCCGCACCTGCTTTTTTCTCTCTAGCTTCCAGAAATGGCGCGAGCAGGTGGTACTGGGCATCGCTAAGCCAGAAGTCATGGCTGACATCGGGCACGGTGTAATGGATGACGCGATGGTGGAAGCCGCGGCCTACGTATTGGAGAAACAGTCATGAGCCAATTTCTGCGGCTATTGAGTGAGACCGACAAAGCGCAAGCGTTGTTGACTGCCTGCACTAATTTACGACGTGGTGAACCCGAGGCGCGCAATTTTGATGTTGCGCCGGAATCGTTCGATGCGGTCCCGGGTAAGCCCTTTGCATATTGGGTGAGTGACGCCGTTCGGAGTTTATTTCAAAAGCTCCCACAATTTGAATCGAATGGTAGACAAGCGCAGGTTGGCGCTTCAACCAAAGATGATTTTCGCTTCCTTAGGTTGTATTGGGAGTCTAGAAACAACTATTCCCAATGGAGCCCGTTCGCGAAAGGCGGAGCCTATTCAAGATATTACTTTGACGTTCACCTTCAAATTAACTGGAGAAATGATGGGGCGGAAATTGAGAGTTTGGTAATTCAACGATACCCATATTTGAACGGAAATGCAGAATGGGTCATGCACCGCGAATCTAACTATCGTTCCCCCGGCTTGACATGGCCTACTAGAACGACAAGCGGACTTGGTTTCAGGGTCCTTCCGAGCGGCTGCGTTTTTTCCGTGAAAGGTTCTGCAGCGTTCATAGTCGGAAATTCACCAAACGCGTTATTTGCCTTGCTGGCCGTAACCACCTCGGCACCCTTTACTAGCCTTGTCGAACTGCAACTTGCTGCAGCGGATGCCGCTGCTCGTGCTTATGAAGTGGGTGTTATCCAGAAGACCCCGATGCCTGTAACGAATGCTGAAGATGAGGCGCAACTCGCGGCACTCGCTCGTCGTGCTTGGTCACTCAAGCGCACGCTGGATACAATCATCGAAACCTCCCACGCTTTCTTGCTGCCCGCCGCGCTGCGCCCTTCCCTGGGCGACTATGATCCAACCGCCATCGAGAGCGAACTCGTACAGATTCAGACGAAGATTGACGCGTTAGCTTTCAATCTCTACGACTTCGCCGAGACCGACCGTCAGGCGGTGATGGGGCCGATGGGCGACGCTGGCGCTGCCGATGCGAATGAGGATGAGGAGGAAGATTCAGAAGCCGATGTGCTATTCATCGATGCGTTACTGTCTTGGGCCGTCGGCGTGGCTTTTGGCCGTTTCGACTGGCGTTTAGCTACCGGCGAGCGCCAAGCACCGTCAGAGCCTGACCCCTTCGACCCGCTGCCCGCTAAAAGCCCCGGAATGCTGCCGGATGGCGCTGCACCTTTCCATACGCACGCGGGCATCCTGGTTGACGATCAAGGCCATCCTCACGATCTAGCGCACCTCATTGAGGAAGTGCTCGGACGAGTCGATATGCCGGTACCTGACGACGTGCGCCGCTGGTTGCAGCGGGACTTCTTTGCTTTCCATCTTCAGCGCTACTCCAAGAGTCGCCGCAAAGCACCGATCTATTGGCCGCTCGCCACCGCCTCGGGCAGCTACACCTTGTGGGTCTATTACCCCAGTCTCAGCAGCCAAACGCTCTACACCGCCATCAACGACTTCGTCGAACCCAAGCTCAAGCAGGTGGGCGACGAAGTAGCCGCCCTGCGCAACAAAGGCGCTGCTCGTTCGCGAGATGACGAAAAGCAGTTCGAGATCCTCCAGGCATTCGAGCTGGAACTGATCGAATTACGCGACACCCTATTGAAACTCGCTCAAGGCTACCAACCAAACCACGACGACGGCGTGCAGATCACCGCCGCACCGCTGTGGCCGCTTTTCCGCCATAAGCCGTGGCAGAAGATACTCAAAGACACCTGGACCAGGCTCGAAAAAGGCGACTACGACTGGGCGCACCTGGCCATGAGCTACTGGCCAGCCCGAGTTCGCGAGAAGTGCAAGACCGACAAATCACTGGCCATCGCCCACGACCTGGAAGAGTTGTATGTCGAGCCGGCGGTCAAGCTTAAGAAGACGCGTGGTCAATCAAAAAAATCATGAGGAGGTAGTGTCATGACGACGTTAATCGAGGCAATAGATCGGTTCTTCAAAAATTCCTCCGAACCTGTACTGTTCGCTGGAGCGGGGGTGTCTGCGCGAGCAGGCGTTCTGACCTGGTGGCCATTGCTGGAGCGCCTCAAAGAATGGATTCGCTCCCGAGATCCACTGACTGCGAACCTGATGGCGGAATATATACATGAGCAAGATCTCATTACCGCCGCAGATTACTTCTTCCTGAGCAGGCGCGTTCCTGATGGCGAAAGATTGGCAGCGCTCGTTGAACACTTGAGTCGATACACGGCAAAGCCGTTATTGCCACTTATGCAGTTACCTTTTCATGGATTTGTAACGACCAATTTTGACCGTTGCTTGCTCGATGCCTATGCAAACGCACATGGGAAGGCGGCTCTCGACTTTCGACACGGAGACGAATCGTTTAAGCAGGTACTCTGGTGCACTGAACCATTCGTGGCACGCATTCACGGTGGTACGGAATTGGCGACTTCGATCGTACTCACTACTACACATTTTGCGGCACTTAGTAAGGATTCTATTTATCAGGATGTGCTGGTTAACCTATTTACCCGTAAAAATGTGCTATTCGTAGGATGCTCCTTCACGGATCCAGCAGTTCGTGCAGTTTTCGAGCAGATCAATAAGCAATACGGCCCGACGCCAACAGGTCTTCATACGGCTCTGATACCCAATGACGCAAATTACGAGTTCGTTAGCCGTTTGAATCGAATGAATGTCGACGTAATTCGCTATGACCCAGTTGAACATCATCGAGCCATTTGGGATGCAATCGCTGCGTTCTCGACGAACACCTCAGCACTAAAATCAGCCGGTCCTGCTGCTGATGAAAAGATAACGTCCCCATTCTCGGCTGCAAAACGTTACTTGGCTTCATGCTACGCACGGGTTCGACTTAGCGGGCGACTTCATCCCCTGCGAGAGGCAGTTGTCGAAGGAATAGTCAGTTCGATCATCCAATCACACGCGCCAAGAGGCGTATCAGAAAAGGAAGTGGTCAATACTATTCACCGCGAGCTGGGCATTCATATGGATGCCGCAAAGGAACTCGTGAATGCCGCATTTGAAAGACTCTCTGAAGATAAATTGTGTCGCCGGCATAGCGAAGGAGGATCACGAAAAGTCGCCTGGGCTGGTGAAACGGATGACGTAAACAAACTCGACCTAGCACTTGATACTCTTGTAAGGAACGCTGTGGACCGCGCTGTCGTTCAAGAAGGGTTACGCCCAGGGCGCGATCTCCAAAAGGCGCTAAGTGGGTTCTTTATAGTGGTCCCAGGAATTCAGACAGTGGTTTAAGCTAGGCGCTGCCATAAGGAGCGAGAAGCAATGAGCGAAGTGAAGACGCGGAACGTGCACACCCCCGAGTTCAAGGCGAAGGTGGGTCTGGAAGCCTTGCGAGGGGT
>RRZU011532514.1_pt1 | contig 12167 bp, 9 predicted proteins | sample 2165561 | NCBI WGS metagenome assembly RRZU01 (sample SAMN10456909, study PRJNA506462) | wastewater metagenome | isolation source: wastewater sludge | place: USA: Moscow, Idaho | reverse complement strand
TCGCTAGAAGAGAAGGTGAGTGCCAGGTGTCCCACGAGTCTCGCGAAACTGCGGTCGAGGCGCTGCGCGCCAGCAGGATGGACCAGGCGCGACCGCGCCCCCACCTGGTGCGTGACTCCGACCTCGACCTCGGCGGCGCCTGGGGCTTCGCCCACGACGACGACAACCTCGGCGTCCGAGAGGGATGGCAGGACGGGCGGCCGCTCGCCGGATCGATCACGGTGCCGTTCCCGCCCGCATCCGCCGACTCGGGCGTGGGGGAGACCGGCTACCACCCGGTCGTCTGGTACCGGCGCGAGCTCGACGAGGGCGACCTCGCCCGGGTTGGGCACGCCCCGGGGAACCGGCTCATCCTCCACTTCGGTGCCGTCGACTATCGGGCCAGGGTGTGGCTGAACGGGCAGGCGGTCGGCGATCACGTGGGCGGGCACACCCCCTTCGCGGTCGACCTCACCGACGCGCTCGGACGCGAAGCGAACACGCTCGTGGTCCGCGCCGAGGACGACCCCCACGACGTCTCCCAGCCCCGCGGCAAGCAGGACTGGATGCGCGAACCGCACACCATCTGGTACCACCGCACCACGGGGATCTGGCAGCCCGTGTGGCTGGAGTCCGTTCCCGCCCAGCACGTCACCGACCTGTGCTGGACCGCCGACCTGACCGCCGGAACGGTCAGCGTCGAACTCGACCTGAGCCTGCGGCGTGCCTGCCGCGTCCACGTCACGGTGGCGCACGACGGCGTCCCCCTGGGCGCAGCACAGGTGTCCACCAGCGACACCACGACGACGCTGACGTTCCCGTTGGACGGGCAGCGCAACGGCCAGGCCAGCGAGCGGCTGCAATGGCGGCCCGACTCGCCGACCCTGCTGGACGCCTGGGTCCGCGTCGACGTCGACGGGCAACCCTCCGACGTGGTGGCGAGCTATCTGGGCCTGCGCACGGTGGGCTGGGACGACGGCGCCTTCCTCGTGAACAACCGGCCGGTGACGCTGCGCTCGGTGCTCAGCCAGGGGTACTGGCCCGGCTCGCACCTGGCCGCCCCCTCCGGGGACGCCCTGCGCCGCGAGGCCGAACTCATCGTGGAACTCGGGTTCAACGCCGTCCGGGTGCACCAGAAGATCGAGGACGACCGGTTCTTGTACTGGGCCGACCGGCTCGGGCTGCTCGTGTGGGCGGAGATGCCCGCCACCTACGCGTTCGACCAGCGGGCGATCCGCCGCACCCTCACCGAGTGGAGCGCCGCCGTCGTCCGGGACCGCAGCCACCCCAGCGTCGTGACATGGGTGCCGCTGAACGAGAGCTGGGGCGTCCAGCACATCGCGTCCCGCCCCGACCAGCGTGCCCTCGCCGACGCCCTGTACTTCCTGACCAAGGCGCTCGAGCCGACCCGGCCGGTCATCTCCAACGACGGCTGGGAACAGTCGACCTCGGACCTGTGGACGCTGCACGACTACGAGGCCGACGGTGCGGTGCTCGCTGCCCGCTACGGCGTCGAGGAGTCCGCGCTGCGGGCCATGCTCGGCGGCATCGGCCCCGCGGGACGCGTCGTCCGGCTGCCCGGCACCGTCGACACCCGCCAGCCGATCATGCTGACCGAGTTCGGGGGGGTCAGCTGGTCTCCCGGGGAGGTGCCGCGGGACGCCTGGGGCTACTCCGAAGCCGACAGCGCCGACGACTTCGCACGGCGAATCGGGGCGATCTTCGCTGCCGTCCAAGCCGGCACCCGCGACGGACGGGGACGCTCCCACGGCCTGGCCGGATGGTGCTGGACGCAGCTCACCGACACCCTGCAGGAGAGCAACGGCCTGCTGACGCACGACCGGGAACCCAAACTGCCGATGCCCGTGCTGCGGGCGATCGTCCAGGGGACGGCCCAGCCCCCCGCCGACGAGACGACGGCAGACGCATGATCGCCGGACCAGACAGCCGGGGACTCCCCGGAATCCACACCAACCGCGGGCGATGAAGCCCGCACCAAGGAGGAGGAATCACATGTTTCGACGTATTCGAGGGTGGCTCGTCGCTGGCGTCGCCACGGCCCTCGTACTCACGGGCTGTTCGGCGGGAGGATCGGCCCCCGCCCCCGCCGAGACGGCATTCAACAAGGACACCGCCGCAGAGATCACGTTCTCCTGGTGGGGCAACGAGGACCGCGCCAAGCGGTTCGAACAGGTCATCGGGATGTTCAACGAGGAGTACCCCAATGTGAAGGTGGTGCGGAACTTCAACTCGTGGGGCGACTACTGGACGGCCCGCAACACCGAAGCCGCAGGCCGGGCGCTCCCCGACGCGGTCATGATGGACGCCAGCTACCTGGGTGAGTACGCCAACAAGGGGCTGCTGAAGGATCTCGGCCCGTTCCGCCAGAACACCCTCACGCTGGAGGGGGTCTCCGACAGCGTCCTGGGGTCGGGCACCATCGGCGACAAGCTGGTCGCGGTGCCGCTGGGCACCAACGCCTACTCGATGATGTACAACAAGAAGGTTCTGGACGCCTACGGCATCGAGTACCCGACCAGCGACATGGACTGGAACCAGCTCAACGCCTTCCTGATGAAGGTGAACCAGGCAGGTGCGGGCGCGGACCCGCGCATCTACGGGGCCGAGGACTACACCGGCGGCTTCCCGGGCTTCATCTACCACCTGATGCAGTCGGGCAACGAGGTCTTCACCGCCGACGGCAAGCCGACCTTCACCGAAGCCGATGTCGTCTCCTACCTGGACTCCACGGCGTCCATGCGTGACGCGGGCGACTTCTACCCGATCGCGCGCAGTATCGCGCTGTCACCCAAGGGCGGCTTCCTGGCCGGCGAGACGGCCGTGTGGTTCAACTTCTCCACCACCATCCAGCAGGCGATGAGCGACATCGGCACCGAGGAGATCGGCATGGTGGCCCCGCCGCGGGCCAACGGTTCGAGCGAGCGGATCCTGGCCTCGCACCCGAGCATGTTGTTGGCGATCGCCGAGAACTCCAAGCAGCCGCAGGCCGCCGCCGCGTTCGTGAACTTCCTGGCCACCTCGCCGAAGGTCGCCGAGGTGTTCGGGACGTCCCTGGGCACCCCTCCCACCCAGGAAGGCCGCGACGCCATCAACCAGACCGCTGCCGACAAGGTCAACCTCGGCTACCTGGACGCGGTCAAGAGCGACATGACGGCGGGCTACCCGATCCTCCCCGCGGGCTACGGGACGATCGAGGCCAAGTGGACCGAACTGCATGAGCGCCTGCGCTACGGCGAGCTGACCACCCAGCAGTTCGGGCAGGAGCTCTTCTCCGAGATCTCCCTGGTGCTCGGACGCTGATTCCTCGTGATCTGGTGCCGGTCGTCCGCGGCCGGCACCAGGCAGAAAGGAGCCCACGCATGACTGCGACAACAACGACCCAGCCCGCGGCCCGCGACAACCGGCCGCGACGGAGGCGGGAGGCGCGCGCGGGCTACGCGTTCCTCAGCCCCTGGCTTCTTGGGTTCTTCGTCCTCACGGTGGGGCCGATGATCGCCTCCCTGTACCTGTCGTTCACCGACTACAACCTGTTCAGCGCGCCCCGCATCGTCGGCGTCGACAACTACGTGCGCCTGTTCAGCGACCCCAACTTCCTGCAGGCGGTCAAGGTCACCGGAACCTACGTGCTGGTGGGAACCCCGTTGAAGCTGCTCGCCGCCCTCGCGGTCGCCATGCTCTTGAACATGCCGCGACGCGGTCAGGGTTTCTACCGCTCGGCCTTCTACCTTCCCTCCCTGATCGGCGGCAGCGTCTCGATCGCCATCGTCTGGAAGGCGATGTTCCTCGACGGAGGCATCGTCGCGCAGGTGGGTTCGGTCCTGGGCGGGCCGCCCGCCAGCGAGGGCGGCTGGGTCGGCGACCCGTCGCGCACGCTGCCGCTGCTGATCTTGTTGACCGTGTGGCAGTTCGGCGCCCCGATGGTGATCTTCCTCGCCGGGCTGAAGCAGGTGCCGGTCGAGCTGTACGAGGCGGCCGCCGTCGACGGCGCCGGCCCGATCCGGAGGTTCTTCGCGGTCACGTTGCCGATGCTGTCGCCGGTGCTGTTCTTCAACCTGCTGCTGGAGACGATCCACGCCTTCCAGATCTTCAACTCGGCCTACATCATCTCCAACGGCACCGGCGGCCCCGCGGGGTCGACCCTCTTCTACACGCTGTACCTGTATCTGCGCGGATTCCGCGACTTCCAGATGGGGTACGCCTCGGCGATGGCCTGGGTGCTCGTCGTGGCCGTCGGCCTCGTCACCATCATGATGTTCCGTACCTCGACGGCATGGGTCCACTACGCGGGAGATGAGCGATGAGCGCACCGGATAACTTCGTCGAGACAGTGCCGGACGCGACGCCCGGCTCCCCGGCCCCGGCTCAGCCGCGACGCTCCCGGGCCCGGACGCGCAGCAGGATCGGCGGCCTCGTGTTTCACGTCTTCTCGCTGGCCGTGGTCGTCGTGATCCTGTACCCGGCCGCCTGGATGCTGATGTCGTCGTTCAAGCCGAGCAACCAGATCATCGGCTCGGTCAGCCTGATCCCCGAGGGGGGCGGCTTCCAGAACTATGCGACCGCTCTGGAGGGCATCGGCGGGGTGTCGTTTTGGACCTTCGTGGTGAACTCGCTGGTCCTGGCGGTGGCCTCCGTCGTCGGGATCACCCTGTCGTGCTCGGTGTCGGCCTACGCGTTCGCGCGGATCACCTTCCCGGGGCGGGGGATCTTCTTCGGCTGCATGATCGCGACGATGCTGCTGCCGTTCCACGTCGTGATCATCCCCCAGTACATCGTGTTCAACCAGTTGGGCATGATCAACACGTACTGGCCGCTCCTGCTGGGCAAGTTCCTCGCGGCGGACGCCTTCTTCGTGTTCTTGATGATCCAGTTCATGCGCGGGCTGCCCCGCGAGCTGGATGAGGCGGCCCGCATCGACGGTGCGGGGCACGTCCGCACGTTCGGCTGGGTGATCCTCCCGCTGATGAAGCCCGCCCTGGTGACGAGCTCGATCTTCGCCTTCATCTGGTCCTGGAACGACTTCTTCGGACCGCTGCTGTACCTGAAGGCGCCCGGCATGTACACGATGCCGCTGGCGTTGCGGCTCTACGTCGATCAGACCTCCACCAGCGACTACGGGGCGCAGATGGCGATGGCCATCCTGGCGCTGCTGCCGGTGGTGCTCTTCTTCATGGCCTTCCAGCGTCACCTGGTGCAGGGGGTCGCGACCCAGGGCCTGAAGGGATGAGCAGGGTCAGTGGTGCGGCGGCGCGTCGCCGGGAGCCGGAGGTCTTCGGCGGGCGACGCGTCGCGGCCTTCGGCGAAACTCTCGTCGTCGGCCTCGCGGTCACCGCCCTCGCGCTACCGCTCGTCACGGCCGCCCCCGCCCTGGCGGCAGGCGCCCGCCACCTGACCAACCACGTCGAGGGACGCAGCGACACGGTGGGGTCGCTGTTCCGCGACGGGTGGCGGGCGATCCGCACGGGCTGGCTGTTCGGGCTGGCGTCCGCCGCCGTGGTGGGCGTCCTGCTCCTCAACGTGGCACTCGGACTGGCGGGGCTGGTGCCAGGCGGTCAGGCGCTGGCGATCGTCAGCGCGCTGCTCGCCGCCGGGGTGGCGGTGTGCGTGTGCCGTACGGCGGCCCTGTGGTCGCCGGGGGCCGACTGGCGTGCGCTGTGGCATCAGGGACGCACCCTGGTGATCACCGACCCCGTCGGGAGCGCCTACGTCCTGTCCGGATTGCTGGTCGCCGCCGTCGTCGTGTGGATGCTGCCGCCGCTGGTGGTGATCAGCCCGGGCGTCCTCGTCGTGGCGATGGTCTCCGCCGAGCGGCGCCGGGCCGAACCGACGCAGCGCGCGTCTCGGCCCTCGGCGGGAGGCTCGTCCTCCGGCCGCTGACGGCGCTCGACCCTGGCCGCCGGACCCGGGACCCGGACGGCGCTCTCAGGGGACCGTACTCCCGATGGAGTACGCGACGGCGGTGCGCGCGGACGATGTGAGCCGAAGCCCGGCTCGGGAGGATCGATGTGTCGCGAACACCCGGGAGCGGCGAGGCCGGTGCAGGTGCCGGAGCCACCCCGGGACGCGGCCTCCGCCGACCGAAGGAACCACCATGACCGACCCGTCCAGCCAAGCCCCGCTCCACCTCGTGACGGGGGTGGCGGGCAACCTTGGAAGCTCCGTCGCCGCCCGGTTGCTCGCCGATGGGGCCGACGTCCGCGGCCTCGTGCTGCCCGGCGACCCGGCCGCCGCCCGCGTCCCCGCGGAGGTCGACCTGCGCACCGGCGACGTCACCGACCCGGCGAGCATCGAGCGCTTCTTCGACGCCGAACCCGGACGTCCGCTCGTCGTGATCCACTGCGCCGCGATCGTCACCGTCGAGGCGGGCTTCAGCCAACTCGTCCACGACGTCAACATCACCGGCACCCGCACCATCGTGGACGCCTGCCTGGCCCACGGCGTCCGCAAGCTGGTCTACGTCGGATCCACCGGGGCGATCCCCGAGCGACCTCGCGGGATCCCGATCACCGAGGTCGACCACTTCGATCCGGCCGCCGTGGTCGGCTACTACGGCCAGTCGAAGGCTGCTGCCTCCCAGATCGTGCTGGACGCCGTCCGCACCTCAGGCCTGAACGCCACCCTCGTGCAGCCTGCTGGCATCGCAGGCCCGGACGACTACGCGTTCGGCCCCGTGTCGAGCTTCGTCATCGACTACTGCCACGGCAAGCTGCGCGCCGGGATCGAAGGCAGCTTCAATGCCGTGGACGTACGCGACCTCGCCGACGCGATCGTCACCGCCATCGACGCGGGCGGCATCGGGGAGAGCTACATCCTGGGCAACGAACTCGTCACGATGCGGCGCATGTTCGCGCTGCTGTCCGAACTGACCGGCACCCCGCCCGTCACCACGATTCTCCCGGCCTGGGCCGGGCACGCCCTGGGCAAGGCGTCCGATGCGTGGCACCAGGTGTCCGGCACGCCCATGCGGATGACGAGCTTCGCCGTCTACAACCTCACCCGGAACAACGAGTACGACTCCGCCAAGGCCCGCCGCGAGCTGTGGTTCACCACCCGGCCGTTCGCCGACACGCTCGCCGACACCATCGCCTGGCTGGAACGCGAGGGCCGCATCAACGCGTTGGCCGCCTGATGAGCGACGACGTCTGCGTCATCACCGGCGGTGGCAGTGGCATCGGGCGGGCCACGGCCGCCCTGATGGGCGAGCGCGGGTATCGGATCGTGCTGGCCGGACGCACCCCCGCGAAACTGGCCGATACGGTCGCCGACCTGCGCGACGACGGGGTCGCGGCCGAAGCGGTCGCCGGGGACGTGTCCGACCGGGACGCCATGCTGCGACTGGCCGAGCTGGCCGCCAACCGGGGACGCGTCACCGCCGTCATCCACGCCGCCGGGCTGTCCCCGCACATGGGGGACCCGGCGACGATCATGGCCGTCAACGCGCTCGGGACTCTTCACGTCAACGACGCCTTCTACCCGGTGATGGACTCCGGGTGCGTCATCGACACCTCCTCCATGTCCGCCTACCTGGCGCCCCGCCTGCTCATGCCCACCGGCTCCTACCCGCTCAGCCGCACCGACCCGGAGCGGTTCCGGCGCCGGATGATGGGGCGGGTGCGGCTGTTCCCCCGGCGCGTCCAGACGGGCGTCGCCTACGCAATCAGCAAGCACTTCGTGCTGTGGTGTGCGCGCACCGACGCCGCCCGGTTCGGGGCTCGCGGCGTCCGCGTCCTGTCCATCACGCCCGGCACGTTCGCCACCCCGATGGGGGAGATCGAATCGGGGGAGACCGCCGACTACCTGGCCCGCAACGCGATCAAACGCGCAGGGCGTCCCGAGGAGATCGCCTTTCTGTACGCATCCGTCGCCGACGACCAGATGGGCTACCTCACCGGGACGGACATCCTGTGTGACGGGGGCTGTGTCGCCGCGGGAGGCAGCCTCGTGCGAGCCTGAACCGCGTCGCCCCCGCGCGGAGGCCGCCGCGCGGTCGGGTGCTCACACCAGGGACTCGAGGGCGTCGACGCCGTGGTCGTCGGCGCGGCCGGTGAGCCGGACACATCGCGCGTTGCGCTGCAGGCGGCTGAGCTCGCCGATGAGCTTTCCCCGGTCGGGTGACATCGGCGCCGCCCCGGTGCTGAGCTCCGCAATCACCTGAAGCGGGGACGCCTCGCTCACGATGGGGTCATGCGTACCGGGGGTGAGAAGCACCAGGAGTTTCGGAACGCGAGGAGCGACGAGAGGAGGCGAGGGCGTCAGGCGTCCCGGATCGACCGCATCCACCGGCGGGGCGTAGGGGAGTTCCACGGCCGACTCCCGAGCACGTTCGGGCAGGTGTGTCGTCGCGTCGTGGAGGAGGCGCAGGCGGCGGGGGAGCGCGAGGGCGTGCCCCTCGCGCAGCAAGACGACCTCGTCGGATCCGATGGTCCCTCCCCGGGCCGCCAACCCGAGGGCCAGCGTCGTCTTGCCCGTGCCGGGCGGACCAGCGATCAGGATGCGTGTGCCCCGGAGATCCACCTGCGCCGCGCGGATCCCGACCCACCCCTCGGCCGAGGCCCGGTCCATCATCGTGCGGTGCACCATCGCGTAGGCGTGCTCCGCGCGGGCCCACGCCGAGCCGAACTCCTGGCGTCGCACCCCCGCGCGGTCGCTCACCCGCAGGCCGAAGCCGGGCAGGGCGGCGAGCCCGAGTGTCCCCTCCAGTCGGAAGGGCGAGGGAAGGGAATGCTGCAGCAGCCACAGGGGGTCCTCGGCTCCCGCGGTCACCCTGACGGCGAACCACAGATAGTCGCTGCGGGCGATCCTCACCGGGCCATGGTCTCGATGCAGCGGACTCGACGCCAAGCCGACCTGCCGGGTTGGCGGGGGAACCTCGGCCAGAGTGCCCGCCGCCAGGTGCTTGGATGGGGTGCATGGAGGAGCGGAACCCCCGGGCGTCGGCGCTGGGGCGTGGCGATGACGCCCATCTGAGCCTTGGCGCCGCGAAGGTGCTGGTGGCGGCCGTCACGTGTCAGCGGAACGCCGACCGGGTGGCCGCGTGTTCACAGACCTGGGTGCCGCTCCTGGAACGAGACTGGGGCATTCCGACTCTCTTCGTCCAAGGAGATCCAAACCAAGCGGAGGAGGCCAGGTTCGATCCCGTCGCTGGCGTCCTGACCCTGCGCGTGGCGGACACCTACGAGGCCCTCGCCGCCAAATCGCAGGCATTGTTCGCCTGGGTTCTGGCCTGCACCGATTTCGACTACGTCTTCAAATGCGACGACGACACCTACCTCTACAGCGATGTCTTCGCGCAGTTGCGGCCCACGCCCTACCTGGGTTCGCCCCTGTGGATCGAGGCGGGGGAGGCCGCCGGGCCGGTGGGGGTCCGCTACGCGAGCGGAGGCGCGGGCTACCTGCTCGACCGCGAGGCCATGCGGGTGATCGTGGAGGATCCGCTGGTTCCAGGGTGCCCGTTCGAGGATGTGGCGGTGGGGCGCAGCCTTGCCGGGGCCGGTGTGGAACTCAGCCTCTACCCCCGCTACGCGATCGCCCCCGAACTCAGGTACTTTCCTGCGAACCTGGCCCGCGTGACGCTCTCGTGCGAGACGGATCTCGGCCAGCGCCCCAGCGCTCACCTTCAGCGTCAGCCCGCCGAGTCCATGCGCGTCTACCACGCGTTCGTCACGGCGTTGACGGCCGATCCGTCGCCGGCACACGAGGAGTGGGGCGCCGCCTGGTCGGCGCTCACGCGGTACGCGAGCGGGCAGGGCGCCCTCGTCTTGTCAGGAGTGGTGGTCGAGAACGATGAGGAGCGCTGGCTGCTGGCCCGCTCGGAGGAGGCGACGACCGCCCACGTGCTCCACGCCTTAGAGGAGCACGGCTGGTTCGTGAGCAGCGAGGCGGGTCTGCTGTGGTCGGAGGGCAGGTGCGTGGGCGTCCCCTCCCGCAGGCACGGCGATTGCCCGCACGCGCACGCGCGTCCCCGCCCGCTGACCGGAGTGGTGTTCGGGGCAGGCTCGGGGATGCCTACCGGCTTGCCCACGGCCAGACTGGAGGGTCGCAGCGCGGAGGAAGCCGTGGCCTCTCTCGTGCAGCCGGGTGGTGCGCGGTCGGTTGAGGCGGTCGCCTCACTCGTCCGGGACGCGCAGGTCCACGTCGTGATCGGCGCAGGGGCTGACGCCGCCGCCACCATCGTCGGTGTGATGGGAGCCAGGTAGTAACAGACCCTCCCCCAGACGCGGGGGCCGTGGTTGTCTCGAAGACATGCACGGAGCAGTCATTCACGCCCCCGGGGACGTTCGCTACGAGGAACGTCCCGACCCCACCATCCTCGAACCCACCGACGCCCTCGTCCGGACCGTCGCCGCCTGCGTCTGCGGGTCGGACCTGTGGCGCTACCGGGGCATCTCCCCGGTGAGCCAGCCGACGCCGATCGGCCACGAGTTCTGCGGCATCGTGGAAGCCGTCGGTGAGGCGGTCACCACCGTCAAGCCCGGCGATTTCGTCGTCGGCGGCTTCAACCCGTCCGACAACACCTGCCCGGTCTGCCGCAAGGGAGCCCAGGCGAACTGCCAGCACGGCGCCCACTACGACGGCGCCCAGGCCGACCGGATCCGCATCCCGTGGGCCGACGGCACCCTCGTGGCCACCCCGTCGATGCCGGACGACGACCTGATCCCCAGCCTCTTGGCCCTCTCCGACGTCATGTGCACCGGCTGGCACGCCGCCGTGAGCGCCGGGGTCGGGCCGGGCAGCAGCGTCGCGGTCGTCGGTGACGGCGCTGTCGGACTGTGCGCCGTGCTGGCCTCGGTCCAACTCGGCGCGACCACCGTCATCGCGATGAGCCGGCACGAGGCCCGCCAGCAGGTCGCCCGCGAGTTCGGTGCGACCCACATCGTCACCGAACGCGACGAGGCGGGCATCGCCGCGATCCGGGATCTCACCGACGGCATCGGCGCCGACTGCGTCCTCGAATGCGTGGGCACCGAGGACGCGCGGCACCAGGCCATCGGGTCGGTGCGCGACGGCGGCAACGTCGGCCTGGTCGGCGTCCCGCACGGCGACCTGCCGGTCAACGACCTGTTCTGGCGCAACGTCGGCATCAAGGGCGGCCCCGCCCACTGCCGCGCGTACCTGCCGCACCTCATGGACCTGGTGTGGAGCAAGGCGATCAACCCGGGCCGCGTGTTCGATCTGGGCCTGCCGCTGTCGCAGATCGGCGAGGCCTACGCGGCCATGGACGAGCGGCGCGCCATCAAGTCGCTGGTGCGCCCCTGATGCGGCCACGCGGCATCGCGGGGCCGGACGTCGGCCGGGGCCCGCACGGGGGCGCACCAGCGGCGTCCCTGGTCGCTCCCGGCTCGGTGTTCGCGCCCCTGCGGGGCCGCGTGTTCCGCTGGCTGTGGATCGGCCTGCTGGTTGGCAGCGTCGGGGCGTGGGCGCAGACCGTCGGCGCTCAGTGGCTGTTCATCGACGACCCGGACGCCGCCACGATCGTGTCGCTCGTCGCGGCCGCCAACGCGCTGCCGATGATGCTGTTCGCGCTGCCCGCGGGGGCGCTGTCGGATGCGTTCGACCGCCGCTACCTGCTGATCGGCGTCCAGGTGTACGCCATCACGGTGTCGCTGCTGCTGGCCGTGCTGAGCTGGTTCGGGCTGGTGCCCCCACCCCTGCTGCTGCTGTTCACGTTCGCCATCGGCCTCATCGGGGCGGTCCAACTGCCGGCGTGGCAGCCGCTCATGACCGAGTTGGTTCCGCGTGAGCAGTTCGCGGCGGCGACCCGGCTCGACATGGTGAACGTCAACGGCGCCCGTGCCCTCGGGCCCGCCCTCGCGGGCGTCGTCATCGCCTCGCTCGGCGTCCCCGCGGTGTTCGTCATGAACGCGGTGTGCGCGTTGGCGCTCCTGGTCGTCCTGCTGGCGTGGCGCCGGCCGCGCATGACATTCCCGGCCAGAGAACGGTTCCTCCCTGCCGTGGCGGCGGGCGCGCGCTACGTGCGCCACGAGCCCGTCGTCCGGCTGATCCTGACCAGGCTCGCCGTGTTCGTGGTGCCCGCCACCGCGTTGTGGGCGCTCCTGCCGCTCATCGCGAGCCGTCAGCTCGGCCTGGGCTCGGCCGGGTACGGCGTCATGTTCGGGGCCCTGGGGGTCGGGGCGATCCTCGGCGCCCTCCTGCTCGGCAGGATCCGGCGG
>RRZU010508779.1_pt1 | contig 12169 bp, 14 predicted proteins | sample 2165561 | NCBI WGS metagenome assembly RRZU01 (sample SAMN10456909, study PRJNA506462) | wastewater metagenome | isolation source: wastewater sludge | place: USA: Moscow, Idaho | reverse complement strand
TGCGGAGCGACGGGGGCGCTCGTCGGCTGTTTCGACGACGCCCCGGCGGCTCCCGAGCTGACGGCGGCAGACGAGGCGGGGTTCCGGAGCATCGCGCAGGTCTGGGAGCTGGGCAACGAGGTGAACCGGGCGGAGGACGAGCTGATCCGGCGCTGCATGGTGGCGAAGGGATCGACCTGGAGGGGCGGTTACCACGCGGAGGACTACATCTACTCGCCGTACAGGGGCTTCACGGTGGAGATCGCGGCCGAGTACGGCTACAGCATGCTGGGGTTCTCGACCCCGGAGTCGAGGGCCTTCGACCAGGCTGACGAGGCCGAGGAGTTGGCGATGACCGAGGCCGAGCGGGCCAAACGCGACGCCGACCTCCACGGCGGCCCCGGCAACACCAGGACGGTGGTTCTGGACAACGGCGGCAAGATGACCTATCCGGCGGGCGGCTGTCGGCGCCACGCCAAGGAGCAGCTCTACGAGGATCCGGACGAGGCGTTCCTGCGCGGGCAGGCTGTGAACGGCTTCGGCCCCGACTGGGACGAGGTTCTGGCCTCCCGGGAGGCCCGCGACGTCACCAAGCGGTGGTCGGAGTGCATGGCGGCGGTCAACCTGGTGTACGCCGAGCCCGGCGATGCCTCGTACGAGGCATCGGAGGCCGCGGAGACGCCCACGTTCGACGAGGAGGGCAACCAGATCGACAGCGTGCGTCGACCGCCGGACCAGAAGGAGATCGCGACCGCGGTGGCCGATGCGACGTGCCGGCTGGAGACGGGCTACGACGAGACCATCGGCACGCTACTCAGGGCAGCCTACGGCCGGGAGGCCATAGCCCGCGAGGGCGACATCCTCGCTGTCATGGAGATCGAGACGAAGGCGCAGGAGCGGGCGAAAGAGCTGCTCGGGTGAGGCGCGCGAGATTGCGTGTCGCCTGGGTTGTGGTGGGGCTGCTGGCCGCCGCGGGGCTGGTGCTCGTGGGGCGCTGGTCGGTGCCGCTGGACGAGCGGCCGGGTTTCGCCGCGCCGGAGTCGATGCCCGTCGTGGTGAGCCCGCGGGTTGGGCCGGTGACCGACGTCGTCGCGGTGAACGCGCAGGTGCAACACCGCGCGGCGACGACCGTGCCCCTGCTGACCGCGCAGCCGGACGCGTTCCGCCAGGTGGTGACCGCCGCGCCGCTGGAGACGGGCGACAAGGTGAGGGTCGGCGACCTGCTCGGCGAGGTCAACGACGTCCCGGTGTTCGCGATGTCCGGCCGGGTGCCGTCGTTCCGGGTGATGTACGCGGGCGACCGCGGCGTCGACGTCGAGCAACTCTCCGCCTCGCTGGTGAAGCTCGGCTACCTGCGCTCCGGCGCGAAGTCCGTCACCGAGCCGGTGCTGGGCGCCGTCGAGCGCTTCCTCACCGACGAGGGCTACGCGCAGCTGGGCGGGGCGGTGGCCAAGCACGGCATCGACGGGCGGCTGTTCGCGTTCGTTCCCACCCTCCCGGCCACCGTCGCGGACTCGGAGGCGGCCGTCGGGGCGGCGGTGGGCGACGGCGCGCCGCCGGTACTCACGCTGGTCGACGGCGAGCCCGAGCTGGTCGTCGCCCCGCCGCGCGCCGGCGTCGAGCTGCCCGCGGGAGCGGCGGTGTCGGCGACGTGCGGCAGCCGCACGCTGGAGGGCGAGCTGACCGACGACCGCGCGCCGTGGGCGACCGCGGCCGAGATCGAGGGGGAGGCCGCGCCGGAGGAGGGGTGGATCGTCGACACCCTCGACGACCGCGCGGAGGTGTTGGGGGCCTCCTGCGCCGCGACCGCCGCCGTCGTGCACGGCGACGAGGACACGGTGTGGGTGCCGAGCTCCGCGCTCTTCAGCGCCGCCGACGGGACGCCCCAGCTCCGCGTCCAGGCCGAGGGGGCGGCCTTCGAGGTGTTCGACGTCGAGACCGGCGCGCCGGCGGGCGGCTGGGTTCCCGTCGTCGACCCGCCGCCGACCCTCACCGCGGCGACCCGGCTGCTCGCGGGCGACGCGTGAGGGCCGCGCTCCGCGCCGCCGGCGTCAGCAAGCGTTTCGGCGGGCGCACGGTGCTCGACGGCTTCGCCCTGACGGTCGAGCGCGGCGAGTTCGTCGCCCTCACCGGGCCGTCTGGCAGCGGAAAGTCGACGGCGCTGAACATCGTCGGTCTGATCGCCACGCCGACGAGGGGCCGGGTCGAGATCGACGGCACGGACCTCGCCGCGGCGCGCGACGTCGTCCGGAGCAGGCATCGCGGCCGGTACATCTCGTTCGTCTACCAGGGCTTCCACCTCGCGCCGACGCTCACCGTTGCCGAGAACGTCGAGCTGGGCGTCGCCAGCCAGCTCCAGGCGGTGCCGGACCTGCGGCGCCGCGCGGCCGAGGCGCTGGAGGCCGTCGGCGTCGGGCACGTCGCGCGCCAGCTCCCCGGCACCCTGTCGGGCGGCGAGCAGCAGCGCGTGGCCATCGCCAGGGCGCTGGCCCGCCGCACGCCGCTGCTGCTGGCCGACGAGCCCACCGGAAACCTCGACCGGGCCAACGCCGACGCCATCCTCGGCCTGCTGCAGGACCAGGTCCGGGCGGGCGCGGCCCTCGTCCTCGTCACGCACGATCCGACGGTCGCCGCCCGCGCCGACCGCACCGTCGTGCTGCGCGCCCCGGAGGCGCCGTGACAGCCGGTCGGAGGCGCGCCGAGCCCGCGCGCGGAGGCCTCGCGCCCGGGCGCTGCTGGGCCGGGTTGCGGCTCGCGCTCGCGACCGCCGTCGGCTTCCTGGCGGCCACCTCGACCCTGGCGGCCTCGGCCCAGGCCGGCGTGGCCCAGCAGTTCCGCGACCTCAAGTCGACCCGGCTCACCGCCTCCTCCTCGACGATGCGCCCCGGCTGGGTGACCGACGCCCAGCTCGCCAACACCGCCGCGTTGCCCGGCGTCAGGGCGGCCTGCCTGCGCGTCTCCGCCGACGGCCCGGTCCCGGTGCGCAGCTCGCTCGCTGCCCGGCCCGACTATGCCGCGTCCGTGCACGCCGTCGGCCCGGGCTGTGTCGAGGCCTTGGGGATGACGGTGAGCCAGGGCCGCGGCCTCACCGGCCACGACCGCGAGACCGACGCCCGGGTCGCCCTCCTCGGCGCGTCGGTCGCCGCCGCCGTCGGCCTCACCGCGCTCACGGGCGACGACCGGGTCTACCTGGGCGACGTCGCCTACACCGTCGTCGGCATCCTCTCCTCGGGGCCCAAGGCCGCCTCCGACGGCGCGCTGCTCGTCTACCTGCCGACCACGGGCGCGGGGACGGGTGCCGTCAGGGGATGGGAGGGGGCCGGGGGCGTGGTCGTCGACACCGAGCCCGCGGCCACCGACTCCGTCGCCGAGGTGCTCGCGCTCAGCCTCCAGCCCGCCGATCCCGGCGACGTCGAGGTGCGCGTCGGCGGCATCCCGACGGGGCTGGAGTCGGCGGTCAGCGGCCAGCTGGCGCTCCTGCTCACCGCGCTGGGTGCGCTGTCGGTGGTGATCGGGCTGTTCGTGATCGGCAACCAGGCCCTGCAGTCGGTGAGCCTTCGCCGCTCCGAGCTGGCGCTGCGCCGGGCGCTGGGCCAGCCGCGCCACGTCGTCCTCGTCCAGGTGCTTGCGGAGACGGTCATCTGCGGCGCCGCCGGCGGGTTCCTCGGGGCGCTCGCCGGCCAGCTCGCCGCGGGCGCGATCGCGATAGGACAGGGCTGGCCGCCCGTAGCGCAGGCGGGCCTGGTGCCCCTCAGCGCGCTCGCGGGCGCCGTCGTCGGGGCCGTCGCGGGCGCCTATCCGGCCCACGTCGCCAGCACCACGGACCCGTCCGAGACGCTCAAGACGGGGTAAGCGTCGCTCAGGGAGCCTCGGGAAGGGCGTCGAGCGCGTCGGCGATCCGGGCGATCGTCAACGCCGTGGTGGCGGCCACCTCGTCGCCGAGCTTGTTGATCTCCGCGACCAGCGTGGAGTGGTGCTCGCCCAGCGCGGTGTCGACGTGCCGGACGGCCGCCTCCGTCGGCATGAGGTGGTGCGCCCGGCGGTCGGTCGGGTGGCTCACCCGCTCGACGTATCCCTTGGCCACCAGGCGATCGACGATGTTGGTCATGTTCGCGCTGGAGGTGCCCAGCACGAAGCACAGGTCCTTCGGGCTGAGGAAGCGCTCGTCGCGGCTCGCTTGGACGAGGTAGCGCAGGGCCCTCAGGTCGAGGTTCGACAACCCCGACGACCTGAGGGCCCTGTTCTCCTGCGCGTGCTGGGCGCGCCGCAGCCGGAGGAGGGCGGCGCTCAGCGCGCGCCCAGCCTCCGTCTCGGGAGGAGCGGAGTACAGATGCTCCTCCTCGTGGCGGACGATCGTCTTCGGCACGGCACCTCGCTAAGGATCAGGACTTGCGACCGACGATCGCACCGTAGATGAGGAGAACGACGATCGAGCCGACAATAGCGAGCAACCACGTCTGGAGCGAGAAGAACTCCTCCAGCGGGGCGTTGAAGAAGACGCTGCCGAGCCAGCCGCCGAGCAGGGCGCCGACGACGCCCAGGATCATCGTGGCCAGCCAGCCGCCGCCCTGTTCGCCCGGGAGGATCGCCTTGGCGATGGCGCCGGCGATCAGGCCCAGGAGTAGAAATCCAAGAAATCCCATGATTCAGTTCCTCGTTTCGGGGAGTAGTAGTTCGGAGTGACGATCAGCGGTTGCGTCGGTCGTCGATGGCGTCCTTGATGTGCTCACCGACGTCGTGCGCGGCGTCCTTGACCTCCGCCGCGGCGTGCTTCGCCTCGCCCTTGATCTGGTCGGCGCGGCCCTCGGCGACGAGCTTCTCGTCCCCGGTTGCCTTGCCGACGGCCTCCTCGGCCTTGCCCTTGAGCTTGTCCAGGCCGGCGCTCAGCTTGTCTCCCACACCCATCGTCTTCACCTTTCGTCGCGATGGAACCGAATTGCTCAGATAGTAAGTAATTCAGTAAGTTAGATACACACTATGCGAAGAATGTGCGGTTCGCAAGCGCGCTCGTCGGTCCGTCGCATCGGGATGGCCGGATCGACACGTCTGTTCCTGGGTCCCCTCCCAGCGGGGCGAGGGCGAACTGTATGTTGTGTCCCAACTGTTTTCCGGATTAGGAGTTAACGATGCCCGTCCGTCAAGCCACTGTTGCGTCCCGCGTCGGCCTGCACGCCCGCCCCGCAAGCCTTTTCGTGGCCGAGGCCACCAAGCTCGGCGTTCCCGTGACCATCCAGGTCGGTGAGCGGCCCGCCGTCGACGCGCGCAGCATGCTCGCCGTCATGACGCTCGGCGCCAAGTGCGGCGACGTCGTCACCCTGAGCTCCGACGCCGAGGGCGCCGACGCGGCGCTGGACGCGCTCGCGGCCTTCCTCGAGATCGACCACGACGCCCCTTCCGCATGAGCATCTCCGGCATCGGGGTAAGCCCCGGCTCGGCGCACGGCCGCGCCGTCGTCGTCTCGACGGTGAAGATCACGCCCCCGGGCGAGCGCACCGACGACCCGGCCGCCGCGACCGAGGCCGTCACGGCCGCGCTGGGCGCCGTCGCCGCCGAGATGGAGGTGCGCGCCGCCAAGGCGACGGAGAAGGCGAAGCCGGTCCTCGAGGCGACGGCGATGCTCGCCCGCGACCCCAGCCTGCTCTCCACCGCGACCGGCCGCATCGCCGAGGGCGAGGGCCCCGTCGACGCGCTCTACTTCGCGATCGAGCAGTACTGCGAGCTGCTGGCCAGCCTCGGCGGCTACATGGCCGAGCGCCAGGACGACCTCCGCGACATCTTCCAGCGGGCCGCCGCCGAGCTGCTCGGCGTCGCTCCTCCCGGCGTTCCCGAGCTGACCGAGCCGCGAGTGATCGTCGCGCACGACCTCGCGCCGGCCGACACGGCGACGCTCGACCCGGCGCTCGTCGTCGGCATCGTCACCGAGGCCGGCGGCGTCACCTCGCACACGGCGATCCTGGCGGCGCAGCTGGGCATCCCGGCGGTCGTGCAAGCCGCGGGCATCATCGCGGCCGCACCGGAGACGGTGGGCCTCGACGGCGCAAGCGGCGAGGTCATCATCAACCCCGACGAGGAGACCGCGGTCAAGCTCGACGAGCGCAACCGCCGTCGGCTCGCGCTGCAGGAGCTCGCCAGCGGGCCGGGGGCCACCAAGGACGGTCACCGCGTCCAGATCCTGGCCAACATCGGCACCGTGGACGACGCCCTGCGCGCCGCGAAGGTCGACGTCGAGGGCTCAGGCCTCTTCCGCTCCGAGTTCCTGTTCCTCGACCGGGCAGACGCGCCGTCGGTCGATGAGCAGACGGAGACCTACACCCAGGTGTTCCAGGCGTTCGGCGGCCGCAAGGTCGTCGTCCGCACGCTCGACGCCGGCGCCGACAAGCCGCTCGCCTTCGCCGACCTCGGCGAGGAGGAGAACCCGGCGCTCGGCGTGCGAGGCCTTCGCCTGCAGCGCGTCCGCGAGGATCTCCTCGACGCCCAGTTGACCGCCATCGCGAACGCGGCGGCGGCCACGGGGGCCCAGGCGTGGGTCATGGCGCCGATGGTGGCCACCGCGGAGGAGGCCAAATGGTTCACCGCGAAGTGCCGCGCCGCGGGCCTGCCGACGGCGGGCACGATGGTCGAGGTGCCCGCGGCGGCGCTGCGGTCGAAGCACGTCATGGCCGAGTGCGACTTCGCGTCGATCGGCACCAACGACCTCTCGCAGTACACGTTCGCCGCCGACCGGATGAACGGGGCCCTCGCGGGCCTGCTCACCGGCTGGCAGCCCGCGCTGTGGGAGCTGATCGTGGCGACGGTGGAGGGCGCGGGCGGCAAGCCCGTCGGCATCTGCGGCGAGGTCGGCGGCGACCCGCTGCTCGCGCTCGTCGCGACCGGCGCGGGCATCACGTCGCTGTCGATGGCCACCGGCAAGGTCGGCGTGGTGAAGGCCGCGCTCGCCAAGCACGACCTCGCCACCTGCAAGGCGATGCTCGCCGCCGTCCTCGACGCGGTGTCGCCGCAGGAGGCGAAGGCGGCGGTCATGGCGCTGGTCGACCCGGAGGTCGCCGAGATCCTCGGCGCCGCGTAGCCGCACGAGCACGCAGAGGGGCCCTGTTGCTGGGCCCCTCTCCCGTATCTTCGGCCGTCGAACGCCGGGGCCGCTCCCGCCCACGTGACGACGAGCCCCTTCGCTTCTCTGGATCGGTCTGTGGGCTCGTCGTCACGACGCCCACCTAACCTGCTCGCGACCCCGGCGTTCGCCGACCTTGTGGATGCGCTTAAGTGGCCATGCCGACGTACTTGACCTCCAGGTACTCGTCGAGGCCCTCGTGGGAGCCCTCGCGGCCGAGACCCGACTGCTTGACGCCCCCGAAAGGCGCCGCGGGGTTGGACACGATGCCGGTGTTGAGGCCCACCATGCCGCTGTCGATGCGCTCGACGGCCTTCAGCGCGCGGCCGATGTCGCGCGAGTAGACGTACGCCATCAGGCCGAACTCCGTGTCGTTGGCCAGCTCGATGGCCTCGTCGTCGGAGTCAACGGCGACGATCGGAGCCACGGGGCCGAAGATCTCTTCGCGGAGCAGGCGGGCGTCGCGGGGGACGTCCGCGAGGACGGTGGGCGCGTAGAAGTGGCCGGGCCGGTCCAGCCGCGCGCCGCCGGTGAGCACACGTGCGCCCTTGGCGACGGCGTCGGCCACCAGCTCCTCGACCTTCGCCAGCGACGGCTCGTCGATCAGGGGGCCGAGCGTCGTCCCCTCTTCCATGCCCGGGCCGACGACAAGGCCCTCGACGGCGGCCGCCAGACCCGCCTGGAACTCCTCGACCAGGTCGCGGTGGACGTAGATCCGGTTCGCCGCGGTGCAGGCCTCGCCGTTGTTGCGGAACTTGGCGGGCATCGCGCCCGCCACCGCCGCGTCGACGTCGGCGTCGGCGAGCACCAGGAACGGAGCGTTTCCGCCCAGCTCCATGGACGTGCGCAGCACCGGGCCTGCCGCCTTGGCCAGCAGCGCCTGCCCGACGCTCGTCGACCCCGTGAAGGTGAGCTTGCGCAGGCGAGGGTCGGTAAGGATCGGCTCCGACACCGCGCCGGAGCGGCTGGTCACGAGGCAGTTGACCACGCCGTCGGGCACGCCTGCGTCCGCGAAGACCTGCATGAGGGCCAGCATCGTGAGCGGCGTCAGCGCCGCGGGCTTGATCACGACGGTGCAGCCTGCGGCCAGCGCGGGGCCGATCTTGCGCGTGCCCATCGCGAGCGGGAAGTTCCACGGCGTGATCGCGTAGACAGGCCCGACGGGTTGTTTCATCGTCAGCAGCCGCGTGTCTCCGGCGGGCGCGGTCGACCAGCGGCCCTCGATCCGGCACGTCTCCTCGGAGAACCAGCGCAGGAACTCCGCGCCGTAGGCTACCTCGCCGTAGGCCTCGGCCAGCGGCTTGCCCATCTCGAGCGTCATCAGGGCGGCGAAGTCGTCCCGCCGCTCCACGATCAGCTCGAAGGCCCGGCGGAGGACCTCGGCGCGCCGCCGCGGCTCGGTGGCCGCCCACGACGGCGCCGCCGCGCACGCCGCGTCCATCGCCGCGCGGGCGTGCTCCTCGGAGCCGTCGGATACCTCTGCCAGCACCTCGCCCGTCGCCGGGTCGCGCACGGGCAGCGTCGCCCCCGTCTCGACGAACCGGCCCCCGATGAACTGGCCCTTCGGGACCCTGCCCAGGACGGCGTCGATGTCCATGCTCATGGGAACCTCCTCGGAAGCGCCGACGGAAAACTGCGGCGGAATTGAGACTATGCCGGTTTGGGCGCCGTGCGGAGCATCTTGGTGGAGTTTTCCGGCGCCTCACCCGCGGCCCAGGCGCTGCCGAGATCCAGATCGGCAACGGCTCGAGTTCGGTGAAGCTCACGGGGCTGAAGCCAGGGAAGCACTCGTTCTCCGTCGCGTTCGACGGCTCCTACGAGTACCGTCCGACCAAGTCGAAGGCGGCGACGGTGACGGTCGCCAAGCACAAGGCGACGCTGACCCTCAGCGCCAAGCCCGGCAAGGCTGGAAAGGCGACGTTGACGGTGAAGCTGAGTCTGCCGGGGAAGGCGGCGAAGTCGACAAAGGCGACGTTGAAGGTCTACGACGGCAAGAAGCTGCTGAAGCAGACGGTGAAGGTATCAAAGGGCAAGGGCACGGTGACGCTGAAGAGCCTGAAGAAGGGCACGCACACCTTCACGGTGTCCTACGCAGGCAACTCGTCGTACGTGGCGAAATCCGTGACCGCGAAGGCGACGGTCAAGTAGGGCTGTCCTCGGCCGCGTGGAGCACCGTCGCGGGTTCGGCGGACCACGCGCCGAGGAGGCGCAGCGCCTCGTGATCGCCGCTTCCCGGCTCGGCGGTCAGCACCGTGAGCTGCACGCCCGGCTGGCCGACCAGGTCCAGCCCGTTGAAGTGCAGCTCCAGGTCGCCGACGACGTGGTGGTGGTACCGCTTGGTGCCGCCCTGGTGCTGCCAGACGTCGTGCTGGCCCCAGAGCCGGCGGAAGTGGTCGCTCCGGGTGGAGAGCTCGCCGACGAGGTCGTGTAGCGGCTTGCTGTGCGGGTCTCTGCCGGCCTCGGTGCGCAGCTGCGCGACGTTGATCTGGGCGGCGGCGTCCCAGTCCCGGTAGAAGCGGCGCGCCACCGGCTCCAGGAACAGGAACCTGGCGAAGTTCGGCGGCGACGTCGTCGCGGAGGCGATCATCTCGTGCATCAGTGCCCCGCCGAGCGGGTTCCACGCGAGCAGCTCCGTCCGGCCGTTGCCGATCAGGCCCGCGGCGGTGTCCATCGAGTCGAGGAACCATTGGATGCTCGGCGGCGGCCGCCAGGCCGGCTCCGGGCGCGGGGTCTTGGCGGCGCGCGGGGTCCGGGCCGGTCGTCGGGCGAGGCGCGACAAGTGCTCGCGCTCGGCGTCGTTCAGCAACAGCGCGCGGGCCAGGCCGTCGAGAACCGCGTCCGACGCGCCGGCGATGTCGCCGCGCTCCAGGCGCGCGTAGTACTCGACGCTCACGCCGGCCAGGGCGGCGGCCTCGCCGCGGCGCAGCCCGGGAACCCGACGATCGCCGCCCTTGACGAGGCCGACGCTCTCGGGGTCGACCTTCGCCCGCCGCGACATCAGGAACTCGCGGATCTCCGCACGATCTGCCATGTCCTCAGGCTAGGCCGACGGCGCGGGCGACTGGGATACCCCGTCAAGGCACGTCAGACCACGGACTCCCGCCCGCCCGCGTTGTGGGATTTCCTGGACGCATGACGCACAGCATCATCTCCTCAACCCTCTCGGCCCTCGTGGCCGCACTCCTCGGCGTCGTCGGATGCACCGTCGCCGACGACGCGTCCCCCGCCGAGATCCGCATCAGCCCCGCCGGGCCGGCCGCGGCGAGCCTCGCGGGGCAGCTTCCGCGCACCCTCTCGTTCAGCGACCGCATGGGAACCGCGCAGGTCGCCACCCTGGATCAGCCGCTCGACCTCGGCGCCTCGGCCGGGGAGGAGGTGCGGGCCTATCGCGCCGGCGACGTCGCCTACTGGCCGGAGAGCCAGAGCCTCGTCGTGTTCCTTTCCGACGGCGCGGCCGTCCCGGACGGCGGCCTCGTCGCCGTCGGCGCCGTCGACGGCGACCTGGCCGGCCTCGCCGACTGCGTCCGCGACTGCCCGTTCGCCGTCGCCGTCGCTCCGTGACCGCCCTTAACAGTCGGATGTTGGTTCACAACTGAACTAACATCCGACTGCTAGCTCGCATTCGGTGCCACTTCCCCGCGCGGTCACTGAGGACACCACTAGGTTGACGGCATGGAGCACCAGGAGCGGGCGCTCGGCGCCTATGTCGAGCAGGTCAAGGGCGAGCCGGGGACGCTGGGGGTCGTGGTCGTCGGCTCGGTCGCGCGCGGCGAGGAGCGGGAGGACTCCGACGTCGACGTCTACCTCGTGGTCGACGCGGACCGCTTCGCGGAGCTGGCCGCCGCCGACCGCTGGGCGTGGGTCGACCGGGTGGGCCTCGACTACCCGGGCTCCTATATCGACGTGAAGGCGACCGACCTCGCCTACCTGCGCGCGGCGGCGGAGCGTGGCGACGACCCGACGCGCGCCTCGTTCGTCGGCGCCCGCGTGGCCTACGGCGCCGTCGACGGCCTGGAGGAGCTCGTCGCCGCCATCCCGCGGCTGCCGGAGGGAGGGTGGGACGGGCGCATCGCGTCGCACGTCGCGCAGGCCCACCTGCATGGCGGGTACTTCCTCCGGCAGGCGGAGGAGCGCGGCGACGCGTTCCTGCTGCACCACGCGACGACTCACCTCACCATGGCCGCTGCCCGGGCCGCCCTCGCGGCCGCGCAGGTGCTTATGCCGGCCCGAAGTACCTCGGGCGGCTGGTGCGCGAGGTCCCCAGCCCCGAGGGGTTCGTCGAGGCCTGGGACAAGACTCTGGCCGAGCCGGGCACCGCGGCCGCGAACGAACTGCTCGCGATCCTCGACGCCTGGCTCGGCCAGGGTCAGACGCCGAACCAGTCGCTGTCGATCTTCATCCGCGACAACGAGCTGGCCTGGCTGCGGGGAACGGTCCCCGCGGAGTACTTCTAGAACCGGCTAAAGCCCTGGCCCATGCGGCTCAATCGCTTAGCCGGTGGAGCCAGTAGCCGGGTTCTCGGCGTTCGTGCGCGTAGGCGAGGATCAGAATGCCGTCCGGTTCGACGGTGTAGATAACGCGGTAGGGATATCCGGGAATGCCTTTGCTGCGGAGCACGGTTCCATCGTCAGCGGTCGTGAACGGCGGCGCGGCGTTCGGCCAATCGGTGATGGTCTGTCGTGCTTGCTGTGCCCGGTCGATGAGCGCGAGGCCGATTCCCGGTTCCTGTGCCTCGTACCAGCGCACGGCGGCGTCGAACTCGGCGACGGCTTCGGGATGTTCTCGCTGGGGCAGGATCATGCGGTGAGGGAGGCACGCAAGCGGGCGTAGTGCTCGTCGGCATCCACCAATTCGACGGCGCTAGCGCGCACCTCGGCCAGTCGCCGGGTTGCCTCGGCGCGCCACGCGGCGTCGACTTCGTCCGTGTCGCCGGTGCCGTGGAAGCTTTCGAGTAGGGCGTTAGCGACGACGGCGCGCTGATCGGCGTCGAGCGCGAGTGCGTCTCGGATCAAGGTCGCGGTGTCAGGTGCCATACCCCCAAGCGTACGCCGAACGCACCAATCGCGGGAGGCGCAGCCTGCG
>RRZU010082245.1_pt1 | contig 12169 bp, 12 predicted proteins | sample 2165561 | NCBI WGS metagenome assembly RRZU01 (sample SAMN10456909, study PRJNA506462) | wastewater metagenome | isolation source: wastewater sludge | place: USA: Moscow, Idaho | reverse complement strand
CTATGGATACAATAATGTGGAGATGCCTGATGCGGTTAAATCAACTATTGTTTATGCGCAAAAGCCTGATAACCACAAATTAAAAAATATTGTTGGAAGTTATTTGACCTCTAATGGTTTTAACGAGATTATGTGTAACTCACTTACCAAATTGAGTTATTACGATAATCTTGAGACTTTCCCAAAATCAAAGTTGGTTGAATTGGCAAACCCTCTAAGTAACGATTTAGGAGGAATGCGTCAAACACTTTTGTTTGGTGGCTTAGAGTCTATCTTGCACAATAAGAATCGCAAAAATGGCGACCTTAAACTCTTTGAATTTGGCAACGTTTACTCTAAAAACGAGGGCGAAAAGGGTGATCTGAAAAAATATAACGAAGCGCAACATCTTTCACTTTTTGTTACTGGTAATCAGCAGCGTGAGAGCTGGAATGGCAAAGTAACGTTATCTTCGTTTTTCGATCTTAAAGCGTATGTTTTTGGCTTAACCTCTCGCCTTAATGTAGCTCTTGAAAATCTCTCAGAAGTTGAGATTGAGGCAGGCGATGTATTTACCGAAGGTTTGGAGTATAAACTACAGAGTGGAGCCGTATTATGTAGCTTTGGGGTTGTAAATCCAAAATTACTGAAACAGATGGATGTTGCTGGTACAGTCTATTATGCTACCATCAACTGGGATCTTTTAATTCGTGAGTCGGTTAAAAAACAGGTGCGTTTTAGTGAAATACCTAAATTCCCTGAGGTAAGACGTGATTTAGCGCTATTACTTGATAAAAATATTAAGTTCTCTCAAGTTAAGGAGGTTGCCTTCAAAACCGAGAGAAAAATGCTTAAAGCGGTATCACTTTTTGATGTTTACGAAGGCGAAAAAATCGATAATTCTAAAAAATCGTACGCTGTGAGTTTTATCTTGCAAGATGAAAATCAAACACTTGTAGATTCAGCTATCGAGAAGTGCATGAGTCGTTTACTCGATGGCTTTAAAGATAAATTAGGCGCTACTTTAAGATAGAAAAGGGGTAGGGACAGCTCGCGAGCTGTCCGTTTTGATTACGTTATCATAAAAAAAACTCCAATTTGATTTTTTAAATTGGAGTTTTTTATTTCCTTTTATTACCTTTTATTTCCTTTTCAATTACTCCCTCTTCATTATCATCTTAACCTTTGCTTTGTACGCTCTCAGTTCACCATCTTCAGTAAACACCTCGTAGGCTGGCATTATGGCAATAATATGCTTATTAAATTGACCATTATCAAAGCTCCAAGTCTCTGTAAATTGCAACTTTCCAATAGTCGATCGCGGATTATTGGCTTCCCACTCCTTAATATCTTTAATAGATAGGCGCTCTTGGGTGTCGTAATCAACTACTTGGATCTCTTTATTATAGACCAACTCAAAGAGTTTATCAATATACGCCTCCCTGTTAAGTCCTTTAAGCCAATCCGTTTGCCACGGTGCCGATGGATCAATATTGTGGATAAGAGCTTCATATACAATAGTATCGGCATAAATAACTTGTGCCGACGAGCTACTACTCTTTCTCCTATCGCACGAGTAAAATGTCGCCGATAGTAGTAACAAAGCAAAAAGAGCTATCGTCTTCATTATCTCTTAAAAGTTAAGCGTTCGCCACGTACACTCTTATCAAAATTGCCATGATTGTAAACCAACTTTCCGTTTACAAAGGTTGATACCACCATGTGGCTGAATTTTAATCCATCAAACGGACTCCAACCGCATTTGTAGTGGATATTGCTTGGCTCTACTTTCCAGCTTGTTTTTGGGTTAACTAATACTAAATCAGCTTTATATCCCTCTCTGATATACCCTCTCTCCTCTACCTGAAACAAAATTGCTGGGGCGTGGCACATCTTTTCCACTACCATCTCGTAAGTAAAAATGCCTTGTTTCACCATCTCTAACATTTCAACTAACGAATGCTGAACCAGCGGACCTCCACTTGGTGCTTTAAAGTAACTATTAGCTTTCTCCTCAAGCGTGTGCGGTGCGTGGTCGGTGGCAACAACATCTAACTTGCCTTCAATAAGGGCTTTACGTAGTGCATCTCTGTCGCTTCTCTTTTTAATAGATGGATTCCATTTGATGCGACTTCCATAAGTATCGTAATCTTCATCGGTAAACCAAAGATGATGTACACACACTTCGCCTGTAATTCTCTTTTCGGCTAGCGGCAAATGGTTGTCTAATAAGCCCATCTCCATCTCGGTCGAAAGGTGTAATATATGCAGTTTTGCTCCTGTTTCACGTGCTAAGTCAGCCGCTTTTTTTGACGATTTATAACAAGCCTCAGCCGAACGAATTTCGCCATGACAGCGCATCGGCACATCTTCGCCATATTTTTCGCGGTATTGGGCAAGGTTTTTTACTATCGTCTCTTCGTCTTCGCAGTGCGTTGCTATAAGGAGTTTCGCTTTGCTAAAGATGTTTCTAAGCGTTTCATCCTTATCTACCAACATATTTCCTGTCGATGAACCCATGAAGATCTTTATTCCGCAAACATTTTTAGGATCTATCTTTAAAATCTCCTCCAAGTTGTCGTTTGTAGCTCCCATGTAAAATGAGTAGTTTGCAAGCGATTTCTCGGCCGCCAGCGCGTATTTTGCCTCTAAAGCCTCAATGGTGGTAGTTTGTGGATTGGTGTTTGGCATCTCCATAAACGAGGTAACTCCCCCCGCAACCGCCGCTTTTGTCTCGGTGGCAAGCTCGCCCTTATGTGTTAATCCGGGCTCTCTAAAATGCACCTGATCGTCAATAACGCCCGGAAAGAGCAGTAACCCTTCGGCATCAATATAGTCAAGTTTAAGCTCTTCGGCCGAAACATCTCCGTAAATAACTTTCGAAATACGGTCGTTTTCAATTAAAACACTCCCTTTTTTTGATACACCTTCGTTTACAATGGTAGCATCTTTTATCAACATTTTTTTCATGGTTGTTTAGTTTAAGAGTTTGACCTTCTATATTTTACACCTCGTATGTTTTAAACCAACTAGCTATTTTCATCTTAATAACGCCCCAAACAGCTTCGTTAAAAATTCCACCGCTCATCTTCGAAACACCCTTTTTCCTATCTGTAAAAACAATTGGAACCTCAATAATGTTGAAGCCATATTTCCAAGCTGTAAACTTCATCTCTATTTGAAACGCGTATCCTTTAAGCCTTATTCTATCTAATCTAATGGTTTCAAGCACTTTGCGTCTGTAGCATTTAAAGCCGGCCGTGGTATCCATAATGGGCATTCGAGTAATAAAACGCACATACATCGAGGCGCAATAGCTCATAATCACGCGTCCCATGGGCCAATTTATTACGTTAACGCCCGATTTATATCGAGATCCAATAGCCAAATCGCCTCCACCCAAACAAGCATCATGAAGTTGCATCAAATCTACTGGATTGTGCGAAAAATCTGCATCCATCTCAAAAATATATTCATAATCTTTGCTTAAAGCCCACTTAAAACCAGCTATATACGCAGTTCCTAAGCCCAACTTTCCAGCCCTCTCCATTAGGTGTATTCTACCCGAGAATTTCATCTGCAGCTCCTTCACTATTTGAGCCGTTCCGTCGGGCGAGCCATCGTCCACAATAAGTATATCAAACAGACGCGGAAGTTCCATTACCGCATTCACAATAGACTCAATATTCTCCCGTTCGTTGTAGGTTGGGATAATGACAACGCTTTTTTCCACGATAGATAAATAATTAGAATTGCGAATATAATTAAAATGGCGTTTTAATATCGGGAATTTTCTAGAAATATCTGCTCAAATGTGGCTTCTACGCAATTAGCTTTCCAAAGACCTTGATATTTGCAAACTCTTCATTTCAACAACTCGCTTTATTATCAAGATTTTTTTCTTTTGGGCGTGCCACCGGCGGACTTTCTTCATCTCCTAACCCCCTGCCACTCTCGCAACTCCTTCATTTTGCCGCCGCTGTCGGGCCTTTGCCCATAGTCCTCGCCCGGCCGCTTCCTGCGCTTAGAGGCTTAATTATAGATCTCGAAAAACTTCTGTTTTGGGGCCGTTCTGTGGGCTATTTGGCGGCAGTCCCTCACGCGCTTCACATCGAGTATATCTGCTAGTTATTAAACTCCTGGCCGTTTGAGCCTCTCTTTTGCTGCCAGAATTTACTTAGAGGAGATATTTGGGTAGATAAATCTGCGCCTCAGTATATTATTTCCCTAAATGTTTAATTAAACCAATAGCTCTTAAAGGAGGTTTCCTAGTTTCTAAATTTACTTACCTTAAATTTCCTTTATGGCCTCTTTAACCGTCATTCCCTCTTTAATGTTTTTGCTACTCGCCATTTGGTTGCAAACAGTGATAATGCCATTGTTGAGTATATCTTGCCCGTTAAAAATTTCGGCACTCATGCAGTCAACCGTACAAGCAAGGATTCCTGTATCACTTAATGATTCAAGACATTTTACTCCTGCTCTGTTTTTGCCAATTCCTGCATCGTTAAAAAATACCGCTTTAATACGATGTTTTTGTGCATAATGTCCTGCACTCAAACCGCCATGAGAACCACACACAACAATATCTCCGGCATTGTTCTCATTCAAGAAAGTGATGCTATCTGTTACCGTGATGTTTACTCCATCAATTTGAGTTTGAATCTGTTTTTTAAGATCCACCTTGCTACTAGTTGTTCCCTTATTTTCAGCAACTAAAGTGTCAAGTGTTTTCTCTTTTTGAGTTGATGACTGAAGGTTGACGTTTTTGATGACTTTTGCAACGGCTTCTTTCACAGTATCACCAATAACTATTCCTGCCTCTTTAGCCGGAGTATTCGTGTGACTTATAATTCCGCTCTCCCAAGTATCGCGGGCAACACCAATTTCAGCACTATAATGGTCAACAGCACAGGCCAAAATATTCTCGGCTTCATAATGAGAAAGGCCACTGATACCTGCCCGATTTTTGCCAATTCCTGCATTGTTGAGAAAAACAGCTTTAACATGAAAGCTTTTTAACTTTCGGGCAAATGCCCCATTATCACCACAATGCGATGCGCACACAAGAATAGGTGCTGTATTGTCAGCGTTTAAATCACCTAAACTATCTAGAAGTACTAATCCTTCAGGTAAATGCATGTTATTTCTCTTTTGGCTTAACTAAGTAATTTAAGTTCGTGGGGCTTGCTGTTAACTAGAGTTATTTAGTTTTCAGCAGATATAGATTAGGCTACGTTGTTTCTAATTTCTTGTCCGTATTTCAAAATTTCGCTGACTATCGGATTTGAGATTTCAAATTCAGATTTCCTAAATGGATGTGGTTCGATTCGACTATCTATTTTTCTGCGTAATCTCATTAAATCAACTTGCATGTCAATTAGATTATTATAATCATCAAGGACCACAGCAATGTCAATATCGCTTTCGTCATGAAAGTTACCCTTCGCATATGAGCCGAATAGAATAACTCGACTATAAGTATATCGTTCGTTAATTGCCTGTGCATACAGATTGGCAATTTTTAAAGCTTCGCTTTTATTCATGTCCTTAGAGTATCAATTTTACTTATCCAATCTTTTTTGTATTCTGGGGTGCATAGCGAATTAAATTCCTTTTTGTAATCGTCATATCTTGCATTTAGGTTAAATGAAGTTATTTCATCTAACCAGTCTGCATATTCGTCAGAAAGTTCAATCTCGATAAGTTCAGCTATTCTGTATAAATTATGAGTAAATGGTGCATGTTTCCCATGTTTACTAACATATAATGCTTTCAGTAGTTTCTCTAATGATATGTGTCCCAGAAATAATGTCCAACCAAACGATTTAGATTCATAGAGGGACAACATTGTTAAGTAATCAGCATCTGATGTTTCAATCCAATGACTAACAACTTTCTCCGTGTCAATATTTGAGCTGTCTTGTTTCATCGTTTAATCTCTTATTAATTTCAAAGATACTGATTTCGATGAATATTTCCTCTGGTCTTCTTACAATGTGGCCTATCAATAAAATTGATGTTTCTTTGGTCAGAGAAGGCAAGTAAAGCCTGCCAAAAAGAGTTTATTGCCATGCAAAGACGCCAAGTGCCAAGAAATAAGTAAAAATAGTGATTCTCAACAGGTTTGTTGAGAGTGATTTAATAAACTCAGATTTTGCGACTTTGCCTCTTTGCGTGACATGATTCTCATTGTGTGCACTTTTTAGATAGCTTCTTTGGGTGACACGAATTCAAAATCAGAGCAATATTATATCTTGATTAACAATTACTTTCTGCAGGCGATACTGCCACTAGTTGGGCTTGAGCAATAGAAACTCCCTTTTCGTATGCTTTTATGTTACCTTCTACAAACTTTTCAGGAACGCTTTCCTTCACAATTCGAATCATCTCATCATGCGAATAGCCTCTAAACTCAGCATAAAACCCAAGCATCACAATATTCATCATTTTGCTGATATCAAAATCGGAGCTTTTATTTGCATCAGGATCAACAATAAATGTTCTCTTTCCCGATCTCTTTATTATCTCAGTTTTAGATTCAGCCATATCATTTTCCAGTCTTGTGTTTACGCTAGAAGTGGTTAACTCAAAGGTGCTTGAGAAAACAACGCCATCCTCCTTCATGCAATGCAAATAGCGAAGTGTTTCCGTTTGTTCAAAAGATAGAAGGTAATCGACATCACCGGCTTTGATAAAGGGAGATAAAACAGGCGTTTTTGAATACCTAAAGTGACTCTCAACACCTCCACCTCGTTGACCTAATCCAATAACATCTGATATCTTTAATTCATAACCCAATTGCATGTAATACTTGCTTAAGAGGTTACTAAAAAGAAGAATTCCTTGTCCTCCTACACCGGCTATGATAATATTTTTTCCTGTATCTTGCATTTTTCTGATTTTATGGCTTCAAACTTACATGCTGTCGAACATAGTCCACAGCCCACACAAAGATCTTCGTTAATTACTATTTCAACCGACCCATCTTTTGCTTTTTTACTCTCTATAGCTAAACATCCAATATTAATACATTTTCTACATTTAGTGCATAGAGACTGATCTATTTGATAAGGGGTGTTTTTAGGCAGTTTAAATTTGGTAACACATGGTTTTTTTACAATGACCACTGAGTTTGCCTTTGCCTTTACCGCATTTAGAATTGATTTTTCTAACTCTTCAAATTCATATGCATCTACGGTTACAATGTCTTTTACCCCTATAGCTTCGCATACTTTAGCTATTTCCAGTTTGTTTTCAGGTTTATAATTAAATCCAAACTCACTAGATGCCACATTCTGACCACCAGTCATTGCCAAGCAGCTATTGTCAACTATAATTGTTGTTGATTGACTGTCGTTGAAAATCAAATTCATCAGACCATTGATGCCAGTTGCCCAAAAACCACCATCACCAATCATGGCCACAAAATTCTCTTTATGATCAGTTGCTACGTTGTAACCATGAGATAGCGCAATGCTCGACCCCATGCATTTTTGTAGCGAATAGGTTTCCATATGAGGGAAGCACCCTATGAGTCCACAAGTAACATCGGCAGCAGCCTTGATCTTGTGTTTTTTTAATACTTGTGATATGAAAAGGTGAGAGCATCCGGCACAACTTACTGGTAGTCTAAATGGAATGCCTTCTAAAATGGTTCTTTTGGGTGCATCTGGGATAAGTCTCTCCTCAATAACATCTGGCGTAAAACGCATCATATCAGGGAATTTTGGGAATAACGCTTTCCCAATTACCGAAATTCCCAAATCTTTGATATTCTTCTCCATAATATCATGACCGTCTTCAATGACGTAGAGTTTCTCTACGTGTTCGGATAATTGACGAATCAACTTTTCGGGAAGTGGCATAACAAGACCCAGCTTTAAGATCGATGCTTCAGGTAATACCTCTTTTACATAAAAGTAGGGAGTGCCTGCTGTAATTACCCCGATCTTTTTACCCTTTAACTCCAATTTGTTTATTTCAAACCCATTGCAATCCGAAGCTAAACGCCTCATATGTGCCGGAAAATCATTAAAACATTTGGTCAATTTTGGATGCTCGGAGCCTTTTGCATTTACCATCATGGTTGTCATGATAACCTTGCTAAAACTTACAGGGTATTTTACTCGACTTTTAGCCTCGTAGGTGTAATTTTTATCAATGATAACTCCACTGGTTGTCTTACAAATTACTGATGTAATTTTAAGTATAACTGGAGTACTATATTCTTCGCTAATCTCAAAAGCTTTAACCATCAGGTTTTTGGCCTCCTGACTATCACTTGGTTCAAAAACAGGAATATTAAACATATTACCATAATGACGAACATCATTATAGTCGTCACCCGCGATACGACCTACGTCATCGCCAACAACCAATACTAAGCCACCATTGATCTGACTGCCAGCAGCACCACCAAGAGCGTCGGCTGCTACATGCAAACCCACCGTCTTCATTATAGCCATACTCCTGTAGCCGGCAAATGAAGCTCCTATAGCCACTTCTAAACCCACCTTCTCGTTAGTAGACCATTCACAATAGATCTCTGGGTAATTCTGTTGGGTATAATCCATTACTTCAGTAGATGGTGTTCCCGGGAAACCCGAAGCAACTTTTACACCAGCTTCAAAAGCACCTCTAGCAACAGCTTCGTTACCATTCATCATTTTCATTGTGGTAGTCTTATAATCTGTCTTCATATTAAAAAATGACTCCTCTCATTGTTTATGTTTAAAATTTATGTTTTTTAACATGCGCCAAAAATAGAGAAATTATTCTTACCTTCAAATTTGGACAGCATCTTTCAACATAATGATTAAGATGAAGGCTCTTTTTTTTGTACTTTGTAAAGTAGAGGTTACAAAGAGAGGTTAAGGTGGACGAACTTTGCCTAGTTGGGCACAGTGACGGTGATGAAAAATAGCTGATTTTTTATTTGGAAAAATCCTAGAATACGGCACTGGTTGTCAGCAAACCCATGTTAGCGGCTAGGCCATTCTTCAATCCAAATATAATAATCTTTCAGTCTTAGTGCATAATTCAATTCGATAATTGTCTGTTATGCACCATTTATATACAAATGACTTCAAAGTCTAGATGCCAAAAATGGATAAATGAGGTGATAAACTAAAAATATGGAGTGATGTTTCAAAAATATGCGGTGATAGGTTGAAAATATGCCATGATAAGGTAAAAATATGCGGGGACGAAGTGAAAATATGGAGGGACAAACTAAAAATATAGAGGAACAGAGTAAAAATATGGCGAGACGAACCAAAAATATGGAGGAACAATTTGAAAAAACTAGAGAAGAACTAAGAAAAACAAAGCCCCGCAGAATGCGGGGCTTTGTTTTTCTTAGTTAAATGGTTGAATTAGTTTTTCTTTAATTCTCGATTTTACTTATCAATAGTTTATCAATTTTATTTCCGTCGATGTCAACGATTTCAATTATGAAATTGTTATATACTATTTTGTCACCAATATGAGGCAGTGTTTTTAAATTATCTATTACAAACCCAGCAACTGTTGAGTAATTAATTTGTTCGAAATCAACCGAAAAGTCGGTTATAATATCGGTTAGCGTCTCGATTGGGGCATCACCACTAACGAGGAGTGAATTATCATCACGGACAAATACATCAGGCTCATACAATTCACCTTCGTCGGGTATCTGCCCTACAATGTTTTCAATAATGTTATGAAGAGTAATTAAGCCTGCTAATCCACCATATTCATTAATAACACAACAGAAACGTGTTGTGTGTTGCCTTAATAGTGCTAATACTTTTTGGGCATCCATGCTCTCGGGAACAAGTAGCGGTTCTGAGATTAGCTCTTGGATAGAAGAGTTATTGGCTGTTGATATTTTTTTAAAATAGTCACTGATTTGTAATATGCCTACAACATTGTCGAGGTTACCGTTGCAACAAATGATTTTGCTATGTTCGGAATTGTATAATGTGTTTTTGATTTGTTCGACTGGTCGGTTGATGTCGATCCATTCAATTTCGGTGCGGTGCGTCATAATGTGTTTGGCCTTCTTATCGGCAAAGTAGAAAATCTTTTCATGAATGGTATTTTGCTCTTTTTCAATAACTCCCTCGAATGAAGCAAGTTTAATAATCTGACGTAATTCGGCTTCGGTCATTTGTTCTGATTGTTTTTTAATCCCGAGCATTTTGTTTACAAATAGGGTTGATAAGGATAAGAGGCGCACAAAGGGATAGAATGCAGCGCTAAAGTAGTAGATGGTTGGAGCGATGGCAATGGCAATTCTATCGGGATTGCTTAAAGCGATAGTTTTAGGAACTAATTCACCGATAACTATTGAAAAGTATGTTATTACGAGCACTGTTAATACTAGTGCAATATCACTTGAATACTGAGTAAGTGGTTCGAATTGTTGAATAAATGGGGTTACGTCGTCGGCAATATTCATACCTCCATATACACCAGTAACGATCCCGATGAGTGTAATGCCTACTTGGATTGCAGAAAGAAAGTTTTCGGAATTATTGAGCAGTTTGAGTGCTTTTTTTGCTTCCTTATTTCCATGTGCTTTTTTATGCTCAAGAATTGCTCGTTTGCTTGATACTAAGGCAATTTCAGATAGTGCAAAAAAACCATTGATTAAGATTAAGATAATTAATACGAATATCTCCATTTTTATTTGATACTGTGAAATGACGGATGTTTACCCGCAAAGCTAATAAATAGTTGATGAAATAAATAAATTAGCTTTGCGGGTTGATTCTTATAGGTGGTTTTAGTTTGGTAACTAAAACAATTCCTTGGCTGAATCTTAAAAAGTTATTGGACAATAGTTATTCGTGTAATCGGTGTAATTAAGTATTGCAGTTACTTTGCTGTTTTCATGTTTTTAAAAGCCTTGCCAACCAAGGTAACAATGGCGGGCATTATTGAGAGCAAGGTAATAACCCCAATGGTAAGAATGAAATTATCTTTGACGAATGGCATATTACCAAAAAAATAGCCCAGAAGAGAAAACGATACTACCCATAATATGTTTCCCACAATGCTATTCATAACGAATTTGTGGTAATCCATTTCACCAATACCAGCAACAAAGGGTGCAAATGTTCTTATAATTGGTACAAAACGTGCGAAGATAAGTGTAACAGTACCATATTTTTCGTAAAAGAGGTGAGTTCTGTCGATGTAGTCACGTTTGATAAGAACAAAATTTCTTTTGTATAATTTGTGACCAATAGACCTTCCAATGAAGAAGTTTGTGTTGTCACCTAGGAAAGAGGCTACAAGGAGAAGCATAATGACAGTTACAATATTTAACGGATTTCCATCTATAGCGGCAATGGTTCCGACCGCAAATAGAAGAGTGTCGCCAGGTAAAAAAGGCATTATAACGAGTCCTGTTTCGCAGAAGAAAATAATGAACAATATTATGTATGTTAATTGTTGGTATTCGGTAACAATTTGCGCTAGATTTTTGTCGAGATGTAGGATGTAATCGCCAATAGATATTAAAGACTCAGTCATATTTAGTAATAAAATATTTAGTATAAAAAATGGACTAATGTTAATAGTGAAACTAGCCGTAAAGCTACAGCTTGGTATAATCACAAGGGGAATGATGTCAAAGTACTAAAATTGATGATTTTGCGCTTTGAGATTATTTAGTTTTTGGGGGTTGCCACACCTGATTAGTGAGCTCATAAACCAATAGAAAGGAGGATATTGGTAGAATGTATTTTATTGTATAATTACTAATTAATAGAGGCTTTTCGATGTTGGCATCTTCATTACTAATGTCTTCAAAAAACTCTTTGGAATTTTCTGCTTCGCATTCAATGGTGGTTGCGATATTAATTCCATCAGAAACATAGTAAGTAAAATCGAGTGTTAACAACAGCAAGAGTGTTGTTAAAAATTTAGTTGTCACCGATAATTTAAATGTAGGAGAGAAAATTTTCATTGATGCGAATCTACTACATTTTAACGACAACTTTGAGTATTTGTTTTGTCAAATCTTTGTTTTTATGGGATGCGTTGGAGCTCTCGGTCATCTTCCTTGGCTTGGCGCTAACGAGTGAGGCTATGAGCACTGGCGGATTTTTTGCACGCCGTTTGCACGAAGTACCACACTACAAAAATACGAAAAAGTTTGATACGAGAACTTAATCCGCCATTGCATATAGCCTGTGTT
>RRZU012191888.1_pt1 | contig 12170 bp, 11 predicted proteins | sample 2165561 | NCBI WGS metagenome assembly RRZU01 (sample SAMN10456909, study PRJNA506462) | wastewater metagenome | isolation source: wastewater sludge | place: USA: Moscow, Idaho | reverse complement strand
TGAAGAAGCACAGGATCTTGCCAACATACTGAAATCCGGTAAACTGGATGCCCCTGCCAAGATCGTGGCAGAACAGGTGGTTGGTTCCACGCTGGGTAAAGAAGCCGTTCGCGGTGGTGCCATGTCTTTCATTATTTCATTCGCCATTATTTTCATCCTGATGCTGGTATATTATAATACCGGTGGTTGGGTTGCCAATATCGCCCTGATCCTGAACCTGCTGTTCACCATTGGGGTACTGACCGCCATGGGGCTGACCCTGACGGCTGCCGGTATTGCCGGTCTCGTACTTACGATCGGTCTGGCCGTGGATACCAACGTAATCATATTTGAAAGGATCAAGGAGGAACTAAGCCGGGGCAAATCCTACCAACAGGCCGTGAACGACGGTTACCGCCGTTCGATGGCTCCGGTGATCGATGCGCACGTCACTTCCCTGCTGACTGCGTTCATCCTGGTGTATTTCGGCCTCGGTCCTGTTCTTGGCTTCGCCACTACACAGATCATCGGTATCATATTTTCCCTGTTCTGCGGCATCCTGGTTTCCAGACTGATCAGCGATTACTGGACGAATAAGAACCGCCACTTCAACTATTTCACAAAAATCTCTCAAAAGATTTTCAAACACGCCAATTACAAGTTCATTGAATACCGTAAGGTGGCTTATGCAATCTCCGCCGTAGTATTACTCGCCGGTATCGCTTCTTTCTTCCATGGCTTTGAACAGGGCGTGGAATTCAAGGGCGGACGCAGCTATACCGTTTCATTCGATAAAGCCGTTAAGAACGACGATATCCGCGATGACCTGAAAAACACTTTCGGTGATTTCCCGGTGATCAAAACCGTTGGCGACAGCAGACACCTGAACATCACCACATCGTACTTGAAAGGTGTTGACAATGCAGACAGCGCCGTTGAAGTGAAACTGTACGAAGGCCTGAAAAAAGTACTGCCTGCGAATATGTCTTTCAATGAATTCAAGAAAGATCATATCCAGAGCAGGACCACGGTTCAACCCAGCATTTCCGAAGATCTGAAGCGTGGAGCCATCAAGGCAACCATCTTCGCGATCATCGTTATCTTCCTGTACATTTTCATCCGCTTCCGCGACTGGAGGTATTCAGCCGGTACTATCCTCACCCTCCTGCACGACGTACTCGTTACGCTGGCCGTGTTCTCATTCTTTAAAGATATCGTGCCATTCCCGCTGGAAATCGACCAGCACTTTATCGCTGCCGTTCTTACGGTGATCGGTTTCTCCATGAACGATACCGTGATCGTATTCGACCGTATCCGCGAATACAGCCGTGATATGAAAGGCGCCAGCAAAACCACCATCATCAACAAAGCCATCAACGATACGCTGAGCCGTACCATCATGACATCCATGACAGTATTCCTGGTTCTTCTCGTTCTCTTCATCTTTGGTGGAGAAGTAACACGTGGTTTCGCTTTCGCGATGTTGATCGGTGTGGTAACAGGTACTTATTCTTCTATCTTCGTAGGTGCCCCGATCCTGGTGGATGTTGCCAAAGACAAACCGCTTGGCAAAGCTGACACGGTCACAGAAACAGCTAAAAAATAAACAGTAAAGATCAACACTGTTCTATCGAATAAATAAGGAAGCCCCTGCTATAAGCGGGGGCTTCTTATTGAATAAGGTATCAGGTAAAGGGAATTATATACTCCGGCAAGAAAGGGCAGATTAATTTACGCTCCTGGTTCCGCTTTAAGCACCCGGCTCTAAATAGCCTATCAGGAATTTCCGGTGATGGAAAAAAGACGTTAACGCATCAGGCACCCTGACGCCTTCGTGATCTTACACGGCAAAACTGGTTCCGCATCCGCAGGTGCTGCTGGCGTTGGGATTCTTGAAGGTAAAGCCACGGGCATTCAATCCGCCCTCCCAGTTGATTTCCATACCCATGAGGTAGATACCATGAGATTTGTCCATAATACAGGCGATATCCCCTATGTAAAACAATTCATCGTGATCCTTCTTTTCATCGAATTCAAGAACATAGGTCATGCCGCTGCAGCCCCCGCCTTTTACACCAACCCGGAGATAAGATTTGCCGGCATCACGGTCGGGTTCCCGGAGCAGCCTGCTTATTTCAGCAATGGCTGAGGCAGTGAATTGAACGGGATTTTTCATGATCGATTCCATACGCTGGTGATTTCTGCAAAGTTAATGTGAATTTCCGGCCATATTTTCAGCCTATTTGCGAAAGCAGGAATTTGTTGCCCCATCTTGATTAATTTTGTCAACTAAACATTGTGTATGATATTCTTACTGGAGTTTAATTTCAGGTATGTCGAAATGGGCGCTATCATAGTGGTACTGGCTGTGATGGGTTTGTTGCTGTTCGAATTCCGAAATATGAAGGAACAGATAAAGGAAAGGATGGGCATCAATAATGAAACCATCAAAATGCGGCTGCAGGCACTGGAAAGACTGACCGTATTTACAGAGCGAAATGGACTGAAGAACCTGGTTGGCCGGGTGGATTCGATGCACATGAGCGCCCCCAGCCTCCATGCCACTTTAGTGGAAACGATCAAAACGGAATATGAATACAATATCAGCCAGCAGATCTATGTGAACCCTGAAGTATGGAATGCCGTCACCCGGCTGAAAGATCAAAACATCTATATCATCAACCAATTGGCCGCCTCCCTGCCCTTTGAGGCTTCCGCGCTGGATTTAGGCAAGCGGATCCTGGAATACAGCATGATGAAAGATGCCGAGTTAAACCAGATCGTACTGGATGCGCTGCAGTTTGAAGCTAAAAAGATCCTTGAATAAACAAGTATAACGTTATCCCAACATGTCAGATCAAACCCTTCATACCGATTCCGGAATTCCTGTAAAAGAAGTGTATACCGGCGGTGATGTCACTCAAAACGATCATTCCTTACCCGGACAATACCCCTACACACGTGGCGTACAACCTACCATGTACAGGGGTAAGCTCTGGACCATGCGCCAATATGCCGGATTCTCCACCGCCGAAGAAAGCAATAAACGGTATCATTACCTCTTAAGCCAGGGTGTTAGCGGATTAAGTGTGGCATTCGACCTGCCCACGCAGATCGGATACGACAGCGACCATCCGCTTGCCGATGGTGAAGTGGGTAAAGTGGGTGTGGCGATCGATAGCCTGGAAGACATGGAAAAACTCTTTGAAGGGATAAAACTGGAGGATGTTTCCACATCTATGACCATCAATGCCACGGGGTTCATCCTGCTTGCCTTGTACGTGGCCATCGCCAAAAAACAAGGAGCTGACCTCCGGAAACTAAACGGAACAATCCAGAACGACATCCTGAAAGAATACGCGGCACGCGGAACCTATATCTATCCGCCCAAACCTTCCATGCGCATCATCACCGATATTTTCGAGTGGTGCAGCAAGGAAGTACCTAAGTGGAACACCATTTCGATCTCGGGTTATCATATCCGCGAAGCAGGCAGCACTGCCGTCCAGGAGGTCGCATTCACATTAAGCAACGGCAAGGCATATGTGGAAGCCGCACTGAAAAAAGGTTTGGATATAAATGTATTCGGCAAACGCCTCTCCTTTTTCTTTAATGCCCATAACAACCTGTTCGAGGAAGTTGCCAAGTTCCGTGCCGCCCGGCGTATGTGGGCCAGGATCATGAAAGATATGGGGGCCACCGATGAAAAGGCAATGATGCTGCGTTTTCATACTCAAACGGGCGGAAGCACACTGACAGCCCAGCAGCCAATGAATAATATCAGCCGGGTGACGGTACAGACGCTCGCTGCCGTCATGGGCGGAACGCAATCGCTCCATACTAACGGATATGATGAAGCGCTTTCGCTCCCCACAGAGGAAGCGGCACGCATCGCCCTCCGCACCCAACAGATCGTGGCCTTTGAAAGCGGGGCAGCCGATACCGCCGATCCGCTGGCAGGCAGTTATTATGTAGAGTCCCTTACGGATGCCGTGGAGCAGGAAGCATGGAAACTCATTCAAACGATCGATGCGATGGGAGGCAGCGTGGCCGCCATTGAAGAAGGTTTTATACAGGATGAGATTGCCCGCAGCGCCTATGAATATCAAAAAAATATTGAGAACGGCAACAAGGTCATCGTTGGTGTCAATAAGTTCACATCAGAATCGCAGGATCATATTCCCGTATTCAGGATCGATGACAGTATTCGCAAAATGCAGTCGGACAAACTGGCCTCTTTACGGGCCCGGCGCAACAATCAAGCTCTGTCTGAAAGACTGGCCGCGCTGAAAGCCGCTGCTGAATCTGGCGATAATATCATGCCGGTTGTACTCGAAGCGGTTGAGCATTATGCAACGCTGGGTGAGATAGCCGATGTTCTGAGAAAGGTGTTTGGGGAGTATAAATAAATGAACCCGAACAGGATTCTCATCAAGTAAGACAAGCCATGATTAATGGGCGAAATCCGTCTCGTAGTTTCCGGCGATCCTTTCTTTTGAAGGATTAAAATACCCATATTTCAAGTGAGGAAATTCTTCGCGGATCAAATCCATCAGCTGACTGACGCCCATACATTCTCCCGTATCGTGTTCATTGATCTTACCCAAATACCAGTCGGGATCGATATTGAAATTACGCCACTGGATCATGCAGAGGTCGGTTTCGCGTATGAGTGACCGTAAGGCTTCGTATTCTTCGATACTGTCTGTCATACCCGGAAACACAAAGTAATTGATACTCGTCCACGCCCCGAAAGACCGCGCCACTTTCAGGCTTTCCACAATATCGCCGAAAGAATAATTATTAGGGCGGTAATATGCCGTATAGATCCTTTCACGCGCGGAGTTCGTACTGACACGGATACTATTCAGGCCGGCTTCACACAGCGCTCTTACCGCCGCGGGATTACTGCCGTTGGTATTGATATTGATCTGCCCCTTTGAGGTATGCTTCCTGATCTCTATGATCGATTCCCGAATCGTTTCCCACATCAGCAAAGGTTCGCCCTCGCAACCCTGGCCATAACTGATGATCGGGAAAGGGGCGGTTTCGAGGTGAGGTACCGTAAATTCCACGATCTCCTCCGCCGTAGGTTTGAAGGTCAGCCTGTCCTGCGTACTGACGATTGATTCTTCCTCGGGTTGAAAGCTGATACATCCTATGCAGTTGGCATTACAGGCCGGGGATACCGGCACAGGGCATTCCCACCTTCCCAGCGCCAGGTTCCTGGCTGCAGGACAGGTATACGTCATACAACAATTCTCCATCAGGTGCTTCACCAGGCGATTATGAGGATATGCCTGTAAAAGATGATGAGCACCCACTTCTATCTTGTCGGGGTCATAACCGGCACATTCCTGCCGTATGTCTTTTTCGATACGGACCGCGGGAACAAAAAACTGGTCGTTATACCAACCCGCTGCCGTATAACAGAACAATGGCAGTGTGGGTGCGTCGGGCATGGTTTCATATGCTGCCAGGTACAGGCCCGTGTGGGCCGGTGGAATGAATGCTGCAACTGCCCAGCCCTTTTCGCATAAACGCATCTCCCCTGTTTTTACATCTATTCCTATTCCTCTCCGGCCCGGAAGTTCATACAATTGACCGCCCTCTGGAAGTAGGATCCATTCTTCCACCGGAATAGGCAATGCATCCCATCCGCTGCGGCCAGGAGTGAACAATGTCTTGTCTTCAAAAATATTTCCCTGACCGTCGGAGTATAACAGGTATGGTGATTGCGTCAGCGCTTGCATGCTGCAAAATTAACGCTTATGATCCTGATGGCAAGTGGGGCGCTTAAATTCCCGGATCAGATACCTTTCGGAGTCAACTGACGCTGGCAGAAATCGTTGAACATGGTTTCATCCAGGGATTGCGCGGAGGATTTTTCTATGACGGACTGGATGAGCCGGTTATCCTTGCAATCAATGGTCAGCATACCATCCCGCGCCATGATATTGGCCAACTCAGGCCATGTCCATTTTTTTGCCGGAAAGGATGGATAACTCACACCATCGGAGTTCACCACCACCACGGGTTTCTTCCAGGTTATGATCCCTATGACCGCAAGCAGCATCACCACGGCCCCCTGCCAATAGGCCCCAAGTATGAACCAGGTAATGGACAGGATAAAGAAAGCGATTTCCGGACGGTAAGAAAGAAATTTGTGAGATGTCCGTTGTATAAGAATAAAAAGAAGGGAACTAATGCTGACCACCAGTCCGATTACGCAAAGCGAACCCGATACGCCTTCAGCGGGTGCTTTGCTGTATAAGAGCCCGAACATGACCGTGTGCGCCAGCATGATGAACAGGGTCACCAGCCTGTAAGACCTGAGTCGTTCATTGGGCAAGATGATTTCGTAACGGATCATAGAGGGTTGCTGGCAACAAGCATATTACATAATTTGAAAAGAACGCGCGCCCCAACATTTTCATCCCATTCATCCTGGCTTACACCCACTTCATTCAGATCGAAACCGATGATCCGACGGCCACTCTGCAACACTTTCTTCAGCAGGTAAAATACTTCCGTTGTTTGAAAGCCGCCCTGAACCGGGGTACCTGTATGCGGACAAAGCTTTGGATCGAGTCCATCAATATCAAAACTCACGTATACGTTGTCGGGTAAATGTTTGACGATCTCATCAGCGATATCTTTCCAGTGCAGCCCTTCGTATTGCCTTTCCTTGATATCCTTATCAAAATAGGTGATGATACGCTGGTTGCTGGCCACCATGTAATCGAATTCCTCCTCGCAAAAATCGCGGATGCCCACTTGCACCAGTTTGGTCAATTGTGGGATCTGTTCAATGGCATTGTACATCACCGATGCATGAGAATAATTAAAACCTTCATACGCTTTACGAAGATCGAAATGAGCATCGATCTGAAGGATACCAAAGGATTCATATTTTTCTGCGATCGCTTTAAAATAACCGAACGGCGTACTGTGATCGCCGCCCAGCAACCCGACCAGTTTGCCCTGCGCCAGCAAAGCACGGGTTTGTTCATACACCCAATCGTTCAGGAAAATACTTCCCTGGTTGATCTCCTTCAGCGTTTTGCACATGAACTTGTTATTGTCCAACACTTCTCCCTGCGCAATATAGTTGATATAGAGTTCGGCTTCCTTGCGCAGGTAGTCGCTCTTCATCAGGATCTTTTTATCAGGCTTACGCATATAATAACCCTGCTTCCAGGTATCCCTGAAATCCGGATCGAACAAATCAACCTGCAGGCTGGCGATAAACATATGTTCCGGGGCACGGGCAGTTCCGGCGTTATAGCTTACCGTTACCTCCCATGGTATGGGGAGTATCACCACGCGGGCATCTTCTTCTTCAAATGGCAAACCGAAAATATTGTTATTGGGATTTCCGACTGAGTTCGGATCAAACGTAGAGAGATCGACCATGACCTTTGATAAATTATTTGAAAAGCAAATATAGTCGACATTTTGGTTCGGGGAAATGGCAAAAAAGCAAACAGTTTACCATCTCATGGCCCTAATCTTGTAACTTTGCGGGCAACTTGATGTTATGAAAAAAACGCATATAATTATATTGATCGGCATAGCCGCCCTGATCGGTGGTTTGCTGATGTATTCGGTTGATTTTTCCACTTACGACAGCATTGATTCGGCCAAGAAGAAAGAAGGCAAATTCGTACATATCATTGCCAAACTCGATCTTTCCAGGCCGGTGGAATATGATCCGGTGAAAAATCCGAATTACCTGGCCTTTTATGCAGTGGACAGCCTTGGCGGACAAACAAAGGTCGTTTACAGAAACTCCAAGCCTACCGACCTGGAGAAAAGCGAGCGCATTGTGATGAAAGGCAAAATGCAGAAAGACCATTTCGAATGCAAAGACATCCTGTTGAAATGCCCCAGTAAATATAAAGACGACAAAAAGCAGCAGGAAAAATACATGAATGAACAAACAACCAATTCCTGACCGATAAGCAGTAAGCATGAAATTTGACGGAGAACATCTTTTGATCGGTCAGTTGGGGCATTTCCTGGTGATATTTTCCTGGGTTGCTTCGTTATTGGCCACCATTGCATTCTTTCAATCGGCCCGCGCCCAATCGGAAACCGAAAAGGCGGGCTGGATGAACATGGCCAAAGGAAGTTTCCTGGCCATGGGCCTTGGGATCGTGGGCATCTTTTCCGCCATCTTCTATATCTGTTTTCAACATTATTACGAGTACATGTATGCGTATAAGCATGCGTCCAGGGAACTGGAACTCAGGTACCTGCTTGCCTGTATCTGGGAGGGCCAGGAAGGCAGTTTCCTGTTATGGGCCATCTGGCACATGGTACTCGGCCTGCTTTTCCTGCACCGATATAAATCCGGTGAATCATCAACCTGGCGCGCCCCGGTGATGACCGTGATCAGCCTTGCACAGTTCTTCCTGCTCATGATGATCCTGGGCATATATGTTGGTGATGTCAGGATCGGGAACAGTCCGTTTACACTTACCCGCAACGAGATCAACGCCCCTATCTTCAGTCGTCCCGATTACCTGCAGTTCATCAAAGACGGAATGGGGCTGAACGTATTGTTAAGAAATTACTGGATGGTGATACATCCTCCGGTACTCTTTCTCGGCTTTGCCAGCACCATCGTACCCTTTGCCTTTGCCTATGCGGGTATCCAAACAAAAAAATGGGGCGAATGGGTAAAACAGGCCATACCCTGGGCTTTGTTTGGCGCCTGTGTTTTAGGTGTGGGTATCATGATGGGGGGAAAATGGGCCTACGAATCGCTGAGTTTTGGCGGATACTGGGCCTGGGATCCCGTGGAGAATGCATCGCTCGTACCCTGGCTTATCCTGGTAGCCGGGCTGCACACCATGGTCATCTACCAGGCTACAGGGCATTCCCTAAGGGCTTCCTACCTGTTCATGATCCTGAGCTTCGTATTTGTCCTTTATTCAACCTTCCTAACGAGAACGGGTATCCTGGGAGACACATCGGTGCATTCATTCACGGAAGCGGGCAAAGCCATCAATATCATGATCGGGAGTTTTGTACTGGCCTTCACTGTTCCCATGCTGTTTTTATTCTTCCGGCATTATAAACAGATCCCTGCCGAACATAAAGAAGAGGAAACAAGTTCAAGGGAATTCTGGATGTTCATCGGTTCGCTTGTATTCTTTCTGAGTGCCATGTTCATCATTGCCAAGACCTCCGTGCCGGTTTACAACAAAGTCTTTGGAACCAAGATAGCGCCGCCGGAAGATGTGGAGTTTTCGTATAATAAAGTGATCGTCATGGTGGCCATCATCATTGGATTGCTGACCGCCGTCACGCAGTATCTCAAATACAAACATACCGCGGGTAAATTGTTACTGCAGAAGATCGCATTGCCCACCCTGGTTGCCGCGTTGACCACCACGTCGCTGGCCATCTTCTACCCGATCACTTTTTACAGTAAGGGTGCGGGATTCCTGGGAGCCATCTATGTTGCCTTTTTTGCAGCTGTCTATGCTTTTGTGGCCAATACAGCCTATATATGGTCGGTTTTGAAAGGAAAGGTCAGGCATGCAGGCGCTTCGGTCACCCATGCCGGATTCGCACTCATGCTGGCGGGCATGATCATTTCTTCGGGAAATAAAGAAGTGATCAGCAGCAGTATGGTCAATGGCATCATGCTGCCCGCAGGGAAAGACCCGATGTCGAAACAAACCGATGACCCGAAAGAAAACCTTACCCTGATCAGGCAGGTTCCCACCAAAATGGGCAACTATACGGTGACCTATTTACAAGATTCGTCCGGGCATGAAAAAGGAAGGAAGTTCTATGCCCTCAGGTTCGAACACAAAGACCCGGTGAGCAAAAAAACCAAAGAAGCATTTACGTTACAGCCGGATGTCTACCTCATGAAAGACAATAACATGAGCAGCAATCCGGACACCAAATCATACTTAAGCCGTGACATCTTCACCTATATTTCATATGCGCTGAATGATCAATCAGTGGAGGATACGGCCCAATTCAAGCTCACTGAAATGCGCGAAGGTGATACGGCGTTTTACAGCAATGGTATTTTTATTTTGAATAAGGTTGTCAGGAACCCGCGTATCGGCAAATACCAATTCGGACCAAACGACGCAGCGCTGGGTGCTGATATTACCTTTATCAGCAAAGACAGCATGCACTCCCCCGCCATGCCGATCGTACAGGTAGATTCCATCGGCATCCAGCAAACTGACGATACCGTGTATGCGCAAAATTTATTTGTCAGGTTCGGCGGCATCACCGATGACAGCAAGATCAAGATCGGTATAAAGGAAAGTAGCCAGATGATCGAGTTCGTTACGGTCAAAACCTATGTGTTTCCTTATATTATGCTGGTTTGGATCGGGCTCATCCTGATGGCGGCCGGGTTCATCATCAGCATGATCAGGCGCGTTTCACTGGCTTCCTGGCAGTCTGCTTCTTTGTTGATCGCTGTAACAGCCGCACTCTTCTATATGTTTCTTTTAGCAAACTAGAATCGCAATCTGCTTTCAATTGAGCGGTCACTTTTTGCAACCTCAGATCGGCGGCATCCCTGAGTGCTTTTTTTTGTACTTCCAGGTCGGAATGCTGACTGCAGGAAAAGAACGTCATGGCCAGTAAGATCACCGGATATCCTCTCATAAACTGTCTGTTTTGTGAAGAATGGAATCGACCATCAGCGGCACTTGATGGGTCATCAGGCTGTCACAATCTTCCTGCAACCGGGCATAGGCAGCGTCGATCAGCTTTTCGGTCTCTTTATTCAGTTGCCGTTCATATTCTTCCAGCACCCTGTCATCCTCAGGCCGACCGTGATCACAGGACATGCCTGCAACGAGTAAAAAAATTAAGAATCTTTTAGGCATGAACATTGTTTGCAATCGTATATAATAGGTAAATTTACTACCATGTTTTCTTGTTTGGCCAGCCATTACCGGAAATTACTCATTGCATTATCCGTCACCTTTTTTTTGGGCGGGAAACATGTGTATTCACAGGAACCGGTGGCCATGGAGTCTTTACATGAAGCCATTATTTACAACGGTGATACGCTGGAATACAAGGTACTCGGTGCGCTTTACCTGTATGCTCATATGACGAATGACCAGCGAAAAGCCCGGGCGGAATACAACCGTCTGAGAAATGCTGTTTACGTAACATATCCATATGCCCGAAAAGCCGGTGCTGTCATGAATGATATAAACAGTCACCTGGTGGGCATGAACAGTAAATCGGAGCGAAAAAGATATATACAATCCAGAGAAAAAGACCTGAAAAGGGAATTCACCACCCCACTGACGAACCTGTCTGTTTACCAGGGAAAGATATTAATGAAACTCATCAACCGGGAAACCGGTAATAACTGCTATGAGATCATTAAGGAGTATAAAGGCGGCTTAACGGCCCGTTTTTACCAGACGGTGGCCTTCTTTTTCAACAGCAACCTCAAGCAGCCTTATGATGCCCGAAACGAAGACCTGGTCATCGAAAGGCTCGTACAGGAAGTCCAAAAGATGTACGGCATTTCCGACATTTCACGCCAGAACACCCTCTAGCGGTCAATTTCCGGATTCCCCTTTTTTCCACATTTCCCAAAATCTGTTGATTATGAGGCCATTTTGGCTATTTATTGGCTGAACAGGGAGGCAATATTTGGCTGTAAATGTGTACATTGCAGACAATTGAGTTTTCTTTTATGAAGTTAGACATACTGGCATTTGGCGTACATCCGGATGATGTGGAATTGAGTTGCTCGGGTGTGCTTCTGGTTGAAAAAGCCAATGGTAAAATGACCGGTATCGTTGACCTGACTGAAGGAGAGCTGGGTACCCGGGGCGATGCGGAAACCCGTAAACAGGAAGCCGCCGATGCAGCCCGCATTTTGGGCGTTGATGTTCGGGAAAACCTCGGATTGGCTGATGGCTTTTTTGAGAATAACGAAACCTCTCAAAGGAAAGTGATAGAAGCCATCAGGAAATACCGGCCCGACATTATCCTTTGTAACGCACCCGACGACCGCCACCCCGATCACGGAAGAAGTGCCCGCCTGGTTTCTGATGCCGCCTTTTTATCGGGCCTTTTGAAAATCACTACCCTTTCCAATGGAACTGCTCAGGATCCCTGCAGGCCAAAATATGAGCTTCATTATATACAGGACAGCTACCTGAAAGCTGCTCTTGTGC
>RRZU012617913.1_pt1 | contig 12172 bp, 10 predicted proteins | sample 2165561 | NCBI WGS metagenome assembly RRZU01 (sample SAMN10456909, study PRJNA506462) | wastewater metagenome | isolation source: wastewater sludge | place: USA: Moscow, Idaho | reverse complement strand
TGTAATAATATATATTTTAGTCAATTTAATAATTCCGTAGGAAGCTATACATTATGTATCTCTTTACCAAAAGTGACCAACGCCTTAATTATATTTTTGGAATAAATTTTATTTTTATATTCAACAAAAAAGAGATATAGTTGAAAGTTGAGAGTTTACAGTTGTTGAGAAGATTGAAAGAAAATGTCCTTCAATCTTCTTTTGATATATTATAAAATTAAATATCAAATTCAATATAAATAAGTAAATAAATATCAAACTTTCTTATAAATACTAAAACTCCTTATATTGTCAAAAGTCTTTTATTCCCTTATCCCTTTATCACTATGCTGCGTATATAAAGCATAAAAAACAAACTCTCACAATTAAATAATTTTCTTTTAATTATATTCTCTTATCTTCTATTTATATTTTGGTTTAAACTCAAGTAATATAATAGCATTTGTATCTAATTCAAAACTAAACTCAAAACCATCAACTATATTTGCATCAAACACCGATATCTTTGGTACAGAAATATTTGTAATATATTCCCTTGCCTCTAAATCTATTGGAAATCTCGATTTTACTTTTTGAAAATTATAATATAACGCACCTTCATTTCTATTAAAATCAAATCTTTTAATCTGATAATAATTATTCTTAATACTTGGTATCTTTATATTATAAAGAACAGACTGAGTCTCTAAAAACTTTAATTGCTCAGATAATTTTGGATTAAAATAATTTGGATTCCACAACAACAATTGATATTCATCATCTTCTTCAACTAACATACACTCTCTACCTAAAAACTTAACCTTACCATTTAATCTTGATGCCAATGCTAGTACATTATATACAGGTTTTTTACCACTGTAATTATGAAATAATTCTAATCCATTATATTGATTACTCTTATCAAATTTATAATTCTTATAAATAGCCGCATTTAACCAAAATCCATAAGCTTCTATTAATAAATCCAGCTTCAATATCTCTTGTAATATAATTGCCCCTCTAAAAAAAGTTCCATTTATATTCTGCTTCTCTCCTGTAAGTGTATTCCATTCAGTAAGAAACAATGGTAAATTTACATTCCATTTATTCAATAATGTCTTTATCGTCTTTGTTTCCTTATAAACATATTCATTGTAAAACTCCATATCCAAGATTAGGTTCTTACTTAAATCATAAATAGAATTTGGATCAGATGTAAAACTTAGAAACTCTGATAGCTTTACAATTTCATTTACATATAATTCCTCATCTTCTAAAGTTAAAAATGAATAATCAGGATATTTACATGGAATTGAAGCTCCTATTGATATATTTTCATCTATTTCTTTTATATCATTATAAATATCTTTAAATTTATAATAATTCTTACTAATATTATTTAAATCAAAGATTAAGTTTACTTTAAAGTTTACAAAAAAACCTTTTTTAAATATATTCTTTGCATTCTTCAAAAAATCTATCAATTGATTATAATTATTATTTCTATAATCTAGAATTTCTGATATTCTTAGCTCATAAAAAACACCAATATTATAATCCATCAGCTTCCTCACTATTGGGTCAAATTTTCCATAATTTGAAAATACGTAATACTCATCAACATCATCTGATAGATAAGTATCTGGATAAGAAGTGTAAATACTTGATATACCTACATAATCAATCCCTATATCTTCAACAGTCATTCTAAATTCATCATTAACCTCTTTCTCTAAAAGGATATCCAATGAACCTATGTGGATTATTTTACTAGGTAGTATTTGATTTCTATCCACAGATTCATCAATGACTATTCTTTTATTATTCTCAATAATATGATCTTTTCTTAATATTGTCTTGGGTAAATTTATATACGAATATAATACTTCAAATACATCTTCCAAATCATCTATATTAAAACTTTCTTCTTTTATATCCTTATGAATATTATTTCCTGTCATATTTTTTTTATAATCTGTTGGAGATTCATTAAAAAAATCATGAAATCGCCTTCTATAAGTTCTACTATTATTAAAACCATTTTTTAATGCTATTTCTTCAATACTGTATCTTGAATATAATAAATCTTTTAAACTCTTATTAACCCTCGTCTCATTTAAATATACATTAAATAATTTTCCTGTTTCTTCTTTAAATAATTTTGATAACGCAGGTGATGACATATAGTATCTACTGGCTAGCTCTTCTATTGTTATTTCCTTATAAAAGTTTTTATCTATATACTTTATTATTTCCATTATCTTATCACTTCTTATAATGCTAGAATGTACATCTGTTTCTCTTTTAAAATAGGATATAAGTGATAGTATTATTTTATCCATCGTAATTGAAAGACTTATTTTTCTAGTTGTTGAGTGATTGGAATAATATAATATAAAATGTGAAAGTTCCGTTCTTAAATCATTCACATTATCTATCTTACCCTTATCCTCTTCATCTGGATAAAATTCAAAACTGGTGTTTAAGAAATCATCATATATTGAAATAAAATATGAATTATCTATCTCTATCTTTATAAGCACATTTTCTGTATTAGAGCTATTCTCTAAATAATATTTTGTATTTCTATTGATTATAGAAATATCTCCCTTATTCATATTAGAATTTTTATTATTAAAATTTATCTTTGTATTACCTATTAACTGAAATAATATAGTTGTTTCAAATGCAAAATCCTCTTTAATATTATTTTTAAACTCTATATTTGAGATTTTAAAATTATTTTCCATCTTATCCTCCTTGGAAATTTTTGTCCTTTTATCGGACATTACTTATTAATTCTGTTATTAATTTATTTTTTCTGACTTTTTTTGAAATTTTCTTCATTGTTTAGAGAATTATAATCCGTTATCCTTATATTATAACTAATATTAACTAATAATCTTTAGGAGGTCAAGTATGGACGCTACAATTAAAAAAGAAGGTAAAATTTTTTATGGCTGGTGGATTGTATTAGGTTCAGTTTTAATAACGGCAACTATTGTACCTAGTGTAATGGCATTGGCAAATAAATTCTTAATTCCAGTTACTACTGAGATGGGAATTAGTAGATCGGCATTCACTTTAAGTAATGCAATCTTACAAGCAATGGGAATATTTTTTGCACCATTAGCTACAAAGAAAATCGCAAAGGGTGATCTTAAAAAAATTCAAAGTATTAGTATTTTAATTTTTGGATTAGTTTTTGCAACTTATGGATTTGCACAAAGTCCAGTTCACTTTTATATTTCTTCAATCATATTAGGTTTTTCCTATTTATTTGCATCAATTATTCCTATTAGTCTTATGATAACAAATTGGTTTGAGGAAAAAAGAGGTCTTGCAATGAGTATTGCTTTTGCAGGAATAGGAGTTGGAGGATTTATATTTAGTCCATTGATTACTAAATGGTTAACTATTTATGGATGGAGAAGTACTTATATAAGATTTGCTATAGTAATGCTTGTAGTTTCATTACCTGTATCACTTTTTATATTTGCAAAATCTCCTGAAGATAAAGGATTAAAACCTTATGGATATAAAGAAAACAAAGATGTAAAAGGTAAAAGTTCTAATACAAGTTTTAAATTAGGTTTAAGTACAAAGGAATCATTTTCTAAATCATTTTTTATTTTATTAATGCTTGGAATGATATTTAATGGTCTTATAAATACAGGAGCTTTAGGTCAATTCCCACCAGCATTGGAAGAATTACACGGCCCTGCTACAGCAGCAAAAATAATATCACTTTACTCATTAATAGGTATTTTCGGTAAATTATTCTTAGGATGGGTTAATGATAAGTTTGGAGTTATAAAAAGTGCTATTTTAGGATGTATAACATTTGGTTTAGCATTTTTAGCAATGTTATTTGGAGAATCACTATCAGTTATTTATATGATGACAATTGTATTTGGTTTAGGTAATGCAATTGGTACAGTATTGCCACCGCTATTAACTTCCTCTATTTTTGAACCAGAAAAGTATGGAGAAGTTTATGGATATATAAGTAGTGCAACACAAATAGGTTTAACTTTTGGATCATTATTAGTAGCTTCTATATACGATTTATCTAATTCTTATAGAATAGCTTGGATTGTAATGATGGCGTTAACAGCAGGTACATTATTCACATGGATATTAGCATATAAAAAATCACTTAAGTATAGAGTTTAATGGAGGGATAGGAAATGGAATTTAAAGAATTACAAATTATTTTAAACAATAAGTTAAAAGAAAGAGAAGCAGAGATTATAAAGATAAGAAGACATTTTCATGAAAACCCAGAATTATCTTTTGAAGAAAAAGAAACTTCAAAGTATATAGAAGACTTTTATAAGGATAAAGATTGTAAAATAACAACTAATTTTGGTGGCGGATATGGAATTATTGTAGATATAGAAGGTGGAAAACCTGGTAGTAAAATTGCTTTAAGAGCTGATATGGATGCATTACCAGTTGAGGAAGATTCAAATTACGATTTTAAATCAAAAAAACCTGGAATTATGCATGCTTGTGGACATGATGGACATACTGCATATTTAATGGTATTAGCTTCAGTTCTAATTGAAATGAAAGATGAACTACCAGGAAGTATTAGAATAATACATCAACCAGCTGAAGAACAATCACCAGGTGGAGCTAAAGGAATGGTAGATGCAGGTTGTCTTGAAGGTGTCGATCATATAATTGCTTGCCATTTAATTACAAATATGGATCTTGGTGAAATTGGATATCGTGAAGGAGCTATCCAAACTGGTAGAGCTTCATTTGATATTAAGATGATTGGTAAAGGTGGACATGGTTCTGCACCTCATGATGCAATTGACAGTATTGTTGGAGCAAGTTATTTTGTTACTTCATTACAAACAATTGTAAGTAGAAGAATAAATCCATTTGATAATGTTTCTGTAACTATTGGATCATTTGATGGTAAAGGCGGAAGAAATGTAATTAAACATTCAGTTGAATTACAAGGTGATATTAGAATAATGCAAGAAGAAAATAGATCTTTCGTTGAGGAAGAATTTAAGAGAATTCTTGAAGGAAATTGTAAGACATTTAAATTAGACTATGAATTAAATTATGTAAATGATTATCCAGTATTGGTAAACGATGAAGATTTAACTCAAATGGTTGTAAAGGCTATTGAAGATGCAAATATTGAAAATATAGATAAGCTTACTAGAGTTGAACCTCAAACAGCTTGAGAAGATTTCTCATACTATGCTAAAGAAATACCAGGATGTATGTTCTATGTTGGTGCTATAAAGAAAGGTGACCCATCATTCCCACATCATCATCCAAATTTCTATATTGATGAAGAATCACTATTAATATCTGCAAGAGCAGTTGGTAACTCAGCATTATACTATTTATTTAATGGAGTAAAATAATATAAATAATAAAAAAACTAGGGTAGAATTTAACTATCCTAGTTTTTTAATATGTTTTTCTTTTTCTAATATCTTCTGCTATATCATCAATTCTTCTAAGTCTATGATTTACTCCGGATTTACCAACAGGTGGATTTAGTTTTGAACCTAATTCTTTTAAACTTGCATCTCTATTTTCCAATCTTAATATTGCAATTTCCTGTAGATTTTCAGGTAATTTATTTAATCCAATAGTACTACTTATATATTCTATATTTTCTACTTGTCTTAATGAAGCATCTATTGTTTTTCCTAAATTTGCTGTTTCACAATTTACTATTCTATTAATATTATTTCTCACATCTTTTAACACCCTTATATTTTCTAGTTCTAATAAAGCTTGATGTGCTTCCATAATATTTAGTAAATCAACTATTTGCTCTCCTTCTTTAATATAAATTACATAACTATCTTTTCTCTGTATAATTTTTGAATTTAAATCAAATGAATTTATTATTCTAGATAATAATTCTGCATGTTTTTCATCATTTGAAACAAATTCCATATGATAAGATTTTTCAGGGTTAGAGATTGAACCACTTCCTAAAAAAGAACCTCTTATAAAAGCTCTTTTACATTCTATGTCAGTTTTTAATATACCTGGAAGCTTATAGTCAACTATAAAATCTGTATGGTTTACATCTAATATAAAACCAATATCTTTAAGTATCTTTTTAGATAAATTATTATCTCTTATATATATAATATAGCTGTTATTTTTATTTAATTGTTTATTCTTTCTAACTTTTACTTCCACATTCATATTATAGATAATCTTTATTAATGAGAATGCTCTTCTTGCAATGGCTGCATTTTCTGTTATTAATTTTACAGTTATATTGTCATCACTATCAATTTCAATTGTTGCATTCATTCTTATCATTGCTGATAATTCCACTATTGCACTTTCATTTTTTTCTATAGGAAGACGTGAAAGTTCATTTTTTGTTCTTGCTGAAAAAGACATTTAATCTCTCCTATTCCATATAATTGAAAGCTTTTTTTATTATTATTCTTTCGCTTTTATATTTTAATAATCTTTCTGTTCTATCTTTTTGAATAAAAACTGCTTCTTTAAACCCTTCAGTCCTCTGGGGTGCTGTATTTGTATTTATTGCTTTCATTAAAAACCAATGCACTGTTTTATCAACATATAAATCATCATACATTGTTCTATATTTATAATTAATTTTTCCAATATATTCTTTTATTTCTCCTTTAACACCTGTTTCTTCTAATACTTCTCTCAATGCTGTATCTACAAGTTCTTCCCCTCGCTCTTTCCTGCCTTTAGGAAGTACCCAATCATTATTAAATCTTCTTAATAATAATATTCTATTTCTATATACCACTACTCCCCCTGCACTAATTTCCTTTCTCAAATTCACCAACCCCTAGTAGTTCATATACTAAAATTAATTCTAATTCTCATATATCATATCCTTAATTATACTATATAAATTTATTTTATACTAACTTTAAGATTTTTTTATATTATAGATATATATCATTGTTATTCTCATTGATTTTTAGTATCATATATGTGGAGAGTAAATAAGGAGGGATAAATATGGATATAAATATGAAAGAAATAGTAGATAAATTAGTAACTCTATTAAATATACCAAGTCCTACAGGTAATACAAAAGAAGCTATTAATTTTGTTGAAAAACAATTTCTTGAGCTAGGACTTAGAACTTATAAAAACAATAAAGGTGCATTAATCGCTGTATTAGAAGGTGAGAATACTGAGGAAGAAATTACTCTATCTGGCCATGTAGATACTTTAGGTGGTATGGTTAAAGAAATAAAAGGTGATGGAAGATTAAAATTAACTCAAATTGGTGGTTATGCTTGGAGCACTGTAGAAGGAGAATACTGTACTATAGAAACAATGGATGGTAAAAAGTATACTGGTACGGTATTGACAACTGTTGCTTCAACTCATGTTCATGGTGGCAAGACTAATTCAGAAATTCGTTCAGAAGATAATATAGAAGTAAGAATTGACGAAAAAGTAGAATCAGCTGAAGATGTTAAAGAAAAACTTGGTATTGAAGTGGGAGATTTTGTTTTTTACGATACAAGAACTGTTGTAACAGAATCAGGATATATTAAATCAAGACATCTGGATGATAAAGCAGGTATTATTTCAATGTTAGGTATCTGTGAATATTTTGTTAAAAATAATATTAAACCTAGAAATACCCTTAACTTTTTTATAAGTAATTATGAAGAAGTTGGTCATGGCTCAAGTGCAAGTATTCCAGAAAAAACTGTTGAATTTATAGCAGTAGATATGGCTGCTCCAGGAGCTGGTCAAAACTCTAAGGAAGATAAGGTAACTATTTGTGTTAAAGATAGCACAGGACCTTATGATATAGATATGAAAAATAGATTAATAAAATTAGCTAAAGAAAATAATTTAAACTATGCTATTGATATCTATCCATTCTATGGTTCAGATGCTTCTGCTGCATTAAGAGCAGGTCATGATATGAGAACTGCACTTATAGGTCCAGGAGTTGACGCATCACATAGTTTCGAAAGAACACATGTAGATGCAATTAAAAATACAATTAAATTAGGAGTATTATATTTAAAATAATTTTAAAAGACCATTTTTATAAAATGGTCTTTTATTTTAATTAAGTTTCTCAAATATCTTTTTTGATTCAAATAATATCTTCTCTTCATCTAAAGTCAAAACCTCTCTATTTTTCATAATAATTTTACCATCTATAATAGAGTCTACTACATCTCTTCCATCTGCAGATTCTATTAATTCAGAAATAATATTATTTGTAGGAGTTAGATGAGGTTTATTTATATCTAGAAGAATTATATCTGCCTTATTTCCTACTTCTACTTTTCCTCTAACATCCTTATGCTGCAATGCAATTGAACTACCCTCAAATAATATTCCCAATAAATCTCCTACAGTTATTATATGTGGATCAAATATAGGTAATCCATAGTAACTTGTTATTGAATATTTTAATGCTTTTAATTCATCAAATAAATTTAAACTTGATGATGATGCTCCATCAGAACCTATACCAACTATTCCATTTCGGTTTAGTATTTCTGGTGTTTTAGGGAATCCGTGGCTATTTAAATTTGCTCTTGGGCAATGAATTAGCTTAACTTTATTCTCTGTTAATAAATCTATATCATGAGCACTTAATGTTACATTATGCGCTGTTAATAAATTTTTATTTAAAGCACCTAATGAATTTAAAAATTCAACAGGTCTTTTTCTATAGTTCTCTAAGCAAAACTTTACTTCATCTTTATGTTCACATAAATGAGCGTGTATACCTGTATTATATTCTATTGCTTTATCTACTGTCTTTTCTATTAGTTCTTTAGAACAAGTCATTAACTGTCTTAATCCAAACCATATTTTTATTCTTCCAGAACCTTCATCATTGAAGCTTTTATAAAGATTAATAGAATTTCTTATACTTTCATCTGTTCCTTCTTTCATAGAATCTGGTATATCATTTCCCATGTCCATAACCGATCTAGCTAGTGATGCTCTCATACCAGAATTAATTACTTCTTCTGCCACTACATCCATATTCAAACCACCTGAATCTGCAAATCCCGTTGTACCAAATTTTATCATTTCTAACATGGCAAGCTTTGTGCTAATTCTTGTTAACTCGGGTGTTATTGTACTTTCAAAAGGTACCAAAAATCTAGTCCATATCATAGGATATTCATCTGAAAGTTTTCCACGTAAAAATTGCTGTGAAACATGTGTATGTCCATCTACAAGTCCTGGTAACACAAGTTTATCCTTGCCCTCTATAACTTCCTTACCTACATTATTAATATCACTTTCCAAAACTTCCACAATATAACCATCATTTATTATTATATCTTTATTATTAGAAATCGTATTTTCATTTAAATATATACTGCAATTTTTTATAATTATATCCTTCATTTTTTCACCTCTTATAATATTTTTAATACTAAATCTGCTATTATTGTAGAAAATATAAATGTTCCAGTTATCACGAAAATTGTAATTATAATATATTTCCACCCCATTTTTACAAAGCTCTTAATATCTTTACTCAAAGATAATCCTGCTAGCGCACCAATAATTGTACCTGGTGTCATAAAAGCTACTTCTCCTGTCAATTTAATAACTTGCTCTTTTATTGGTGATATAGGAGATGCTAATATTAAAGCCAATAATGAAACATACATCATAGTAGGTAATTTTATAAAATTACTCATGATTTTAGAAATTATTAATCCTATAAATGCTATTCCACCTAAAACTAATAACCCTTTAATACTTGCAAGCAAAGGTATCTTAAATCCTAATGTGTTAGTTAAAAGCATTATAGATAATACAAAAACCATAAACATTCCTTGTTCCTTTATATATTCTTTATTCATTATTCCTCTCTCCTTTCTTTCTATTTAATATTTCATACAGCTTTTTAGCTAAAGGTAATCCTAAAAATGTTCCCATATAAATCCCTGTAACTCCTGTTAACATGTCACTTGCACCACCTAGTACAGCTATATCTTCTGCCATACTTGGATATAATTCTGATAAAACTGTTACTCCTGCAGTCATCATTGATCCCGAGCCTACCCCTGTTGACATACCTAAAGCTAATGGATTAAAAATATTTAAGCCTGCAATTAAATTTACAAGTAATGAAAAATATACTGTACCTATTACTGAACCAACTATGTACACACCAAAAGTACCCTTAGTTTCTGGAGCATCTAAACCATAAATATCTGTAGTTAATCCTAGATTTGAATCTCTATTTATTGAATAACATGCCCCTATTGACTCTTTTCCTAATCCTAATGCTAATGCCAATGGCAATGATAAAATAATTGTTCCTAAGTTTCCAAATTCTTGTAATATCAATGCTGGACCTACATTAATTAATTTTGCAATATTCGCTCCTGCACCTACACCCATTTTTGCCATAAAAGGTGCTAAAGCTATTAATATTAATTGTCCGCTAATTTTAGACTCTTCTGTAGAAATCAATTTTAATAAATCTGGTCCTAAAGTTCCTCCTATTATAGTTGCATATAATAGTGGGAACAAACTAATATTTCCTATCCCAATGTTAATATTGATTGTTCCTATTCTATCGCTTATTAATACTATGACAATCGTAATAAAGAATAGTTTTAAATATTTATTATTTTTCACATCTACTCCTCCTCTATTTATATAGTATAAATATTATAACTTATTATTTGAATATTCTAAATTTTCTTTACAGGTAGAAAGCTATCGGAATATCCGATAGCTTAAAATTATAAAATTTTCTTGTATTCAATTATGTATCTTTTTATTAATTCAGATTGCTTTATACAATTATTATATATATAACCAACACTTATTAAATCACTATCCATAATTGGTAATGCAACTATTCCGTTATTTATTTCTGATTTTGATAATATACCGCTACCTAATATATAATGATTATTTGATGAATCTAAAATTGAGTAAGCTACAGCCCGATCATTGATTTGCAATGTACTTATCTCTTTATTCTTTGAAACAATACTTGTATATATAGATGAATTATATATATTGGTATCATAAGTTATCAATGTTAATTCTTCTAAATCATTATAATAAATATAATCTTTTTTGCTTAATGGATTATTTTTATTCAGGTAAATATGTGGTTTCTTATCAATTAAATTATCAAATATTAATTGTTTTTTATTAAGCTCTCTTATTAGTACTTTCTTAGTTTTTTCATTAATAAATATTACCCCTATATCCGAATATCCACTTTTAATATTATCAATAATAATATCTGTTGACTCTTCATAGAATCTATAATTTATTGGTTCCTCTATTGCATTTATTAATTCTAATAGTGGATCTATTGCGCCAACATGATGTTGTGATGATATCGCAAGTCTTTTTTTATTAACATTATAAGCTGTATATTTATCTTGAAGCAAGTCAATATGTTTGCTTAATTTAAATAAGTCTGATAAAAGTTCTTCTCCCTCCCTAGTAAGAATAGCTCCTTTATAGGTTCTTTCGAATATCTCTAAGTTAAACTCTTTCTCTAAACTTAAAACTGCTGAGGATATACTTGATTGCGATATAAATAATTTTTCTGCTGCAAGGGAAAAAGATCCATATGTTGCAACTGCTAATAAATACTTTATTTGATAAAGTTCCATTATATCACCTTTCTTTAAATCCTTCCTATCTATGATATACTTTAGTTTTTCCTAGATTTATCAATATTTCTGATATTTTTTTACTATCATGCCTTATATAATCTTTTTTAATATCCACTAAATTATCAGTTATTAATTCTATTCCCTTATTTTTTAAATAAATTCTATCCTCTTCATTTGCTATTACTAAATTAGCTCCATCAATATTATATCTCTCCAATGTTTCAGCTGGACCTATTTCTATATTTGATATTACATAGTCTATTATATTTTCATCACTATGCTTTATAAGAGCATCCACATGGTCTGAAACCGAATAATTTGTAGTCTCACCTGGCTGAGTCATTATATTGTTTATATATACCTTATAAGCTCTTGAAGCTAATATATTATCCACTACAGTATTTATTAATAGATTTGGTATAACACTTGTATATAGACTGCCTGGACCAAATACAATTAAATCTGCTAGTTCAATTGCCTCCAAAGTTTCATCAAGTGGAAATATATTATTAGGAACTACGGATATCTCACTAATATTTGATTTCATTTTT
>RRZU010249463.1_pt1 | contig 12172 bp, 10 predicted proteins | sample 2165561 | NCBI WGS metagenome assembly RRZU01 (sample SAMN10456909, study PRJNA506462) | wastewater metagenome | isolation source: wastewater sludge | place: USA: Moscow, Idaho | reverse complement strand
TTGGCACTGTTGCAAATAGAGATTTGAGTCGATGATGTTCCCTTTAAAAAGTACTTAGAGACCGAAAACCCTGTTGATTAGACACACTTCACCCTGAGGCTGACCATAATAAAATGACGATGCTTGTCCTTTACGTAGTGCACGCATGACTTCAATACCTTTAATTGTGGCATAAGCCGTCTTCATAGATTTGAATCCTAATGTGGCCCTGATGATCCGCTTTAACTTACCATGATCACATTCAATGACATTATTTTTATACTTAATCTGCCTGTGCTCAATATCTAATCGACATTTTCCTTCTCGCTTTAATCGTGATAAAGCATGGCCATAGGTCGCTGCTTTATCTGTATTGATGACCCGTGGAATTTACCATTTTTTCACCGTATTGAAGATCTTTCCTAAAAAACAATAGGCTGATTTACTGTTCCGTCTAGCGGAAAGGTAAAAGTCAATCGTATGACCACGTTGATCAACTGCACGATACAGGTAAGTCCATCGCCCCTTCACTTTGATATAAGTCTCATCCATTACCGTAAATGTAAATCTGTAGGATTACGCCAATACCAGCGTAACCGTTTTTCCATTTCTGGAGCATAACGCTGAACCCAACGATAAATTGTACTGTGGTAATCCCCCCTAAAAATAATAGGATCTAAAAGTAGAATTTTCTCTTAAGATACGAGCAGGAGATTCTGCATGAAAACATCTAAATTTACTGATAGCCAGATCATGTCCATTTTGAAGCAGGCTGAATCTGGGACACCCGTAGCTGCCCTTTGTCGTGAACACGGTATGAGTAATGCTACTTTCTATAAATGGCGTGCCAAATATGGTGGTATGGATACATCATTAATGGCTCGACTCAGAGAGTTGGAAGCAGAAAATACAAGACTTAAAAAGATGTATGCTGAGGAACGATTAAAGGCAGAGATCATCCAGGAAGCGATGTCAAAAAAGTAGTGAAGCCATCTCACCGGCGTCAGATGGCACAACAGGCAGTAGCACTGCATGCTATTAGCATTCGCCTAGCTTGCCGTGCATTTAGCATCAGTGAAACCTGCTACCGTTATCAGTCTAAACTTAGTGATGATAATGCACTCATTGCGCAACAGCTCATTGAGCTGACAGAGGAAAACACCGATTGGGGCTTTGGTCTGTGTTTCTCTTATTTACGCCATGTTGAAAATTACGCTTGGAATGAGGAGCACTGCTCCGCAAGGCGTGTTTACCGTATTTACTGTGAATTGGCATTAAATCTGCGCATTAAACCAAGAAGAAGGCTGAAAAGACATACACCTGAACCACTGAAAGAGCCAATCCGTGCAAATCAGGTTTGGTCATTAGATTTCATGCACGATCAGCTTGCTGATGGTCGTAAGTTCCGATTATTGAATGTGATTGATGATTACCGTCGTGAAGGTTTAGCGATTGAGGTGGGGTTCTCATTGCCAGCAATGCGAGTGATTCGAACACTCAATCAGTTACTGGAATATCGGGAAAAGCCTTTAGTGATCCGATGCGATAACGGACCAGAGTTTATCAGTAACGAATTTGTACGTTGGGCAACCGAACAAGGTATTCGTATTGCATATATTCAACCAGGCAAACCACAACAGAATGCATATGTTGAGCGTTATAATCGAACCATACGTTATAGTTGGCTGAGCAAACATTTATTTGATACTTTGGATGAAGTGCAAGATTATGCAACAAACTCTTGCGTAGCAGTGCTACTCAGGCATTACAACCATGAAAGGCCACATCAAGCCAACAAAGGAAAGCCACCTCTCATGGCTGCTTAACCTCTACTTTTAACTTCGGTTATTTATGGGAGGATTACCGCATAAGCGTCTAGCTGTAGGAATCACCCTCTTTTAAGGGGGGGGGAGGATGTCAATATTTCATCTTACTAATTTTTTTGCGGATTCTTTTGTAAGCCTACCACTCATTCCTGTTTCTGGTAAACCAGTTATTTTCTAATCAAATATCCTCAGATCAGTACGAAAATTTAAGTCTTGATGCTACATCTTGATATGTTATAATTTGTACATCAAAATGATGTACTTATTGGTGAAGAAATGGCTAATTTAGCAACTGAACGAATTAATGTTCGTTCAACAGCAGATGCAAAGAATGTGATTGAGCAAGCTGCGAATTTATTAGGCCTCAGTGTAAGTTCTTTTATGCTGCAATCCTCCTTTGAACGAGCAAAAGACTTACTTAAATCTAATCATGAGTTGAAAGTAAATAATGCTGATCGTGATATGTTAATGAATTTGCTTGAAAATCCACGCCCTGCAAACGATGAAATGAAGAAATTAATGAGTTTATTAGATGAGAATTGAAATTTTACAAACTCATCACCAGAGAAAATCATTTAATTGTGAGCAAGATGACTTAAATAAGTTCATTAAACAATATGCGTCCCAACATCAGAAATCAGGGACAAGTAAAACGTATGTTGCTGTTGATCATGCTTCAAATGTGATAGGGTTTTACTGTCTATCTAGTACCTCTATTGGATTCGATTTAGTAGATACCGTACTCACCAAACGCTTACCTCGTTATCCACTCCCTTGTGTTGTTGTAGGTCGCTTTGCCGTTGATAAAGTGACTCAAGGGCAAGGAATTGGAAAAGTGCTTTTAGCACATGCTCTCAAACAAGTTTCAAAAGTTGCTCAAATTATTGGTGTAAATTTTGTTGTAATACATGCAAAAGATCAAAAAGCGATGGAATTTTATCAGCGTTTTGGCTTCATTTCTTTAACATCAAATCCATTAACATTAATATATCCAGTGAATGAAATTCCTAATTTTAATTAAAGTGGTCTACTAGGAATACAAGTAACTGGCAAACTATGAATGAGAATTGGTGACAGACCTATCCAATAATCTGCAAATTTTTCAAGATCTTGCTCTTCAACATGCTGATATGAAGATGAACTATTCATTAATGCAGCATGAATACGTTTTAAAACATCAGAGATGTCTATTACGAGCACAATGTAGTAAAGAGGCACATGCCCATACCCCATCATAAACATCGTGTATATCAAGCTCATAAAAACTTTGCTGCTGAACAGCGATACCAGTCAGTTGGCTCGCTCGTTCGACTAATACTCCTGAATAGTCGATAGCATCAACTTGATAGCCTTTATTTTTAAAAGCCAAAGTATCCCGACCTGAGCCACAACCTAAATCTAAAATGTAGGCATCATGTGCTAATTGCTCTAAAAAGGTTGGTATAGTGCTTCCATATCCACATTCAAGGTCGACTTTATAAATTGATCAGCCTAGCCTGTTTATTGTAATAATCTATTGTTTTCATTCAGTTGGATACATCTCAGCCATGTATATATACGATATCAGAGTTCGCTTATCATTGAGAAACGATTTTAACCTACAACTTCAGCGACGATATCGCTCGTCCCTTTCTAAATTGATTTATATTCAATACAGCTCGCCTTAAACACATTAAAACAATTCATTTTAAATGCTCAATTTTTCTTGCTGAATCGCATGTATCAACATAATAAACGCAATACAAAGTGTCGTATTTTTATTGTTTTCATTGATAAAGCTTAATTTAACTTCACGACTTTTTTGTGACTTATCCGGTGGATCATTATCAACTTTTAGCTGCGTATCCTCAGGGAGTAAATACTTCAGTCCCGTAATCAGATGTTGAATGGACCAATCGACACGTGGCCTATTTTGCTTATCAAAACGATATTGAAAATGAATAAAGTTTTTTCTCAGCTTTCCATGTTCAATTAAAATACTCAAGGCTTCTAAAACCTGATGTTGAACCCGCTTTGGCAGTGCTGAAATCTCTACGCATTGCTTTGCTTCAAAACCTTTCTTTAAGGCTTTTTCATATAAGGAGATGAGTTCATCTTCACTAAAATCCTCATTATTTTGAGGCTTTTTTACCGCCACCCACTTAGTAGCGAGCTTTTTACTGCGTAATACCCAATCATGGTCCTCATAGGCTCTATATTTAATGTAATCATGGATGATGGTAGATACAGATGCATTTTTACTTATTTTAGGCTGAACAGGTTTAACTGAATCCACTTTTTTGAGTGCATATGTGGCATGATAAAAATCGAAATACTGGCCTTTTCCTATTATATGATTAAGATCCACAATTTCTGTGTTAGCACTTGTTAAGTCATTTTGAAGTATCAGTTTGATCGTGTCCCAATGAATTGTACAAGGCAAATGATAAATTCGATCTATCACCAACAAATCCAGCACATGTAGATAGTGAGATGCTGTTTGCTCTATGTTTGCATGCCCCATCCAGTCAGCTAGTAACCGCCACTTATGCTGTATGACAGCTTCATGCTGAATTGCAGTTTCTCCAAATAAATGCTGACGCATGACTTTACACCGGCTCCAAGTGTAATCCGTATAGGTCATGATCATCTCTTTTGAGCCTAACCAAGCGATTGCTAAATGATTCGCGGCACTATGTCTAAAGTTATGGAAAGTATAACCATGCCCTTCACCCAATATCTCATCAAAAATCACTTGGGTCATTTCACTAATATAAGCTTCACTTAAAATTTCGCCATCTTGGGCAAAAATCAATTTGTCCGCATGATTAGTTTTCGCTGGATTATGTGTAATACATTGTTTTAGATATTGCTGTACCAATGCCAACTCTTCATCGAGCATGACGGCGTTCAGATCAAGCTGACGCTTTGCGTTTTGGCTTTTGAGTTTCCGATAAACATTGTTACGTAAATTAAAACGGATCTGCACAGGTTTGGTCAGCGTATCATTACGCCAAATCAGTTCAGGACAAATGACCTCTGCCAATGTAAGTCCCCTAATTTCATTCAATCGCATCCCCAAACGAAATGCGAGTAAAAACATGAGCTGTAGCTGAAAAAGATACGCTTGCTCTTTAGTTGTTTGACATTTTTCAATCTTTAAACTTAGTACCTGTTTAAGCTGATTGAACAATTTTGGGCTAATTAATTTGGCATGACAAAATTGTACACGATGATAATCATTGTATTGAAAGGTACCGACCTTAGGGACACGGTATTGTTTCATACAAAACTGATGAAATGCTTTAAGTCTGCCAAATGCATACTGTGCACGTCCGTGATTGGCCTTAGGATCAGTCTCACGTTTGGCTTGATCTCGATCATCAATACTATCTAAGATAGCGTCGTACAGTTCCTCACAATCTTCTTGATCCATGTTATCTATATCACCTGGGAACATATAGACATGGAATAAGTAATCTTTAGCGATACTACTTAAATACCGCTCGATGCTATTGAGTTTCATCTTTTGAGACTTAAGATGAAAAATCCAACCCAGTAGCCTGAGCTGTGCTTCTATTAGATTTTTTTCATACAGGCCAACGTGAGGCTTCTTTTCTTCTAGTCGCTTCTGAATGCTTGTCCATCTGATCCATTTCACACGTTCACTTTTACGCTGCCGTTTCTGACGCTTATCAACTTCAGTCTGATCTTTTTCAAATAGCATCAATTCAAATGGAATTTCTTTGAGTTGCTGGTGAGCTGTAATTAAGTCTGGTACCGCCTTTTCTGTCTGTAGTGGTATATCCCGCTCAATATGTGTTAACTGCGTCTGCAAGATGTTGTGATCTAACCATGCTCTCGCCTGATCAATAGGTGTTAACGACACCGTTTTGAGACGACCTCGCATAACCTCGCTTAAGCACATATCTAAGCCCGAATAAGAGTCAAGCTCAATGGCTAAGTTTGAATGATCAAAAGGTGTAAGTGAACGAAGCTCTGCTAACTGTTTATCATTACGGCGTAGTAGTTTTTTCAGACCTACGATCTGATGACTCAAATCAATTTCTTTAGGTAATTTCCCTAATACAGTAGAGATAGACTCCAAAACATATCGTGGCATCTGCTGATTCAAGGCTTGAGAGCCATGCTGTTTTATCCCTTGTATAAACAACTGTGCATAGGGATTAAGCCAAATATAACGCCACTGATACACCTGTCTATTTTCGATTTGATTACCATAAGCACGCTGTGGTACTCGATAATGCAGTGCGAGTGGTTGGATGATTGTTTTATATCCAGCATGATAAAGTTTAGTACAGATTTGGAGTTCATCTTTGACAATAGCGTTGACCAGGGTATTACTAATTGCTGTTAATTGACTTAGATCAGTACAGCCAGAGCAGTACATCAGACTTAAATAAAAATTCCCCCATAACCATGCCGGAGTAACTTCATCCTTGTATGGACAATTCCAATAGGATTTTAAGGCTATAGCAATATGATAATGTTTTTGTCCTTGCCGAAGATGTGATTCAGTACTACGAAGTTGTCTGGGTATAGGTTCTAGAAAAGTAGTTTTAGGCCATACTTTGATTGGATACGCATTCTTTGCTTGAGATAAATAGGTCTGACGCAAAGATAAAAAATATTTTTCAATAGCTTGAATATACGGTTTTTGAGTATCTTTCCGAGTAAATTTCTTCTGCTCTAAAAAACAAATAAATTCATCATAAAACTCGTACCACAAGGTATTTAGTGTGTTATCTAATAATTCAGGTCGGTCTCTTAAACTCTTAATCTGACTTTTCATTTCGGCAAATACAGAATCAACCTGAACCTGAATTTTTTGAATCAATGACTCATCTATACTCATGATAAGCCCTCAGATTGAAGTACTGAAATGTATGACAGATGCTCAATCTGCAATTGCTTAATCATGCGATCAATATTTTGGGTAAATTGATTGATATATTGTGGTAAAGATGCAGATGAATAGCGATAAAAGAGCTCCTGATTACGCTGATCATGCCCATAAACTGCTTGTATGACATTAAAAGCCAAACCTTGCTCCATCAACATATTCATATCAAAGTGTCGTAGCCAGTTATTATACAAACTGCTGAGTTGATGACCTTCAATATAGTCATTAATCCAACTTCGGTTGAGCGCAGCAATCTTAATTTTCTTACTTGCCCATTCCTCAGCAGTGGTCGGTAACGATTTCGGGTAATGGATCACTTGGCCAAACAAATCTTGCAATGTAATCTTTTTCCCAAATACAAATCGGAGGAGCTCTTCATACTGCTGAGTGACCGTATTTAAAAATTGCGTATAACGTTTAAAAGCTTGGATAAAAAATGCTGGGAGCGGTATATAGCGACCATCTTTTCGTGATCGACTGTTTTGCTTATCATCTACATACAACAACTTTAGTTTTAAATCGTAGTCACTATACTTTCCTAATAAGTTTTCGCGAGGACGGCGTGTTAGGCACAATAAGCTGATATGCCACATCCAAGCACTATAGGCATTAATTCGCTCAATTATATGTTGATGTATCTGTATTTTATCAACGCAAATGGCATGTAATCGTGTAAAAAATTGACCAACATAATTTTGATTGAGTGCTAATTGGCTACCAAAACGTGATATAGACGCAGGTTCATGTTTAACAAACTGCTCTTTAAGCATTTCAATTTCTGTTTTCGTTTCTTCAACACTGAGTGTCTCTAAGTAGATCAAATAATGCTGATTCAATTCCGATGCGCTCACACCATTGTAGAAACTACTCGGTAGCTCATGGGTGCTATCTTTTCCCGATAGCACATGGGCAATATATTCATTAAAAGTACGGTGAAAAATATAGAAATACAGCTGGGCTTGGAGTTTCTCAACAGTAATTGAACCTAGCCCCTGATTCTGAGTCCATTTTTTGAGTCTTTGATTGATCTCTTGTACTGTAAGTAGCTGTTGTGATTCATTCAAAATAAGATATTCAAACCAACTGCTTGATACATGGAGATCATGCGTCACTGTTTTATTCAGTTGGTGAATCTTTAAAGTTTCAACTTTTTGTTTTGTAATATCTAAATGTAATCTGAGTCGATACTCCGCCTTCTTAGAACTACCACCTTTAATAAGCACCCCCTCATCAATCAGTTGTTTATATTGAAGCAAATGCATTGGTGATAAACCCGTCGCCAAACTCAATAAGCATGCTGCTGCAATCGCTGAATCTTGAGTAGGAGCATTATATAACTCACCCTTCAAAATATAGATAAGATGTTGAATCACATCTTTGCTCATGTAATTTGTGTTGGTTACAAACGGTTGTAGACGTCTTTGACGATGCCTCATCAAATGTTCACTATGATTGTTCAATACTGTATTAAAACGAGCTGTAGATTTAGATGTTGTATGTACAGCAATCCCCTCATCTATAAATTCAACATCTCCATCATCAGCATAAAAGATCTCCTGTCGAGCTTGAATATATGCTGGATATCCTTTAATAAGCTGTCTTTGTTCTCTCTTCTTTTGGAAACTTCTTAATTTTTTCTTTGTCGGCCAATCTGAAATTTTTATTCTTTTACGACGCGAGCGTTTTACAATCCTCCCTTGTTTTAATCGTTTAAAGATAATTTTTAAGTCATTTATATAATTTAGCACCTTAGTTTGAGTAAACTTGTGCAAATTTTGTTTTATTTTATTCTTAAGGAAACTCTCCCAGTCACTCGTCACCTTGTCCTGTTCGAGTTCTAACATATATTCTATAAAGTATTCTAAGAGCCTTTTACTCTCGTCTTTTAAAGAACTTTCTTCACTTTGTTGTAGAATTGATTTTGCAATATATCGAAATAAATCAAAAATTTCTTTTTGTTTAGCTTGGGAATCTGGGATAACGGCTAATTTTATATAAAGCGCTTCAACAAAATAACTCGTTCTCAAAATGAGGTATGACCATCCAGCATGGTCTAATACATCACCCGAAGCAAAAAAGCTTAAGGCCGCAACTCGATATTCTTCACCCAGTTTACGCGCTTTAATTATCTCGTGAAAAACCTTATGCGCAGTTTTTCCAAAATCACTAAAAGTCTGCTTATCACTTTCATCTAAATCATCAAATACAGCATGCGAAATAAACTTTGTTCTGTACTCTTGGTATTGTGTTAAAAAGAGATCTTGTCTCCGTTCTCTCTTTTTCTGAACTTCCATTCGTTCACTCTTGCTCTGCATTGATTAAAGTTGAAGTCTCGATCATACCAAGCTGCTTCTTAGAACATTTCTCCATGACTTTTTGTCTCGTTTCATCGTTACGTATGTCAAAAAATTGAAGTAGTAATGGTGTAGTGAGTTCCTTACGTGTATTAAAAATTTCTAATGCCATTTTTGAATCGATATATTTTTCCATATCGCAAATAAGCTGAATCTGCGGAATATATTGGACATTTGCACGTACTGCCCTATCTGTTTTCAAAAGTTCTAAAATACGATGCCAGAGTTTTACATAAATTTTTTTTAAATTATTCTGCTTACTCTTGTTGTTGCCCGGCCTGATTTTTTCTAGTTGTTTCAGCTTAGCTTTGATGTATTCCAAGTCTTCTGTTTTGGTTGAGAAGGGTAGAACAAATTGATAAAAAAATACGAGAGTTTTTTTTATCGTTTGATCAAAACTCATGACAAAATTAGCTCAAAATATTAATACAAATAGTTATAACACTTTTTCTATTTTTTATTTCACAAATCAAAATAAATTTAGTAAGCATTTGTAATAAAATATCTTTTTAAATTTTATTCTTCCATTTTTTTATAGTTTTTAGTTATTCTATGCCGACTTTAACTGGCGACATTCCTTTGAAGGTGAAGTTCACCTGAGCGAATTTGGTAAATCCGATGAACCTGCTTGCTGGCTACAACTTGGTTATGCTTGTGGATATAGCAGCTATGTCATGAGACAAACCATTATTTATCAGGAAACCCAATGTATTGCCCAAGGTCATGATCATTGTCGGATCATTGGTAAACCCTTAATCGAATGGGAAAATGCCGAAGAACTTGTACAATTTATGTCTCCTGACCCTATATCGGACGAAATCATTGCATTACGCGCTGAATTGAATCAACTAAAACACGATATTTATACTCGTGCCGAGGTCGACTACAGCATGTTTAATGCGGTCGGAGAATCTGCGGCTTACCGCAATGTCTGTGACCTCCTCAAAAAAGCGGCTGGCAGTAAAGTCGCCGTACTCCTGTCTGGGGAAACAGGTGTTGGTAAGGAGGCTTTTGCACGAGGTATTCACTATGCTAGTCCACGCAAAGATAAGCCTTTTATAGCAGTTAACTGTGCTTGTATCCCACATGACCTGATTGAAGCTGAGCTCTTTGGCGTAGAAAAGGGGGCTTTCACAGGAGCAGTCAGTCAACGAATAGGTAAATTTGAACGTGCCCATCAAGGTACGATTTTTCTGGATGAACTGGCTGAGTTATCCCCTCGTGCCCAAGCAGCCTTATTACGAATGCTGCAAGAAGGTGAATTTGAACGTGTAGGCGATTATCAGACCCGAAAAGTCGATGTTCGAGTCGTAGCTGCCACCAATGAAGATTTGGAATTAGCTGTCAAAGAGGGTCGATTCCGTGCCGATCTGTATTTTCGCCTGAACATTTTTCCGGTACGTATTCCGCCATTACGCGAACGGCGGGAGGACATTCCTCTGCTGGTCAGTCATTTTCTTAAACGCTTTGAAAATATCTATGACAAAAAATTAAAAGGTCTTAGTGACAAAGCCAAACATTACTTTATAAATTACAATTGGCCAGGCAATATCCGTGAATTAGAGAATGTGCTGGAACGCGCAGCACTACTCACAGATGATCAACAAGAGATTAAACTACGTGATTTATTTCCAGATGTTGTAGCCGCTGAGGCAATTAGCTATCGGGGAATATTCCCTTCCAAATCATTTAATTCACAAAAAATTGCAGAACTATTTACTCCTGACTTTTCATTAGAACATTATGAACAGCAGATTATTTTACAAGCCATGCAACAGACTCAAAACAATGTCTCTGAAGCAGCACGTATACTCGGCATTAGCCGGGCAACATTGGATTATCGCTTAAAGAAATATAGGGCCTTATCGTAAGGCCCTATATTTCATACCCAAACACCCTAAACTTATATTACTGCGTGCTTTTTTAACCGATATTCCAGTGCACTGCATGTTATATTCAAATAGCGGGCAGCTTTGGAAACATTACCTCGGTATTTATTTAATGGCGTCTGTAAAATGGTCAATTCAACATATTCCATATCCACCTGTTCTGAGCTTTGCATTAGGTGCTCAATTAGCTGATTTAAATCGCTTTTAGTCACAATGCCCTTAATTTCATTAAATTTATGTTTATTCTGGCTTAGGAAATCCTGAATGATCTGTTCTTCCAGCATTAAATCTTCTAAATCAAGTGCCGTATTATTGGACAAAAGCACCGAACGTTCCAAGATATTTCTTAATTCTCGTATATTTCCCGGCCAGTCATAGCTGTTAAAAAAGGCATACACTCGGTCACTGAAGCCATTAAATGTCTTGTGATACTGCTTCTCAAAGAAGTGGATATAGTATTCAACCAGCAGATTGATATCTTCACGGCGTTCTTTCAAAGAAGGAATCAGAACTGGATAGGTAGCTAAGCGGTAATATAGGTCACTACGGAAACGGCCCTCTTCCACTGCTTTTTTCAGGCTTTCATTGCAAGCCACCATCACTCAAACATTAGTTTTCCGGGTTTTCGTATCACCTAACAGCTCAAACTCGCCAGTTTGCAGTACACGTAGTAAAGTGATGTGTGCTGATAAAAACGGAAACTTTTACTTGGTAAATGGCTTTGTTGCACAAACCTATCTGTAACGGCTTTTTCAGCGATATAATTTCCAAATGAAGAAGCCTACACACAAAATCTACCGCACAACCAATTGGCTCGCATATAACAGAGCTCTCATTAATCATGGGAATATTGCCATTTGGTTCGATCCAAAAACACAATGGTATGCAGAACCTCAAGGCAAACAAGGTCGAAGTCAAACCTACTCCGACATAGCGATTCAATGCTGTTTGATGATCAAATCTCTATTTAGACTCACTTTACGCATGGTTACTGGTTTTGTTCAAAGCTTAATTAAACTTTGCGGATTAGATTGGACAGCACCAGACTTCACGACGCTTTGTAGAAGACAAAAGTATATTGATATTCAAATTAGCTACCAGAAAAGTCGTGATGGGTTACACCTACTCGTCGACTCTACGGGTTTAAAATTTTTAGGTGAAGGCGAATGGAAGCGTAAGAAGCATCAGCCTGAATACCGTCGGCAATGGCGTAAACTGCAT
>RRZU011910758.1_pt1 | contig 12173 bp, 9 predicted proteins | sample 2165561 | NCBI WGS metagenome assembly RRZU01 (sample SAMN10456909, study PRJNA506462) | wastewater metagenome | isolation source: wastewater sludge | place: USA: Moscow, Idaho | reverse complement strand
TTATGGCCGATGGCCTTTAGGTCGCGGTCGATGGTGGGGCGGTCGATGCCGACAACCGTAACAGTGTTGTCTTCTTGCACGGCGGCCCAATCGCGGGCGCTGCCCTGTGGGTCGGAATCGATCAGCAGCACGTCAGCGCCACCGATCTGCAAGGCGCGGGCCAGGTGGGTGGCGATCGTCGTTTTCCCCGCCCCTCCCTTTTGGTTTAAAACGGCAATCACATGCACGGCCGAAGCTCCTAATTTTGATGAAATGTGTATTTACTCAAATGAGTATATCAGGTTTGAGCTTTTGAGTAAACAGGTTTTAACCTCAAGCACTCATTTGAGTAAATAGGCGCTGCCCTTGCAGCCTTCTTCTTCTCGAAAGCCCATGCGAGGTGGGCCGCAGACGCAAGCGTTGCGTTTTGAAGTTCTGAGGGTGCCGCGCCGGCCCGCCTATATGCGGGCCGGAACCGCCGCAGGGCCTCGTAAGAGGCCCGAACAGCGGCGACCGCTTATGTTTTTACCTAAAGAATAGAATTAGAGGGGGATTCAGTCTGGTTATCAGACTCACGTTTCATCAAGGCTTTTGCCATGCCAACAAGAGCCGCCCCAAACGGCGTATCGCCCACGTCGAGCTGTGTCCGCTCATCGAGGGGCAAGGCCTGCCTGTAAGCGTCAATTTGCTCGCTCCAAGCCCTCTGGTCCTGTCCGTGATCCGCAGGCGGGGGAGGGGCCTTGCCGAGCCGCCCGAGGAACTGCCGGGCCTTTTCCGGCAATGACAAGCGATAGGCGTTGCTGGCCTGCTGGACCTGGGGGCCACGCCCCTCGTTCCCGGTCGGTTCGTAGCGCCGCAGCCAGTCGATGAAGCCATGCGCCCGCAGGTTCTTCAGCGCCCGCACGATCGTATCCCGCGACCGGCCCAAACGGTCCATGATCGTGGTGATTGACGGCTCTAGCCGGCCGGTGCGGAAGTCGATCAGGTTGACGAACAGCCGCAGCACGTCGAGCGCCACCGATCCGAGCGGGCCGCTGCGCTCGCCCTTCTCGTGCAAGCCGGCCTCGTTGTAGATTTCGGCCGCCTTCAAGATCGCCTGCACGTCCTTGCGCGTCGTCGCCTGCCAGATACGGCCCTCCGATCGCCCCTTGAAATAGCTGCGCCGGCGAACCGGCGTCGGGCAGCGCTGGGCCGGGGGAGGGAAGACCAGGCTAAGCGCCGTCTGCCGCGATCCCTGCAAGGTGCCTCGGCGCTCATGGGCGAGCGCGGAAAGCTGCCCGGCCTCGTCATCGCTGAGCTGGCCCGATCCGTGCCGCGTCCAAACCTCCCGCATGATTTCATCAAGCGCGTGCCCGCGCGCGCAGCCAATCGCGGCCGCGATTTGCGTCCTCAACATATGCCCTTCGTCCTTCCATTTGGAGGACATGACGGCGTTGGACGCCGGACACAGCTTCCCCGCTTTCGCAAGAATCAATCTTGCGAATTGGAGGGCTATAGCGTAGATAAGGGGAGAGTTAGCGGACCCCTGACCTACGGTGTGTCTGACGGCCTATAAAACGCTCGACCGCGCCAACGGTCGGGCGTTTTGCCGTTATGCCCCTTGCTGCTTCTCGAAATAAAACCTCAAGGCTTCCTCGATGATCGGCGCGCGGGATTGCGCGCCCTTTTGCTGCTTGGCCCGGTCCAACTGTGCAACCAGTTCGCCCGGCAGGTCGGCCCATACGCGCGCCATGCCAGCAGCTTCACGCCGCGCACGCATGGCGGCAACACGTTCACGGGCTGGAATGGCTGTAGGGCTACGACTCATACAGTAAGTGGTAACGCCGAAATTGCTGATTCTGCAAGCTCTTGAATCCGGGCCGCTAAAATCAGGGGTTGGTCGGCCGCTGACTAACAGCGGGCAAACATGATTTCTCGCAAGCATGTAATCATGCTTCCTCACTTCGCCGTCACGGTATCAAGCGCCCGGTAGAGGGTCGCACGATGCACGCCTAGAAGCCGGGCAACCGCCGCGACGGGCTTCTTGTCATCGTGGATGAGCTGGCGAGCGTGCGCGATCTGCTCGGCCGACAGGGAAGGGGAGGGACCGAACCGCACGCCTCGGGCCTTCGCCGCGATCCGGCCGGCGCTCGTGCGCTCCACGATCAAGGACCGCTCGAACTCGGCCATACCGGCGAAGACGGTCAGCACCATGCGCCCGGCCGGCGTCGTCGTGTCGGCCCACGGCTCTGCCAGCGAGCGCAGGTCAGCGCCGGCCTCGTTGATCCGCTCCGCGATCGCCAGAAGGTCGGCCGTCGATCGGGCAAGGCGGTCAAGTCTGGTGATCGTCACCACATCGCCGGCGCGCAGATGGTCGAGCATCCGCGCCAGCTCCGGCCGGTCGCGCTTCGCCCCGGATGCTTTTTCCTCGAAAATACGGATGCAGCCGACCGCGCCGAGGGTGGCGCGCTGCTGGTCCAGGTCCTGGCCGCGCGTCGAGACGCGAGCATAGCCGATGAGCACCCGGCCGGCGTCGGAATCTGGCTGGTGGCTCACGGCTTCTCCTGTCGCAAATCATGTCGCAGGTGTTTTACCATTTGCGACCAAAACTTGCGACAGAAATTCCCCTGCAAATTCAAAGGCGGGCCGATGTGCTGCACGGATTAGCAATTGAGCGACAGAACTCTCGTGCCGCCAGTTCCGAGCTGGGCGCGAAGGAAGAAATAAATAGATCGTCAAATTGCGCAAGGTCAAACCAATTCCCTCATTGCTCTAGTATTCTCGTGACGACTCAACCCAAAGGAGGGCCGCATGAGCATACTTGACTGGAACGGATCGATCAGCCTGAGCGCCGCAATTACGCAGGCGCGGACCGATGGGAAAGAACTCTATATCCTGCCGGGCTCCTACAATCTCGGCTTCACAGCGATCGCACCTGGCGGCACGCCTGGGACACGGCCCATCCGTATCTATGCTACGCCGCGTACCGTTACGCTGAATTTCACGGCCGATGATCTTTTCTTCTGGATCGAAAACATTTCCGACGTTGAGATTGAAGGCATCGACTTCGACGGCAAGAACCGCGCACTGTCCGGCTTTCCCCGGCCGGGCCTCGTGACGGCCGTTGGCGCTTCCAATCTCGTCTTCCGCAACTGCCGGTTCCTCAACTCAACCCAAGTCGGTGTGCGCCTTCAGGATTGCGGCACGCGGCGGGGAGCGAGCTTTACGAAGGATGGCAACGAGTTGGCGCGGCCAAGCGCCCTGGTGGAAAATTGCGCCTTCGAGAAGTGCGCCGATACAGCGATCTACACCTATGCCAGCCCGGCGTTGCGCGTGACCAATTCGGTGTTCACGAACCTGAACAACAACGGCATTCAGATCGAGGAAGACAGCCCGATCACCAATGGAACCATCATCTCCGGGAACAGCTTCTCCGACGTCCGCGCAGAAAACGGTGGCAGCGGCCAGTACGGGAACGCGGTCTCCCTCTTCCGGGTCAATGATTGCCTCGTTGAAGGCAACACGATCCACTTTGCGGCCTTCTCGGCTGTGCGCGCCAATGTCTGCGCCGGTACGGTCATCAAGGGCAACAGCTGCTACGGGATCGGCGAGGTGGCTCTGTATGTCGAAGAAACGCCGGCCGGTGCTGGCAACAACACCGCAGTTGGCAGCGTCGTCTCCGGCAACTTCGTCGATTGGTGCGGCCAGGGGATTTCGATTGCGAACTTCATGTCCGGCGCGCGCAATTCGGCAGTGACCGGTAACGTCATTCGCAATTGCCGCACAATATCGACCTCGCGTGGCCTTCCCGACATTCGCGGCATTGGCATCAGCGCCGAGGCGGATACGGTGATTTCCGGTAACACGGTGGAATGCGCGCAGCGCTTCGGCATCATCGCCGGGGCGGGCACCTATTCGCGCAATCTCGTCGTCACTGACAATATGATCCGCTCGACGCCGGTGGGTATCGTTGCCTCGGAACAGACCAGCGCGGCCACGCCCGCCGGCAACCAGGCGGGACACACCCTCATCTCCAACAATATCATTCAGGTCACATCGAGCAACGTCAACGACGGCATCGTTACGTCAAACTATGCCGGGACGGACACGACCTATGCCATCGTCAGCAGGAAGAACCTGATCACGGCCGCCGCCTACCCACGCATCACCTTGCCGGCAACAAACGTCCTGCACAACATGGCCACGCCGGCGATGGGTACCGATACCTGCCGGACGACACCGCCCTTCGGCTGAGAATAAAGAGCCACTGCCGGCACGGCCCACCGTGTCGGCAGTTTGTGCGATTCACATTTCCTAAAACCGTGAATAGTAGTCTTTGGGGAATCTTTTCGCTCAGGAATAGCATGGCGCAAAACACCACACGGTTGCTCAATCTGGATATTCTGCGGCTCGTGTCCGCTGTGCTGGTCCTTGCCTATCACTACGGCTTCCGGATGGAGGTCACTGGCGAAGGAGGGGGAACGGGATTTCCTGAGTTTGCACCTGCTGCGGTGTGGCTCGATTCCGGTCTACTGATCTTCTTTGCAATTTCCGGGTACGTCATCACCCTGTCCGCCGAAGGCCGGACAGCTTTTGATTTTGCAGTTGGCCGCGTCGCCCGGCTATGGCCTACCTTCATCCTTTGCGCTTCAGCCACGGCAATCGTACTCTGTAGTTGGCCGGTCGTCGGCGTTCCAACGCCGACCGTGAAGCAGTGGCTTGCTCATCTGGTCATCAACGCGCGAGCGCTCGGCCAACCTTTCCTTGACGGGGCGTATTGGACGATCGCTTACGAGGTGATGTTCTACGGATGGGTTTTCGTCTTCATCGCGCTTGGCTGGTTCAAGAAATACTGGCAAGCTCTCGTGGTTTGCTGGTTGGCCCTCTCCGTCGCGAACGAGCTACTTATCGGCAGCGAAGTGCTCCGGAAACTCTTCATCACCGAGTATTCAGGATATTTCGTGTTCGGGATGACCCTCTACAAACTGCGGCAGGAGCAGACGCCCGGCGCGCTCTTTATCCTAGCTGCCTCGGTCCTATGGGCGACTGCTACCCCGTTCATCATCGAGCCGAAATTCTACGAAATGTACGGCATTCACAGAAGCGCCGCCGGCCTTGCGCTCATCGGTCCGATAGCTGTCTCCTGTGTCGCCCTTTGCATAATGCTCCCAGCGCTCCCCATTGGTCCAGCTATCGCGATGGGCATCGGCGGGCTGACCTATCCGCTTTATCTTCTGCACCAGCACATCGGCTATGCCACTTTCGCACGCTTCGGCGCAGCGCATAGCCGATGGCTAGTCGGGGCAATACTTGTCGCGACCCTGCTATTTGCGTCATGGCTGATCGCGACATTCGTTGAGCCGCCCGCCCGACGCTTCATCAGCAATTTCGCCCGCCGCACCGCTACAGCAATTTCGATCCGCCGCGCAAAGCCTCAGTCACAAATACCCTGATTTTCAGAGGCGATTAAGGATCACGGTGATACAGCCGGCCTTAGCGGCCTCGTGGCGGACTGGTCACGCGGGGGATTGCAAATCCTCATATCCTTGGTTCGAATCCGAGGCGAGGCCTCCAGCCCGGGCTACCGCGCCGGCACTGGCACGGTGATCGTGCATTTCTGCTCCCTACGGGTCTTCCTCGCCTCCTCAAAGCAAGCTCCGATCCCACCGACATTGGTCTGATAAAACTGGCTCGACCAATCGACCTTGCCCGCTAATCCGGGATCGACCGTGTGGATCATGGCAAGGCCGGCGCTGACACGATCCTGCCCCATGACCATGCTCGCAACGCGGCTATCGGCTGAAAACGGCAGGAAGCGCGGCAACAGCAAGATCAGGAACATGCCGACGAATAGCCCGACCAAGCCGGCCATCCACATCCGGAAATCCTGATCCTTGCGGTGAAACGCCTGTTTGTTGTGGGAAGCGAGAACGGCGCTGATGCGCTCGAGGTCGCCGGCCTGGCGCTCAAGCTTCTGCACGGCGGTACTGACCAGGCCCTCGCCGGCGCGCTCGAGCGCCGAAGCATAATGCTGCGCACCCTGCCGGAGAATGGGTGACTGTTCGACGCCCTGCAGGCGCTCCGCGACAACGCCGAGCTGCTGCACGAGCTGGGCGAGCTGGGGCTTATAATCCTGCGCCGGCTCGATCTTTTCGAGCTGGTCGAAGGCGGCTTCCAGCCCGCGCCGCATGACCGTCATTTCCGCGCCGATCTGCGCGCCCTGCGTCTCGATCGTGCGCCGGAGCGCGTCAAACGCGGCGGCCGGGTCGCCGGCTTCCTCGTCGGGCGATGCCTGCGGCTCGAATTCTTCCCTCTCGTCGTCCAGTTCCGTCATGAACTCCCTTTCTACATTCCCATGCCGATACCCCGGCTGAGCCGCTGTCCGCGTGCCATTTCGTCCTGAAGGGCGCGGGAAACGCTCTGCTCCTGGCGCAGCTCATGCTTGATACCAAGCTCCTTGCTGCGACCGCGCACGATGGATTCCGCCTGCGGGTCGCGTTCAAGGCTCTTGGCAAGGCCGCTCATCTGGCTTTCGACCTTGCCGCGCGCCTCGTCGTTCTGCCAGCCGCGCAATTCCCGGCGCTGGCCCTGTAGCTCCTGCCAGCGGTTGACGAACCGCTCGGCCCTGACGTTCGGGTCGGCCAGCGCCGCCCGCTCCCGCTCCATGCCGGCGACGAGCTGGCCGACGCGATCGCGGCCGGAATGCTCCGTCATCGCCCTGGCCGTCTGCGGGTCGTGCTGGAGGGCAGATCGCATCAGATCATGCGAGCCCGGCCGCGCCTGGTCGAGCTGCTGACCGGCCTCGCGGATTCCCTGCCGCTGCATGTCGAGAATGGGAAGCCCGTCGCGCCGGTGCTGGTCGGCCGACTGATAGGCCCGCGCATAGCGGTCAACGGCCGCCTCAAACGGCGACTGCCGCCGCGCCCGCTCCGCAAGCCGATCCGGCGCCGGCGAAGCCGGCAGGCTCTCCCCTCTTTCCGGCCGATGCTCCGCCCTCGATGCCGCCCCGCGCTCCTGGGAGGCGGAGGAACGGGCATTGAGCTTAAGCCCGGCGAACATGCCGCCGCGCTGCTTCTCGGCCTGCTGCGGGCGCTGCTGCCGATCGGCGGCGAGATCTTCGGCAGGATCTCGGGCGCGAAAATCCTGCGCGAGATCCACGCCCTTGTTTTTCGCCGGCGGTGATTGCAGTCTGTCCGCGCTCGCCTCTGTGCGAGCCAGGTCCCGGCCCCCTTCTCTGTGCGCTTCCCCCGCGTCAAAATTGGCCGGGACCGACTTTTCCGAAGCCGAAACGCCGCCACGCTGTACGTTCCGCTCGGCCCTCGGCTCCCTGTCCGGACGTAGCTCTGCCCGATCCTGGGAAAGCCGCTCGCGCGGAATCTCGATCTCGCTGCGGATACCGACTGCTTCCGCGATCCCTGGGTCGCCTGCGATCCCGCGCCGTTCGGCAAAATCCTTGGTATAGTCGAGCGTCGTTTCCTTCACGCCCGACCGCGACAGGCGGCGTTCAAGCTGGTCATAGGCCAGCTCGCCGGCGTCCTGAACCTTCCATGTGTTGCGGTGCGTCTGCGTGCCGTCCGGCAAGGTGACGGGAGTGGACCCCATATGCTGAAGGCCGATCGTCTCCCCGATCTCCGGCGCGGCCTCCTTCATGACCCGCTCAAGATCGACGCCCCATAGCGTGCGCTGCTCGCCCTTGGCGTTTTCCAGCGTCACGAAATAGCTGTCGCGATTGCCGGCCTGCTGCTCGTAGGGCGCAACACCATGGTCCACCAGCTTGCCGGCATTGGTGAACTCGTCTTGGGCGGCATAGAGCTGCACGCCGTCGCGATGCCGGGTCATCGCCACATAGGTCAGATGCCGGTCCATCGTCCCCGACGCCATCACATAGGCGCGGTCCACCGTCGCGCCCTGGTTCTTGTGGATCGTCGTCGCATAGCCGTGATCAACCGCCTGATAGTCGCCCATCGGCACGCTGACGCTCTCCCCGCCCCGGCCGTCGAGCTGTGCGACGATCCGGCCCGGCTCGACATGCTCGACGGTGCCAAGCATCCCGTTTTTCACACCAAGGTCGCGGTTGTTCTCCAAGAACACGATGCGGTCGCCCGGCGCGAACTCTCGACTACCGTCATTGGTCTGGAAGGTCAGCGCACCGGCGTCCTCGCCCACGGCGGGCACGTTGCCCCGCGCCAGCTCGCCCCGGTCCTGAAGCTCCGTCCGGATCGCGTCATTGATGGCGCGAACATCGGCCCGGCGATGCGCCATCGCAACGCGGGCGCCGTCCGGACGCTCATCGCGATCGGCAAGGTAATCGCGCACGATCGCGCCGCGCGTTTCCTCGCCGGTCTCGGCAAAGGTGATGTTGCCATGGTCATTATAGGCACGCAGTCCCAAATCTGTGCGATGCGTCGCAAAATCAACCGACGCCTCCCGCTGCCAGTCCACGCGCTGCCGGCGGATTTCCGAAAGCTCAGCATGGCCGATTTCCTCGGTGATCGCCCGGAACGGTGCGCCCGCCCCGATCGCCTGTAGCTGCTCATGGTCGCCTACAAGGACGATCTTCGCCCCGCGCGCCTCCGCTTCGGTGACAAAGCGGGAAAGCTGCCGGCTCCCCACCATGCCCGCCTCGTCGATGACGAACACGTCGCCGCGGCCGAGCTGGTGGCGATCGTTGTCCCAACCGCGGGACCAGGACGCCAGCGTGCGGCTCTGGATGCCGGAGCTTTCCTCAAGACCCTCGGCTGCCTTTCCGGACAGGGCCGCGCCATGGACCGTATAGCCCTCGGCCTCCCATGCCTCGCGCGCTGCGGCAAGCATGGTGGACTTGCCAGCGCCTGCGAACCCGACGACGGCCGCGATCCGCTCCGGCCCGGTGATATGCTCGATCGCCCCGCGCTGCTCGGCCGACAAACCCGCCGAAGGATCGCCGCTGCTCTGCTGAATGGCAGCATCCTGCGCCCCTATGGCGCGCTCGACATGCCGGCGATCGACGCCATGACCATCCGCGCCATGCATCCGCTGCGCGCTCTCGATCAAGCCGGATTCGATCTCGACCATTTCCCGCGTCGAATAGCGCGCAAGCGAAACCTCGCCCGTCTCGCCGTCGATGCGCTCGGCCTGAAGTTCCACCAGCGCCGGCGAGGCCATCACCTTCGCGAATGCGTTCTGGAACTCCTGGGGATCGTCGTTGATGTAACGATGCAGCGTCCGCGCAACGTCGCGCCGATCGAACACGCTCTTTTCGCCGGTAATGAGGGTCAGAACCTGTTCCGGCTTTTCCCGGATCAGCTCCGCATTGCGCCGCGCCGCATCCTCGTCCAGCCGCGTGCGCGATACGTCGAGGCCGCGCCGCTCCATCTGCGTGGCATGGACGCCCATATGTTCTGTCGGCTCGATCTCAAGCCCGCGCTCCATATGCGAGCGATGGTCGATGCGAATATCAAGGCCGGCCCGCGCCAGATGCTCGTTCGCGATCCCCTCCCACCGCTGGCGAAGGTCGCGAAGTTGCATGTCGGTGGTCGGCAGATCGTTCGACAACAGCCATTTGTTTTCGCGCTCAAGATAGGTCTTGTCGCCTAGACCGTCTTCCATCACCTGCCGCGTCGTCATCATCACATGCGCATGATGATTGCGAACATCGCTGGCGTCGTGCGGCGAATGGATCGCGAAATCTATCGCCGCGCCATAACGGTTCGCCAGCTCCCGCGCAAAGTCGCGCGTGGCTTCAAGCCGCTGTTCCGGCGAAAGCTCATGCGGCAAGGCAATCTCGAATTCTCGCGCGACGCGGGCGTCCTTCCGCTTTTCGGCAAACTCGGCGGCATTCCACAAGTCAGACCGATCCCGCGCCCAATCGGCGGAAACACCTTCTGGCAAGACGATCTCCGCATGTTCTACGCCCTGCTTGGCCGTGTAGTCATGCGTGATCCCATCGCGCTCGTTGGTCAGCTTTTCCCCGGCACGGTAAGCCATCGAAGCGACGGCGCTGCGGCCGCTCGCCCTCGAAACTGGCTTCATGCTCAAATGGTAGATCGCCAAGCAATAAGCTCCGATGCGTTTCCGTTTTCCCGCTAGCCCTCAAGCTGGAACCGCGCTGAGTTGTGTAGCAACTCGTAAGTGCGCCCTTCTCAACTCAATCGCTTCGCTCTTTCGTCGCTCGGTGTGGCGCTTGCGGCTATGTCGATGCAATGAACTGAGGCCGCGATTGTGCTGCAAAACCGATGACTTTTCAAGATCACACAAGGCGATATGACGGGAAACGCTTGAGCCGGGCGTGTCTTCGTATAATCTGGCGTCCATTGGAGGGTGAAGAATATGGCAATAGAAAATAACCCGGCATTGGCGCTCCTAATCGATGGCGACAATGCTTCACCCAAGATCGTCGGTGGCCTACTCGCTGAAATCGCCAACTATGGAACTGCCAGCGTAAAACGCATTTATGGCGACTGGACAAAGCCCAATCTCAACGGCTGGAAAGAATGCCTGCTGGAACATTCGATTCAGCCAGTCCAGCAATTCGCCTACACGACCGGCAAGAATGCCACCGATGGCGCAATGATTATCGACGCTATGGACTTGCTCTATACCGGCCGCTTCTCCGGCTTCTGCATAGTCTCAAGCGATAGCGATTTCGCCCGCCTCGCAGCCCGCATCCGCGAACAGGGCGTCACCGTCTATGGCTTCGGGGAACGAAAGACACCACGCCCCTTCATTACTGCTTGCGACAAGTTCGTTTATTTCGACGTGCTCAACACGGCCGCCGGGGAACAGAAGGAAGCGGAAGCCGTTGTCGCGCCCAAGGCATCCACCGCCAAACCTGCGCCAGCGAAAGCGGCGCTCGATCGTGCTGCCCTCGACATGCTGGCGAAGGCCGTCACCGCCTCGGCCGATGAAGACGGCCGCGCCAATCTGGCCCGCGTCGGTGCGCACCTGGCGAAACAGTCGCCGGATTTCGACGCTCGCAATTTCGGTTTCCCGCGCCTCTCCGATCTGGTCGATGCGTCCGGCATTGTCGAGATCGAGCGCATTGGCGACAACCCGAAAATCATCATGGTTCGCCTCAAGGGTGAGGCTACCGCCCGCCCCGCGAAATAGGAGGGAAACGTCAGATGGCGCGCAAGACGATCGAACAAAGGCTGGCCGAACTGGATGCGCAGCGATCCGCCCTCAAGGCTCGTCTCGGAAAACAGGAACGGACAAGAGACACTCGCCGCAAGGTACTGCTGGGTGCGCTCGTCCTCCATCGCCTTGAGAACGGCAAGGATGAGGAATTCTCCCGGCGCTTGAGCGAATGGCTCAAGCGTGAACTGCCCGACTTCCTGACCCGCGACGGCGACAAGGAACTCTTTGCCGATCTGATCGGCAACGTGCCGGCCGGGCAAACGGCGGGGAGCGCCGGCGAGGCAACATCGTGAACCGGGCAACGCTCGCATGGGGCGCTTTCAAGAACATGCTGCGCGCCGCCGCGCATGATCCTGTATGGGCTTTTGTCTCCCTGATAACTCTGCCGTTCCGCATCTGGCAAACGGTGCTGCGCGTTCTGTTCATCCTCATCGTTGCGCTTTTCGTCGTTGGTATGGGTGGCCGGTTTGCGCTTAACGATCTCGGCTATGGTCCCGGCACGATTCCGTTCATTGCGCTCGATCTCGTCACGCTGCTGGTGCTGGCTGCCATCGTCTTCCGCGTCATCACTAATCCGCTGATTATCCATTTCGGGGACATGGAAGGCGAAACCCACGGCTCGGCCCGCTTCGCCACCAACAAGGAAGTGGCTCCCCTCGCCCGCGCCGATACCGGCCTGCTGATCGGCCGCGATCCGAAATCAAAGCGGCCGCTGCGCTATGACGGCCCGGCCCATCTGCTGACGATGGCACCGACGCGCACCGGCAAGGGCGTCGGAACCATCATCCCGAATCTGCTCACCGCCGACCGCTCCGTGATCTGCATCGACCCCAAGGGCGAGAATGCGAAAATCGCCGGCCGCGCCCGCCAGCAGTTCGGCCCGGTCCACGTCCTCGACCCCTTCGGCGTTACCGGCCTGCCCTCGGCCGCCTTCAATCCGCTCGACCAGCTCGATCTGGCCGGCCTCGATGTGGCCGAAGACGCGAGCACCCTTGCCGACGCCCTCGTGTTCGATGAACCGGGCATCGCCGGCGAGGCCCATTGGAACGCGGAAGCCAAGGCGCTGATTGCCGGCCTCAGCCTCCACATCGCCGCCCAGG
>RRZU011399119.1_pt1 | contig 12175 bp, 13 predicted proteins | sample 2165561 | NCBI WGS metagenome assembly RRZU01 (sample SAMN10456909, study PRJNA506462) | wastewater metagenome | isolation source: wastewater sludge | place: USA: Moscow, Idaho | reverse complement strand
GAAATCCAAGAATACCCCCTTTGACGGCGCCCGGATGGAGGGGCGGGTGCTCGGCACCTGGGTCGCCGGCCAACGCGTCTATGGAGGTGAGCCATGACCAGCCTGATCCTTTGGGCCGTGATCGGCTATCTGCTGGGCTCGATCCCCTTTGGCATCGTGATCACAAGGATGCTGGGTCTGGGCGATCTGCGCCAGATCGGATCGGGCAATATCGGCGCGACCAATGTGCTGCGGACAGGCAACAAACCTGCCGCGCTGGCGACGCTTCTGCTGGATTCCGGCAAGGGGGCCATCGCGGTCCTGCTGGCGCGCGCGCTTGCTGGCGACGGCGCGGCGCTGATCGCGGGTGCGGCGGCCTTCCTTGGCCATCTCTATCCGGTCTGGCTGAATTTCAAGGGCGGCAAGGGGGTCGCGACATTTCTGGGCACGCTGCTGGCGCTGGACTGGCGACTGGGCCTTGGGGCCTGCGCGATCTGGCTGGTGACGGCATTGCTGACGCGCATTTCGTCGCTTTCGGCACTGGTGGCCGCCGCTTTGTCGCCGCTGGTGGCGCTTTGGCTCGACGGCCCGCGTCTCGCGCTGGTGGTGGCCTTCATGGCGGTGCTGATCTTCATCCGCCACCGGGCCAATATCGCCCGCATCAGGACCGGAACCGAACCCCGGATCGGCAAAAAGACCTGATGTCTTTCATGTAAAAATATCCTCGGGGGTCCGGGGGCAGACAGCCCCCGGATGGTGACGCCGGATCCGCGTTACCGGGTCGGAACCGGAACCTCGCCGGAATAGTCGTAGAAACCGCGCCCGGTCTTGCGCCCCAGCCAGCCGGCCTCGACATATTTCACCAAGAGCGGACAGGGCCGGTATTTGCTGTCGGCCAGCCCGTCATAAAGCACGTTCATGATCGCCAGACAGGTGTCCAGCCCGATGAAATCGCCCAGCTCCAGCGGGCCCATCGGCCAGTTGGCGCCCAGCTTCATCGATTGGTCGATGGATTTCACCGAACCGACCCCCTCGTAAAGCGTATAGACCGCCTCGTTGATCATCGGGATCAGGATGCGGTTGACGATAAAGGCCGGATAGTCCTCGGCACTGGCGGCGGTCTTGCCGATCTTTTCGACCACTTCGACCAGCGCGTCATAGGTCGGCTGATCGGTGGCGATGCCGCGGATCAGTTCGACCAGCTGCATCACCGGCACCGGATTCATGAAGTGAAAGCCCATGAATTTTTCCGGCCGGTCGGTGCGGCTGGCCAGCCGCGTGATCGAAATCGACGAGGTGTTCGAGGTCAGGATCGTTTCCGGTTTCAGATGCGGCAGCAGGTCCTCGAAGATGGCCTGTTTGACAGTCTCGCGCTCGGTCGCGGCCTCGATTACCAGATCGGTCTTGCCCAGATCGGAAAGTTGCAGCGTGGTCTTGATGCGGGCCATGGCGGCTGCCTTTTCGGCCGCGGTGATGCGCTCTTTGCCGACCTGACGTTCCAGATTGTGGTCGATGAGCGCGACTGCCTTGTCCAGCGCATCGCGCGAGATGTCGGTCATCAGAACGTCATAGCCCGCCAGCGCAAAGACATGCGCGATTCCGTTGCCCATCTGTCCGGCGCCGATCACGCCCACCAATTGAATTGTCATCTGTTCCGCCTCTGCTTGCCCGTCCGGGCGTGAATGCGGCGACGATAGGGGCAGGGGCAGGGGCGTTTCAACGTGAAACTTGTGTCTGTCGCAGCGTCGCATGGGGGGCATGGCCGGGGCCGCGATCCCGGTTCGCGGGTGGCCGAAACGGAAACTGCCCGGCAGGGCCGGGCAGTTTGGTGGTTTTCCCGGATGGGGCTCTGCCCCGTCGCCTGACGGCGACTCCCCGGGATACTTGGACATGAAAGATGTCTAGAGCTTTTCGGTCAGTTCCGGCAGCACGGTGAAGAGATCGCCCACGAGGCCGTAATCGGCGATCTGGAAGATCGGGGCCTCTTCGTCCTTGTTGATGGCGACGATGACCTTCGAATCCTTCATCCCCGCAAGGTGCTGGATCGCGCCCGAGATGCCGACGGCGACATAGAGTTCCGGCGCCACGACCTTGCCGGTCTGGCCGACCTGCCAGTCGTTCGGGGCATAGCCCGAATCGACGGCCGCGCGGGATGCGCCGACCGCGGCGCCCAGCTTGTCGGCGAGTTTCTCGATGATCTCGAAGCTGTCTTTCGAGCCGACGCCGCGCCCGCCCGAGACCACGCGTTTGGCCGAGGTCAGTTCCGGGCGGTCGCTTTCGGCGACCTCATCGGCGACCCATGCGGACAGCGCGGGATCGGCGGCGAGGGCCGCATCGGCGAGATTGGCCGCGCCACCTTCGCCGGCCGCATCGAAGCTGGCCGTGCGGATGGTGAAGACCTTTTTCGCGTCTTTCGATTTCACCGTCTGGATGGCGTTGCCGGCATAGATCGGGCGCTCGAAGGTGTCGGCATCGATCACCGCCGAAACATCCGAAATCACCATCGCGTCCAGAAGCGCCGCCACGCGCGGCATGACGTTTTTCGCATCCGTGGTCGCCGGCGCCGCGATATGGCTGTAATCACCCGCGAGCGACACCATCAGCGCCGCCGTGGGTTCGGCCAGTCGGTGACCGTAAAGCGGGTTTTCCGCCACCAGAACCCGGGCCACGCCCGCGATTTTCGCGGCTTCGGCCGCCGCATCCCTGGCCGAGGCACCGGCGCAGAGCACCGTCACATCGCCAAGCGCCTTGACCGCGTTCACGGCCTTGGCCGTGGCATCGCGGTTCAGTTCGCCACCCGTGACTTCACCCAGCAGAAGAACAGCCATCAGATCACCCCCGCTTCTTTGAGTTTGCCGACCAGTTCGTCGACCGAGCCGACCTTGATCCCGGCCTTGCGGCCTTCGGGTTCGCGGGTCGAGACGATTTCGAGGCGCGGGCTGGGATCGACGCCGTAATCGGCGGGCGTCTTTTCATCCAGCGGCTTTTTCTTGGCCTTCATGATATTGGGCAGCGAGGCATAGCGCGGCTCGTTCAGGCGCAGGTCGGCGGTGACGACCGCCGGCAGCTTGACGCTGATCGTCTGAAGGCCGCCGTCCACCTCGCGCGTGACCTTGGCGGCGCCGCCGTCGATTTCCAGCTTGCTGGCAAAGGTCGCCTGACCCCAGCCCAGAAGCGCGGCCAGCATCTGGCCGGTGGCGTTCATGTCGTTGTCGATCGCCTGTTTGCCGGCGATCACCAGTTCGGTGCCCTCGGCCTTGGCGACGGCGGCCAGGATCTTGGCCACGGCCAGCGGTTCGATGTCCTGCTGCACGTCATCGGCGGCAACGACCAGAATGGCGCGATCCGCCCCCATGGCCAGCGCCGTGCGCAGTGTTTCCGCCGCCTGCTTGACGCCGATCGAGACGGCGATGACCTCATCGGCCTTGCCCGCCTCTTTCAGGCGGATCGCCTCTTCGACCGCAATTTCGTCGAACGGGTTCATCGACATCTTCACATTCGCAAGATCGACGCCGGACCCGTCCGCTTTGACACGGGCCTTAACGTTATAGTCGATCACGCGCTTCACTGGCACGAGAACCTTCATGGCCTCTCCCCTTTGGTTGCGTCACCTGTTCGGAGGGTTTGTTAGCGGGCCATGGGCGTCATTGACAGGGAAAAAATGACTGCGGGGCGTCGTTACGCAACGATCCTGCAATGTTGACGCTAACGACTTGCCCCCGGCACCCAGAGGATGTCCAGCGCGCCGTCATCATTGGCCACGCGCCCGGCCACAAAGAGCCAGTCCGACAGCCGGTTCAGATACTTGATCGCCGCCGGATTGGCATCGGCATGGGCGGCAAGGGCGGTGGCGGCGCGTTCGGCCCGGCGCGCCACCGTGCGCGACAGGTGCAGATGCGCGGAAAGCGCGCTGCCGCCGGGCAGGATGAAGCTGCGCAGCGGTTCCAGCGCGGCGTTCATCGCGTCGATTTCGGCCTCGAGCCGGTCCACCTGCGGCTGGATGATGCGCAGCACCGGATAGGGGGCGTCGCCATCGCGGTCCATATGCGGGCGCGACAGATCCGCGCCAAGGTCGAAAAGATCGTTCTGGATCACCGCGATCCGCGCCGCCATCTCGCCCGTGGCGTGAAGCCGCGCCAGACCCAGCGTGGCGTTCAACTCGTCCACGGTGCCATAGGCTTCGACCCGCAGGGAATGCTTGGGCACGCGCGTGCCGTCCGAAAGCGCCGTTTCACCCTTGTCGCCGGTGCGGGTGTAAATCCTGTTCAGAACGACCATCAGCTGCCCCTTGCCCAAAGGTAAAGCAGAAACACCGCGATGGCGACGGCCTGCGCGATCAGGCGCCAGCGCATCATGCGGTTGCCATGCTTGCGGTTGAATTCGCCGCCCCGCGCAAAGCCGCCGATGCCGATGGCCAGAATGACCACCACCGCAAGGCAGCAGACGGCAAGCAGGATCAGCAGGGGTTTGTCATGCATGGGGGTGCCTTTCTTTCGGCGCAGAGCCTAGCTGCGGCGCGCGAACCAGTCCAGTGCGCGCGTGGGCAGAAGCCGGCGCCCGATCCCGGCGATATATGTCGGCGTTGTGACATAATAGCGCGGGCGGGGGTTCCGGCTTTCCAGCGCATGGGCGATCTTTTCGCTGACCGCGCGGGGCGGCAGCTCGAAGCGGTCCTTTTTCGCCGATGGCCCATAAAGGCGCCTGAGCAGGGTTTGGCGGTACTGTTCGGCGCGGGGGCTGGCCTGCCAGTCGATCCATGTCTCGAAATGCGGGATCGAGTTCAGACGGATGCGGGTGCCGATCGGGCCCGGCTCGATCAGGATCACCTTGACCGGGGTTTCGGCCATTTCGACGCGCAAGACGTCGGTCAGCCCCTCAAGCGCGAATTTGGTCGCCACATAGGCGCCGCGCCACGGGATCCCCGCCAGCCCCAGGACCGAGCTGATATTGACGACGCGGCCGCCGTTTTCGCGAAAATGCGGCAGGAAATGCCGGGTCAGGTCATGGGTGCCGAAAAGGTTCGCCTCGAATATCGAGCGCAGGGCGCCGCGCGGCAGATCCTCGACCGCGCCGGGAATGGCGAAGGCGCCGTTATTGACCAGCGCGTCGACCGGCCCCATGGCCAGCGCCGCTTGCGCGCAGGCGGCCACGCTGGCCTCGTCGCCCAGCTCCAGATGCAGCGTGTCGAAACCTTCGGCGCGGCGGGCCTCGATATCCTCGGGGCGGCGGCAGGTGGCGATGACGCGCCAGCCGCGGCCGCGCATGTGATGCGCCGCATCCAGCCCGATGCCCGACGAACAGCCTGTGATCAGAACGGTTTTCATGCGCGCCCCCTTTGTCGCGGGTTTTGCGACATGGCGGGCGGGCGCGCAAGCGGCGCATTTCCGGCTGGACCCGGCCCCCGCGCGGGCCTATCACGCATCCATGTCAGACGATCCGAACATTCCCGATCCGAACGCGGATCAGACCAGTTCCGAACCCCTGTCGCGCGCCATTGGCGAGCGTTACCTGACCTATGCGCTGTCGACGATCATGCATCGCGCGCTGCCCGATGCCCGCGACGGGCTGAAGCCGGTGCATCGCCGCATCCTTTACGCGATGCGCGAATTGCGGCTGTCGCCCACCGGCGCGTTTCGCAAATCGGCCAAGATCACGGGCGATGTGATGGGCAACTATCACCCGCATGGGGACGCCGCGATCTATGACGCGATGGCGCGGCTCGCACAGCCCTTTGCCATGCGCTATCCGCTGGTCGACGGTCAGGGGAATTTCGGCAATATCGACGGCGACAACCCCGCCGCCAGCCGCTATACCGAGGCCCGCCTGACGGCCGCCGCCGAGGCCCTGATGGAGGGGCTGGGCGAGGATGCGGTCGATTTCCGCCCGAATTATGACGGCACGCTGGAAGAACCCATCGTGCTGCCCGCCGCATTCCCGAACCTTTTGTGCAACGGCGCAAGCGGCATCGCGGTCGGCATGGCCACGAACGTGCCGCCCCATAACCTGCACGAGGTGATCGACGCCTGCCTGCATCTGATCAAGTCGCCCGATGCGCGTGACGAGACGCTGGTTTCCATCATCCCCGGCCCGGACTTCCCGACCGGCGGCGTCTTGGTCGAGGATCGCGCCACCATCGCCGAGGCTTACCGCACCGGGCGCGGCAGCCTGCGCCTGCGGGCGCGCTGGACGCGCGAGGATCTGGGCCGCGGCAACTGGCAGGTCGTGGTCACCGAAATCCCCTATCAGGTGCAGAAATCCAAGCTGATCGAGCGTCTGGCCGAGCTGATCCAGACCAAGAAGATCCCGATCCTGGCCGATGTGCGCGACGAATCCGCCGAGGATATCCGCATCGTGCTGGAACCCCGCGCCCGCACCGTCGATGCCGATCAGATGATGGCCGCGCTGTTTCGGATGTCCGACCTCGAGATCCGTTTCGGGCTGAACATGAACGTGCTGATCGACGGCCGCGTGCCCAAGGTCTGTTCCCTGAAAGAGGTGCTGCGCGCGTTTCTGGACCACCGGCGCGAGGTGCTGGTGCGGCGCTCGAACTATCGGCTGGACAAGATCGCCGCCCGGCTCGAGGTGCTCGAAGGCTATATGATCGCCTTTCTGAACCTGGACCGCGTGATCGAGATCATCCGCTATGAGGACGATCCGAAATCGGTGATGATGGCCGAATTCAAGCTGTCCGAGGTGCAGGTCGAGGCGATCCTGAACATGCGCCTGCGCGCGCTGCGCCGGCTTGAGGAAATGGAACTGCGCGCCGAGCACGAGACCCTGACCGCCGAGCGCGCCGCCTTGCAGGCCATGCTCGCCGATGAGGGCAGCCAGTGGTCGCGCATCGCCGAAGAGCTGCGCGAAACGCGCGGCAAGTTCGGCAAATCCGCCCCCGGCGGCCTGCGCCGGACCGAAATCGGCGAGGCGGGCGACGTGGCCGAGATCGACATGGACGCGATGATCGAGCGCGAGCCGGTCACCGTCATCCTGTCCCAGATGGGCTGGATCCGCGCGATGAAGGGGCATCAGCCGCTGGACGCCGAGGTCAAGTTCAAGGATGGCGACGGCCCGTTCATGGCGCTGCATGCGGAAACCACCGACAAGCTGATGATATTCGGGGCCAATGGCCGGTTCTATACGCTGCCGGCCAATAACCTGCCCGGCGGGCGCGGCATGGGCGAACCGCTGCGGCTGATGATCGACCTGCCCAATGATGCGGCGGTGATCGACATGTTCCCGTGGCGGGATGGCGGGCGGTATCTGGTCGCGTCCAAGGCCGGGGACGGCTTTGTCGTGGGTGCGGCCGATATTCTGGCCCAGACCCGGTCCGGCAAGCAGGTGCTGAACGGCGATGCGCTGCTTTGCCGCGCGGTCAGCGGCGATCACGTCGTCACCGTGGGCGAGAACCGCAAGATGCTGGTATTCCCGCTGGCCGAGCTGCCCGAAATGGGCCGGGGCAAGGGCGTGCGCTTGCAAAAGTTCAAGGATGGCGGGCTGTCGGATGCGGTTTGCATCACCCTTGCCGAAGGGCTGCGCTGGCAGGAAAGCGGCGGTCGCACCCGGCACGAACCCGATCTGGCCGCGTGGCTGGGCAAGCGGGCGGGCGCGGGCTACATGGCGCCGCGCGGCTTTCCCCGCGACAATAAATTCAACTGACCCCGACCGATACCGGGGCCTGAAACGCACAAGGGCGGCACCACGGTGCCGCCCTTTGCCGTTCGGTCAGACGCTGCCCTTGGGCGCCTTGATCACCGGTGTTTCGGTGCCCGTCGAAGCCGTGGTGTCATGTGGCTTGTCCTTGCCCATGCAGTCGGCAAATGCCGGCAGCGCGGTCAGCGACAGGGTCAATGCGGCAAGCGCAGCGAAGATCTTGGTCATGTCGGCATGCTCCTTTCGTGAAAGTTACACGTCGGGGCGGTGACGAAGATTGCGTGAACACAGGCACCCCAAAAGGCGCCCCGTTCCTTCGGCGACCGTAAGGTAACGCTGACATGACGGGGTGATTCGATCAACGCCCCGTCACGGGCCGGGCCGTTCACCATCCGGTGTGCGCGATTGCGCGCCGAAGGCCGCGGCGGCGTCCTCGGGGATTTCCTTGATCCCGGTCAGCATCGGGGTGATCAGATCCTCGTGCTTCCAATGGCGGTAAAACAGGATCACCCCCAGATGCATCAGCACAAGGATCAGGATCAGGTTGGCGCCCAGCTCGTGCCAGCCCACCGCCGCGCTGCGGGTCGCCGCGCTGACATGTTTGGCCAGCGGGCCGACATTGATGTAATCGTCGGGATCCGAAATCAGCCCGGTGGTGACCTGCGTCGCCAGCGCCGCCAGCATGGCGATCACCGACAGCGCGCCCAGCGGGTTATGGCCGGGCCAATGGCTGGGCCGGCGCATGAGCATATGCCCGGCATAGTCGCGGATCGCGCCCGGCCCGCGCAGGAAATGCGCGAACCGCGCCGGCGCCGGGCCGACAAAGCCCCAGATCAGGCGAAAGATCAAAAGCCCGGCGATGGCATAACCGCTCCAGAAATGCAGGGTCATCTTGGCCGGGCCGAATTGTCCCAGACACCAGCTGAGCGTCACGAAAAATGCCAGCGACCAGTGGAACCCGCGCAAAAGCGGGTCCCACAGCCGGATCTTGCGCGACCCGCCGGCCATCAGCTTTTTTCGCGATAGCTGTCGTGGCAGGCCTTGCAGGCGGCGCCGATCTTGCCGACCACGGCGCCGGCCTTGTCGGCCCCGCCCTTGACCGCCTCCGAGGCGCCGGTGGCGGCCTCGGCAAGGCCCGCGAACTTGGCGCGGAAATCGTCCATATTGGTCCAGATATCGGGCTTGGCGGCGGTTTCCTCGCTGGTCTGGCCACGGCCGCTGCCCTCGATGAACAGGCTGGGCAGGTCGTATTGGGTCAGGGCCTCGATATTGGCGGCGGCGCGGCTGGCGGCGGCCTCGTCATAGGCGATGTCGCCCTTGGCCATGCCGGCCAGCTGGCCCATGTTGATCGCCAGCATCTGATAGAAGCCCTTGCGAGCCTCGATCGCCTGATGAATGGGGTCTTCGTCCTGGGCGATCGCGGTCAGCGGGATCGCGGCCATCGCGGCGGCGCTCAGCATGGCGGTCACAATATATCGCATGTCGTCATCCTTTCTGTGGCATTGGGCTTCAGTCACGGAGGCGTCCCGGCCAAGGTGGCACAGCCGAAGGCGTTCTGCCAACGGATATGAAATGTCATTTTTGTGAAATTCGGTGCGGCGGCGGGCATCGGATGGCCGCTTTGTGCCGGTTCCCGTGGCCGGAATGGTGAAATTTTGCGCAAAGCGCACCCGCATCCGGGGACGTGACAGGTTTTTCTTGCGCGATGCTGCGATGCGGCGCAACCTGAGGGTGACGGGCGCAGGTCCGTTCCCCGGCCGCACGGGGCATATATGGCAGCCGCCGCCGTTCATGCCGCGAATCCTCCCTCCACGCGGGCATGGACGGCGGTTCCGCATTCGGGCCGGCGGGGTGAAGGGCGGGCGGGGTGAAGGGCTGGCGGATCAGCCCGGCAATGCCCCACCGCGATCCATAAGATAGATATCCATGATCCAGCCATGCGCGGCGCGGGCCCGGGCGCGGACCTGCCGGATTTCCGGGCCCGCCTCGGCCAGCGGGCCGTGGATCAGGATCTGTTCCGGCATCCCGAGATAGGCCCCCCACCAGATGGTCACCCCTTGCGGGTCCAGCCCGTCAAAGGCGCAATCGCCATCCAGCATCACCACGATCCGGTCGGCGCCCGGCGGCCAGCCATGATCGCGCAATTGCCGCCCCGTGGTGATCACGACCGGCGCGCCGACCGTGTTGAGCGTGATCGCATGGGCCGCGCAAAGCGCCTGAATGGCGGTGATGCCCGGAATGACCCGCCGCGTCAGCGGCAGGGTCAGCCGGTCGGCGATGCGCAGGCTGCTGTCGTAAAGCGAGGGATCGCCCCAGATCAAAAGCGCCACCCGCCCGGACAGGCCCGGCAGATGGGCGCGGATCGTGTCCTGCCAGACGCGGGCGATGGCGTCGTGCCAGCGGTCGACGCCGTGCCGGTAATCGGGATCGGCGCTGTCCCGGCGCGGCAGGTCAAAGGTCGCGATGGCGGTCCCCGCGCCGGCATGGGTGTCGCAGATGCTGCGCCGCAACCCGGCCAGATCGTCCTTTTCCGCCCCCTTGTGCGGGATCAGGATCAGGTCGGCCGAGGCAATGGCCTTGGCGGCATCCAGCGTCAGCTGGGTCGCGCCGCCGGTGCCAATGCCGATCAGGGTCAGTTCAATCATCGGGATGCAAGGCGCGCGGGCGGTCATGCCCGCGCAAAGCCCCTCAGGCGTAAAGGCGCGGCGTCACCAGCCCGCTGTCGCGCAGGCCGCGCAGCGATTTCGCGCCGGCCAGCACCGCCAGATCGACCAGAGGCTCGATCAGCACGACCAGCATATAGGCCGCGCCAAAGGTGGCGATGCCGCCGATCCCGGCCAGCCCCTGACCCCAGATCGCCCAGAACGCGACCCATGCCACCACGCCGCCCTGATAGACCGTCGACAGCGCCAGCGCCTGTGTATAGCGCAGGTCGACATAGGCGGTGCCGGGCGCGATGATCCGCGCGGCCAGCGCCTGCAACGCAAAAAGCGGCACCAGAAGCGTGGTCACGTTCATGCCGTATTGCGGCAGGTCGAAGGGGGCGAAAAGCAGCCCCTGGATCAGCAGCCCCAGCGCCAGCCCGATCGCCGCCGGCGCCGCGCCAAAAATCAGAAACAGCGTCGAGCCAAGGATGAAATGCACCTCGGACACGCCGACCGGGTAATGCGGCAGCACCTCGAAAAAGCCAAAGACCAGCGCCGCGCAAAGCGTGCTGCGCCCGACCAGCGAGGCAAGACCGGTTTCGCGCAGCGCGCCCCATGCCTGTTTCAGCGTGTAAAGCCCCGCCCCGGCGGCGGTGGCATAGCTGAGCGCGATCTTGGCGCCGGCGACGATTCCGGGTTCGATATGCATCTTCATCTCCTGTGGCCGTCACACCCGACGGCGATTGGTATGGTCTGACGGCCGGTCTCCTGGCTTGCGGGTCAGGGCGGGGCCTTTGCCTTCCCGGGCGTTGGCGCCCAGTGGCATGGTCAAGGCCCGCTCTCCGCATACAGTCGCGGGGGCGGCTGGGGTTTCGGGCGAACCCGTTCCCATTCCCGATTAAGCCCGACGTGAATTGCATCACGCGGCGGGCACCGATCAGGGCTTTAGCTAAAGGGCATCAAGCGGTTGCCGTCAAGCTTTCCGCGATCAGATGGAAAAAGCTGCCGGTGGCGTGGCCGCGCCGCGACCCGGTTTCCGCCACCGCATCGCCATTGGCGTCGGTGACGCGGGCCAGTGCGGCGTCGGGCTGGGCCAGAATGCTGGCATAGTGGAATTCATGCCCGGTCAGCCTTTGGGCATAGGCCCCGGCCAGCGGCGCCAGCGGTTCGGCCCGGCGATAGCCCAGATGCATCCGCCGCTTTTCATAGCTGGTCTCAAGGCCCAGCAACCCCGCCATCCGGTGCCGGACCCCCGAGGCATCGACCAGCCCCGCGCCCATGGCCATATAGCCGCCGCATTCGCCATGGACGGGGCGGGTTTCGGCGAAACGCAACAGCCCCGCGCGGAAATGCTCCGCCGCCGCAAGCCGCCCGGCATGCAGTTCGGGATAGCCGCCCGGCAACCAGCAGGCGCCGGCGCTGTCATCCGGCCCCTGATCCGCGAGGGGCGAAAACGGCAGGATTTCGGCCCCCGCCGCCCGCCATCCCGCGACCAGATGCGGATAGATGAATGAAAACGCCTCATCCTGCGCTAGGGCGATGCGCATCGCGGGCGGGCGCAGGGGGCGAAAGGGTTCGGGGGCAAGCCCGCCCGAGGCGGCGGCGACGATTGCGTCCAGATCCAGATGGCGCGATGCCGCCTCGCCCGCCCGGGCCAACAGCGCCTCAAGGGCCGCGTGTTCCTGGGCCTGGACAAGGCCCAGATGGCGTTCGGGCAGTTCGATATCGGCCGCGCGCGGCAAAACGCCAAGGACGGGAATGCCCAGCGGGTCCAGCGCGTGGCGCATCAACGCCTCGTGCCGGGCCGAGGCCACGCGGTTCAGCACCACCCCCGCAAGCCGCACATCCGGGCGCATCTGCCGAAACCCAAGCGCGACGGCACCGGCGGATTGGGCCTGTCCCTT
>RRZU012477955.1_pt1 | contig 12176 bp, 11 predicted proteins | sample 2165561 | NCBI WGS metagenome assembly RRZU01 (sample SAMN10456909, study PRJNA506462) | wastewater metagenome | isolation source: wastewater sludge | place: USA: Moscow, Idaho | reverse complement strand
GCAGAAAGATGTGGAATCAATGAGTCCACAATAAGAAATTATGAATTAGGTAACAGATACCCGGATTCGGAAATCCTTGCTAAAATCGCAGCAGAATTAGGAGTCAGCTATTATACACTGGCAGACCCTAATCCTTATGATGTTACCGGTGCTCTACATGTATTATTTGATTTGGAACGGTATTATGGATTATGTCCTGAAATGAAGAATGGAAAGATTATTTTCTCTTTTGGTGAAAAACCGGAGTGGGCTGTACCTACTGATCCGATGGATACAGAAATGCTAAAAATCATGACTGAGAAGTGGATTCAAGTTCGCGATGAATTGAAATCGGGAGCTATTACAGATGATGATTACTTCATGTGGGAAAGTCGTTATCCGGAAAATGCGGTAACACAGAAACCAATAAATGATTCGCGAAAAAGGAAGAAGCCGAAAGATAAGTAAGTTCTGTAATTTTCCTTGTCCGTTCGGATATGAAATGTATAAAGAAATTATTCACATGATTTTTTCAAAAATTATTGTCATTTGATTGTCACGAGACATAAAGAGAGCCTGCAAACCCCATAAATGCTGGATTTGTAGGCTCCTGTGTATTATTCAAACTCTATCGTTGCAGGTGGTTTTCCAGTGCAGTCATACATAACTCTGTTTACACCTTTTACTTCATTCACGATTCTGGTGGTTACTTTTCCAAGTACTTCCCATGGGAGTTCTGCTGATTCAGCAGTCATGAAATCACTGGTCGTAACAGCACGAAGGGCAATTGCATAATCATAAGTACGCTCATCACCCATAACACCTACGCTGCGCATATTGGTGAGTGCTGCAAAGTACTGGCCGATGGAAGCTGCGATGCCTGCCTTTGAGATTTCTTCACGGTAGATGAAGTCTGCATCCTGAACGATGCGTACTTTTTCTTCTGTGACTTCTCCTATGATACGAATTCCAAGTCCCGGACCTGGGAATGGCTGTCTGAATACAAGGTAATCAGGGATTCCAAGTTCCAGTCCTGCTTTTCTGACTTCATCTTTGAACAGGAGGCGGAGTGGTTCAATGATTTCTTTGAAATCTACACAGTCAGGAAGTCCGCCAACATTGTGGTGGGATTTGATGACTGCTGATTTTCCAAGTCCGCTTTCAATAACGTCAGGATAGATGGTTCCCTGTACGAGAAAATCAACTGTTCCGATTTTTTTTGCTTCTTCTTCAAAAACACGGATGAATTCTTCTCCGATGATCTTACGTTTTTGCTCTGGTTCTTCAATGCCTTTTAATTTATCATAAAAACGTTCCTGTGCATTCACACGGATGAAGTTCAGATCATAGTGCCCAGCTGGTCCGAATACTTCTTCTACTTCATCTCCTTCGTTCTTACGAAGAAGACCGTGATCTACAAAAACACATGTAAGCTGTTTCCCAATTGCTTTTGACAGTAAAACTGCTGCCACTGATGAATCCACACCACCAGAAAGTGCACATAATACTTTTCCATCTCCAACTTTTTCTTTAATGGATTGGATGGTCGTTTCTACAAAGGAATCCATTTTCCAGTCTCCGCTACATCCACAGACCTGATAAACGAAATTGGAGAGCATGGTCATTCCTTCTTTTGTATGCATTACTTCAGGATGGAACTGAACTGCGTAAAGCTTCTTTGCCGGATACTCCATGGCTGCGACTGGGCAGACAGGTGTATGTGCTGTGATGGTGAATTCAGCAGGTGCTGCTTCGATATAGTCTGTGTGGCTCATCCAGCATGTGGTCACTGGTGAAACGCCTTGAAACAATGCAGACTCTGTATCCACAGTTACATCTGTTTTACCATATTCGCTGACAGGTGCAGTTGCAACGCTTCCTCCCAGAAGATGTGCCATCAGCTGAGATCCGTAACAGATCCCAAGTACAGGGATTCCCAGTTCAAATACTTCTTTGTCACAGACAGGTGAGTCTGTCCCATATACACTGTTGGGTCCTCCGGTAAAAATGATTCCCTTGGGATTCATTTCTCTTATTTTGTCAAGACTCATGTTGTAAGGGTGCACTTCACAATATACGTTGCACTCTCTGACACGTCTTGCGATGAGCTGATTATACTGTCCGCCAAAATCCAAAACAATGACTGTTTCTCTGTCCATCATGTTCCTCCTAAAGGTTGTTGGTAAATTCTTCGCTACCCATTATATGTTACTATTTGCAGGCTTGTCAAACAAACTCGTCTTTCCTGCATAGATTTCGTCAATCTTAAGTGTAAGACCCGAAAAACAAAGTCTTTTTTAGTTAAGCTGCCAGCTTTATGGTTTCTTTGGATGGTGCGATCTTTTCAGCCCAGGTACCCCTGACATAACGGATTGTATAGAGCAGCGCCCTAAAACACCAGTCTATGATCATGGCGACCCATACACCAAAGAGTCCAAGATGGAAAAAGTAACTGAATACATATGCTGTTATAATTCGAAATACCCACATGGATACCCCTGCTATGATCATCGGGACCATGACATCTCCTGCTGCTCTGAAGGTATTGGTCAGGGAAAAAGACGGTACCCAGACTGTCAGGACCATAATGCTGTGGAACAGTACCAGTTTCAGTGCCAAAGCTTCCGTTTCCGGTGAAAGCCCATAAACATTTAAGATGGTATCAGAAGTAAAGAATAATACTACTGACATTGCCATGATGGAAAAATAGGTCAGTTTCATCAGTTTCATGGAGTAATATTTTGCCTGTTTGATATCCCCTGCCCCAACACAGACAGAGACCACTGATAATTGCGCATATCCAATTGCGATTCCCGGCAGGATATTGAACATCGTAAGTGTATTTGCAACTGCATTTGCTGCGATCGATATCGTGCCAAACGTTGAGATCAGACTTAGAAGTAAGATCTTTCCAAGCTGAAATAAGCTGTTTTCCATTCCGTTCGGAATACCAATGTATAATATTTTTTTCAGCATATGTTTTTCCGGACGCAAGCTCTTTTTGATATTGCCTGCAAGTGTGATCATACGGTCCGGCTTGAATAACATGGCTACAATGATGACTGCTGCAACAGTCCTCGAGATTGTTGTCGGTATCGCAGCACCTTCAACACCTGCACCCATACCATAGATCATGATGGCATTTCCTGCAATATTAATAGCATTCATGATCAGCGATACCCACATTGTGACCTTTGAATTGCCCATAGCCCGGAAAAGAGCCGCACCGGAATTGTAAAATGCAAGCGGTACGATTGAAATTGCTGTGATCATTAGGTAAGTCTTTGCGTTCTGCATGACTTCAGGTGTGATGTTCCCAAATACTTTCGTCAGAATAAGACTCTGAAAAGATAAATAACCAGCTGTAATCGTGACTGCTATGACCCCGGACAATAAGAAAAGCTGCCAGGCGGACCTGCAGGCTTTTTCTTTGCTTTTCTGACCGATATAATGTCCTGCCACCACAGCTCCACCGGTCGCTATGGCACTTAAGATATTAATGATCAGTATATTGATGTTATCGACCAGGGAAACACCTGATACTGCAGCTTCCCCAACACTGGCCACCATTACAGTATCCGCCATTCCAACTGTAATGCTTAGGATCTGTTCAATGACCAGCGGTATGATCAGCTTTTTTAAGTCTTTATTTGAAAATAAATAGTTCGTCTGAATTGCCTTCTTTCTGTTCTATATTAAATTGCCGCTCCGGCTCCTAGGAAACAATACGGCGTACTGCAACGATCGGACGATATGTTGCTGCTGTGATCTTGATTCCTGTCTTTGCCGAGCTTGCATGCACGATCTTATTATCACCGATATACATTCCGACATGTCCCGAATAACAGATCAAATCTCCCGGCTGTGCCTGTGAAAAATCCACACCACTGCCTGCGCTTCTCTGATCTGTAGAGTTTCGTGGTAATGTGTATCCAAAGCTCTTATAAACAGCATAGGTAAATCCTGAACAATCCGCTCCCTGTGTCAGGCTTGTTCCTCCTGCTACATATGGATAGCCGATGAACTGGCATCCGTAGGATGCAATTTCTTTTCCCAGCGCGCTTCCTGTTGCATTGGTAATGACCGTGGCATAGGACGTGTTTCTGGTCGTTTTGTTATTGGCTGCAGCTGCGGCTGCTTTTTTCTTGGCTTCTTCAGCTGCCTTTCTTGCTTCTTCTTCCTGAATCTTCTTGATTGCTGCGTTTTGTTGTCTGATAGTCTCAGCATAGATTGCAGCCTGATTTTTTGCTTCCTTGATCAGCGCCTCATAATTAGCAGATTCCGCTTTCTTTTGATCCAGCATGACCTGAAGCTGTTCCTGTTCTGATTTATATTCAAAACGTGTCGTCTCCAGTTCGGATTGTTCCATCTCTAAGGACTCTTTTAACTCTGCGACCTGTTGTTGCGTTTCCTGATACCGGCATAGAAGCTCTCTGTCATATTCATAAAGCTTTTCTATGTATTCTGTTTTATTCAGCATATCAGTCAGGCTCTTCGCCTCAATGAATAGCTGTACATACGCAACATCACCTTTTTCGTACATGAATTTGATTCTGCGTTTCATCGCTTCGTATTGCGCTTCCGCTGAAGCTTTCGCTTCATCAAATGCGATCTGAGCTTTCTGGATCTCAGCTTCTTTTTCCGTGATTTCTTCTTCGATCAGTGTGATATTGCCCATGATCTCTACCAGTGCTGTATCCATGTCCCCGATCTCTTCTTCGATCGCATCCTGTTCATTATCCAGTGCGTCGGCTTTTCCCTCGGCTTCTTCCAATGCCTGCTGCGTTGCCTGCTGCTGTTTCCTGATATCAGAAATAGTGGCAGCCCTTACCGGCTCTGCCACTATAATACATCCTGTCATTATGAGAGATAACAGTATATATGCTCTTTTACTTTTCACCTATACTCTCACTCCAATGCTGTTACAATCTATTCTGCTGCTTCTTCTGTTGTTTCTGCTGAATCTGCTGCAGTTTCAGTTGTTTCTTCTGTTGTCTCTGCTGTATCAGCAGTTTCCTGTGTTGCTTCTTCTACTGCTCCAACTGCCTCAGAAACTGTTGTTGCATCAGGCTGTTCTTCTTCTGTTACAACTGCATTTTCTGCAAGGAATTCAAGCACTTTGGTATTTAATAAATAATACTCAATTTCGCTCTCACCGATCTCTTCGATCATTGCTTCAGCTGATTCATAGCCATACATTGTCATATTCTCTGTTGCAAATGTATTGATTTCATCACTTTTAACAGTAAGTTTTTCTTTTTTTGCAATTGCTCTGACAACAAGTTCCTGTTTGGAAGCTTCAATTGCCATTTCCTGTGCCTGCGCTTCGAAATCTTCCATTGTCATCTGTAACTGTTCTGTAATGAAAGCTTCTCTCTCAAGTCCGTAATATCCTGCATAAGTATCTGCATTGAGCATAGTCTGCTCTACATAATAATCGATCATATCCTGTGGTGGCTCTGAAACTGTTGATGCCGCAAATACATTCTGAAATGCAGTAGACTGTACTGTCTGGTCAAAACTGGTCTGTACCTGTTCTTCTAACAGATTTTTAACATATTCTTTGTATTCATCTACAGTTGTACATTCTGCAGCAAGTGTTGGAACAAGCTCATCACTGAGTTCAGGAATCACTGCTTCTTTAATTGAATTCACGGAAACAGTAAAAACAACATCTGCGCCTGCAAGATCAACTGAAGAATAATCTTCAGGGAATGTCAGATTCAGATCAAGAGTATCTCCGATATTTGCACCGATCAGGCCTTCTTCAAATCCTTCGATGAAGCTACCAGAACCGATTTCAAGATCATAACCGCCGTCTGTTGAAGATCCGCCTTCAAATTCCACGCCGTCTTTTTTACCAACATAATCAATGTTTACAGTATCGCCAGTCTGGATTGCTCTTCCTGTGACATCTGCATAGGTCGTCTGTCCTTCCACTGCGCTCTGGATGTAATTGTCGATTTCTTCCTGTGTAACTTCATCCTTTGGAGCAACTGAAACTGCGATGCCCTTATATTCACCTAATGTTACATACTTGTTTGGATTCACTTCATCCCCACAGGCAGTCATTGTTGTCACTGCGGCAACAAGTAATGCAAATAATGCTATTCTTCTTTTCATGAAACTGGAATCTCCTCTTCTAATTGATAAACAATACTCTATATGTTATAACACAAATTCCAGTTTCCATAAAGCTTATTTTCGGAATTCACACTTATTTCATAAATTATTAAGTTTTAAAGCAACGGCGATAAAAGCCTGCAAAACTGCTCTCTGACTCTGATCGTCAGTGATCTTCTGTCATATCTGGACCGGGTGATCCTGGTACAGTATTTTAGATCATCTTTAAAGATGTCTTCCATCATACCTGCCTCGAGTTCTCCATACACCGTTGCATTGACTTCAAAGTTAAGCTGAAAACTACGTATATCCATGTTTGCAGTTCCATAGCAGAATATTTTACGGTCAACGATCATTCCTTTTGCATGTAGGAACCCATTATCATAAGTATAACAATTGGCACCTGCCTGGATCATATCACCAATGTAGGAGTAAGTCGCCCAGTAAACAAAAGGATGGTCCGGTTTACAGGGAATCATGATATTGACCTCCACGCCGGAGTAGGCAGCTACCGTAAGTGCACTAATAATAGCATCATCAGGAATAAAGTACGGCGTCTGAATATAAATACTTTTTTCTGCTTTTGCAATCAGCCTGAGGTAATTATTTCTGATGTTCTGCATGGCAGAGTCGGGTCCGCTGGAAATGATCTGCATCTCACAGTTCCCTTTTACACTGCTCTGTGGTTTAAGATAGGCAGTATTTTTAAACAGATTCTGTCTGGATGCATAATTCCAGTCTAGAATGAACCGGATCTGAAGATCATTCACCGCACTTCCTTCTATCCTTAGGTGTGTATCTCTCCAATAACCAAATTTTTTATCCAACCCTATGTATTCTCTTGCGACATTGAATCCGCCTGCATAAGCGATCTCATTGTCGATCACGACGATCTTACGGTGATTCCTGTAATTAATACGAAGATGAAGCCGCTTCATGACTGCCGGAAAAAATGTCACTGTTTCAATTCCTGCGTGCCTGAGCTCGCGCCAGTAGCTTTGTGGTATTGTCCTGCATCCCATTGCATCATAAAGAATTCTGACCTCCACACCCTCTTTCACCTTTTTGATCAGTTCTTTTACAATGTTTTCAAACACTTCATCTTTTTTGATTATATAGTATTCAATATGGATATGGTGTTTTGCACTTCGGATATCATCGAGCAGCATGGCGAACTTTTCATTGCCATCTGTAATGATGTCCAGTTTATTATCATCAGAGATCACAGCACCGCTGCACTTGAGATTATAATAGACAAGGTCCGTATATCCGGATACGTCCGGATTTCTTTTTTCCATTTGTCTGTGTACAATACTATATTCCTGCATACGGATAGATTCACTGATCTGGTCTTCGATTTCCTTGGTACGAAACAATTTTCTCTTATGAATATCAGTCCCCGCCAAAAGATAGATGATAAATCCGAGTATTGGAATGGAATATAAAATTAAAAGCCATGCCCAGACAGACTTTGGCTCCTTTCGCTGAAAAAACACCACAATGATGGAGAATAGTATGTTTATAATGATGATATTGTCCAGTAAATGCTGAATGACTGGTATAACTTTTGTTGTGATCAGGTCCATTTGCTTTCCCTCTTCATTCTTGCTCCATTATAGCCCATTTTTTGTACCAATTCAATCAGTGTAAGATGCCAAGTGTTCTTGCACTTTATCGCAAACAATGTTACAATGTTTTACAGTTTCATTTTATTCTTAGGAGGTATTTCGTGAATACGTTAACTATCGTTTTATTATCGATTTTAGTAGTACTTGTGATCGCAGTTGTTGTTCTTTATTTCCTCGGAAAAAGAACACAGAAGAAGCAGGCTGAACAGCAGGCACAGATTGAAGCAAATAAGCAGACCGTGACAATGCTGATCATTGACAAAAAGCGGATGAAAATGAAAGATGCCGGTCTTCCTCAGATCGTGATCGATCAGACCCCGCGTTTTCTTCGTGGTTCCAAACTGCCCGTCGTAAAAGCTAAAGTCGGTCCACAGATGATGACTCTGGTATGTGATGAAAAGATTTTTGATTCAGTACCTGTCAAAAAAGAAGTAAAAGCCATTGTGAGTGGCATCTACATTATCGGTGTAAAAGGACTTCATGGTTCTGTTAAAGCACCAGAACAGAAGAAGAAATCTTTCTGGAAACGTACTGTAGATAAGATCCAGGAAAAAGGTGGCGCAAAGCCGTTAAAGTAATTTGATCTTGAATAAGACTGAATGAATAAAAGACCGTTATGATGTAACATTGAGATCCTGCCAGGTGGATTTAATCCTGGTCATGGAGTCAGTCATCAGAAACGGTCTTTTTTATTATGAATAAAGTGATATATCTGCGTCTTTTTTTTCGCGAATATCCATTACGATATTACAGTCTGCCAGATGCTCATAATTAACTTCAAGAGAATATAGGACATCTACACGAATCCTTTTTTCTTCTTCTTTCAAATCTACTTTTTCAGTCTCAATGCCGATCATTATGGAACCATACGGTGTTACATAATTCGTCATATTCTTCCGATTCTCTTCAAAAACCATATGAACATTTACCAGACCATGTTTTGTAAGGTAAAGTTCTTTATCATTGAACTTAATGATATTCTTGGTTGGTTCTTCAAAACCTTCTGTTAATTCATCATAAACAACATAGTGATAATCATTTTTCTTATAATAATCACCTGCTGTAATGGTCTCTATTTTATTTTCATCTGTTCCTTCTTCAAATTGAAGGCCTCTGATAGAAATCAGTACTTCTTTATTCATGATTGTTCATCCATTTTCTATAAATTATCTGACCGGTTTCTTAATACTGCTCAATATTGATCGTTTTAGCTGAGAGAATTCCGTATTTTAAAATGGAATTGGCAAAATTCCTGAATTTCTCCGCTGCATCACTTACAAAAAACTGATACTGGTTGCTTCCAAGTCCCGGTTTTTTATCACTGAGCAGATCATTTGTTTCCAGCAATTCTTTTAAACCACGTGCAGTCTCAAACGCAGGATTGACCAGCGTCACATTTTCTCCCATGATTCTTGCAATCGTAGAACGAATCAGTGGATAATGGGTACATCCGAGAATCAATGTATCGATCTGACTGTCGATCAGGACAGAAAGATAGCGCATCGCAATCTCATCAGTGACAGGATCCTGTAACAATCCTTCTTCTACAAGCGGTACAAATAAAGGGCAGGGTTTTCCAATGACCTGTACCCTGGAATTGATCTGTTCCAGATAGGAGGTATACACATTGGAGCGGATCATTGCTTCGGTTCCGATGACTCCAATCTTGCCATTTTCTGTGGTTTCTGATGCAACTTTGGCACCGGGCTTGACCACACCTATGATCGGAATCTTGATTTCTTTTTCTATTTCATCTAATGCCATTGCACTTGCAGTATTACATGCGACCACAATCGCTTTTACATTTTGTGTTTCTAAAAAACGTATGATCTGACGGGAGTATCTTGTCACGGTCTCTTTTGACTTACTTCCATATGGTACTCTGGCCGTATCTCCAAAATATACGATTCCTTCCTGTGGAAGTGCACGCATGATTTCTCGGACTACTGTCAGCCCACCTACACCTGAGTCGAACACACCAATTGGCGCATATCTGTCCGGGCTGTTATTTACTGTCTGTGACATCTTAAATCCTCTTTTCCGACATGCATGTTTAACTAAGCTGCAGCATGATCGCTTTTTCCTGATTATCGATATGGAGCTTCACTGCATCTGAAGCATTCTTCTGATTTTTGGATTTTAAATGATTCAGAATCACTTTATGCTCCTCGATCAGTCTCTGATGCTGTGATGCATCTTTTACGTGCTCAAAACGATACCTGTACATTTGTTCAGCCAGGTTATTGACCATCAGATCCAGCTTCTCATTTCGAGATGCTTTTACTATAATATGGTGAAGCTCAACATCGGCCTTGGCAATAAGTCTGGCATCTTTGGTCGTCGTTGCGTCCTCAAATTTTTTACAGGCAGCTTCCAGTTCATCCAGCTCTTCTTCTGTGATCCTTTCACAGGCAAGTTCTATCGCAAGTGCATCCAGTGCTTTCCTGACTTCCAAGACATCCTTGAGGCTCTTTGCCGTGATCTGGGCTACTTCTGCACCTCTTCGCGGAATCATCGTTACAAGGCCTTCCAGTTCCAGCTTTCTGATCGCTTCACGGATCGGTGTTCTGCTGACACCCAGACGATTTGCCAGGTGGATTTCCATTAATCTCTCTCCTGGTTTTAATTCTCCTGTCAGAATTGCCTGTCGCAGTGTCTTGAACACGACATCTCTCAGGGGAAGAAATTCATTCATATTCACCTGTAAATTAACATTATCAAACTTATCATTCATCGTAACTCCCATCCTGATGACGTCATATAGAAGACTCGCTATGCGAATGTTATTCTCGCTATGCGAATGTTATTCTCGCTATGCGAATGTTATTCTCGCTATGCGAATGTATTTGCTCGCTATGCGAATGTCGTCAAAAAAACCTGTTTGGCCAGACCGCTTCCCCTAACGGTATCATAAGCCTGTTGCGCTTCCCCTTTTGAATCAAAAATTCCAAAAACTGTTGGACCACTTCCACTCATAAGTGCACTGAGTCCACCCTCATCTTTCATCATCCTTTTCAGCTCTGTTATGATTGGATATTCTGTTTCTGTAACAGATTCTAATAAATTCTCCAGCTTTTCAGACATTTTACGCAGATCCCCGTCTTCAATCGCTTTACGAATTCCATCAATATCCGGATGAATGGTATCTTCTGTCAGTTTCAGATTCTCATATACATATTTTGTTGAAACAAACAGATCCGGTTTCGCAATCACAAGATAACAAGAAGGAGGTGGTGCGATCGGTGTCAGAATCTCACCAATCCCTTCCGAGACAGCAGTTCCTCCCAGAATACAATAAGGAACGTCTGCTCCGATCTTCACGCCCATTTTCATAAGTTCCTGTGTCGACAGGTTCAGATCGAACAGTTCATTCATCCCTGTGAAAGTTGCAGCTGCATCTGTACTTCCTCCTGCCATCCCTGCCGCGACCGGAATATTCTTTTCCAGATGGATCTGCACTCCATTGATTTTTTCCGGATATGCCGTCATCAGCATAGTTGCAACTTTATAGATCAGATTGTTCTGATCAATGGGTACCTGATCGTTCATGGCTGTATCATTTGCAGTAATCATGATTCCTTCTCGATCAGACTTTGTGATTGTCAGAACATCCTGAATTCCAACTGTCTGCATGATCATTTTTACTTCATGATATCCGTCCGGTCTTCTTCTGATCACATCTAACCCCAGATTGATCTTTGCCTTCGCGTACTTTGTAATCTGATCCATTTTTGCTCGTCCTTTATTTGCATTTTGTATACATATAGATAAAAAACATTATATACAATCTTTATTAAAATTGCAATGCAAACGCATATAGAAAAGGATGGCTGCGAGCAGTCATCCTCTTTTACATTTCAGATCTGATGTTTTTATAACAGTTTATATGATTGTTTATTGTCAGCTTTCCCATTATTCTTCTATCGGCACAAAACGTTCAAATACTTTATCACCACCACATACATGTTTGGAGTCGTCTGACTCTGTTATGATATAGTCACCTTCCCCGATAAAAATCCAGCCTCTTCTGTCTTTTACATAAGGGCATACAATATGTCCATCCGGTTTCGTTACCTTGACCAAAGAATCGGTATTGATCCAGCCCTGGGTGACCACCTCTGTCCAAAGTTCAAATCCATCTTCCATATGTTTTCCTACTTCATACTTTTCAACATCTACTTCAAGATCTGCTCTTCTGCATTTCATAAGGTAAACCCCCTTGCTGCATTACAAATTATTGTCTTTAGTTTTATTTATTATAGCACACTTCTCTGACATTGTAAAATAATCACTCCAATTGACTGTTTAAATGTGCTATAATATACTTAATTCAATTATTTAAATGCTTATAATACAGATATTTATTGAATCAATATTAACATTTTCAAGATTGAATCCGATATAGTATAAAGATATCAGAGATTGTATCATTTTCATTCGTTCATC
>RRZU012018460.1_pt1 | contig 12176 bp, 10 predicted proteins | sample 2165561 | NCBI WGS metagenome assembly RRZU01 (sample SAMN10456909, study PRJNA506462) | wastewater metagenome | isolation source: wastewater sludge | place: USA: Moscow, Idaho | reverse complement strand
TGAAGAGTTGCGGCAGTTCATCAATACGCAGTTTGCGGATGATACGGCCGACCCGTGTTGTCCGGTCATCGTTGGCCGTTGCCCAACGTGGCTTGCCATCACCTTCCGCATCCCGACGCATGCTGCGAAACTTGACGACATTGAACAGACGCCCGTTCAACCCGACTCGCTCCTGCCGATAAAAAATCGGGAAACCGTCTTCCAGTACGATCAAGAGTGCTGTTATCAGCATCACGGGGAACGTCAGCAGTAACAGGGTAAGCGCTGCCAACAGATCAAACAGGCGCTTGATCAAGGTTCTGCTCCAGCCCTGACGAAAGCCCTCACCAAAAATCAACCAGCCTGCTTTCAGGGAATCCAGGCGAATCTGCCCCAGTGCGCGCTCGAAATAACTGGCCAGATCAAGCACATTGACACCGGACAGTTTGCAATCCAGCAATTCACGCATCGGCAGCGCACCGCCACGCCGTTCACGGACTGCAATGATGATCTCATTGACATTGAGATCCGCCGCCGTGTCGGACAGGGAACGTGAACGGGGCAAAAGCATCTGGCTGGGAACACAGGGTTCGGTTTCCGAAGGACTCTGGAAAAAACCGACGATTTCAATATCCGGATCGTACTTCCGCAACACCTTGGCGACAGAGCGTGCGTCCTCACCGAAACCGAAGATCATCACTCGGTTAATCATCAGCGAGCCTGTACGACTGTGCATGGAATACACCCGGTAGGCCAGTGAACCGAACAAGGCGGTCAAACCGGAGAGCAGGATGAATTTCTGGTTCGCATCGGCGATGGAAAACAGAGAAAAGACACCGTAGGCAATGGGAATCGACAGATACAGTGCCAGGACAGCACGCGCACGGGTCTGCTCCACTGTACGACTGTGCGCACGGTTATAAAGCCCGAGCCAGGAATTGAAGGCCACCATGATCAGGGCATAGACAACCGCATAGATGGCCATCACCCCCATATTGTTCGGGCCGCCAATCCCCCACATCACCACGGCCATCACAATACAGACCACCGGGAAAAGAATGTCCAAAGCCATCTGGAGCAATGTTTTCCAATGGATCCAGTGACTGAATATCTTGATCATCGCGAAAGCCTCTTTCTCACACTGATACGCTCAATCTGCCGGGAGAGTAGCGAAATGAAACCATGTTCGCCACATCGCTTGCCACTCACCAAATGTTCTCCCCGGAAAACGAGATTAACACCCACGGGCATTTCGCCTGTGTGAAGAGCGCACAGCGATGGCAAAATTTCCAAGTCAAGAGAGAATCAAAACAGACAAACATGCTCATCATCCCGAAAACACACAAACCAACACCGTGTCATTCTACCGAACATGCAAAAACAAACAAAAAATATTTGCAACAAACTGATTTAACAGCACTTTATTAAACACACACCACGCCTGAGGGATAACGATCAGCCCTCGCCCAGCATCCGCACCTCACGTTGCGGATAAGGAATCACGATCTGGTGCTCACGGAATGCCTTCAGAATCGCCTGGCTGATTTCCGAACGCACGTCACCCGTGCCTTTTTCCGGGTCTGCCACCCAAACGCCCAGATCGATGTGAACACCAAAATCTCCGAAACCGGTCACCATCGCAAAAGGTGCTGGATCCGCAATGACTCGCGGATGCTGTCGCCCCAACTCAAGCAGCATGGGCATCACCTTGTCCAGATCGGTATCAAAAGCGACCCGCAGGCTGATCGGCACGCGTACACGAGTGTCACTGAACGACAGGTTACGCACGATGTTGCCGACCAGGTATTCATTCGGGATGATGTGCTCAATCCCGGTCAGGGTGCGCAACACGGTATAGCGTGTAGTAATTTGTGTAATGGTTCCCGTCGTCACATCGTCAATGGCAACCAGATTGCCGAGGCGGATGGAGCGGTCAAGCAGGATGATGAAACCGCTGACGTAATTGCTGGCGATTTTTTGCAGGCCAAAGCCCAAGCCGACGGCCAGTGCACCGCTGAATACCGACAAGGTGGTGACATCGATGCCGACCAGCGACAGACTGAGCAACAGCGACAGCAGCAGCAACAAGGCCTTGGCCAGACGCGCCAGCACTTCACGCAAATTGCCGTCAAGTTGCTCCGCCGCCATCAGGCGATTCTCGATCAGGCTGGCGATCCATAGCGCAATCAGCAGGGTAAAACAGACCGTCACGGTGCCATGCACAATCGTCCACAGATCCATCTTTTGCCGCCCGATGACCACATTCAACTGCTGCATTGACTCAATCAGGGGATCGGCAATACCGCTCATATCCAGCACGACCCAGACCATCACCGCCGTGGTAATGAAACGTTCGAACAATGTCAGCAGGGTGCTACGGAAAAAGACGCAGCGCAAAACATAGACCAGCATCCTGGCCAGCGCCCAGGCGATAAGCAGGGTACTGACCAGATACAGCATGCCCAGATGCGACCACTCCAGCAGGGTCAGCAACTTGCGCAAGGAAAAGACGAAGAGCAAGGCCAGGAGCGGAAAACTCAGACGTTGCAACCCCCCTTCGCTAAAGGCGCGTAACGTACCGCGCCGTTCCGGCAATTGCGCCGAGAGTTTCCGGTTCAAACGCCGGGACAACCCCCAAGCCAGGGTCAGCACCATCACTAACAGCAGCAGTACCCAATAAAAATCGGGCGAATAAACATCTTTCCAAAGCTGCCGAAGCAGGGCGAAAATCTGCTTTTCGTTCATCGACGCTCCATCACCGCCGCAAAAAAGCCATCCGTACCGTGACGATGCGGGAGCAGGTGCAGATAATCATCCGGCATCCCCGCCAATGTAATTTCCTGTTTTGCCAGCACCGAACGGGCAGGCAGCAAAACGAAATCCGCGTGTGCGTTCAAGAAAGCCGTCACCACGGCCTCATTCTCCGCGGCCAGCAGGCTGCACGTGGCATAGACCAGACGCCCCCCTGGCTTGAGCAGTGTCGACGCCGCTTTCAGAATGCTCACCTGCTTGGCGCTCAATTCGCTGACGCTTTCCGGGGTTTGCCGCCACTTGAGATCCGGGTTGCGTCGCAGCGTCCCCAGGCCGGAACACGGCGCATCCACCAGAACCCGATCCAGCTTTCCTGCCAAGCGTTTGATCTTGATATCATTTTCGGATTCGATGCGCACCGGATGAACATTCGACAAGCCAGAGCGCGCCAGGCGTGGTTTCAATTTCGCCAGCCGTTTCTCGGCCACATCAAAAGCGTAAAGCCGCCCTTGTGAACGCATCAAGGCACCCAGCAACAAGGTCTTGCCTCCTGCCCCGGCACAAAAATCGACAACCATTTCACCGCGTTTGGGTTGCAACAGGAAACCCAGCAACTGGCTGCCTTCGTCCTGCACCTCAAAGCTGCCATCCAGAAACAAGGGATGACGGGCCAGCGCGGGCTTGTCTCGCAGACGCACCCCCAGCGGCGAATACGGACAGGCCACAGCCTGCAAACCATCGGCCAGCAAGCGGGCAAGCAGTTCATCCCGCCCCGTTTTCAGCGGATTGACACGCAGATCCAGCGGCGCCGCCTGGTTCAAGCTATTGGCCAGCGCTTCCAGTTCTTCAGCAGCAAAGCCTCCGGATAAAGTGTCATAAAGCCAGTCTGGCAGATCAAGCCGCACTGGGGGTGGCAATTCATCCAGTCGCACGGCCTTGGCCTGTGCCAGCCATTTGGCTTCGGACTCACTCAGCAACGCATCCAGTTCACGGCGGTTCATTCCCTGCACACAAGCCAGCCAGACCAGCAACAAGCGCCGTGACGTCACTTTCTCAAGACAACGTGCGGCAAGCGAACGTTTGCGGCGCAACACGGCATAAACCGCCTCGGCGACAAAAGCACGATCCCCTTGCCCCAGTTTGGCATTCATTCGGAAATAACGCGACACCACCGAATCGGCAGGAAAACTGGAAGCAAACAGCTCGGCAAGCAAGGCTTCTGCGTGGCTAAACAGGGCGGGAGTCAAACGCATCGGGAAAACATTCCTTGCAAATAAAAGAAGATGGATTATGGCGGTGAAGCGTGAAATGTGAAAGATGATACCCGACAGAAGCCGGATGGTTTTTCAGGAATTGCGGGCGATCCACCTTAATACCGGGAGGAAGCACGTGTTGGTTAGAATACACGGCTCCATTCCTTATCCTGCTTTCATGTCCGCCTCACGATTTTCTTTCGGCCTGTGTATCTCGCTGCTGTTGCATGTACTGGTTTTTTTCCACTTGGGAACGAGCAAGCAGCCTCTCCGGAAAGCTCAGGAGGCCAGCCCCATGGGGATCGTCCAACTGCACCTGCGCGCGCCAAAGGCAGAGACATACCAACGTCCGCCTAGTTTGCCGGAAATAGAAAGCATTCAGGCCAGATCTTCCGGCAGATTCACAGAGAACACAAAGACCCCGACAATTCGGCACGATCGCTTGCGTCTGCCGCAACACCCCGCAAAAAAGGAAGCAGAAGAAAGCCTCAGCAGTATGCCAGCACCATCACTGGACATGGAAATCCTGCGGCAGCAAGCAAGGCAGTTGGGCAGGGAAAAACCCGGCGCGGATACGCTCATCAGCAGACCACAGGCGCCGATAGCCGCAGAGACACCGCCACTACTTGAGCGCCCGGTTCTGGAAGCCCTGTCACGACGACTCGGCCGAACACTGGTCGTCGTGGAGGAGCAGATCATTCAGGACGGTACACGTCGTATCCGCTTTGCCGACAATCTCTGTCTGGATATCCCAAGGCATCTCACGTTGGGGCAGGAAAACCCGTTCTCGCCGACCATTCTGCTGCCGAAAGCCTGCGCAGAGTAAGGCACCCCAAGGATTTCAGCAGTTCTTTTTGATCGGCGGAACAAATTTGTAGTCGATATCCCAAGGGAAGTAGACCCATTTGTCCTGATTGAACTCTTTGACACACAAATCAACGAACTCGCGGCCCATGGGTTTGGCATAGAGCGTGGCAAAGAACGCTTTAGGCAAGAGTTTGCGGATCACGCGTGCTGTATTGCCCGTATCCACCAGATCATCGATCAGCAGGAAACCCTCACCATCATGATCGACCCCTTTGAGCAATTTGACATTGGAACGCACGATCTGCGCGCCTTCGCCATCCCCCTGCGAATCTTCGTAACTGGAGGCACACACCGTATCGACCAGACGGATTTCCAGTTCCCGTGCAATCAGCGCCGCTGGAATCAGGCCCCCGCGGGCGATGGCAATAATGCCTTTGAACGGCCCCTTTTCCATCAGGGCATGGCAGAGCACCCGCGTATCCCGGTGCAGTTCAGGCCAAGAGATTACGATATCGTCACGGTAAGGACTGATGAACTGAGCTTCCATATTTGCACTCTTCAAGGATCAGAAAAATAAGGAACGCGGCCCACAAGCCGCGTTCTCCAGGCAAAAAACTACTTATTTCGGGATGCTGCCTTCAAGGCCTTCAACGTAGAAATTCATTTTCAGGAGATCATCGTCGGTATACACCTTACCCGCCGCGAGAAATTCCTTGCCGGACTGATCCTTGAGCGGACCAGCGTAAGGATGAAGTTTCCCGGCCTTGATCGCGGCATGGCGCTCTTCAGCAAGCTTCTTCACATCCGCAGGCAAGTCAGGCGAGAAACCAGCGAGACTGATCGCACCATCACGCGTTCCCAGCCAACGTTTATCGGCCTTCCAGGTACCGGCTTGCACTTCGTCGGCAATCTTCTTGTACACCGGCCCCCAGTTCAGAACCACGGCAGCCAGATGCGCCTTGCCACCAAACTTACTCATATCAGAGTACCAGCCGAAGCCCATGACCCCTTTTTCCTGCGCAGCCTGAACAACCGCTGGCGAATTGACGTTCTGCATCAGCACATCACACCCTTGGGAAATCAGCGCCAATGCTGCCTCACGCTCCCGGCCCGGATCAAACCAGGAATTAAGCCAGACGACACGGTTGGTGATCGCTGGATTCACACTACGGGCGCCGATCACGAAGGCATTGATATTACGGATAACCTCGGGAATCGGTACGGAAGCGACCATGCCAAGTTTATTGGTCTTGCTCATCTTGCCGGCGATAACCCCCAGCAGATAGGCGGCTTCGTAAGTACGCAGATCATACGTTCCAAGATTTTTCTCGGTCTTGTAACCGGTTGCATGCATGAAGGTCGTATTCGGAAAGGCCTTGGCCACCTTGACCATCTGGTTCATGTAACCAAAGGAGGTACCGAAGATCAGCTTATGGCCCTTTTGTGCCAGATCACGGAAAACCCGTTCAGAGTCAGCCGTTTCCGGAACACTCTCGACAAAACTCGTCGTCACCTTGCCGCCAGACAATCCTTCCAGCGCCGTGCGTCCTTGTTCATGCGAATAGGTCCAGCCATGATCGCCGATCGGACTGGTATAAACAAAGCCAACCTTCAGCGGATCAGCGGCGTGTGCCGGGAGCAGGCAGGACAGTGCCAGCAACGCAGTGGCACTCCAAGTTTTGAGGCGAGTCAGCATCATGCTCGATACTCCTGTGGAGGGGGTGGTAAAAGGCGTGCACTTTAACTCAAAACGCTCGCTGTTTCACTGAAAAACATGCGAATCATCAAGGAAACATGGCTTTCCCCTTATTTTCACCACGCTTTCAGGGCAACTCCTCGACCAATAGCCAGATACTGCGCTGATCCATACTCCTCTGCCCCTCCTTTCCGGACAACATCCGTACCTGAGCCTCACTTTGCTGCTGGCTGCCACCCAGCTCAATCCACTCACCGAGACGACCGGAAACGGTGGTACTCAAGCGCTGCGTTTCAAGCTGACCGCCACCCGCTACCAAGGTATCAAAAACCGGACTGATCTCCATGGAAACACGCTCACCGACAAGTTGTGGCACGGCGACAAAGCCCTGCCCGACATCATGATAGACCTGAGAGGTTGTCACTACCCTTCCCTGCGGACCATAGGCAAGCTGACGGAACAACAAAGGAATCGAACGACCGACCCGGATCATCGCCCGTCCGCCTTCGAGCACCTGAACAGACTGCGTGGATAACTGTTCGCCAGAATGCTGTACCTCACTGCCACTCGCCCGCAGCACAGCCGCCCCTTGGCGTATTTCAATCCGGCTTGTCTCCGGCGGCATTGTCTGAGGCGCAATGATGCGCACATTGCGGCCAAAAGAAACATCACCGGAAACCTGCGTGGACTGCTGATGACTTTCAACCTCCCGCGACTGGCTAACCCTGATCCGCAAACGCCGCAACGGACGATCCATCACTGACAGTGCTTGGCGCAGTTGCTCCAGATTGCGTCGTGAGGTTTTGATAATCAATTGCTTGTCAAAAGCACTGAGTGTCCCACCCGGTTCAAGCAATCCCTGTAACGCGGGAACAACTTGCTCACCTGTCCGGTGCCGCAGGGGGATAATTTCCATCTCCGTTTGCGCCATGACCCACAGTGGAATGCCACATAAGATCGCTGGAATCCAGGCCCGCATTCTTTCTCTCCAAACATTGACCTCACGGCAAAACACACGCAGCCTCCAACCTGGCATCACCGTCATCCGAAATTTGCCCGCCGGCGAGCGCCCCTTAACGCCGGAAATTGCTAGAATTCTACGTCTATGGCGTAAAATCGTTTTCACTATATTTCAATTTATCTACAGGGATCGCAATGACGACACAATCGCTCCTGCTACTCGAACTGTTAGCCAACAGAACTCTGAATCCAGGAGCTATCGCACTGCACCTTCCTGCCGGTGATGATAGCGATCTGCTTGCGCTCGCCGAAACAGGGGCTTTAACTGATCTGGCAAAAGCCTTCCCTTGCCTGCTCCCGGCCCCCTTGACCATCACGCTATCCCCAGAATCGCAGGCAGTACTCAGCAACGCGGGTTGCCAGATTGCTACCGAAAACGCCATTCATGAAGTCAACACAGCCGGATTACCCCAATGGCCGGAAACAGCAAGCTGGCTTGCAGGGCGCTGGTATCAGACCTCCCCGGAAAAACCCCCGGTTAACCAGACAGCCTCTCGGGCGCTGGAATTGAAATTGCTGCAACTGGTCGCCAACGATGCCGAAACCCGTGAAATTGAAGATGTCTTCCGGCGCGACCCGGTACTCGCCTACCATCTTCTGCGACTGGTCAATTCGTTAGGCTTAGGGATGAGCCGGAATGTCTCCAATTTCTCCCAGGCCATTCTCATTCTGGGCCGCCAGCAACTTAAACGCTGGCTCAACCTGATGCTTTTTGCCGCAAACCGCAGTGACCATCGCTCCGCCATGCTGATGGCACGTGTCTCTGTTCGCGCACGCTCCATGGAATTATTGGCGGGAGCCTGCGGCTTCCCCCTGCCCACCCGGGAAATGGCCTTCATGATCGGCATGTTTTCTCTGCTCGGCATCCTTTTTGGCCTGCCCCTGACCAAGGTGCTGGCCCCGCTGAATCTGAGCGACGCACTTTCTGCCGCAGTGCTCAAAAATGAAGGCGAACTCGGACACCTGAAACGGATTGTCGAAACCGCCGAGAATCTCGACCATGAGGAACTTGGCTCACTGATCAAGCACACAGATGACTTGTCGGTCAGTGATTTCAATCGCATCACGATTGAAGCCCATGCATGGATGAGCAGCATTATCAATGGCAAGCCAGAATCCGCTGACGCCTGATCGCAATTCGTGCAACACTGCCTTGCAAAGGCTACCGATTTTTCTGGTATGGTTTGGTTTGCTCGCTTAGAATCCGAACCCAGCCTTAATATGAGTAGCATGCTTAATCAGGGCTTCAAGGAGGCAGAATGCTGAAAGAAGGACAAGTTGCACCATTATTCGTCCTCCCGGATGCGGATATGGAATCCATTGATCTATCCGCTTTCAAGGGAGAAAAAAATGTCATCCTTTTTTTCTATCCACGCGATAACACCCCCAGTTGCACACTTGAGGTCACGGACTTTTCGGATCACGAAGATGATTTTCTCAAGCACGATTATGTCGTTATCGGCATTAACCGTGATGACTGTCTCAAACACGCGGAATTCCGCGACAAACACGGTATTTCCATCCGTCTTCTTTCGGACACGGATGGCGATGTATGCAAGCAGTATGGTGTATGGCAGGCGAAGGAAGTGGATGGCGTCAAACGCTTTGGCATTGTTCGCTCAACCTTTGTTATCGATAAACAGGGTGTTCTCCGCGTCGCGATGTACGGAGTCAATGCCAGAGGCCATGCGCTGGATATCCTGCGTGTGGTAAAGGAGTTGAAAGCATGAGTATGCAGGTCGAAAAAAACATGGTGGTCACCCTTGACTACAGTGTTAGTGATCCTGAAGGCGAACTGGTAGACGCAGGCAAGGAGCCGATTGTGTATCTGCATGGGGGTTACGACGATATTTTCCCCATGATCGAAGAGGCGCTGCATGGCAAGAAGGTCGGCGAATCCGTCACTGTCAAAATGCAACCCGATGATGCTTTCGGTGAATACGATGCCGAAATGATCCAGATCGAAGCGCGCGACGCCTTCCCCAAGGAGTTAGAGGTCGGCATGCAGTTTGAGGGCTTGCCCCAAGGGGGAGATGAGGATGACATCCTGCTCTACCGCGTCACCGAAATTGCGGACGACAAGGTCGTACTTGACGGCAATCATCCCTTGGCTGGCATGGCACTGGTATTCACCTGTACCGTAACCGCAGTGCGTCCGGCAAGTGCCGAAGAACTTGAGCACGGTCATGTGTATGACAGTGATGATGAGGACGACGAAGACTGAGCCAAGCCATCCATCGTCGCAGCACCGCTATCCGGCATGAAGAAACGATGCTTCTTCATGCCGTTTTCGTTTCGATAATGGCAGCCCAGCGGTAGACGGATTGCCTCTCAGGCCTCTCAGGCCTGCGCCGCGACGGCCTGCCAGACCGACAGCGCATCGCGCATTGCGGCCACGTCATGAACGCGCAGAATACGCGCCCCTTTTTGCGCGGCCAGCAGATGCGCGGCAATGCTGGCCGGCATACGCTCGCCAACAGGGCGCCCGGTGATATGGCCGAGCATTGTCTTGCGGGACATGCCCGCCAGAATGGGCAAGCCATCGCAAGTTGTTTCCTCCAGGTGGGCCAGCAGCGCCAGATTGTGTTCCAAGGACTTACCAAAGCCAAAGCCAGGATCAAGCAATAAGCGCTCGTGAACAATGCCGGCGGATTTGGCCGTTTCGACCTGTTCCCTCAGGAAATCACGCACCTCGGCAACGACATCACCATATTCTGGCATCTGTTGCATGTTCTCCGGTTCCCCGCGCATATGCATCAGGCACACAGCACAATTGCTGCCGGCAACAGCCTCCAGCGCACCAGGCTCGCGCAAGGCATAACTATCGTTAACCATGGATGCACCGTGCGCAAGCGCAGCCCGCCTCACCTCAGGCTTGTCAGTATCAACCGAGATCGGCCCAGCACAATCCGCCAAGGCCTCCAGTACAGGCAATAAACGCCGCAACTCCTCATCCAGTGGCGTCGGCATAATCCCGGGCCGAGAAGACTCGGCCCCCAGATCAAGTAAATCAGCGCCAGCGGCGATTTGCTGGCGCGCATAAGCTATTGCCTGCTGCGTACTGGCGACAATACCATCACCGGAAAACGAGTCCGGTGTCAGATTAACAATGCCCATGATGAGCGGGCGATCCAGTGCAAGGCGAAACTTACCGCAACAAAGCATATCGGGAGCGTGGATGAGAGAGGATAAAAACAGGCGTGGTAACACCTAAAGACATCCGGCTTGCGCCGGATGTCAGGGTGAATCGTTAATTTGTGTCACAAGAAAAGTGGGGCACAATCAGCTTTGACTTCCTTCCATGCCCCTGGTGTTCAGGCAGTAGCTGCTGCACTCGGGGCAGCATCCGGCGGCGGCGTATTATCGGCTTTCCCGCTCCGAACATGCGTCTCCTTGGGCGGACGCGGCGGTTTTCCCGCCATGATGTCATCAATCTGATCGGCATCAATCGTTTCCAGTTCAAGCAGCGCGGCGGCCATCGCCTCCACCTTGTCACGGTTTTCTTCCAGGATCTTTCTCGCCAGCGCGTATTGCTCGTCAATGATGCGACGAATCTCGGCATCGACTTTCTGCATCGTCGCCTCTGAAACGTTCTTGTGCGTCGTTACCGAGCGCCCCAGGAAAACCTCGCCTTCATTCTCACCATAAACCATCGGCCCTAGCGCATCGGACATGCCATAACGCGTCACCATGTCACGCGCCATTTGTGTCGCACGTTCGAAATCGTTGGAGGCTCCCGTTGTCATCTGGTTCATGAACAACTCTTCGGCAATACGCCCGCCAAAGAGTACAGCAATCCGGCTCATCAAATAAACACGGTCATAGGCGTAACGGTCTTCTTCCGGCAACTGCATGGTCAAACCCAAGGCACGACCACGCGGGATGATCGTCACCTTATGCACCGGATCGGACTTCGGTACCAATTTGGCCACAATGGCATGGCCGGATTCATGGTAGGCGGTATTGCGCTTTTCATCCTCATTCATGACCATGCTGCGCCGTTCAGCGCCCATCATGATTTTATCTTTGGCCTTCTCGAAGTCTTCCATGTCGACCAGACGTTTGTTACCCCGGGCCGCAAACAGGGCTGCCTCATTGACCAGATTGGCCAGATCAGCCCCGGAAAAGCCGGGCGTACCACGGGCAATGATGTCCGCCTTCACGTCCTGATCCAGCGGCACCTTACGCATGTGCACCACAAGAATCTGTTCGCGGCCACGAATATCCGGCAACGGCACCACGACCTGACGGTCAAACCGGCCCGGGCGCATCAAGGCCGGATCAAGCACATCCGGACGATTGGTTGCGGCGATGACGATCACGCCACTACTGCCCTCAAAACCGTCCATTTCAACCAGCATCTGGTTCAGGGTCTGCTCACGCTCATCGTTACCGCCGCCCAGACCGGCGCCCCGCTGACGCCCGACCGCATCCAACTCATCAATAAAGATAATACAGGGCGCGTGCTTCTTGGCGTTCTCAAACATGTCACGCACCCGCGCCGCGCCGACCCCGACAAACATCTCAACGAAATCCGAACCGGAAATCGAGAAAAACGGGACTTTAGCCTCCCCGGCAATGGCTTTAGCCAACAGGGTTTTACCCGTTCCCGGATTGCCAACCAACAACACACCTTTCGGAATCCGTCCGCCGAGTTTCTGGAACTTGGT
>RRZU012292199.1_pt1 | contig 12178 bp, 11 predicted proteins | sample 2165561 | NCBI WGS metagenome assembly RRZU01 (sample SAMN10456909, study PRJNA506462) | wastewater metagenome | isolation source: wastewater sludge | place: USA: Moscow, Idaho | reverse complement strand
CTCGCGCTCCTGCAGGGTGCGGATGATGTTGCTGTTGACCGCCACGCCGCGCACGTCCTCGATCTCGCCACGGGTGATCGGCTGGCGATAGGCGATCAGCGCCAGGGTCTCCAGCAGGGCCCGCGAGTAGCGCTGCGGGCGCTCCTCCCAGAGCCGCCCGACCCAGGGCGCGAAGCGCGCGCGCACCTGCAGGCGGTAGCCCGAGCCCACCTCGCACAGCTCGAAACCGCGCCCCAGGCAGCTGCCGCCCAGTATGCCAAGGGCCTCGCGCAGCAGCTTGGGCGAGGGTCGCTCGACCTCCTCGAACAGCTCGCCGAGGGATTCGATGGACAGCGGCTTGCCCGCCGCCAGCAGGATGGCCTCCAGCAAAGGGGCCAGTTGCCGGGGATCGTTGAGGTTCATGCCGGTTCGGACTCCTGGGTAATGACGGCCGCGGATTCGCCGCGCAGGCGCACATGGATGGGCGCGAACGGCTCGTTCTGCACCAGCTCGACCAGCGACTCCTTGATCAGTTCGAGGATCGCCATAAAGGTCACCACCACGCCGAGGCGCCCCTCCTCGACACCGAACAGCGTGGCGAAAGCGACGAAGTCGCCGCCGGCCAGGCGTTCGAGCACCTCGCTCATCCGCTCGCGGGTGGACAGCAGTTCGCGGGTCACCTGGTGGCTCTCGAACAGCTCGGCGCGGCGCATCACCTCGGCCATCGCCAGCAGCACTTCCTCCAGGCACACCTGCGGTAGCAGGGTGCGCGCGCGCGCCTCGGGGGCCGGCAGCTGCGGCACATGCAGCTCGCGACCGACCCGCGGCAGGGCGTCCAGCTCCTCGGCGGCCTGCTTGAAGCGCTCGTACTCCTGCAGGCGGCGGATCAGCTCGGCGCGCGGATCGTCCTCCTCGGCGCTCGCCTCGCTGGAGCGCGGCAGCAGCATGCGCGACTTGATCTCGGCGAGCATCGCCGCCATCACCAGATACTCGGCGGCCAGCTCCAGGCGCACGCTCTTCATCAGTTCGACGTAGCCCATGTACTGGCGGGTGATATCCGCCACCGGGATGTCGAGGATGTCGATGTTCTGCTTGCGGATCAGGTAGAGCAGCAGGTCGAGCGGCCCCTCGAAGGCGTCGAGGAACACCTCCAGGGCATCCGGCGGGATGTACAGGTCCTGCGGCAAGTCGGTGAAGTCGCGGCCATAAACGCGCGCCGGCGGCGCGCTGGGCTCGCCGCCGCCGTGCAGCGCTGCGTCGGGGGACGGTTGCTGTTCAGTCACCGGGTACATCCACCACCGTCAGGCCTGCACCCGGAACGGCTGCGGGTCGCCACAGCCCTCGCGCAGCACTTGGGGATCGCCGTCCACCAGGCTGACCACCGTGGACGGCTCCAGGCCGCCATAGCCGCCGTCGATGATCAGGTCGACCAGCTTTTCCAGGCGCTCGCGGATCTCGTATGGATCGTTGAGGGCCTCCTGGTCGCCCGGCAGGATCAGCGTCACGCTCATCAGCGGTTCGCCCAGTTCGGCCAGCAGCGCCTGGGCGATGGGATTGGCCGGTACGCGCAGGCCGATGGTGCGCCGCTTGGGATGCAGCAGCATGCGCGGCACCTCGCGGGTGGCGTCGAGGATGAAGGTGTACGGCCCCGGCGTGTGCGCCTTGAGCAGGCGGAAGGCGCTGGTGTCGACCTTGGCGTACTCGCCCAGCTGCGACAGGTCGCGGCACACCAGGGTGAAGTTGTGCTTGTCGTCCAGCCGGCGCAGGTGGCGGATGCGGTCCAGCGCCGCCTTGTCGCCCAGCTTGCAGCCGAGCGCGTAGGAGGAGTCGGTGGGATAGACCACCACGCCGCCGGCGCGAATGATGTCCACGGCCTGCTTGACCAGCCGTGCTTGCGGGTTTTCCGCGTGGATCTGAAAGAACTGGCCCATGACGTTTCCTTATGCGGGTGGGGATTGCCGGTCGCGCAGCCGTGTCGCCAGTTGCGGCAGGTCGTCCGGCAGGCCGCGGTAGCGGCCCAGCTCGGACCACAGGCGCGGTCCGTGAAAATCGCTGCCGGCGCTGGCCAGCAGGCCGAACTCGCGGGCGAGGATGGCGAGCATGCCGACCTGGCTGTCCACCTGCGGGCCGTTGGCGACCTCGAGGGCATGGCCACCGCCGGCGGCGAAATCGCTCACCAGGCGGCGCCGCTTGCTGCGAGTAAAGTCGTAGTGGCAGGGATGCGCCAGACTGATCCAGGCCCCCGACTGGCGCAAGGTCTGCAGGGTGCTGTCGAGGGTCGGCCAGTGCTGCTTGACGTCGCCGAGCTTGCCGGCGCCCAACCAGCGCTGGAACGCCTGGGCATGGTCCTTGACGTAGCCGGCGGCCACCATGTAGCCGGCGAAGTGCGGCCGCGACGGCGCGTTGCCGCTCTCGCCGCGCGCCTGCTGCACCTGGCAGGCGCCCTCGAAGCAGCCGGGCATGCCCTTGGCGGCGAGCCGCCGACCGATCTCCTCGGCGCGCGCCCAGCGCCCGGCGTGCAGCGCCGCCAGCGCCTCGCCCAGGGCCGGCGCGGCGGGGTCGAAGCCGTAGCCGAGCACATGGATGGTCGCACCGCCCCAGGTGCAGGACAGCTCGACGCCGTCGACCAGGGTCAGGCCCAGCGCCGCCGCCGCGGCATGCGCCTCGGCCAGTCCTTCGAGGGTGTCGTGGTCGGTCAGCGCCAGCAGCTCCACGCCCTGCGCGCAGGCCCGTTCCACCAGGGCGCTGGGCGTCAGCAGCCCATCGGAGGCGGTACTGTGGCAGTGCAGGTCGGCAAGCATGGCGATCTTTTCCGTCTTTTGTGGTCTGTTATTATGCGCTTTCACCGCCGTTCATGGCGCGCCGCAGACGAAATTCCGCCATCGCGCCGCTCTCCCCTGCCTTCCTGCGCCGCCTTGCGGCCCACTCCGAAAGGATCGCCATGCTCTACGCCATCATCGCCACCGATGCCACCAACTCCCTCGACGCGCGCCTGGCTGCCCGCCCGGCGCACCTCGAACGCCTGCACGCCCTGCGCGATGCCGGCCGCCTGGTGCTGGCCGGCCCGCACCCGGCCATCGACAGCAACGACCCCGGCAGCGCCGGCTTCAGCGGCAGCTTGATCGTCGCCGAATTCGACTCCCTCGACGCCGCCCGCGCCTGGGCCGACGCCGACCCCTACCGTGCCGCCGGCGTGTATGCCGACGTGCTGGTCAAGCCGTTCCGCCAGGTTCTGCCCTGACCCTTCGCCGCCCGGATGCCCCGACCGCCATGAACGACCTGCTGCTGATCGACGACGACCGCGAACTGACCGAGCTGCTCGCCACCTGGCTGCAGCAGGAAGGCTTCCAGGTGCGCGCCTGCCACGACGGCGCCAGCGCCCGCGCCGCCCTCGCCGGGCAGGCGCCGGACGCCGTGGTGCTCGACGTGATGCTGCCCGACGGCAGCGGCCTGGAGCTGCTCAAGCAGCTGCGCGGCGAACACCCCGAACTGCCGGTACTGATGCTCTCGGCGCGCGGCGAGCCGCTGGACCGCATCCTCGGCCTGGAGCTGGGCGCCGACGACTACCTGGCCAAGCCGTGCGACCCGCGCGAGCTGACCGCCCGCCTGCGCGCCGTGCTGCGCCGCGTGCAGCCGGGCAGCACGGCCAGCAACACCCGCCTGGAACTGGGCGACCTGAGCTACAGCCCGAGCCGCGGGGTGGCCATGCTCGGCGAGCAGGAAGTCGCCCTGACCCTCTCCGAGAGCCGCATCCTCGAAGCCCTGCTCGGCCAGCCCGGCGAGCCGCTGGACAAGCAGGCGCTCGCCCAGCTCGCCCTCGGCCGCAAACTGACCCTCTACGACCGCAGCCTGGACATGCACATCAGCAACCTGCGCAAGAAACTCGGCGCCCATGCCGACGGTCGCTCGCGGATCATGGCCAGCCGCGGGCGCGGCTACTACTACGCGCCCTGACCCCTTTACCGCGGATTTACCCTCGCCTGACGGCCGTTGACCTTGCGCGCCCTAGACTGAACTCATCCGGCACCCCGCCGACCACGAGAGAGGAAACGATCATGCGCAAGACCCTCACCGCCCTGCTGCTCGCCGCCGCCCTCCCCACCCTGGCCATCGCCGGCCCCGGCATGGGCGACGGTTACGGCCACGGCGCGCACCACATGAAAGGCGACGCCCCGCACATGATGCGCGGCCTCGATCTCGACCGCGAGCAGCACCGCAAGATCCGCGATGCCCAGCGCGAGCAGATGAAGGAACACCGCGCCATCGTCCAGCGCTACCTGGACAAGCTGCCGGCCGCCGACAAGGCCGCCATGGAGAAGGAACTGCAGGCCAACCGCGACAAGCAGCAGAAGGCCATCCGCGACACCCTGACTGCCGAGCAGCAGAAGCGCTTCGACGAGCTGAGCAAGGAGCGCGAACAGCGCCGCGCCGAACGCGCCGAGTTCGAAGCCTGGAAAGCCGAGCGCGAGCAGAAGGCCCAGTAACCCCACCCCCAGCCTCGCTGGCGGGCCGCCCGACGGCGCTCGCCGCGAGGCGTTCGAGAGCCGAACCCATGCGTTCCCTGTTCTGGCGCATCTTCGCCACCTTCTGGCTGGCCATCGCCGTGGTCGCCGGACTGTCCCTGCTGCTCGGCCATGCGCTGAATCAGGACGCCTGGATCCTCGCCCGCCACCCCGGCATCCACAACGTCGCCGCACAGTGGACGCAGCGCTACGAGAACCATGGCGCCGCCGCCGCCCAGCACTACCTGGAGCGCCACAAGCATCGCCGCCACATCGACGTGCAGGTGCTCGACGAAAGCGGCCAGCTGCTGGTGCAAGGCACCTTCCCGCCCCGCGCCGCGGCCTTCGAGGCCCGCCAGCGCCACCGCGAGCGGCTGCCCTGGCGCCGCCTGACCGAGGAATACGCCAGCCCCGAAAGCGGCCAGATCTACCTGTTCATCTACCGCATCCCCAAGGCCGAACTGGCCGAGTGGCACCTCGACAGCCTGCTCTGGCCGGCCAGCGCCCTGGGCATCGCCCTGGTGGTGATGACCCTGTTCAGCCTGCTGCTGACCCTGTCGATCACCCGCCCGCTGGACCGCCTGCGCAGCGCCGTCCACGACCTCGGGCGCACCACCTACCAGCAGCACAGCCTGGCTCGCCTGGCCCGCCGGCGCGACGAACTGGGCGTGCTGGCCCGCGACTTCAACCGCATGGGCGCGCGCCTGCAGGACCTGATCGGCAGCCAGCGCCAGCTGCTGCGCGACGTCTCCCACGAACTGCGCTCGCCGCTGGCGCGCCTGCGCGTCGCCCTGGCCCTGGCCGAGCGCGCCGACCCCGAAGCCCGCGCCCGCCTGTGGCCGCGCCTGGGCCAGGAGTGCGATCGCCTCGAAGCCCTGATCAGCGAGATCCTCGAACTGGCGCGGGTCGATAGCGAGAGCAGCCAGCGCCAGCCCATCGACCTGCCGGCGCTGCTCGGCAAGCTGCGCGAAGACGCCCGCCTGCTCGCTCCCGAGCAGGCCATCCGCATCGAGGTGCCGGAGGGGCTGCAACTGTCCGGCTGGCCGGACCTGCTCGAACGCGCGCTGGACAACCTGCTGCGCAACGCCGCGCGCTTCAACCCGGCCGACCAGCCTCTGGAAATCGCCGTCCACCGCGACGCCGGCCAGCTGAGCATCAGCGTGCGCGACCACGGCCCCGGCGTCGCCGCCGAACACCTGGCGCACCTGGGCGAACCCTTCTTCCGCGCCCCCGGCCAGGCCAGCCCCGGCCATGGCCTCGGCCTGGCCATCGCCCGCCGCGCCGCCCAGCGCCACGGCGGCCAGCTCGGCCTGGCCAACCACCCGGACGGCGGCTTCGTCGCCACGCTGGAGCTGCCGCTGGGCCAGGGGTGAGCCGGCCCAGCACCTGCGCGCCGACAGACCTGCACCCGCGCGCCGCATGTGCGTTTCTGCGCCCGACGGTGTAGGCGCTCAGCGCCCGCGGATCAGCTCGCGCAGCAGGAAGCGGCTGGGATGGCAGGCCTCGGCCACCGCGCGGGGCAGCGGCAGCGCTTCGTCGTCCAGCCAGGCGGCGATCAGTTCGGCCGACAGCGGCGCGCTGATCAGCCCGCGCGAGCCGTGTCCGGCGTTGACGTACAGGCCGTCCAGCCAGGGCGCCGGGGTGTCGAAGCGCTGGCGGGCGTCCTTGCCGAGGGCGGCGTAGGCGGCGCGGAAGGCCTCGGCGTCGACCAGCGGGCCGATCAGCGGCAGGTAGTCCGGGGTGGTGCTGCGGAAGGCGGCGCGGCCCTGCAGGCTGGCGAGATCCAGGGCGTCGGCGCCGAGCGCGTCGGCCAGCGCCGGGGATATCTGCCGCAGCATGCCGAGGTTGTCGGCGTGCTCTTCGGCACTCAGCGCCAGGTCGTCGCGCTGGAAGTTGAAGCTGGCGCCGAGAGTGTGCTCGTCGCCGCGCGGCGGCGCCACATAGCCCTCGGCGCACAGCACGGTGCGCAGCGCGCGACTGGCGGGGCTGGCCGGCAGGCGGCTGATCTGGCCGCGGATGCGCTTGAGCTTGAGGTGGGCGGCAGCCGGGAAGCGCAACACCTCGCTGGCGCTGCAGAGGATCGCCACCGGCGCGGCGGCGAGCAGCGTACCGCCCTGACGGGCCTGCCACTGGCCGTCGATCCGCTGCAGGTCGAGGGCTTCGCTATGGGTATGGACGCGGATCGCCGGATCGGCGGCGAGGGCGCGGCACAGCGCCGGCGGATGCACCCAGCCTGCTTCGGGATACCACAGGCCGCCCTGCTCCAGCGCCAGGCCGCTCAGCGCGCTGGCCTCGGCGGCATCCACGGCGCGCAGCAGCGCGGCGGGGAAGGCGGCGGCGAGCCGCGCCTGGCGCTCGCGCTCCTTGGCGTCGAAGGCCAGTTGCAGCACGCCGCAGGCGCTCCAGTCCTGGCCGGGCTGCAGGCGCTCCAGCAGCCTTCGGGTGTGACCGAAACCGGCCACCACCAGCTGCGAGAGCGCGGTGCCGTGGGCGGAGAGCTTGAGGTACAGGACGCCCTGGGGGTTGCCGGAGGCCTCCTCGGCCAGTGCGCCGTGACGCTCCAGCAGGTCGACCTGCCAGCCGCGCGCCGCCAGGCTGGCGGCAGTGGCGCAGCCGGCCAGACCGCCGCCGATCACCAGTGCGCGGCGCTCGCCCGCCGTGCGCGGCGGACGCGCGTACCAGGGCGGGCCGGCTTCGGCGGGTGCGCCGCTGCAGGTGCCGGCGAGCATCTCGCGCTTGTGGCCGAAGCCCTTGACCTTGGCCACGGTGAACCCGGCCTCGATCAGCCCGCGGCGCACGAAGCCGGCGCAGGTGAAGGTGGCCAGGCTGGCGCCGGGGGCCGACAGCCGGGCGAGTTGGGCGAACAGCTCCGGGGTCCACATCGCCGGATTCTTCGCCGGGGAGAAGCCGTCGAGGAACCAGGCATCGATGCGCGCATCCAGGCTCGGCAGCGTTTCGAGCACGTCGCCGACCAGCAGGGTCAGCACCACCCGCCCGCCGGCGAACACCAGCCGCTGGTAGCCCGGGTGGATGCCGACGTACTGGGCCAGTAGCTGCGCGGCGAAGGGCGCCAGCTCCGGCCACAGGTCCAGGGCGCGCTGCAGGTCGGCGCGCGCCAGCGGGTACTTCTCGACGCTGACGAAGTGCAGGCGGGCGTCGCCCGGCGCGCACTGCTCGAACAGCTGCCAGGCACAGAGGAAGTTCAGCCCGGTGCCGAAGCCGGTTTCGCCGATGCACAGGCGCGCACCGCCGCTGAGCGCGGCGAAGCGCTCGGCCAGACGGTTCTGGGCGAGGAACACATGGCGGGTTTCCTCAAGGCCCGAGGCACGGGAGAAGTACACGTCGCCAAAGGTGCGGGACAGCGGCTGGCCCTGTTCGTCCCAGTCGAGCTGGGCATGCGCTTGTTCGGTCATCGGTCGGTGAGCGGGCTGGATGGGGGGCGCCATTCTAGCCGCCGGCGCAGGCCGCGTCTGCGCGCGTGCGGCCCGCAGCCTGGCGATGCCTCAGGCGCCGGCCAGCGCCGCCGCGCGGCGGGGCATGGTCGCGGGTGCTGCGGCCGGTTCCGCCCAGACCTGGACGAATTGCGGGCGGAACAGGAAACCCTGGACGAAACCGATGCCCAGCCGCTGCGCCAGCGCAAGGTCGGACTCGCTTTCCACGCCTTCGAGGATCACCGTCTTGCCGCTGTGACGGGCGAAGTCCAGCAGGCTCTGCAGCAGCGGCTGGGTGTGCGGGCCGGACAGGCGGCCGAGCCAGTCGCGGGCCAGCTTCAGGTAGTCGACCCGCGCCAGCACGTCGAGGGACACCAGGCTGTCGTGGGCGCCAATATCGTCGAGGGCCATGGGAATGCCGGCGCCGCCGAACTGGCGCAGCATGGCGATGCTGACCCGGGCATCGGACACCGAGCTGTTCTCGATCAGCTCGACCACCGCGCGCGGATGCTCGGCGAGTAACTCCACCAGCGGGTGGCGCGGCTCGTCGAGGAAGGTCTCGAAGGCATCCTGGTCGATGTTGAGGAACAGCAGACGCTGGTCCGGGGCATGGGCGATCTGCAGTTGCTTGATCTTTAGTTCGAGCTGGAAGAGGCTCAGCGGGCTATCGTGCAGGGCGCAGAACACCTGGTCGGGCGGCAGGTTGCGGCCATCTGCGCTGCGAAAGCGCGCCAGCGCCTCATGACCGATGACGGCGCCGCTGACGGCATCGACGATCGGCTGGTATTCGACGCCCAGGCCTTGGCCTTCAAGCAGGGCGAGCAGGTCGGTCGGCGACAAACAGGACATATGCGATTCGCTGCTATTGAGAGTTTTTCGCGATTATAGGGCGCATCCTGGCGCATGCACAGCGCCGCCCCATGACACCCGAGCGCGTACAGGACTACCCGGCGCACGCCGGGCATCGGGTATCCTGCACGACGAGCGGTTGCCGCAACGAGGCGCGCAGCCACTCCTCCCCGATTGCACCGCTGTGCCGGCGCGGGATGCGCTGCCGGTATTCCGACAACCATTGATGGTAGAGCCCGAATGTTCGAATCCGCCGAGATCGGTCACCAGATCGACAAGGAAACCTATGATGCCGCCGTCCCCGAATTGCGCCAGGCACTGCTGGAAGCGCAGATGGAGCTGCGCCAGCAGGCGCGCTTCCCGGTCTTCATCCTGATCAGCGGGGTCGAGGGCGCCGGCAAGGGCGAGACGGTCAAGCTGCTCAACGAATGGATGGACCCGCGGATGATCCGCGTCGAGAACTTCGACCAGCAGAGCGACGAGGAGCTGGCCCGCCCGCCCTACTGGCGCTACTGGCGGCGCATGCCGCCCAAGGGACAGATCGGCATCTTCTTCGGCAACTGGTACAGCCAGATGCTCCAGGGGCGGGTGCACAAGCATATCGACGACGCCCAACTCGACCAGGCCATCGATAGCGCCGAGCGCTTCGAGCGGATGCTCTGCGACGAGGGCGCGCTGATCTTCAAGTTCTGGTTCCACCTCTCCAAACAGCAGATGAAGGCGCGCTTCAAGGCGCTGGAGGACGACCCCCGGCACAGCTGGCGGCTCAGCCCGCTGGACTGGCAGCAGAGCAAGACCTACGACCGCTTCGTGCGCTACGGCGAGCGCATCCTGCGCCGCAGCAGCCGCGACTACGCGCCCTGGTACGTGGTCGAGGGCGTGGACGAGCGCTACCGCAGCCTGAGCGTCGGGCGCATCCTGCTCGAAGGCCTGCAGGCGGCGCTGAAGACCAAGAACCGCCCGCAGCCCCATCCCCATGCCGCGCCGGTGGCGGCGAGCATCGACAATCGCGGCCTGGTCGACAGCCTGGACATGACCCAGAGCCTGGACAAGGACAGCTACCAGCAGCAGCTGGTCGCCGAGCAGGCGCGTCTGGCCACCCTGATGCGCGACAAGCGCTTCCGGCGCCATGCCCTGGTGGCGGTGTTCGAGGGCAACGACGCGGCCGGCAAGGGCGGAGCAATCCGCCGCATGGCCGAAGCCCTCGATCCGCGCCAGTACCGCATCGTGCCGATCGCCGCGCCGACCGAGGAAGAGCGCGCCCAGCCCTACCTGTGGCGCTTCTGGCGGCACATCCCCGGGCGCGGCCAGTTCACCGTGTTCGACCGCTCCTGGTACGGCCGCGTGCTGGTCGAGCGGGTCGAGGGCTTCTGCTCGCAGGCCGACTGGCTGCGCGCCTACAACGAGATCAACGACTTCGAGGAGCAGCTCACCGACGCCGGGGTGGTGCTGGTCAAGTTCTGGCTGGCCATCGACCAGCAGACCCAGCTGGAGCGTTTCCAGGAGCGCGAACAGAACCCGCTCAAGCGCTTCAAGATCACCGAGGAGGACTGGCGCAACCGCGAGAAGTGGCCGCTGTATGTTGACGCGGTGAACGACATGGTCGACCGCACCAGTACCGAGATCGCGCCCTGGACGCTGGTCGAGGCCAACGACAAGCGCTTCGCCCGGGTCAAGGTGTTGCGCACCATCAACGACGCGCTGGAAGCGGCTTTCGCCCGCAAACCGAAGTAGCGAAGGCACTCCGTCCTGACTCGCCCGTCGGTGGGAGAGGCGGCGAGCGCCGGGCGCACGGGGCTGCCGGGATCATCGGCAGCGGCTCCATGCAACGCTCTGCGCCGAGCCTGCGGCGCAGAGTCATGGTGACCCGCCCGCCCGCCGGCCGCGCGGCGCGAAATCTTCCGGGCGTGCGCCACGCGCAGGCTCTAGAATGGGCCATCGGCCGCTGCGGCGGCCTCCCGTTCTCCAGGCCCTACGGCCTTTCCTGCGAGTTTCCCTCCATGCACGTTTCCTCCGGCCGCTGGCTCTACGGCCTGTTCCTGACGATGGTCACCGCCCTGCTCTGGGGCATCCTGCCGATCAAGCTCAAGCAGGTCCTGCAGACCATGGACCCGGTGACCGTCACTTGGTACCGGCTGTTCTCCTCGGGGCTGATCCTGCTGCTCTGGCTGGCCGCCAGCCGGTGCCTGCCGCGGCTGGCGGCGCTGGGGCGCAGCGGCCCCTGGCTGCTGGCGCTGGCCATCGGCGGACTGGCCGCCAACTATGTGCTCTACCTGCTGGGCCTGCAGCTGCTGAGTCCGGGCACCACCCAGCTGTTGATCCAGATCGCGCCGATCCTCCTGCTGCTCGGCAGCCTGCTGGTGTTCCGCGAAGCCTTCGACAGCTGGCAGGCACTGGGGCTGGCGGTGCTGCTCGGCGGTTTCGCGCTGTTCTTCAACCAGCGCCTGGCCGAGCTGTTCGGCGCGCTGGGCGACTACAGCCTGGGCGTGTTGCTGGTGCTGCTGGCGGCGCTGGTCTGGGCCTTCTACGGGCTGGCGCAGAAGCAGCTGCTCAGCGGCTGGAACTCGCTGCAGATCATGATGGTGATCTACCTGTGCTGCGCCGCGCTGCTCACCCCTTGGGCGCAGCCGCTGCAGGCGCTGGAGCTGTCCGCGCTGCAGGGCTGGCTGCTGGCCGCCTGCTGCCTGAACACCCTGGTGGCCTACGGCGCCTTCGCCGAGGCGCTGGCGCACTGGGAGGCCTCGCGGGTCAGTGCCGCGCTGGCGGTGACGCCGCTGGTGACCTTCGCCTCGGTGGCGCTGGCGGCGCTGCTCTGGCCGCTGCATGTGCAGCCCGAGGACATCAACGCGCTGGGCTACGCCGGCGCCCTGCTGGTGGTCGCCGGTTCGGCGCTGACCGCGCTGGCGCCGACGCTGCGGGCGCGCCGCCGGCCGAGGGCGGGGTAAGCCGCCGGCCGAGCGCCATGGCGCGGCGCCAGTAGTGGCCTCAGCCCTCGTCGCCCGGCGCCAGCATGCGCTCCGGGCGCACCCAGGCGTCGAACTCGGCGTTGGACAGGTAACCGAGCGCCAGCGCCGCCTCGCGCAGGCTGAGGTTCTCGGCGTAGGCCTTCTTGGCGATCTGCGCGGCCTTGTCGTAGCCGATGTGCCGGTTCAGCGCGGTGACCAGCATCAGCCCGCGCTCCAGGTGCTCGGCCATCCGCGCCGCGTCCGGCTCCAGGCCGCGCACGCAGTGCTCCTCGAAATTGCGGCAGCCATCGCCGAGCAGGCGGATCGACTGCAGCAGGTTGTGGACGATCACCGGCTTGAACACGTTGAGCTGCAGGTGTCCCTGGCTGGCGGCCAGGCTCACCGTGGCGTCGTTGCCGAGCACCTGGCAGGCGAGCATCGACAGCGCCTCGCACTGGGTCGGGTTGACCTT
>RRZU010805746.1_pt1 | contig 12178 bp, 8 predicted proteins | sample 2165561 | NCBI WGS metagenome assembly RRZU01 (sample SAMN10456909, study PRJNA506462) | wastewater metagenome | isolation source: wastewater sludge | place: USA: Moscow, Idaho | reverse complement strand
TGCCGGGATCTTTCCGCGCGCTCGGCCAATCGCGCGGGGTCGCCGTTGGTCGAGGGCTGGGCTTGTGTCATCCCGGCGAATGCCGGGATCTCTTCGCGCGCTCGGCCAATCGCGCGGGGTCACCGTTGGTCGAGACTCCTTGGTTGCGTTTGTTGCCGCGGAGTGGGGGTGCGCCCCGGCCGCCCGCACCATCAGCCTCACCGGCTCCGCAAGCTCCGCCGGTGAGTTGCCCCACGCCCGACCACACCCTGACGGGGTTGTACCCACTCCGCTTCTCACTTGCGTCTCTGCCGGCCGCGCGTCCTCGCCGGTCGAGCCTTGCGCCGGTCGAGCCCTACAAGCCCAACCGGCCAGCGCTGGTCGAGGTGGTCGAGACCAACCACCGCCGGCCTGAACACAGTTGGGACCCCGCCGCCTGAATGTCGTGACCCCGGTCATCCGGGCGCATGCCGGGGATCTCAACCCGGGCCGGTCGAAAGGTCCCCCGGGCAAGCCTGGAGTCCTGCTCGCGTCGCAAGCCACCGGTCATCCCGTCGAACAGTCGGGATCCCAAGCCTCGGGCGAACGGAACACCCCGAGGGCCAGCCGAGGCGGCGCCCGCGCCAACCGTCATCCCGGCGACCGCCACACCTCGTCATCCCGGCGAACGCCGGGATCTCAAGGCCCCGGGGACGGAAGAATCCGCGGCAAGCCTGGGATGACGTGAGCCGTTTTCACTGCGGAAGACGTGGAATGAGTCGGATATCTAATAGTCGTTCGAGTTGCTTGTGGGCTGTGGGTTGTCCGTTCGAAAAAAGTGTCGGAGGGGGTGGGTAGGTTCGGGTTATGGAGAACCTGTTCGAGCATCACAGCGACCGCGATCTGGTCGGTGTGCTCGAGCGGGTGCTTGATGCGTTGACGGAGGAGCGCCTGCGGCTCGATGCGCCCGAGCAGCGGTTGCAGGTGGCGTTGGCTGTGGTGCGGGTGGCGTCGCGGGCGCAGGTGTGGGCGCAGCAGCTGATCGCAGGTATCGAGGCCGACGAGGTCGCCGTCCAGGTCCATGGCACCTCGACCCGTACCTGGCTGACCGATACCGCGTTGCTCACCCCGCGCGAGGCGGCCCGAATGCTGCGGGCCGGGCACGATCTGGCCCGGTTCGCGCAGGTCGCCAGGGCCGCCAGCACCGGTGAGGTGTTGGCGGCGCAGGCGGAGGCGATCACCAGCGTCCTGGCCGACCTGCCGGCCGAGTTCGACGCCGAGCAACTCGCCCAGGGTGAAGCGACGATGATCGAGTTCGCTCACACCCACAACAGCCGCGAACTACGCACCCTGTCTCAGCACCTGGTGGAAGTACTCGACCCCGAGATCGCCGAGCAGACCGAGGCCGAACGGCTGGAGCGTGACCTGCGCGAGGCACGAGCCCGGCGAAGCCTCGGCTTCCATGACGACGGGCACGGCTCGGTGCTCATCCGGGGCAGCCTGCCGGTCGCCGATGCCGAACCGTTACGCAAACTGATCGACAGCTACGCCGCACAACTCAAACGCGGCCTGGAAGGGCTGGACCCGCTGCACCCGGTCCCGACCGCGCCGCAACGGCGGGCTGATGCACTGGTGCGGCTGGTCGAACGGCACCAGCAGCGATCCCTCGCCCCATGCCTGGGCGGCGACCGGCCCCGAGTGACCGTGACCGTGTCCTGGGAAACCCTGCTGAAGCAGGCCAGCGAAACCGGCACAGCCAGCCACCCGGACACCGGCGCGACTCAGACCAGCGCGACCGAAACCAGCGCGACTCAGACCAGCGCAACTGAGACCAGCGCGACTGAGAGCGGCGCGACTGAGAGCGGCGCGACTCAGACCAGCGCGACTCAGACCAGCGCGACTGAGAGCGGCGCGACTCAGACCAGCGCGACCACGCACACCGTCCCGGGCGCGTCCGCCGGACGCAATACGAGCGCCGGTCTGGCCACCCCTCCCCGCCTCGGCGGAGGCATCACCGGCACCGGCCGCCAGATCGCAGCCAGCGTGCTACGGGGGCTACTGTGCGACGCCGACATCCTGCCCATCGTGCTGGGCGGATCGTCCGAGATCCTCGACGTCGGCCGCGAGCACCGCCTCGTCACCCCCGCCATCCGCGCCGCACTGAACCAACGAGACCAAGGCTGCGTCTTCCCCGGCTGCGACGCCGCACCCGAAGCCAGCCACGCCCACCACATCACGCCCTGGTGGAACGGCGGCACCACAGCCCTGCACAACCTGGTGCTGCTCTGCCCGCACCACCACGCCATCATCGAACCCGGCCACCACCCCAACGCCGACCGATGGCGCCTCACCCTGCGCCCCGACGGCATCAGCGAGATCCGACCACCCCGCCGCGTCGCCCCCCAACAGAAACCCCGCGTCCACGCCCGCTTCCTCACCGGCCTGCGCACATAAGTCACATCCGCAGTGACGCCACCCGCCATCGGCGAAACGCCACACCACCCCGGCGCAGACCACCCCGTCATCCCGGCGACCGCCACCCCGTTATCCCGGTGAACGACCGCGACCTGCCCACCTGCCCGGCGCCAGATCCCGGGGCAAGCCCGGGATGACGACGTTTGCCGTCAGCACACGCCACCCCGTCATCCCGGCGCGTGCCACCCGCCACCCCGACGCACGCCGGGCCTTCCCAGCTGAGCGCTCCAGATCCCGGGGCAAGCCCGGGATGACGACGTTTGCCGTCACGGCCCACGCCACACCGTCATCCCGGACTGAGCCTCCCGCCATCCCGACGCACGCCACCCGCCACCCCGACGCACGCCGGGCCTTCCCAGCTGAGCGCTCCAGATCCCGGGGCAAGCCCCGGATGACGAGTGCGCCGCGCATTGAGCAGCGGTTCCCTCAACGTCGCTGCTCACCCACCCAACGCCGTCCTGAACACAGTGGCGACCCCGTCGCGGGGATATCGTGACCCCTCGTCATCCCGGCGCACGCCGGGATCGCTGGGTGCGTCGAGATCTCGGGATGACGAGTGCGCCGCTGGTCGAGGCCGATGCCTGAAATCTCAGCTGGCTCGATCAGCGATGGGGTTACTCCAACGACAAGCGGTGCGACAGCGCGGTGCACTAGTCTTGAATACAAGATATTCCTTGGAGGCATGATGGTGCGCGAGCAGGATCCGAACAAGAAGTTCTACGGTGCGGTGACGGTCAGCGATCGGGGGCAGATCGCGATCCCGGTGCAGGCCCGGCGCGACTTCGGCATCGAGGTGGGCGACAAGTTGCTCGTCTTCGGCGACCTGCAGCACGGCATCGCGCTCGGCAGGGCCGATGACATCATCGCCCGGCATCCCGGCAGCGCTGCCATCTTCGGCAACGATCCCGATGTTGCGGACTGAGCGCTCGACCGTCCGGCTGACGAGGATCACCGCCAATGCGGCGGCCGCCGCCGGTGGACTTGCGGGTGCCTGGGCGGCCGGGTTCGGGCCCTGGATGCTACTGGTCGCGCCGCTGACAGGCACGCTGGGCTGGTTCGCCGGCTTCACTGCGGGACGGGCGAGCGCCCGTCGGCTCGCCCGGGCCGGCTACGCGCCGTCCGGACGACCCCTGTATCGGCTGGAGCACCTACCGCCCGACGAACTCAGCGCGGGTGGCAAGGCCCGTTCGCTCAGCCGGTTGATCCGCGCGGGCAGTCCGGTGCCGGCCGGGCTGGTGCTGCTGCCGCGGGCTTTCGACGGCGATCGCGTGACCGCCCCGGTGGGCGACGAACTGCGTGCCGAGTTGGCCAGGTTCCCGGCCGGACGCACGTTCGCCGTTCGGTCCTCCGCGAGAGTCGAGGATTCGGCCGAGGCATCGTTCGCCGGGGCCTTTGACTCGGTCGTCGACGTCGCCGCGGACGACCTCGAGGCGGCCATCGCCCAGGTGCGCGCCTCGGCCCGCGCGGTGCGGGTCGGCGCCTACAGCGAGGCGGTCGCGGCCGACCGGGCCGACCTGGCCGTGGTGTTGCAGACCATGGTCGATGCCGATCTCGCCGGGGTGTTGTTCACCGTCCACCCCCTGACCGGGGCGCTCGACCAGATGCTCGGCTCGCTCGTCCACGGTGCGGGCGAGGCGCTCGTCTCGGGTGCCGATACCGGGCAGCAGTTCACTCTCGCACGGCCGTCCGGCGCCTACACCGGGCCGGACGAACTGCGGCCCTTCGCTCAGGCGTTGCACGACGAGGCACACCGCATCGAGACCACCTTCGACGGCGTGCCGCAAGACATCGAGTGGGTGATCGCCGGGGGACGGCTGTCGATCGTGCAGGCGCGTCCGATCACCACGCTCAACCCTTGGAACCCCCGCACGACCGAGCGGAACGACTCGCTGGCCGGCACCTGTCTGTGGTCGGCGACCAACCTCAGCGAGGCCAACCCGGTGCCGCAGACCCCGCTGACGATCTCGCTGACGCGCTACCAGCAGGCCAACGGCGGACCGTCCATGGCCCTGCGTGGACGCGAACTGGCCGGGTCGATCGGCGGCCGGCCCTACGCGAACCTCACGGTGCAGATCACGGCCCGGCGGGGCAAGGGCGGCAAGCAGGATCCACGCGAGGTGTACCGCAAACTGGCCGGCTGGTGGGGTGCCCTGCCGGAGAACGTTCCGGTGCCGCTGCTGCCGATGACCCCGGACGACTGGCAGCGCGCCGGGCCACCCCTGCTGGGCAGCGTGGTGCGCATGCAGGCCGTCCGGTTCGGGCTGCCACGGTTCCTGCGCGAGCATGCCCGTCGCTGCGATGAGTTGACGGCGCAAGTACGGAACTGTTCGGCCCCGGCAGAGTTGCTGCGCTTGTGGAACGACGAAGTCCTCGGTTTCGGCATCGATTCGTTCTGGGCGGTGATCGCGTCCGGGTCCGATTCGGCCGCCGGCGTCGAGCAGCAGATCCGCGACCGGTACGGCGCGGACGTCGCCGCCGGCCTGATGTCCAACCTGTCCGGATTTGCCGGCGACCTGGCCAGCATGGGCCCCGCCGTCGGGTTGGGCGAGGTGCTGGCCGGCCGGATGTCGCGCGATGAGTACCTGCGCCGGTTCGGGCATCGCGGCGTCAACGAGGCCGAACTCGCCTGGCCGCGGCCGTGCGAGGACCCGGGCTGGCTCGACCGAATGCTTGAGGGGGCCACCGACAGCGCGACTCTGCGCGCCCGGCGCGTCCACCAGCAACAGGCTTTCGACCAGGCCCTGGACGCCGTCCGTGCCCGAGAATCCGGCCGGGTGCGCCGGCTCGAACGGCGATTGACGAAGGTCGCCCGCCGGGCGGCGCTTCGCGAGGCCGTCCGCTCTGAGGGGGTGCGCACCATCGGCGTCACCCGGGCGTGGGCACTGCGCTGCGGCGACCTGCTCGGCATCGGTGACGACGTCTTTCTGCTCACTGTCGAGGAGCTGCTGGCGAGCCTGGCCGGAGACCTCGGAGCGTTCCCGCTGTTCGAGCAGCGACGCGATACGCTGCGCCGCTACCGCGCGCTGCCCGCACTGCCGGCGGCGATCGTGGGGCGGTTCGAGCCGTTCGTATGGGCCGCCGATCCCCACCGGCGCACTGATGTCTTCGTGGCCGGCGCCGAGATGGCGACAGCGGCACCGTCCGACGAAGTGGTGACCGGCTTTGCGGGCGCCATCGGACGGGTGGAGGGCAGCGTCCGCCGGATCGACCTGTTCGAGGACGCCGACCAGTTGCGCCCCGGCGAGATCCTGGTCACCCAGTTGACCAACATCGGGTGGACGCCGCTGTTTCCGCGGGCCGCCGGCATCGTCACCGACCTGGGGGCACCCCTCAGCCACGCCGCGATCGTGGCTCGCGAGCTCGGCGTGCCGGCCGTGGTCGGCTGCGGGGACGCCACCGCGCGGCTGCACACCGGCGACCGGGTGCTGCTCGACGGGGCTGCGGGCACCGTCCGATTGCTGGCGCGGGCGATGGAAGCGACAGCGGACCCGGGTGTGTGAGAACTCGATCGGCGGGGATCTCGACGAGCGTCAGTGGGTCTGTGGTGGGAGATCCGGGCGTGCGCCGGGGTGACGGTGGTGGGGGGATCACGGTGGGCGGGGGCACTGATTCATTGGTCAGTGGGTCTGTGGTGGGAGATCCCGGCGTGCGCCGGGGCGACGGTGGTGGGGGCGGGCGTCACCGCGGGTTCGATCAAACCACCGACCTGATCAGCCGATGCTCACCGCCGCTGAGCCGGCCGTCGCCTTCGTGTACCGGCTCAGCGTCGCCGTCACGACCACGTGCACCTTCGTGCCCCGGTGCGCGGACGACGGCGCGAACGTCCGCGCCGTTGCGCCCTTGATCGCCTTGCCGGCCGCGTACCACTGGTAGCCGAACGATGGGGTCAGTACGAGTGTGGGGTTCAGCTTCGAACCCCAGGTGCCGGGGTCTGCGGTCAGGGTCTGGCCGACCTCGGGCGTGCCCTGCACCGTCACCGTGCCCGGCTTGAACTGCCCGTTGCCCACCTTGGCGCTCTGCGCCGAGCGCTTGGACGCGTTCGGGTAGCCGTCCTTCGATCCTTCGACACGCACCTGCAGGGTGCGGCCGTGGTCGGCCGGCGTGACCGTGTAGGTACGGCTGGTCGCGCCGGTGATGAAGGCGCCGTTGCGGTACCAGCGGTAGGTGAAGGCCACCCCCGCCGGCTTCCAGGTGCCCGGCGCCGCGCTCAGCACCTGACCCACGCGCGGGGTGGTGTCCGAGATGGTGGGTGTGGCCACCGTGAGTCCGGCCTGCACGGCCGCGGTGCGCGGAGAGTAGCGGTTCACCGCCGCGTAGCCGGCCAGTGACCCCCGCACCCGCACGTTGATCGCCTTGCCCAGATCCTTGGACGTGAGGGTGTACGTGGCCTTGGTCTGGCCCGAGATCTGCGTGCCGTTGCGGTACCAGCGATACCCGAAGGTCGCGGACGGGGTCCACGCACCCGGCACCGCGGTCAGCACGCCACCGACCCGCAGAATGCCCTCGATCGTGGGATTCGGTGCCGCCTCGAACTGCAGCGGCTTCACCTCAGCGGCGACCGAGTACGTGGTGGCCGTGGTGTAGCCCGCCTTCGACGCCTTGAGCCGCAGCCGGACGTCCGCGCCGACGTCCGGCGCCGTGAGCGTATAGGTGGGCGCTGTGGCGCCCGAGATGTTCTTGCCGTCGCGCTGCCATTGGTAGGCGAACGTCGTGCCGTCCGGGAAGCCGGCTCCTGGTGCGCCGGTCAGGGTGGACGCGTATGCGTACGCGCCCGTCACCGAGGGCCGCGGTGTGGGCAGCACGCCCTTGACCGTGTCGGTGGTCGAATCGGAGGTCTTGGTCACCGTCGTGCCCCCCAGCGTGGCGCTGACCCGCACCGACAACGCCGTGCCCAGGTCGGCGGCGGCCACCACATAGTCCGGGCCGGTCGCGCCCGCGATCGCCTTGCCGTCCCGCAGCCATTGGTAGGCGATCGTCGAGCCGGTCGGCATCCACGTTCCGGCGACGGCTTTGAGGGTCAATCCGACGCGCGCGCTGCCGCCCAGGTTGGGCACCGTCGAGGGGTAGGGGCTGAACGGACCGACGGCCACCTTGGTCCAGGTCTTCGACGACGAGCGCCCGATCATCGGCAGGCACGAACCGTTGGATGCCTTGCCGCACGGCCCAAGTTTCGGCACGGTGAGCACCGTGCCGGTCCACCAGGACGTCTGCGCCATGGCCCCGTCCCACGACAGCGAGGTGTGCACGTGGTCCTTGTGATTGGCCGTCCACGAGCCGCGGCTGGCCATCTTTCGCCACCCGAGTTCCTGGTAGTAGATCGACCAGATCTTCTGATTCCAGATGATGTACATCACGCCGAGCCGGTATGCCACCTCGCCGTTGTTGGCGGTGATCCACCTGATCATCTCGTTGACCTTGGCGCGGTCCTTGGCCTTGCGTGAGTCCATGTGCCAGTCGAGGGCCCGTCCCTCCTTGTGTTCGGACGTTCCGCCGCTGCTGCAGAACCGCGAGATGCCCCAGGATTTGCCGCCCCAGGTCTTCAGCAGCGCCTTCAGCAGGGCGGTGGTGCCCGGTTTGGCGGACGGGGTGCAGGTCTTCTGCGGCTTGTAGCCGAGGTGGGCGTCGATGCCCGGCGTTTGCAGCGAGCGCGGCGGTGCCGGGTTCGTCGCGGCCGTCGCCTGGGTGAGGGGTGCGAGCAGCATCAGCAGCGTGGTGACGGCGGCGATGAGCGGTCGGATCAGGGTGCGCATGAGCTGCCTCGCAGACGGTCGCGGCGTCGGGATCGTGCCAGCAGGGTAAGTCGAGAACGAGGGGACGGCACCCTGTCTCAGGTTCCGCGGGAGCCTTCTCAGGATCCCATGGGCTGATCGGCACCGTTCTGACCGGCGACCGGGCTGTGTGGAGGGGGGCGGCGACGGCGTACGGGCTCGTCGTCTTGGACGAGCCGGCGTAGTGGCCCACAGGGTTGCGGCGTCAGTCGTCCAGCGCGGACGAGGGGTACACGCCCAGGTTCCAGTCGACGCTCAGGTCGCCGTGCCGGAACCTTTCATAGGCCTGGGCGTCGCGCTCGCGGAACTCGCGCCGGCCTCGTCCGCGGTAACGAATCACCTGCACGGTACCGAGCAGCCACAGCCCCGCCTGCGACGCCATCGCCCAGCCGAACGCCTCACGTCCGTACGGCTGGCCGGCGGGGGTCAGCAGATCGAGGATCAGCCCGATCACCAGCACGGTGATCACCGTGGCCACGAAACCGGCCTGGTTGATCACCCCGGTGGCGCTGCCCAACTGGTCGTGCGGGTTGGACGTCCGGGCGTAGTCGAAGCTGACCACCGACACCGGCCCGCTGATGCCCAGCGCGGCCACCAGAACGACCAGCAGCCACAGCGGCGCCGGACCGGGCCACAGCAGCACCGACGTCCAGGCGGCGAACTGAAAGCTCAACGTGCCCAGCACGAGTGTGGAGCGGTGGAACGGACGGTAGGCGACGAACTGGCCGATCAGCGGAGCGGCCACCACCGAGAACACCGTGGTGACGGTCAGCAAAGTGCCGGCGGTGATCGGCGAGACGCCTTGGGCCTGCACCAGAAAGGGGTAGCCCCACAGTAGAGAGAACGTGTTGACGCTGAACGGACAGGTGAAGTGCACCCAGAAACCCAGCCTCGTGCCGGCCCGCGACCAGACCGCGCGCAGGGTGCCGGTGACATGCCGGCGCGAGATCGGAGTGCCCACATGGGTGCGGTAGTCGGGCGAATCGCGCACCAGCAGCATCAGCAGCACGATGAAGAGCACGCCCAAGACCGCCGGAATCAGGTAGGTAGGGGTCCACCCGAGGTCGCGCAACATCAGGGTCATCGGCACGGTGGCCGCCATCGCACCCAGCTGACCCAGAAAGCCGGTCGCCTGGGTGATCAGCGGCACCCGCAGCGCCGGGAACCACGAGTTCACCAGGCGCAACACGCTCATGAACATGAACGCGTCGCCGGCGCCGATAAGCACGCGGGCGGCAATGGCCGTGGGGTAGGTCCAGGCCAAGGCGAAGGCGACCTCGCCCAGAGTCAGCACCGTCATGCCGACGATCAGCAAGCGGCGCGGGCCGAACCGGTCGATGCCCAACCCGGCGGGAATCTGCATCGCCGCGTAGATCAGCAGCTGCACCACCGTGAAGGTCGAGAGCTGGGCCGCGTTGACGCCGAACCGCTCCTGGGCCAGCAGGCCGGCCACCGACATCGAGCTGCGAATGAAGATGGTCAGCACGTACGACGACACCGCGACTCCCCACACCAGTAGGGCCGAGCGGGTCACCGTCGCCGGGGCAGTCACGACTGCTGTTCTATCAGCGCTGCCCGGACGGACCGTGCTCGCGACCGCGCGGTGGACCGGCCTTGCCGCTCGTGACGTGACAGGATTACCTCCGATTCGGAGGTGGTCGGGTTGGACGCGGTGCGAGGCTGGGCGGTCGCTGGGCTGGTGACGGCGCTGCTCGCGTCCGGCTGCAGCGGCGCGCAGGTGTCGCAGGCCGGTGCGCCGCCGACGACGACCCAGACCTCTGTCGTGCCGACGGGTGAACCTGTGGCGAGCGGTGCGTCCACTCCTTCCGCCGGGACGACGGCATCGGTGCCCATCGTGTCGGTGTCACCCTCGGCGAAAGCGGCGCTGCGTCCGTCCGTTACGCCGGTGGATAGGCGCAGCAGCAAGCAACGCAACCAGCCGTTCGTCGTCAACGGCATCGCGGTGGTGTCGGCGAAACACCTGGTCAATGGCTCATTCAAGCCCAAGGTGACCGGCAGCTACCCGCTCGCTCCCGTGGCGGCGAAGGCGTTCGCGAAGCTGCAGAAGGCGGTCCGCAAGGTCAAGTTGAGGCTGTTCGTCGTCTCCGGCTACCGATCGCACGCTTCGCAGGCCGCGCTGTACCGGCACACGCTGGCGATCATGGGACGGGCCCACACGGTCAAGTACGTGGCGAGGCCGGGCAGCAGCGAACACCAGACGGGATTGGCGCTCGACCTGGGCAGTCCGTCCGGGCGGGGCACGAACTTCGATCGCACGCCCGAGTGGCGATGGCTGCGCGCGCACGCCCAGGATTATGGCTTCGTGCTGCGCTACCCCAAGGGCCGGACGAAGGTGACGGGTATCGCCTTCGAACCGTGGCACTGGCGCTACGTGGGCGTAGCGCAGGCGAAGGCGATCAGGGCGTTGGGCGCCAACATGACGATCGAGCAGTATCTGCGGCTGGCCTGAGCCGGGTTTCGAGTCGCGAACGGCATCGTCGAGAAGGCGTCGCGACGGTGAAATCGTCCGAGGGACCGACCGAGAAATGGGGCCGTTTTCGCTCGAGAGGTTCCTTTGGCCGGACGGAGCCGTGCAGAACTGCACCAGATTCGCGTCCCTCCGACGCTCACCGAGGCGGACGCCCCCTCGAATGTGGTGCAGGTTTGCGCGCCACGCGCCACGCGCCACGCGCCACGCGCCACGCGCCACGCGACTCTGCACCGCAGCGCTCGGCTGCCGGTAACGATCACAGGGTCGTGTCGATGACCGGGTCTGCCGGACGCCGGCCCGCTTGGTGAGGGTTCGGCCGAGGGGGCTGAACTCCAGCCATCAGATCCCACGCGGGTATCTTCGATGAGTCAACGCTCCGATTCGTCGGCTCTGGTGTCCGGACGCTAGAGTTGACCCTTGGTGCCTCCTGGCACCGTGCACACGCCCTCCTGCCATGGGAAATGCTCATGGCCGCTCGAGACCAGAGGAGGTGGAGTTCGCGTATGCGTCAATACGAAGTCATGGTGATCATCGATCCCGACGTGGACGACCGTCAGGTGAACGGCGTTCTTGAAAAGCCGCTCGCAGGCCTGACCAAGGCCGGTGGCAAGGTCGACAACCTGGACATCTGGGGCCGGCGTCGCCTCGCCTACGACATTCGCAAGAAGTCCGAAGGCATCTACGCCGTCATCAACATCACCGCAGAGCCTGCCGATGTGAAAGAACTGGATCGTCAGTTCACGCTCAACGAGCAGATCATGCGCACCAAGGTCATCCGCCCCGACACCCGCTAGAAAAACTGTCGGCGCCGGCTGACAGACTCCGGGTCTCTCATCACAACGATCGAAAGACAGACTCATGGCAGGCGAAACCAACATCACGCTCGTCGGCAACCTGACCGCCGATCCCGAGCTGCGCTTCACCCCGTCCGGTGCGGCGGTGGCCAACTTCACCGTTGCGTCCACGCCGCGCACGTTCGACCGTCAGACCAGCGAATGGAAAGACGGCGACGCCATGTTCCTCAACTGCTCGGTGTGGCGACAGGCGGCCGAGAACGTCGCCGAATCGCTCACCAAGGGCATGCGGGTCGTGGTGACTGGTCGGTTGAAGTCGCGCTCGTACGAGACCCGTGAGGGCGAACGTCGCACCGTCTTCGAGGTCGAGGTCGACGAGATCGGCCCGTCCCTGCGGTACGCCTCAGCCAAGGTCACCCGCAACTCCGGCGGCGGCAACTATTCCGGTGGTGGCAACTCGGGCGGCTATTCCGGCGGCGGGGGTAACTCCGGCGGCGGCAATGCCGGCGGTAACGACGCCTGGTCGTCCGGGGGTGGCGGCAACAACCGCTCGTCCGGCAACGTTCCGTGGGCGCAGGCCCAGAGCGACGAGCCGCCGTTCTAATCGCCCGCGGGCGTTGATCGTCCGCACGCAACACAGTCACGTCGTTCCGGCCTCCGACGGGCATACTGAAAGGCAGCACCACAATGGC
>RRZU010529755.1_pt1 | contig 12179 bp, 10 predicted proteins | sample 2165561 | NCBI WGS metagenome assembly RRZU01 (sample SAMN10456909, study PRJNA506462) | wastewater metagenome | isolation source: wastewater sludge | place: USA: Moscow, Idaho | reverse complement strand
CGAGGTAACGCTGATTTTATCTTGTGTGTAAGCGCGCCAAATGGCTTGGCGGTTATGTGGGGTAAGGCGGGTGTTTTTATGGATGTTCATGCAGTATTGTCTTTCAAATACTGTAAACAACGCTAGCTTTTCTTACACCTTATTATAGGGTATTTTCAAGCAGCTCAATTCAACTTTAAGGTATCTAAGCATTGTTTGTCGCGCGCTTCAAACGCCGCTGCACCGCCAAGTAGGTCAAGCTGTTCTTGGGCACTGATCTTGCTCATCGACTGAATTTGCTTTTCAGTTAGCCGCTCCAGCGGCTCATCCCACATACACACGCAATAATCATCAATCAACGCTTCCGACTGCCCGCCCAAACCGCGCGCCTGCAAATCTTGCTGCCATTTGTCAGAAAACGGCACGTTTTTCACGCACGATTCGATAATCGCCTGTTTCGCCTTGGGCTTAGACAAAGCGCATTGCGACAAGAAAAAGAAGCCGGCAAACAAAAGCGCAATCACCCAAAACCAAATACGTATGGTGCGGATTTTTGCCCGCGCCTTGCGTTTTTGCTCTTCCGGCGTTAATTCGGGTTTATCCGTTACAGCCATGCAGGCTCTCCATGCGAATCATCACAATCGGTTTGCCCACGCTCTCCAAAGCTTCAATTTTCGCCATTGCCGCTTTTATCTGCTTCTCAACTGTGCTGTGCGTCAGAATCACAATTTCGGCCGTGGTTTGGTTAATCACGCCTTTTTGAATCAGCGCCTCGATGGATACGCCTTCCTGTGCCAGCAGGCTGGCAATCTGGCCGAGTACGCCCGGCTTGTCTTCTGCCTGCACGCGCAGATAATAGCTGCTGGTGATGTCGTCCATCGACACCATGTTTTGCGCCTTAACCTGGCTGGGTTGAAACGCCAAATGCGGCACGCGGTTGCCTGTATCGGCGGTAATCAGGCGGCTGATGTCGACAATATCCGCCACCACCGCGCTGGCTGTGGGCAAAGCGCCCGCACCCGCACCGTAATACAGCGTTTCGCCCACCATATCTGCATCCACCCGCACCGCGTTCATCACGCCGTTGACATTGGCGATGAGGCGGCATTCCGGAATCAGCGTCGGGTGTACACGTAACTCGATGCCCTGCGCGGTTTTACGGGTAATACCCAGCAGTTTCACGCGGTAGCCCAGCTCTTCGGCATATTTGATGTCGCGGCTGTCGAGTTTGCTGATGCCTTCCAGATAGCAGGCGTTAAAGTTTACCGGCGTGCCAAATGCCAGCGCGCTCATAATAGTAATTTTGTGGCCAGCGTCGTGGCCTTCGATGTCAAACGTCGGATCCGCCTCGGCATAGCCCAGCGCCTGCGCCTGTTGCAATACATCGGCAAACGCGCTGCCTTTTTCACGCATTTCGCTTAAAATAAAATTGCTGGTGCCGTTGATAATGCCCGCAATCGAACGGATATTGTTGGCCGACAAACCTTCGCGCAAAGCCTTGATAATCGGAATGCCGCCTGCTACTGCCGCTTCAAAATGCACCATCACGTTTTTTTCTTCGGCCAGAGCGAAAATCTCATTACCGTATTCAGCCAGCAGCTTTTTATTGGCCGTAACCACATGCTTACCATTGCGCACGGCTTCCAGCACCAGCTCCCTGGCAATATCGGTACCACCGAACAATTCCACCACAATATCCACTTCAGGATGTTTTACCACATCAAACGGATCTGTGCTCACCAACGCGTTCGGGCACAGCTCACGGGCTTTTTCGGTATTGCGGGTAGACACCATAAACACTTCCATCGCACGCCCCAAACGGCGTTTGATTTCCGCCGCATTGCCCTGCAATACCTGCACCGCGCCGCTGCCTACCGTACCCAAACCTAAAATGCCAATATTCACAGGCTTCATCCTGACTCCTTGTTAAGCCGTTGGGGGTTTGTTAGTATGCAGGAAAGCTACCTGCATCCCCTAAATTTCCAAAGGGCTTAATGCTAACCCAAATCACCCGAATTTGCACCTGATTTTGCAGAAAGGCCAAGCCATGCAGTTCCAAGAACAAACACACGAAGGCAGCCTGCCTATCACCGCCTGTGAAAATGGTGCCATCGAAATCAATGGCCAACGCCACAGCCAGCCGCTGTGCCTGTGCGGCAACAGCCTGTTCGATATTCCCGAAACCGCACCCGCCGATTTAAACATCGACAGCTTCGGCCTCAACCCCGCCGTAAACCCACGGCTGGAAAGCGCCCTAGCGCAAGGTCGGCCGGAAGTGATTCTGGTCGGCACCGGTGCCAAACAGATTTTTCTGCACCCGAAAATCACCGCAGCCCTCGCCGCACAAGGCATTGGCCTTGAAAGCATGAGCACCCAGGCCGCCTGCCGCACTTACATGATTCTAAGCAGTGAAGGCCGCCGCGTCTGGGCATGGCTTTGGCCTTGAATTTCAGCTCCAACCATAACAGGCTGCTAAAAATTTGCTTGCCTACACAAACTTGTCACAATCCTCCTTTAAGATGAAGCAGAATTAAAAGATAGATTTTATCTGAATCCGTTTAGGAGGTTGTATGCAACACCGTCGCCGTCAGGCTGTTTTCCAAGCTGCCAAACGCGCTTTTAATGCCAACAAAAGAACCCAAACCTATTACCCAATACCCACCATGCCGGTATCGTGCCGCTAAATTACCGCTCCTGATAAACACACTAAAGAGGCGTATTGGCCGATTATAGGCTAATTTTTTATTCCGATAAAAAACAAAATTTTAATTGGGAAATTGAAAAAAAGTTAAAAAACTGCTTGCTCTACCGAATAAAAATCAGCATAATGCGCACTTCTTCGCCGGTATAGCTCAGTTGGTAGAGCAGCTGACTTGTAATCAGAAGGTCCCGAGTTCGACTCTTGGTGCCGGCACCAAAATAAAAAACAGCCCAGTCAAACGATTGGGCTGTTTTTTATTTTGGTGATGCCTTTACTGTTTAATTCGGCAAAAGCTTTTCAGGTAGCCTTGCATCATACAGGCTACCTGAAAAGCTTTTATAAAAGCATGCCCTCGTTTTCCAGCAGCGTTAACAAAATTGGCTAAAAAGGTATTTTCAAACCAGATTGAGAATCAATAAAGGCTGCCTGAACAAACAATAATTCAGGTAGCCTTTGGTTTCATTGCTTATGGTTACGCTACGAGTGTCTATCTTCCCGGCCTTTTCAGGTAGCCTATATAAAAAATAAAGGCTACCTGAAAAATTTTCTATAAAAGCGCACCCTCGTTTTCTAGTAATGTAGCCAAAGCTTCTATGCCTCGAACATCATCGGCATGCAGCGGAATTTTTATTTGCGGCAAGGTATTTAACCCAGCATCAATCTGCGCCAGAATGTGCTGCTGACGGTCTGCCCGCTGTTGCCAAAAGGCGCTGTTTTGCTGACTCTGCATCACCTGATTAATCACCAGCCCAGTGCAAGGCAAACCGGCTTGCTGTAATTGCGCTACGGCGCGGCGGGTTTCGGCCAGTGGCAGGGCTTCCGGAATTAACACCAGCAAAATGGCCGTTTGTTGCGTGTCGTGCAATATGGCTCGTGCCGACTTGAAAAGCTGCTGACGCCGCTCCAATATGCTCACCGCACTATCCCAGCGGTCTTGACTGTTCTCGTTTAAAGATTCGATTTTTTGCTTTTTATCCAAAGCCTGCGCGGCGTTTCGGAGCTGGGTCTGTCTTTTTTGTTGCGCCAACAAGCCGTCTGTCCAAGCTGCCATCATTTCAGGCAGGCTAAGTAGGCGCAAGGTATGGCCAGTGGGCGCAGTATCGAAAATAATGTGTTCGTAGCCCTCTGCGCGCGCATCAACCAAATGCCGACAAACAGCTTCCAGCATAGCTGCCTCTTCTGCACCCGGTGCATGATGCGACAATTTTAAAAATTCCCGCACTTTAGGCATCATTTCCGGCTTCGTATACCCTTCCAATGTTCGTTCTACCTGCTTAAAATGCGCATGAACGATTTCTTGCGGATTCAGCTCGATAGCATCTAAATCAGGTGCCAGTGTTTGCTTCTGGTGGCTCAATGTGCAGGCGAACGCATCACCAAGACTGTGTGCGGGATCGGTGGAGATAATCAGCGTTTTTTTGCCGGCGCGAGCAAATCTGACAGCAATGGCTGCGGCTGTGGTGGTTTTCCCTACTCCGCCTTTTCCGCCCACAAACAACACAGGATAAGCAGATAATTGAGAAAGCAATGCCATTTCAGGCTCCTTGTATTAAAAATCCGGCCTTAGCAAGCCGGATTGATGTTGTAGCGTGATAAAAGTCAACAGCAGCCAAAGTGATCCATGGGCGATTTTTCTATGCCCATACGGGTGTGCCATTCATGAAATGCTTCCAGAAATATCGGCTGCAATTCCAGCGTGTAAAAAGACACCGGATTGGCCACGCCCAGGCTTTCGGCAAACAGCATCAGCATAAACAAATCCTCTTCGTCGCGCGCCGCTCTCGCCAGCGTTTGCCTGTACGGCGCGTGACAAAATTCGTTCAAGCCGGAAAGGAACGCTTGCAAACGTGCTTTCAAATTTGCCTGTTCCTGCTCAGACATTGTTTTTTCCTTTTCTCGGCCATTCGCGATGCAATACGGCAGCGCTTTCAAGGCATACCAAAATGGAAGCAATCAGAATCACAATATCCAAAAACAGCAACAGCCATTGCTCGTTAACATAAAACGTTTTTACCTGCATCACCAGCGCCAGCACCGTCATCGCCAACAAAAACACCATCGGAACCAGTGTATACCATGCCTTAATGCCACGGCGCAGCAAGATTACAGACACGATTAACAAGGTGAGGCCGGCCATGAGCTGGTTGGTGGTGCCAAACAGAGGCCAGATGGTCAGGCCACCCGAACCGTCGGCTCCGCCGGTGCCAAATACCAGCAAGACACACGTGCCCACAGCAGCCAGCGTGGCTACGGTACCGTTTTTCAATACGGGCAAATGATAAATTTCGCCCCATTCCTGAAAAATATAGCGGGTAAGGCGTACACCGGTATCCATGGTGGTGGCGGCAAACAAAGCAGCCATCACCGTGAGCATGGTTACGGAAATTTCAATGTTCAAACCAATACCCTGGTGCATGATATTGGCACCGCCTTCAATAAATGCACCTACCGAGCCTTTACCGAATGCGGTATATACCGCTTCCCAATCGGCCAAAGTGGCAAAACCGGCGGTAGCCGCCAAAATAGCGCCCAAGGCCAGTAAACCTTCTCCTACTGCGCCGAAATAGCCGACAAAACGCACATCTTGCTCTTTATCAATCTGCTTGGAAGTGGTACCTGCCGAAACCAAACCGTGAAAGCCCGAAATGGCGCCGCAAGCAATCGTTACAAACAATAAAGGCATAATCGGCGGCGTGGCGTTGGGCAGATTTTGGTTAAACGCCGGTGCAACGATATTGGGCGCCACAATGAAAAACGAAATATACAGCGCAATCAAACCCACAAACAGCTGCAAGCCGTTAATATAATCGCGCGGTTGCAACAACATCCAAACCGGCAGCAAAGAAGCCACAGCAGCATAGGCAAACAAAATAATAATCCACCAGCCTCTGTCGGGCATACCCAGCATTTCTTTAGGCAGAGCCAACGGCACCTGTGGGCCGAGATAAATCAGGGCATAGAGCGCTATCACGCCAAACAGCGAAACCAGCGGCAAGCTCCATTTGAGCTTGTAGATGAGCTGGCCGATAATAAAAGCAACCACAATCGCGCCCCATACCGGCAATACGGATGAAGGCGTGCTGACCATCATGCCGGAAATCACCGTGCCGAACGCAGCGTTTACCATCAGCAACAGCAGGAAAATAACCACCATCAGCAAAGCGCGCGCACGCGAGCCCACCACATGGCCGGCAATCGAGCCGATCGATTGCCCTTTATTGCGCACACTCGCCCATACGGCAGACATATCGTGCACACCGGCCATAAAAATCGTACCGAAAATCACCCAGATAAAAGCGGGCAGCCAGCCCCAAATCACAGCAATCGCCGGCCCGATAATGGGCGCAGCGCCGGCAACAGAAGTAAAATGATGCCCCCACAACACGTATTTATTGGTAGGCACATAATCAATACCATCATTCATCGAATGCGAAGGGGTTTCAAAACCAGGATCCAGCTTCAAAATTTTATCAGCGATAAATTTTGAATAAACAAAATAACCGAATGCCAGCCCAATCAAACCAAGGATCAAAACAATCACACTATTCATTTCTCTCTCCCTATTATTTATTTTCATTACATTATGCCTAAGCTTATTCTTAATGTATAGAAAATCGTTCTTTTTTCAGTGGTTAAATATTTATATCCTATCAAACCACTATACTTTTTCAGGTAGCCTCTACCAACTGCCCGCTCTCTGGCGCCGTTTCAGGCAGCAAAAACGCCCAGCTAGGTTTCTGCTGGGCGTTTGAAGTTTAGCAGACAGTGGCTTATTTAATGCGCATATCACCGGTTTCAACAAAACGCTGGTGCCATGAAAGCGCCTCGTTCAACAGATGCGGCGTGTGTAGACCGCAGTCGGATTTTTCGGCGCGGGCATAGTAATCCTGCAGCATCGGGCGGTAATCTGGGTGCGCACAATTTTCGATAATCAGTTTGGCGCGCTGGCGTGGCGATTTGCCGCGCAAGTCGGCCAAACCCTGCTCGGTTACAATCACCATCACATCGTGTTCGGTGTGGTCATGGTGTGAAACCATCGGCACAATGCTGGAAATCGCGCCGCCTTTGGCTACCGATGGGGTAACAAAGAAAGATAGGAAAGCGTTGCGCGCAAAATCGCCCGAACCGCCAATACCATTCATCATGTTGCTGCCCATGATGTGGGTGGAATTCACGTTGCCGTAGATATCTGCCTCAATCATGGCGTTCATGGCGATTACGCCCAAACGGCGGGAAACCTCGGGGTGGTTGGTAACTTCTTGCGGGCGCAGGATGATTTTCGAGCGCAGATTTTCGATATTCGCATTAAAGCGATCCAGCGCATCCGGGCTGAAGGAGAGCGCGGTAGCGGAGGCTGACTGCATTTTGCCGGAAAGGAGCAAATCCAACATACCGTCTTGCAATACTTCGGTATAGCCGGTGAGATTGTTGAACGGGCCGTCTTGCAGGCCGGCCAGAACAGCATTGGCTACGTTGCCCACGCCTGATTGCAGCGGCAGCAGATTTTTCGGTATGCGGCCCATTTTTACTTCATGGGAGAAGAAGTCGATGATTTGGGCAGCGATGCGTTTGGAGTTATCGTCCGGATCGGCAAATTTGCTGTTGCGGTCGGGCAAATCGGTTAGCACAACGGCAACGATTTTGCTCGGATCGCATTCCAGATACGGCGAGCCGATACGGTCGTCCGGAGCCAAAATTGGAATAGCCGTGCGGTTGGGCGGTACACCGATATCGGGATGAATATCGTGCATGCCTTCCAACAGGATGTTCTGGCGGTTGTTCACTTCCAAAATCACTTTTTTGGCCGATTTTAACCATTGGTTGTTGGTGCCGATACCCAGAGAAGGAATCAGGCGGCCATCGGGCAAAATACCGGTGACTTCAATCAAGGCCACATCCATATCGCCATAGAAGCCGTAGCGCACCTGTTGTTCTATGTGCGACAAATGTACGTCGACGTAATTTGTGTCGCCGGCATTAATCTGTTTGCGCAAGGTAGCATCAGACTGAAACGGCGTGCGGAATTTAATACCTTTGGCACGTGCCAATACACCGTCGCAGTCATCTGCAGTAGATGCACCGGTGAGCATGCCGATACCGAATTCTTCACCACGGGCATGTGCTTCTTCCATGCGTTTAGCCAATGCGGCAGGCACCGCTTTAGGATAGCCCGCGCCGGTAAAACCGCTGATACCTACGTTCATACCGTTTTGAATAAATTCAGCGGCTTGCTCGGCAGTCATGATTTTTTCACGCAAACCCGAATGGCGGACGCGGTCTTGAAGATTGGCAGTACTCATATATTTTCTCCTGATTATTGGAATAACCCTCATTATTTTGAGGAAATGATAAAACTAATGGCAGCTACGGCTTGGTTTCGGCATTCCGGGCAAAACCCGGCAACACGCACACAACACCATCCAACAAGCATGACCGGTTTTGAATAAACCTGCCTGCGGGCGGGTTTATTTCATTATTATGCGCAAGGTACAAACAAACGGCAATAGAGTCTATATCAAATGACACAGATGTTAAAGCAAAGGCTACCTGAAAAAAGCATTTTCAGGTAGCCTTTGCCGCAAACGGCATAAAATTTCGCTTAAATTCCACATTTAAACGCCTCAGCCGCGCACATTACCTGACGCAACTAAGGTTCTGTATTAAAATATCCCGATTTCCCATTCCGCCGCATTTGCCGCGCCGATTAAAACGGACACCTTATGGCACGCCACCCCTACCGCCGCGTACGCGCCCAACAATTCGAGTTGCCCGAAGTGGGCATTTCTGAAGAAGGCAACATTCGCTCGCTGCACTTGGGCAGCGCCACCATCCAAAGTTCGATGAACCTCGACCACCCCGCCGAGCTTGTTTTGTCATACAGTCGCGCCATGATGGGCTGGCTGCTGTTCACCGATCGCCTTCCTGTGCACATTACCCAAATCGGCCTCGGCGGCGGCTCGTTTGCCCGCTGGATAGACGCTTATCTGCCGCACACCAAGCAAACTGCGGTCGACATCAATCCGCAAGTGATTAATGTGGCTCGCAGCCTGTTTGAGCTGCCATTTGAAGGCGAGCAGTTTGAAATTATCGAGGCCGACGGCGCAGAATACATCAAAACCCTGCGCGGCGGCACCGATGTGCTGCTGGTAGACGGCTTTGACGGCGAACAAATCATTGATGCCTTGGTGAGCGAAGAATTTTTCTGCCACTGCCGCCAAGCTCTGTCTGATCACGGCATTTTCGCCACCAATTGGTGGAGCGGCGACAAACGCTACCAGCGCTTTGTCGAAAGTTTATTGAGCGTATTTGAAGGCCGCGTTATCGAACTGCCCGCAGAAAGCCACGGTAATGTGGCCGTGCTGGCATTTCAAAGCACGCCGCAAGAACTACAGCTCGACAAATTGAAAAAGCGCGCCGATACGCTTTCCGAACAATACGGCCTCGATTTCAACCGCATGCTCGCGGCAGTAAAAGCCAACAACCAAAACAACGGCAAAGCGCTGTTTCTATAACAGAGGCTACCTGAAACGCACACGAAAGAAACCCATGAGCCATTTTGAACGCCATTTATTTATCTGCACCAACGCCCGCCACGATGCCTGCAAGCAAAGCTGCAACGACAACAACGAAGGCAACACGGCCGCCGATTTCCTAAAAAGCCATGCCAAGCAACGCCAGTTAATCGGCCCCGGCAAACTGCGCATCAGCACCACCAGCTGCCTCGGCCGTTGCGAATCCGGCCCGGCAATGGTGATTTATCCGGAGGCGCGCTGGTATACTTATGTAGACGAAGAAGATTTAAAAGATATTTTCGAGCAGGATTTGCTCAAAGGCGAAACCGTAGCGCGCTTGCTGATTGATGCGCCCGAAAGTAAATGATATATGCATGCTGCCCGATATCTTGCCTTGAGCAGATTGAACACCCTGCCCCTGATTCACCCCCGCTAAACTTTCTTTTATGCCCAGGCTACCTGAAACTCATTTCCAGAGCCTTCTAACAGTAAAAATACCATGTTAAAACCTGAAAACCAATTGTATATCGAAGGCCCCGCCGGCAAACTGGAAACCATTTACGTGCCCGCCCAGGGTGCTGAAAAAGGTGTTGCCGTCGTCAACCATCCCAACCCCCTGCAAGGCGGCACCAATACCAACAAGGTTATCCAAACGGCCGCCAAAGCACTTGCCCAGCTTGGCTTTCATTGCTACCTTCCCAATCTGCGCGGCGTGGGCAACAGCAACGGCGAACACGATTACGGCCGTGGCGAGGCAGACGATTGCGCGGCCGTTATCGCCTATGCGCAAGCGCAACATCCCCAAGCCGCCAAACTGGTGATTGCCGGCTTTTCGTTTGGCGGCTATGTATCTCTCTTTACCGCCCAACACCATAAGCCCGATTTGCTGCTGCTAATGGGCCCTGCCGTCGGCATGTATAAACATCCCGAACCACAAGCGCCGGATGCGGCCAAAACCCTGCTCATCCACGGTGAAACCGATGAAGTGGTGCCGCTGCAACACGCTTTCGACTGGGCGGCGCCGCAAGACATCGCCGTATTGGTATTACCGCAATCATCGCATTTTTTCCACAGCAAACTGATTACGCTGCGCCAAACCATCCTGCGCTTTGCACCGGCTATTTTAAATGCCTGAGCCAGAAATAAACTTAAAATCAAATATAAAAGGCTACCTGAAAATTTTCAGGTAGCCTTTATGCGCTGTTTTGCGGATTAGACCGTTTCGATAATAATATCGCTGTCGATCCACAATTTATTGCCATTGTGAACATAAGCCATGTACACATCGCTGCCTTTAGCAGACGTTTCGCCGCTTTTTACCCAGTTATCGGCATCCAGCACCACCGTGTCGCTTTTCGTACCCAACACCCACACATCCAGATCATGGCGCGAAGACAATATCTCTTCTTGCAGCAGATTGAGAATTTGCGAGCCGTTACCGAGTAAATCAACGGTTTCATTATCCTGAATTTGCTCGAAATCCATATACACTTCCTGCACCAGCGAGGAAAAAGCATTATCGCTCACCGACTTTAATTCCGCCAGCGCCGCACCGCTGCTGTCGGCCTCAGCATTGGTTTGCTTGATAATGGCAGCCAAATGGCCGGCAGTGTATTTCTGGATGGTAGAATCGTTTAACGAACCGGCATGCTCGCCCCAAATCGACAGCGCAGCACCTATAATATTGCTGGTGTCAACAATCACATTACTATGATTATTGTTATCCCAGACACCCAAATCCCAATTTAGTAAGGTATCTCGCGCCGCAAAGTCGCCGCTTTGCGAGGTGCCTGCACCCTCTTCCGGCACCGAATACAGATAATAAGAATTATAGTTGAGCACTTGAAAGCCTTCTTCCAGCAAATCGGGCATGCTGGCACGAATAGCACGGCGCTGGGCGGCAACAGAGGTATCGCCGGGATTACCGTCATAACTCCAATAAGTGATTTGAACATCGTGATTCAGCTCGGCAAGATTCGATTTAATCAAGCCATCATTCCACATACGCGTGGTTAGGCCATGGCTGGCTAAAAACTCTGATAATTCATTTACATAACTGATAAATTCATGATTATTGCCCACACTGTAACCAAACTCGTCGCCACCAATATGAAAATGCTTGCTGCTGGCGCCAAAAATGCCAATTACTTCGCTATACAGCGATTTCACAAAATCCAGGCTGATTTTGTTGGTAATGTCGATTTCATCATCCACCACTTTGGATTTCAGCGATTGCACATAATCCGCACCCTTGCTGTGTTCAAGTAAGGTAAAAATCGCGTCCATATGGTTGGGCGTATCCACTTCAGGAATCAACTCTACGCCTTTTTTCTGAGCATAAGCCACAATATCGCTCAATTGCGCATAGCTCAAAAACGATTTTCCGGTAACGGGGTTGGTATAACTGCCATCGTCCCCGCGCACGGCATCGGCAACACGCTGGTTTAATACTGTACTCTCAAGTGCATAATTGGCATCGTCGGAAAAGTGCAATTGCAGAAACGTACCACCGGCATTGCTGATGGTGTCGATAAAATCTTTGATCACTTCCACCGAATAAAAATGCTTGGCAATATCGAGCGTCAGGCCGCTTTCTTTGCCGCCAGCCGCCACCGGCTGCTGAGCGCCCGTATCCGGTGACGGTTTGACAACCGGCGTAACCGGTGTATTAACCACAGGCGGCTCTGTTACCGGTTGTGCAGGTGTAACCGGAGTTTCGTTTTTCACTTCTTCCTGCACCGACGGCACCGGCGTTTTCTCTGCCGCAGGAGGTTCCGTTACCGGCACAGCCGGTTGAGCCGGAGTTTCGCTTTTCACTTCTTCCTGCACCGGCGGCACTGGCGTTTTCTCTGCCGCAGGAGGTTCCGCTACCGGCACAGCCGGTTGAGCCGGAGTTTCGCTTTTCACATCTTCCTGCACCGGCGGCACCGGCGTTTTCTCTGCCACAGGAGGTTCCGCTACCGGCACAGCCGGTTGAGCCGGAGTTT
>RRZU012588225.1_pt1 | contig 12180 bp, 8 predicted proteins | sample 2165561 | NCBI WGS metagenome assembly RRZU01 (sample SAMN10456909, study PRJNA506462) | wastewater metagenome | isolation source: wastewater sludge | place: USA: Moscow, Idaho | reverse complement strand
TTGCACATTTCAAGAGTATTCAGGGCGATGGATTTGAGACTTTACATGAGGGGCAGAAGGTTGAGTTCCAAATCACGCATGGTCCAAGGGGGCGGCACGCCGATCTTATTCGCCCAATGCTCGGCAAGTGAAAACCATGAGCTGTCGCCATTTATCTGAGCCATGAATTGCGTTGATTGCGAGCACGACTTGTGTCGCGGCCATTCCGGTGTAATGCATGCCGACGATGGCGCAACCCATCATCAGTCATGCATCTATACGGGCGTACGTAACCCTTTTTAAGTCACTGGCAGACGGAAGGCGTCCACAACGCTGCTCCTGAGGCAAGAACTGCAATGACAATGGACAAGGTAAAGATCCAGGAAATATAGATCATGCTCGGCGTCATCAACATTGCCGCCATGCCGGTGTAATGCATGGAGGCAATAAACGAAGTCACGATTGTAACTTCTAATCGTTTAGGCCACTAGTGCCGTTTCTCCCAGAACTGCCGAGCCAATTCACTTAGTGCATTGGATAACCCCGCAACAGATGCAGCACTTTTAAGATTGCTTTGGCCTGTTTGGACGTTAATACTGGAATTGCCACTAATACTATTGACGCTACGGTTGATATCTTCGCTGACTGCACCTTGCTGCTCCACGGCGGTAGCTATCTGCGTATTCATGTCTGTGATTTGATTTACACGCAATCCAATACCGTTGAGTGCTGTAGCAGCCTCCTCGGCACGACTGACACTAGAATGTGCTTGCTCGCTACTTTGCTCCATAACAGTAACCGCGGAGCGGGCACTCTCTTGCAATGCACTAATCATGCTTTGAATATCTGTTGTTGATTGCTGGGTGCGCGCTGCAAGGCTGCGAACCTCATCTGCCACAACGGCAAACCCTCGCCCTTGCTCACCGGCCCGTGCGGCCTCAATGGCCGCATTCAGAGCTAACAAGTTAGTCTGATCGGCTATTCCGCGAATAACATCCAGCACCTTTGATATCTCACTGCTTTGACCTTCAAGTGTATGAATAACATGGGCGGCTTCTCGGATCCCTGTTTCAAGATCAGTAATGGATTGACAGGTGAACGCAACCAAGCGCTGCCCTGATGACGTCTCGCTATCAGCTATGCCAGCGGCTTCCGCTGCATGCTGTGCATTGCTGGAAACTGTCTGGATGCTGACGGCCATCTGATTCACAGCTGTGGCAATCTGCTCGGTTTCAGCTTGTTGTTCGGCAGTAAGTGCATTACTTGACTCGATGTCACGAAGAAGGCTGTTGGCATGTTCGCCGAGTCGATTAGAGGCATCACCGATACGTCCAATAACGGCACCAGTTTCAGCTTGCATCATCCGCATAGCCAACTCAATCTGACCAAATTCGTCGCTTCGTCCCGTATAGAGCCGTTGACTCAGAGGATTATCTGCAATATCGCTGGTCATGCGCGTAAGACGCTTTAGTGGCGACAGTAGAGTCGCTATTACAACTGAGCTCAACCCGCCAAAGATTAGCATTGCAAGTATCGAGTTATCCAGAGGAGTGGCAGTAATAAAATTTGCCCCGACCATGCTGACAAAAATGCTCCCCCATATCATCAAGGTCAGCTTCAGCCTCAGCCCGATCGACCACTTACTGGCAAACGTTTTTCCTTTTCTCATCTGGGCGTATAGGTATTCGGCTGCTTGGACATGCTCAGGCTCAGGCTTGGTTCTTACAGACTGGAACTCAACTGTTGAACCATTTTTCGTAATAGGAGTGACAAAAGCGCTGACCCAATAGTGATCGCCATTTTTACAGCGATTCTTCACCAGCCCCATCCATGAGCGTCCTGTTTTTAACGTAGCCCACATATGTTCGAACGCTGCTGGGGGCATGTCAGGGTGTCTGACGATATTATGGGGCTGCCCAAGTAGTTCATCCTCGGTAAAACCACTGATCTTAATAAAATCTGGGTTAACGTAGGTGATATGGCTTTGTGGGGTAGTCGTGGACAGGATGTTTGCATCCCTCGGTAAATCCAGATTACGACCAGTAATGGGTAAATTTTGGCGCATGGGAACCTCTGGTTTGATCGAGCATAGTTGCTCTTTCTGATTGGAAATCATTGCATTTTAATCAGCTGTCGACTCAAAGGCACGTAACTGACACAACCAAAGTTGGTTTTTATTTGGCGTCAAATAATCAGCGCGCCAAAAGTATCTACATCTGTTAAGCCGATGGCGATTTGCAATTTAATATCTTTTGATAACTAGGGCTCAGCGTCAGCCCAGCGATCACGTATTTGGAGGATGTCCGGTAGGCAGCCTAGGAATACCTCGACCAAATCTGGGTCGAAGTGCTTGCCGCTTTCCTGACAAATAAGATCCATGGCCTCTTTGACTGACCAGGCCCGCTTGTACGGGCGCACGCTCGTGAGCGCGTCGAACACATCGGCCACCGCGACGATGCGTGCAGCATGGGGGATGGCCTCGCCAGACAGCCCGTTGGGATAGCCGCTGCCGTCCCATTTCTCGTGGTGATTCAGCGCTATGATGGACGCCATCTGCAGCAGGCCCGTTGGATGTTCGCCGATAATCCTGGCGCCGATCTGGGTGTGCTGGCGCATGACTAGCCACTCATCCTCAGTGAGCTTGCCAGGTTTTTGCAAGATTGCGTCGGGAATACCGATCTTGCCAACATCGTGCATCGGCGCCGCATGTAGCAGATCGTCCGCAGCAATGGTGGTATATCCTACGGCTAACGCCAGTGTCCTGGCGTAGTGGCTCATGCGAATGACGTGCAGGCCTGTCTCGTTGTCCTTGAACTCGGCAGCCGCCCCCAGGCACTGGACGATCTGCAGTCGAGACTTGAGCACTTCCTGACTCTGTACTAGAGAAAGATGGGTGCGTACACGAGCTTGGACGATGTGTGGACTGAACGGTTTACTAATGTAGTCCACGGCCCCTAGCTCCAAGCCCTTATGTTCATTGTCGACATCAGTCAGTGCGGTTACGAATATCACCGGAATGGACGCGGTGTAAGGAGAGTCCTTGAGCGCTTTACAGACCTCGTAGCCCGACAATTCGGGCATCATGATGTCGAGCAAGATCAGGTCCGGCCGGTCGTCATGCGCTAGCTCCAAGGCCTTTTTTCCATCCTTGGCGAATAGCAGTCGGTAGTTGTCCTGCAACGTGTGATGCAGGATTTGAAGGTTGGTAGGCTCGTCATCGACCAGCAAGAGCGTGCGTCGTGGGTCTGTCATTCGTTGCATGTCGTGCTCCTGGTCATGACGGGGTTTCTGCCGTGCAGGGGAGCAGGAGTTGTTGCAGACAGGCCTGAGCCTGAGCAAACTCGAAAGCATTGATCGCGGAGCGTAGTTCCTGTGCCTGGATACGCTTACCTTGGCTTTCCAAGCCTGAGCAAACGGTATTGAAAGCGGCATCGTCCAGTTCATTGCGCATCAGGCAATTCAGCAACGCGTGTATGTGGAGGTGCAGTTCGGGCACCGACAATGGAGGTATGATCGTCTCTTCGTCGGCGTTCAGCGCTCCGCTGGCGTGCAGTTCCCGTGCTGCAGCTTTGAGCAGGGTTCGCAGTTCGTCGATCTGAGGCCGCACTTCTTCGTGCCACCCTGTCCTGAGCATTTCCTCCAGCGTGCCAGATAGTTCGGTTACTGCCGGCAGTGCGAGATTGCCCGCAGCACCGTGGATGCCATGCAGGCTAAGCTGTGTCGCGCTCCAGTCGACGGGGGTGCGTGCATCGTCTGGGAGCGGGTGTTGTGTAGGGGCTGCTTGAAGGAAGCGGTCCATGGCCTTTGCCAGTCGGGCTTTGCTCCCCCATAGCGAGATCCCGAGCGGCCAGTCAATCGACGGTACAGGAGTGTTAGTTGGCTCATTTCGGTTGGCCGGCGGCTCGATGTGCAGTACTTGGGCAATTTCGTTGAACAAACGGGGAGGGTCCAATGGTTTGACGGCGAAGCCGTCCATGCCAGCCAAGTGCGCAGCACGACGATCTTCGGCCATGACGCTGGCTGTCAACGCGATGATTGGCGTTGGGATAAGGTCATTGATCCGCTCGTATTGACGGATGAGCCGTGTGGCTTGTAGTCCATCGATGCTGGGCATGTGCACATCCATCAGCACCACATCGAATCGTTCGGAGGTGAACTTCTCTACGGCCTCATCACCATTGCAGGCGGATACAACCCGGTGCCCTTTGTCGCACAGCGTCAGAGTCAGTAGCTCCAGATTCTGCGGCACGTCGTCCGCGATCAAGATGTTCAGAGGCGGCAGTGTCTGCTGGATGGTTTCGCGCTTGGGTGGTTCTGGCCGTTGTCCTAGGGGGAGTGGTAGCCGCACATAGAACGTACTGCCTCGTCCAAGTTCACTTTTGACCTCGATGCTTCCATCCATAAGCTCGACCAGTTGGAGTGCGATCGTGGTGCCCAGCCCTGTGCCACCGAAGCGACGGCTGATTGAGGCGTCGGCCTGAGTGAACGGCGCGAAGATCGATTCGACTTGCAGGGGGGTCATGCCGATGCCGGTGTCTCGCACCTGCACCAACACCATGCGGCCCTCGCGGGCAAAACGCAGCTCGACGCTACCGCGCTCGGTGAACTTGATGGCATTGCCTACCAGGTTGGTCAGCACCTGCAGCACGCGTAGCGGATCGCCCTGAAAGTACTCAGGCATGTCCGTTGGATAGTGGGTACTCAGGGGCAGATGCTTGGCCCGGGCTCCCAGCCCCATTGAGGACTCGAGCTGCATCGCAAGTCCCTTGAGCGAGAAGTTGATGGACTCCAGGGGGACGTGGCCCTTCTCCATCTTCGTGGTGTCGAGAATGTCATTTATCAGTCCGAGCAGTGACCTGGAAGACTGCCGCACCGTGTTCAAGTGATTACGCTGGGTCGCTGTGAGCTCGTCCTGCAGCAACAACTCGGTGAAACCGATGATCGAGTTCATTGGCGTGCGGATTTCGTGGCTCATATTAGCCAGGAAGATGCTTTTGGTCGCGGCGGCGCGTTCGGCGCGTTCAGCCGTCTCGCGTAATGAGGCCTCTAGTGTGTGACGGTCAGTGATGTCAGTGACGAATCCGACAAACAGCAACTCGTTAGGCAGGTCAACTCGACCGACTGCCAGGCGCATCGGCATCAGGCTGCCGTCCTTACGCAGGCCCATAACCTCACGTCCGGTACCGATAATTTTTGGCACGCCCGAGGTTTGATAGTTGTGCAGGTAACCATCATGTTGGGACTGGTCGGGCTCTGGCATCAACATCTTAATGTTGCGGCCAGTGACCTCCGCTGCAGTCCAGCCGAACAGGCGCTCAGCCGAGTGGCTAAAACTCTGGATGAGACCGTGGCTGTCAATGGTGATGATGCCATCCACCGCTGTATTAAGGATGGCGTTCAGTCGCGACCGGCCGTCTTCCATCTTGAGGTACAGGTTACGCGAGCGGATAAGTCCATTGAGGGCGGCGACTAGCACGGTCACTGTAATAGTGAAGGTGGACAGGGCAAGTGAGGCGAAGGTGGTGTTGAGTTCTATGTCCGTGTTGGAGGGGCTGGGTTCGCCAATGAATCTCACTGCCGCCATGCCGGTGTAGTGCATTCCGGCAATGGCGAGCCCCATGACCGTCCCACTGATCAGGAACCTCGGGACACGGTTGAGTGCGGTTCTGCGAAGCCCAAAACGGATCCATAGGGAAAGAGTCGCCAGAGCAATCGCTAGCGCGATCGACAATGCGAACTCGACCGGTTCGTAGAGCATTAGCAGTGATGTTTGCATTGCCGCCATGCCGCTGTAATGCATAGCACCGATACCCAGGCCGACCAGGGTACCGCTCACGAGCAGTTGTGGAGGGCTTACGTCGGGGCGAGCGATCATTTGAAGTGCAAGCCATGAGGCAGCACAGGCGGGGACCAGTGACAGGAACAGGAGAGTCAGCGCGGTCGTGTAGTGGACGTGCGTGGGGAGCTCGAACGACATCATGCCGATGAAATGCATCGTCCAGATGCCACCGCCCAGCGCGATGGCCCCGGTACCAATGGCAACGTGTCGATACAATACGCTCTCGGCCTTGCGCGCGACATGTGCCGTCTGCAGGGCCATGGTCGCAGAGAAGATCGACACGAAGAGGGAAAGAAGAACGAGCCCCGGGTTGTGAGTACCATGCAGGTATGGCACCTCGATCGAGGCGTCAATAAAAAAGCTCCCCAGTCCCCACATTTTGCCCTAACTCCTTAATTTATATGCTTTTAGTATTTTTAATGGTTTGTAATTTTTGTATTTTAATAATGAAATATATTTTGGATATTTATCTAGGCATGTATTCATACGAAGAAGCTCGTATCGGCTGACAAATCGTATTCTTGAGGTCGGAGTTGCACGAAAGATCGTTTTTTTGCGCGGCGTGTTGGTCTCCGCTGACCGGTCATGGGAGGCGCCGGGGGAATACGCGGACACAATCGTCCTAATCACCCAGATCAGAGAGGTATGTTCGCTTTTCCTACAGCCCTCCTTCCCCCTTCCCCGCCCCAGCGGTGAATGTTCCAGCCCTCCATCACTGGCGTGGCTGACAGCGATGGAGGGCCACGTCGCAATGTCGTCAACTCCACCAAAGGAGCCACATCGACATGGACAACACTTCCTTACTCTAGTCCCTGATCGGAGCCTACGGCCCTGCACAAACCGGGGAGACACTTGAGCGGCTTTCAAAGACACTCTGAGTCTCACCTCGGTGTTCGACATCACTGCATCGAATGTGTGATCAAGAGCCGTATGACGGGAGACTGTCATGTACAGTTATGTGAGCAGTCGAGTGGAAGGCAGATCCACCACCTTCGGGTCGCGGTGCTTTGCTTTTAGAACACGAATTTCGGCTATCAATACCTCGTTGATGGAGGCAAGACTGGAGACCTTGGTACGTAGCTCTTCATTCTCTTGGCGGAGCATTCGATTTTTCTCGCGTTCAGCCAAAAAATCTTGGTGTTTCACATCTCGCTGAGCACGACTTGAACGCCCCTGAGCTTCGCGGATCGCCTCGGCGACAGTTGGGTAGTGATTGTGAATCAGAGCGGTTGAAACACCAGCTTCACGCGCCACCGCGGCGATAGTGACCTTGGATTCGCCGCTATGCGCCCGACCGCGCAGGATACGTGCAAGTGCGAGTTGCAAATCCCGCTCGCGGGCGTCCGATGGCTTGCGTTTAATGGTCATGCTACGTTCTCCTCTGGGTCGTATCCAAGCTGCATAAGCACGTCACGACAGCGATCCAAATCACGCAATACGCGCTGTCGGCCACCGTCACCAATGTCTTTGCATTCCAGCAACCTCTTCAGGTTGTCGTAAAGGCGCTGGTAGATACCAACATGTGCACCTCCAATCACGGCGTTGTTGCAATCGCCGCAGCGCGTTCGCTCCATGGTGTTACCGACGCAACGATCATCGTCGGCGGTACACCAGGCGTGACCATTACTTCTAATCGCGGTGCTCTCAGCAATCGAGGTCACCATTGAGGCGTGGCTCTTGAAGATCGCGAGGTTCGCCGAATCGCGCTGCCAATGCTTGATCGATCGACCGTAGCCGCCAGTCAGTGGTGCGTCTCCCAGCCAAGTGCCAACGACCTCGGACTTGATGTCTTCGAGTTCTGACTGGATATCTTCGTACAGTTCGATATCGAGATGCTGCCCCCACTCCTGGTCCATGGCGTAGCCCAGGGTCATGTCCATGGACCAATGCGCGAAATGCTCTCGCAGGTAACGCAGGTCGCCAAACTGGCTATGCGCAGCATAGTTGGCGAATTTACGGCGAAATTGATGGCTGGCTAAGATCCAGTTCAGACCACAGCTCTTCGCGAACGCTTTGAGGCACATGTTCCATGCCGAACCCGAGAGGGTACGAACTTGATTACGTTTCGTGGCAGCCACCCCGAGAAAGAGAGCATGCTGATGCTTCTGTGCCGTGGCGATTTGCGGATCACTCGAATTAAGCTTTCTTCGCTCGGAGATCTCAGCATCGATCATAGCCTGGTACGGCTCGGCCCAGCGTTCCATTAGGCGCAACACATGCACAGCAATTTCTGGAATCATCCAGTCGTACACGCCGGTATCGGTTTTTTCCGACGTGGAGCGCAGCCAGTGGAAGACCGTGCCTTCATCGTCTTCCGTACGGTGGTGCGCGCCAGATTTTACGTTGGCCAACTCATGATTCCGGCAACCGGAGGTGCTGGCCAGAACGATATAGGAGGCGGTTCTCAAATCTTTAATCGCTTGATTGAATGCCTCAAGCCCGCCTTCCCACCCAAGAGCCGTCAGCTGGCGAACCTTATGCTCCTGAATTGATCTGGTCACCTGTCCCTTGCGTGCTACAGCGACGCTATCGAGGGTGTCGCGCAGATCGAGCAGACGCTCACCACGCTGAACCTGTTCATAGGCCTTCTCGAACAAAGTACAAAACACCTCATCTGGTATCAACGGCGTTTTGCCGGCCTCACTGTTGAGGGAGGCTCTACCGGCCAAGGCTCTCGCCGATGTATCAGGCCAGGGATGTCTTGGGATTAGGTCGTTGGTGTACTGACTGAGTTCATGAAGCGCCTCGACTGACATAAAACGACGTTCAAGGGCCGCCGGAGACAGCGCCTGCCCCCGATTGCGACGCGTCTGTCGGATCTCCCTGCACTCGGCGACGTAATTTGCACAGATCATGGGCGTTACAGCGCCGAAGTGACCGAGCTTAAGCGCGCTTAAATACCGCAGAAAGGGCAATACATTTTCAAAAACATTGCGCAAAGTACTTGCCACGGGACGCTTCTGCCCTGCGCGACCGCGTCGTAGGTAGCGATACAAAAGGGACTTCATCACCGCTAAAAACGCAGCGGGTACTCGATTGAAGTCCAAGTTCCTCATGTTGTCCGGTACATTGCTCGTCAACCCTTCGAGCTGCCAAATATTATCGCGATAGCGACTGAGGATTACCCAGTGGCCATCAACATGAATGGCGCTGACAATGAGTGCTTCACGGTCGCTCTCGGGCAACTCACGTATATCCCCTGGCTGTAGTTCGATACTTGCCCAGGGCAACATGGTCACATTGCTTTTGCTCATGCAAACATCTCCAGACTTTCCACTACATCGGACGACCAAAACGGGTGCGGATCGCGGCGAGCCTGCTCGCGAGCAGCTTCAACGGCGGCCGATTTGAAGGTTCCACGCCGCAGCCCTTCAGCCACGATATAGTCGTCAATCAATCGAGGGATATGCGCGTATTCCTGCGCCCAACGTCGCTTGTTCATGCGGGTACGCTCCGCAAACACACGGAAGTAAAAACTAAATAGCCGGTGCAAATCGTCTCCCGTGACCGCGTAATGTTTGCATCGCAGACAGTTGAGGAATGAGAAGCACGCTTCCCCCTCACGTTTTGGCGCATATTGGCCGTTCACCGGATCACCACAGCGCCCCATTGGGGTAGTTTTGTAAGTAGCGCCAATAGTCCGGCTTAGTAACTCCTGAACCATTATCTCGCCCATAAACTGCCAGTTGCGCCTCGCGTCTGCGCTAGGTGCCAAGTAATTTCTCCCGGCCACCTGTGGTGTGTTACCAAGCGCGATGGCAGTGGTCATCAGGTCACCCGCGAGCAATTCGAATATTCGGTTGGCAAACGTTTTACGTAGTCGAGAGATGTTGATGCGCAGCGGCTGACCATCCGTATCGACGAGTCCATAATCAGTCACCAATTTTTTTGCCGCTAGTTTCAGCGCTGAATCCGTCAGGACTATGACCGTGCCGACGCCTGGACCACGGTGCACGCGATACAGCCAAACGCAATCCTTGATGTCGTTCGGAGCCTCCGCACGCAGCGTTTCACTGTGAGCAAGGACACGGCGGATCAGACGTTCAATGTTGGTTTTGATGGTTGGGGTCGACTCCAGCCGACGCTCAGTGGCGCTCTCTGCGCGCAGAGCCACTTTACTGCTGCTGTGTCCGCGGCGCTTCCAGAGAACCAAAAAGACACTGTTGTCTTTGGGGTGAGCGCGCAGGCAATCGTGCCCCATCTCCAGCAGCGGCGTGGCGTTACGCCCGGTGTGCAGCGCAACGGTCAACAAGGCATAAGCCAGTAGCTCACCAGTCACAAAGGCGTCTTCATTCCAGATTGGCAGGATCGCCTGTTTCAATGCTGAGGTGAACGCTTGTCGCTGGCGTTTCGGTAGGGGCGTTTCACCCTTACTCTTGCCACTGTTTGGGAACGGGTTTCGCGGAAATGTCGCGTCGTCTCCTGTGGTGACCAACGAAATTATCCCTCTGCGGCCCAACGCGTGAAGGACGCACTTCATACCGGTGTAGTGAGTACTCTGGCTAAGCGTGGTAATGCCCAATCCAGCAAGGTAGCCAAGAAAATCGTCAATCAATGCACGATCGATGTCGTTCAGGGTCAACTCACTGCTGAGCGCGGTTGCACGCAAAATCATGTAATTGAGGAAGTGGCGTAAACCGCCTTTACAGAAGCTTGCTACGGAGCTCGCTTCGATCCCAGTGTCCTGCTGGGCCAGAAAGCGTTCCGTCTGTCGCTGACAGGCATACGTGATTGAATCGATACCCACGCCGTACCAGAAAGCGAAGTCGATGCCTCGGGAACGCGTGGCATTCCGTCCGAAATTGACCCTTGTGTGGACAGGTGGAATCATTTCGGGCAGAACAATGACAGACCCGTTCGCGTCGTGACTATGCTCGACTTGCGGGATATTGAGGTCGGTCTTTAAGAAGACCTTGCGCTTCCCCATTAAACAACTCCCAAGTCGTCAGACAGTTCATCGTCGTAAGCCAGCACGGCGTTGTCGGCCAGTTCGTTGACCAAGTGCAGGTACACCATCGTCGTCTGGATCGAACTATGACCGAGCTGCCGCTGCACAAACACGAGCGGTTCCAGGCTGCTGCCATTGCGCTGAAGGGCGACCAGCGTATGGGTCGCGTAGGTGTGGCGAAGCATGTGCGTATGAACCTTGATCTCCGCACGCTTGCCAATTTCTCGGACAATGCGCTCGATGCGTTTACCATCATCGGCGTAGGGTTCACCAGACTGATTCAAGAACAGCGATTTGTGCTGAGTACGACTCAGTGACGCCCGTTCACCACGAACCTGCACCACATATCGGTGCAGATCCGCGAGAAAGCGTCGACTGATAAAAATGTCACGCGGTTTACTTCCCTTCGTGCGTATTCCATGACCATCGTGCGGATCAAGGCGAACCCGGATGTTGCGCTCGTGCCTGCAGGCTTTGTCCGGGTCAAAGACATACGCCAATGGAAATGAGGCGATTTCCGCCCGCCGCAGGCCCGTCTGAAGTCCAAGTCGAATCATCATTCGGTGATGCGGATTTTCCGCCTTCTCCAGCAACACCTTGATCTCATCCATGCTGAGGAACTTCGGCAGCACCCGATGCTGACGCGGCATGACGTCGTTCACCATTGCCTTTCCGCCGCTGGCATCGATGTGTGCCAGAAAGCCGGTGGGCCGTCTGACCTTCCGTTCCTCATAACCAAACGGCAGTCTGCTCACCCATTCCTGCTGCTGGGCATACTCATAGAACTTGCAGATATAGTGGAGTCGTTGCCGGGTTGTTGATCGAGCCAACTGACACTCCACCAAGCAGTAGTCCCGGTAACCCGCGACAACACTTTTGGCCTCGCCACGCTCCACATCGCGCCAGTCGAGGTCATGTGCCTGAAGGAAACTGAAAAAGTCGTACAGAGCACGCCCCGTGCTTGGCCAAGACTTGCTCGACCCAATAGCTCCTCTTAATAGAAAATGACGCATGAACTCATTGGCAGGAATACAACTGTCCATGGTGTCCCAAAGCAAGATCGGAAAACCGGGATACGGACGACCGCCAATCACCAAAACTTCAGTAGCCCACACAAGCTCCATCAACCGCCCCCACGACCTATGACCTAAACCAATGCTTCTACGGTCACTTTTTAATTTATTGTTTATAAGACACTTATCTTCTAACTTTTAACAAGCCCCAGAAGAACAACTTCTACGCTAGCTGCGAGCGGCTGTTTCGGCCCGACCTTAAGGGGCGGCCAATAGTCGTGCTCTCGAACAACGATGGCTGCGTGGTAGCCCGTTCGGCAGAGGCCAAAGCGCTCGGCATCAAGATGGGAGTGCCGTACTTTCAGATCCGTCAATTCTTCGAGGCTATGGGCGGGGTCTGG
>RRZU012038665.1_pt1 | contig 12181 bp, 17 predicted proteins | sample 2165561 | NCBI WGS metagenome assembly RRZU01 (sample SAMN10456909, study PRJNA506462) | wastewater metagenome | isolation source: wastewater sludge | place: USA: Moscow, Idaho | reverse complement strand
TAAGAATGGTGTGAATTAGGGGCATTGACGGATAATCGCGCTCTCCGTATAATTCCGTCGCAGGTTCGAAAAGATGAAGAAATCGTCGCATTCGTCGTTCAACAAACGATTGAATATCGATTCTAAGTCAGTATCAATATCTTTCCCTCCCTTCTCATAAATCTCGGTCTTAAATGAATCTTCTTTCAATGTGCAAAGCTCGTGGGTCTTATTATCGTTGACTTCTTGGTAAGTGGTCGGGTGGTGGGTGGGGTAGTGGTAAAGTGGATCGCCCACTATAAAGCCTCGTAGAGCGTTGATTCGGAATTTATTCGCGTTCGAAATAGCGGATGTATTAGTTAGAGAAACGAGTGGGCTCAGGCGTGCAAGCTCTATAATAAAAGCCTTATTGGTGTCTCTGCTTAGCCATATATCCATGAATTCTGTTCGTCCCAATGCTGAATTAAACGTTAAATTACTAGAATCGAAAGGTAGGATAGGTTGGTCAAATGTATCGATATCAAGGTAAATTTCGCCTTGATTCGTATAAGCATGGCCGTGGACTACTGCGCCCGTTTTAACCTTTCTCAGCTCCCCTATCAGCTTCATCGCTTCTGTGCTCATTAAGTTAGAGTAACCGTATCCGAATTTCATTTGATTTCCTTTAAAAGCATTGTTTTGTATTTAAGAAAGTTGGTGTGGTGTTTCGTGTAGTCGTTAGTGTTGTAAGCTCTATCGAAAAGTTCGTTGGCTCTTGTTCCGAACATTTTTCTAAGGGTAATAGAGGTTCTTAGGTCGTTGGTATAATCCATGCACCAGTTTGTCCAGAAGAGTGCTTCGGTGGGGTCGGTAGTATAGTATTCGCAGAGTTTGTCAGCGGCTAATCGCTCGGGGAGTTCCATTTCAGATTTATCGATCTTTCTTACGCGGTGGAGGCGCCAGGTGGTGGAGATGGCGTGCGCTTTGAAAACTTCTCGCTCGATACGTTTATGGATTCTGAAAATTTCAAGGGGGAGGATAGTGGTGGAGGTGGGGGTGTGGAGGAGGAGGGAGGTGGAGAAGATCATTTTAGTTAAAGTCCATGGAGGGAGGAGGGAGGTTGGAGTAGGTAAGTTTCAACATCTTCATGGAAATAGGAAAGGTCTATTTGAAAATGAAAATGAGAATGTGCTTTGTCACATCGTACTACTTGGCGGATGGGGTAAGGGGAAAGGGAATTCACACCGTCGTAAGCGTAGGCGGGGGCGTCGAAGCAGGTGACCCATTTGTCGTTCTTTGTTTCGAAGCATATGTCGGTGATTTTGGTGAGGAAGGACTTGGAGATCAAGAAGTCTCGGCATTGAGAAAGGATTTTGTTATTATTGTGGAAATGGATTAGCATTTCCTCAAAAACGTAGCGCGGGAAGTAAGGGAAAAGCACATCACACTCTTGAAGCGATTTCTCATACTGTCTGATGTAAAGCACAAAGTTCTCCCCGTCCACCTTGCTTGCCGTAAAAATCATACATCTCTGTCTTCTCCTCTTTTAAACCGGGTTTGAAAAGAAATTTCGTTTTATCAACACCATTGCGCATAATGCTGATGTCTACTATATTGTTGGGATAATGAAGTTTCATCTATTGATCTCCGATACAAGTGTTCAAAATATACATGAATAACGCAAACGCATACCAGAACTCTATACTGATGTCCATTTATTTCTCATTAATAATCGCAAGGTTAGCCAGGTGGTCGCAGCGCTCATTTTGTGGATGCCCATTGTGCCCTTTCACCCATATGGGGGTGAGGGTGTGGGGTTGAGAAAGAGAATCGTAAATTTTCCATAAGTCTTCATTCTTCACAGGAGTCTTGGCTTTGGTTTTCCAATTGTTCAATTTCCACCCTTTTAGCCATTCAGAAATGCCTTGCTGCACATAACGGCTGTCGGTGTAGAGCTTACCGGTGACGGGGCGTTTAAGCGCACGCAAAGCGCCAATCACGGCCATCAATTCCATTCTGTTATTGGTAGTATTGCTTTCGTAACCGGAAATCTCAAGCTTATGCTCTTTGTATATCAACAAAGCCGCCCACCCTCCTTTCCCTGGATTACCCTTGCACGCTCCGTCTGTGTAAATTTCAATCTCTGCTTTCATGTTCTGCAAAACTCCCCAAACTCATTCAAGAAATAGTAACAATCTTCAAGGATATTGATACCATCCACTATAACTATACGATTATTGATGAATTTGCCGTTTTCATCATAATTGACGATTTCTAACTTTGTTCCTAACCGCCCTTTAACCAACCCATTGCGCCCCTTTATGCAAACCGTGGTATTAAAAGAATGTGCATTGGCTAAACAATCGTTACCCTTCAACACCACGACGCTGGATTCTGCGTAGGCTACTCCGTAAATGTTATCACCTTCCCGCGTTAGCGTAGTGTTACGTCTGGCATTTATAACAGTTTCTTTTATTTCGTCGAGTTCCATTTTTGTTCTCTTTTTAAATAATGTGTCTTAATTATATAACAAAGTTAAATATCAAGCAAGACCAATTCTGTATTATCTTTGGAAGCGGGCTTGAAGGAATTGTAATTCCCGTTGATGGATTGTAATTTTATTTGGATCTCATCCTCTAAGAAATCGTCTTGAAGTTCATAATAAAGATTTTCATTTACAAGATGATGATTGCCGTTAGCACGCAACCATATATCAATTTTCTTCCCCGGGGCTAAGGTTTGCAGCGCGTATTCTATATCACACACGCGGTCAAGGAGTTCATTTACAAAGACTTCTTTTTTACATTCTTGGGGCATCACACGTTTTCTGAAATCATCTACAAAGCAGACTTCATCGAGCCGTGAGCCGGTGTTGGGGGTTATCCTAATTTGAAAAATTTGGTCGCTGTCAAGATCAATCTTTCTAAAATCTTCATATTTAATCCACTTCCGATTTTTCGTCAAGACATAATAGTGGTGAGAGTGCTTTATGTCTTCTAATCCGAAACGGGTGAAGAGATAGAGAAAGGCGGAAATGTCGTAATTGACTTCAGAGAGGAAGAGTTGTAGGTAATACTTGAAATCAGCATCATTTTTATACTCTTCTAACTTCCGTTGCAAAACCGCTTCAGCAAGGAGGTTGACGCTTTCTGTGACTTGATGTTGGTTTAGGAAATACATTTATGCACCATTAATATTTAAATGGACGCGTTAAGGCTTGGTTAAATATTCTTTCACGCTATTAGTGATTTCACCTAAGGAAACAGTACGAAATTTCTTATGGTGCTCGTTGTAGCCTACAGTTTTAAAATAAAACCGTCCGGTAGTGTCTTGGATAGGAGTATAGGTTTTGACGCCGTCCTTCTCTTTCTCCATATACACCTTCATCAATGTCATGTTCAATACGTAGCAATCTTTAATATCTTTGAAATAATCAATCGTATTCAACCGTATAACGTCAGCATGGAAGGGATTGATTTGGTATTCGGTTTCGGGCTTGGCTTCGGGGATTAGCGCTTTACGAATAATTTTGCTTTCCAAATCTTCAATATAAACAATTCTAAAATCATCCCCATTGCCTACATGGCACCCGTGCTTGTTTATAGTAGCATAGTTGATGATTTTTAATTGCGTAAACCCATCGTCCTCTTTAGCGTATAGCTTACGAGAGTCTGCATTGTAGTAGAACTTGTCTTTCACATCTTCATACCCCTCTATCGTATTCAATTTCACGAAGGCAGTGGGGAGGAGAGGTTTTTGAAAGCGACTTATAAGCAGATTGTCTAAATCTGGCTTGTTTATTTTATAAGCACCTATCCCAGTGTTATGCGGGGAGGCTCTAAAGACGTATTGAGGGATGGTTTGGTCTGGTTTTGTCAAGAACTCTGTTTCAATTTCTGTGAATGCAAGCTTATAATCATGCACTACAACCTCATTCACCACCTTATCCATGCTGGGCACGTAGTAGTAGAATTCGTCTATATTCTTGAGCATCTCAATGGGTGTATCTAAATCACAAAGACGGATCTTGACGATTTTATTGTGTGCAATATTGTGCTTATTGACGGATTCAATAAACGATCTGAGGTACCCATCCACCAGGGCTTGGGGTAGAACTTTCGTTTCACCGTCTTTGGTGTGGAATCGAAAACAACGTGATCCTTCAGTATATTTGGTGCCTTCATATACGCCAGTGAAGTAGCGCAAACGGATCATCAAATTTTCGACTTTTGTGTATAAGGTATAAGAGGTGGCAAGAACCGTGTTCTGCTCTTTCTTATCGCCGTCAAGCTGTATGAAATAATCACTATACAAGTCTTTGAATGGTTGGAGTTGGTTGAGTTTGAACATGAAATCTCCTTCTAGATAGTTAAATTGTCTAATTTGCACACAAAATCACGCTTCAAAAAATGCTCCAAAAATTCTTGGAGAATTAAAACTTCGTTAGTGTTAGCAGTTTTCAAATTCGTAATAGGAAGATAATAGGCAGGCATTCCGTCATAGCACGCCAATGGGAGTTCGACAAATTTGTCATTCTCTTTCTTGTATGCCTTTCTGTTTACTTTATTGAAGAAATAACCGTCGTCAATCACGCTGAATCTTTCGATCTTATTGATTTCAACGAAATTGTCAGTGTTCAAAGTAGCTAACAGTGTTTGGGCATGACGGAATTTGACAAGGATACCCGTATCGATGCCTGTTTTGAAAAGAAAGGTCTTTTGCTTGCGAGTAAAGATTTCAACTTCACCCTCTTTTTTCAAAATTCCCTCGAAAAAATAAACCCGCTTTGTCTCATTATAGACAAGTTGGCTAATTAAATTGTCTTTATAGACATAGGAGTCCAAGATTTTCTCTAACCCTGGCAAGGTGTTTAATTTGATCATGATTTTCTCACTTAGAAGGGTTTAATAGTGTGGAGGGTAACGTTGCGTTTGAACTCCCCATTTGGGTAAATCATCGAAATTTGAGTGTTTTCTGGTGCGCTAAGCCATAAGGCAATGCGGCGGTTATCAGGACTATAAACGAGTTTTTCACATTTCCACCCAAGATTGGTGGCTTTGTAGAGAACCTCTTTTTGTTTATCAGTGGCAAGCTGAGACAAAACTTTGTCAAATTCAATTTTTCTTGCTTTAACTTGCTTTTCAAAATCGTCGAAAATGTGATTAACTTGTGCGATAACGTCTATCATTTTGGGTTCCTCTTGTTTAGTGCGCTTTTGCGCTTTGTTTAAAGTGTGAAATAATTATATAAGAAAGTAAAACAGAAGTCAAGCACTAAAAAGCCCCTTTCGGGGCTCTAAGTTTAAATTCCTAAAAGATTTTTAAAAATATCTTCAAAAACCTTGTCAAGAATGTACCGCTCTGTGTAGAAAACAAGGTCTCCTGACTTGTCCTGAAGCATGTACGTTTTGTCTGATTCCAAGACATACCGTAGCCCTGACTTGTCCTTCGCTGCACCTTCATAATACCTCATCTCTTTCTCAATCATCTTCTCCTCAAGCGGGAAAAAGTATAAATTGGGCTTTATATGCTCATAGCCTTTCACATTGCACATCCTAACAGTTCTTACTTCAGTTTCACAATTCATGAACCGGCGTAAAACCGTTTTAATGGAGTTAGCTGTAAATAATAGATGTAGATATCGTATCGTATTTTTGTGGACCACCTGTTGTTTCGTTTTTATTGTGTTCAACTCTCCACTCAATAGCTCTTTTAACCTGCTCAGGTATTAAGTCTGAAGGTATGTCGATTACAAAAGATTCTCTTTCGACATCAGCTCCACAATGTAAGGCAGCTCCATAATCAGATAGCGTAATTACTAATTTCATTTTTTTGTTCTCCATAATAAAGACCAGCTAACAAGTCGCCCAAGCTGACGGCTTATACGCCGTCGCTCCAAGCAGTTAATTGCGCCGCAGCTTAGCTCTGCGTTATAAGAAATCCGCTTAGTAAACATTACCATGGAGTTATCTTTTGCCCTTGTCGTGCGGATTAGGCCCATTTTCCGCTCTTCTTCAGACCTTTCATTAACCTCGAAATAAAACGTAGCGCACTCGTCCTTCTTATCAAATTTGACCTCTTCTGCTTCGCCCATCTCAACAAGCGCATGGATATCGGAAGGCGTATGGTGGGCAGGCGCGTCTTCCCATTCAGGTTGACTAAAATCACCTAATGCCTCGCAGTACGCTTTGTTTACTAAATGTGCGACGCGGGCTATTTCTTTCTTTTCCATCATAGCTGCTCCAATTAAGTTTATAGGCTTTGAAACTTACTTCAGGAATGGTGAAATCTTTAGACTTCTCCATGAACAAATGGGAAGATGTATCGACGCTCATTGTGCTGAGGTTGAGGACTAAATCGCCTAAAAAAGACGATGCCATCTCTCCAACAGGTTTTTTCGCATAATAATTCAAAATATAAAGACGCTCTGTGTCATCGCTTGCATCATATTTCTGCTTAAGAAACCGCATCCCGTTCAAAATTTCGGTGTAGTAAGTTGGATGATTTGACGTCTTTACGATATCCAGTGCCACATTAATATTTTTTTCAATTGAACGGAACAAAAAACGCTCAAAAGGATAATTTTTTGAGTCGGGTTTGCTAATCATTTTCATAGAATTAATATACCTATAAGGAGTAATAATGTGGTAAATTGCGGGCATCAAGATCGTCCAGGTACTCTTTTGATAAATCTAACTGAACTTTTAAATTATATTCAGTATCATTCTCGAAAAAGGTTACATTGGCATATTTCTGATGCTTCAATTGTAATAGCGTGCATGTAGGATAAGCTGTCGGATTCGAAAAAATATCGACTATTTCTGACTGATAGTGTTTCATGTAAGCTAAAAGAAATTTAAGCATCTTTCAAAATCACTTCTGTTTCAGAATGAGATTCTACACGGTAAGGGCTGTCCGTAATTATGTAAAATTCATCCTTCTCATCGATACAAATAGAGACGAGCTTTTTGTCTTTAAGAAACTCGCCAAGGCATTTATAAGAATGCTGATGTTCGCGTTGGCGCTCGTACCCTTTAGCTAATAAAATATCATAGGCGTGGTCATAAAGCGGGAAAGCGGGGGAACTAACACCGCGGTCTAGTTGGCTTGGGGTGAACATAATTTTAACCCTTTCAATATACTGTTAAGTTTTTCGAAAAATAATGCTTGCGCATTAAGATCGGTGAAATTTACTTCATAATTACAAAAAGACTCTTTCGTGATATAACCGTTATAACGGTTCAAGAGTTTGATGAATTTTGAGCGTGGAATCCTGGCGTAGGTGGTAGCGTGGGAGGTGTAGGTTTGCATTTTCTGTTCCTTATTTAAATTGTGAGTTTATTATATAAGGAAGTTTTTAGATTTGTCAAGACAAGATTGCAGTTAAATTTTCACCATGCTGAACTTCAGCGTATTGTGGGAGGAGCTCGGTTTGCTCAGTATGCCATTTCTTGTATAAAGAGAGTGGGTCGGTGGTGGCGAGTTCGAACTTCATAACATCTTTGTCTAATGTGATAGTCAAGGGCGTTCCGCTCAGATACTCTTTGATAAGTGGATTCTTGAAAAGGTTTCTTGTGAAGTTAAGGACTTCAGGGCAAGTGTTTTTCTCAATCATCTTTAGCCACTGTTTGAAGTAGAGTGGATCAGGTAGGGTGAGCTGGGGCGGAATGGTGGTGAAATTGGTTATTAAAGAAGTATTGTTACAATTGACACAAGGCTGCAAAATGGGTTGGGGGCGGAAAGCAGGTTCGGGCGTTGTGGGGCACAAATCTGTTATAGACGGCTTAGCGTATTGGGCGGGGATGTCAGTATGGAGCTGGAAGGGAGCTTGGGCGAGAAAGGCGTCTCTGTCCTTGTCCCAATCATTATGTATACGCACGCAAAACCATTCTTGTGCAACCACATCTTTCATCCCTTGTATCGAAACCTCAACCTTAAATCTCCACTGCCTCCCCCAACACGTTATCTTACCGTCAAAGTTAGCAAAACTCCAGTTCTGAGAAGGTGGAAGGGATGCGTTGTCCTCCATGCAATCGAGCTCGGGGGCAATGCCGATAACGCGTCCTAAACTGGTCATTCTGAACCCAGGAGGAAGAGAACCATCTACTATTTTGAAAAATAGGGGGCGCGAGCAGGGAGAAGGTGGGCGGATGTTAGGGATGTTAGGAATGTTACCTCTTAACGTCACCCCATCACTAAAATTGATTGAGAAATTTTGATAGGGTTGGTAGTTCTTAAATTCAGCCACTAATTCAATTTTTGAAATAGGATTAATTTTACTTTCAAAACAAATATAGTAGGTTCCTTGTGCGAACTCCTTTGAGAAATTACCAAACAAGTCTGATATCAAGGTTGCAGCTAAATCTTCTATGTGCCCAACGTCTTTATAAAAAGAGATAGCGCCGTTGAATGCTTGCGGGGCGGATATTTTATAGTTGAACGATATGACTGAAAATTTGGGCACTTCAATCTTAAAAACCTTACACTCAGCCCTACTGACATCAAAAGTCATCTTTGTCTTGTTTAACAAAATCTCCGCATTATCAATATTCTTTAAACACGCTTTACTCATATTAGAAGCACCTTGCCTTTATATCATGCTGAAACTCGTAACCTTCCACACAAACGGGCAATCTTTTACTATAATCAGGATCACCGTGGACGTTAAGGGGAATGTACTCGTTATCCAGACAACCGACCTCTAAAAACTCAACCTCAAATGTCATATCCAACTCCGCACTCACACTCTCACCCGTCCACATCAGGCATGGTTTTTCTTCAAAAGTGGTAGTAAGGGTTACGCCATCATTTAAATTTAAATTGGCGTTGAAGGTGGATTTAGTTCTCAACTCAGCCTTAAGCATTGCGCCTTCCCAGAACGTCACGCGCAATGGTGGAACGGTGGTGAAATCAAATTCTGTCTCTACTCCATGTAAAAATAAATCTGAAAAATTATAGAATGCGACTAATTTGCATTTAAAATTTTCACCACAAAATACAAAATCACCCCCACACCCCTCTTCCTCCCACTCCAACTCCACATCAAGTCTGTCTGCATTAGGGAAGATATTTGGATAGCATAAACGTATAATAGGCTCAATGTAAAGCGGGTCATTGCGTATAATTGTTGAGCCATCATTAATGACACTATCGACAAACTCATACCCGCGTCTGCTTGTAAAATATTGACCTTCATACAACGAACTTGAAAAGCGCGGTAACGTACAAAGCTCACCCCACACCACCTCCCCACACCCACTTCCCCATGGGCGGGAGAGAGGAGGATCGTCAAGCTCTAAACAAAAATCGTCAGGATTCCAAAACCAATTGGTTTCGTCAATTTTCAGTTCTTTTCTTAAGTCAAAATCAACATGTGTATCATCTAAACAAGCGAAAGGGGAAGCAGAATAAAAGATTGAGCATGAGAAATAGGCGCGATGCGTAACGTACGGGCGTTCAGGGAGAAATTCTTCGCCGTGGTAAAGATTGGCTGAAATAGGTATAAAAGGACGAATATCTAAATTTGCGAAAATTACACTGCCGTCAAGCAATGAGCATGGGACACCTATTTCAGTAGCAAATTCAAACCTTACCGCTGCCCCCTCGCTCACCCTCCATGGTGGGTTGGTTGATAGCTCCGATAAAAAGACACTCTGCCCCACTAAAATATTGTCTATAAAAATACCGGGCGCAGCTTTTATCTCCGGTATAAACACGCTCTCGCCCGTGTTGAAGGTTAGGGTTAAAGGGCTACCTTCGCGCGTGTCTAACTGACATTTTATCTCTTCCCCTATTGATAATACGCAAGCGTATTTGGAAGAGACGGTAAGGGTTGATAAAAGGGCTTGACCATCGTAAAGCTGAACATAAGGATTAAGAGATCCTCTTGTCTCAATTTCACAATTTACTAAGGCGCCATCAGCTAATAAAGTTGAAAAGGTGGTTTTGGATGTTAGATTGCCTGATAGAGATACGCCTTCAGACAAAACAACACCCATCAAGTCGTATACATAAAGCTCAGCCTTTACATTCTCCCCCACCCCTAAAAAAGATGAAGATGAACGTGTGTCAAGCTCTGCGAATGCTGATGCGCCTTCGCTTATAATTGCTGCGAACTGTGGTTTAGGAGATAGAGTGGAGAATATCGTGACGCCTTCCCAGCCTATACTCGCAAAATTGTTGGTTTTAGTGGCTAAAAAACCGCTTGCGACGCTGCCGTCCCAGAAAATAACCTCAGGATGCTTTAAACTATAGACCGGTCTGCTTTCATTACCTATGAAGATTTCGTAAGCTTCTATTTCTGGAAATATGATAGGTAGGCGAGGTTTAACGGTTAGCTCTGTGCCAAAACTTTCAACTAGCGTATGAGCTACGTTTTTATTGACAGTGTATGGTGATTGCCAAGTTATCTCTCCGGGGCGTAAAGAGAGACCAGCTGAAATAGGAAATTCTAATTTGGCGATGATGGGATACAAGCGCATATCCCGTTCGAACACGCCTTGCTTGCCAACCATTTCACCCACAGAAATCGTTGACCCACTCAAATTCTGTGTCAATATAAAGTCGGCTTTGAAGCTCTCACCGACTTCCAAATAGCAGCTCAATAGTATAGGAGGACGGCCTGATTTACCGAAATTTAAGTCATAATTCTTCTTATTCTTTTCATTAAAATTCAGGTCATAATTATCACTCATAATCTACCTAATTTTATCTTATCTCGACCTACCAAATTATAACCAGTTATATCGTCGAACGCCACTTCATAATATTCTAAGTTAGGACTAAGATTTTCAAATTTATAATATCCATCGGCGCGGCTAAAAGTTTGTCCTACAACCAAACCAGTTTTTCTTTCGTGCAATCGTACAGGGCGGGAAGCGGGAATATCATTTACAGTAACAATGCCGCTAATTACTTCATGACCGGGCGAATCGTAACGAACAAACCCCGTGTCTTTTATACCTAAAAAATTTACTTTATAATTTTCAATACCGGGCCTGACAATCTTTGAAAAGGTATCTTCAATATATGCAGTGTTTATAGGTTTTTTGTATTCGTCTATATTATCAAATATTTTTATGCTATGTAATCTGAAATCGCACAAGTAAAAATTCAAACAAGGTATTAAATTTAAATTTGAAAAATAATTGTTTTCAGCTATATTGAAAGAAACGATCTTTTTGTCAAGTAAAATAATACCAATTATAAAAAGTTTTTTATTGAAAATTTGTTTACCAAATATGAAATTAATCTTATAAATTGTTTTAGGTTTTATTATTACTCTAGAATTGTCTTCTTGCATTGTTGTGTCATGAAATGCAAGTCTAGGGCTATTGATACCATAGTATAACCCAGTTTGTATTGAAGCGACATCATTATGTCTCAAATTTAAAACCATACCAGTTGTATAGGTTTTATCAACACTACCACCCGCTGCTATTAACGCATAATAAAAACCATTAAGATATTCAACTTCAATTTCAATATTAAATTCACTCAATGATAATGAATCGTCAATAATTAACCCAGTATATTCCCAAACAGTATTTTTAAAATCAACTGCCTTAAGAGCAGCATTATACGTCATAGTATTAGGCGACCCAGGATTTGGTTTTGGGTAGCTCATGCTAGGAGGTATTCCAGTATCAAAACTCTCGTCGAAAACTAAGCTCATCTCCACGGTCCTGTAATATCAATGGCGCATCTAGATAGACCGTTGCCAGTATAAGTAATCAATTTGAAACTCTTTCCAGGATAGCCTATAACGTCTTCAATTTTCATCAAATCTAAGCCAGGCAATTTTTGAGGCAGGTAATATAGGCCTGGCATTAACCCTCTCAAATTTCTAACATCGTCTTTTTTATCAACTACCTGAACAGAATTAATAATTAAAGCCCAATTTGATGGATTTGGGAAAAATAATTGATTTGAACTACCGCTAGAGGCATCGATAGACCAATAAACGGGATAAGTTTGAAAAAATTCTACGTTATCGCCGAACCCACTAGAATCTCTTACTAATAATTTACAATTTGAGTTTAACCCTCTCAAAAAATAATTATCATAACCATTAATACCAGCATTAAAATTTTGATTATTTTGTGCTATTAGCCCCCACGCATATTGATCACCAGGCTTGTAAGAAACAATTTCACCTATGAAAAAAGAAAATCTATTAGATAAATTAGTTTCTGGCACTTGAGGATTTAAAAAATAATAAAACC
>RRZU012795960.1_pt1 | contig 12182 bp, 11 predicted proteins | sample 2165561 | NCBI WGS metagenome assembly RRZU01 (sample SAMN10456909, study PRJNA506462) | wastewater metagenome | isolation source: wastewater sludge | place: USA: Moscow, Idaho | reverse complement strand
TGGAACATGGAGCGATGGAAGTGAGCACACCTATTAAAAAAGCAATGCCTATCGCAAAATGAGCATACTCACGAAGTGCTAGGGTCAGCCATTGTTCCATTAGGCTAATGCTTCTTCAATTTTTGGTAAAAGTTCTGAGCGAATCGCTTTACATGTAAAAATAAATGCTCCATACTCTTTACCATCAGGATCGCTAAATCCCACATGAATTTTTTTAACAGCTTTCGGAAACATCGGACAGGTTTCATTAGCGTGATCACACACCGTCACCACTAAATCAAAATCCATATCTATCACTGAATCTAACGTTTTAGAATGATACTCATCTCTCCAAATTCCCTCTTCTTCTAAAACTCTTTTAGCATACGCATTGACGTTTCCACTTGCTCTCACGCCCGCACTATACGCCTCAATTCCCTCACAATACGCATTAACAAGTGCTTCTGCAATGATGCTTCGACAACTATTTCCTGTACACAAAATCAGCACTTTTTTCATACTAAGCCTTTTACATGTAAATTATCAAGTGAATCGTACCATAAAGTTATCTTTATATCAAGATATATTGATATAAAGATAACAAAGCCATTGCAAAGTACGCTGGTTCTCTTTATGCAAAAACATAAGGAGCATCACTCATTATCCATAGGAGTAATCCCAAGCTCGCGTAGCTGTTTTTTAAGCGTATTGCGTGAAATTTCAAGTGCATTGGAAAGCTGAGTAATGTTAGGGCATATTCCAAAACTTACATGTAAAAAGATTTTTACCCACAAATGCTCTAGATTTTTTACGTTTTCAATCCCCTCTTTCAACATATCTTCAATATCAGGCTGAAATCTTGGTGAAATCAGTAATTTCAGAGGTTGCAAAAGATTTTTTACCTCATGTGCAAACGAAGAGCTGATTTCTCCCAAAATAATCAATGAGTGCGAAATACGAGCATTTTTTTCCTCTTTTTCGATAGACTCTTTAAGCTCGTGCATAAGCTTTGTTGTCGTTTCGATGATGCGCGTAATCTCATCGTTTTCTTTCCCTTTATAAATCGTAATATCATCCCAACGCTTCTCTATCATAGCTTGCGCATTATTGGAGAGTAAGTCCAAACGACCTAGAAGTTTACTCATAAAGATATTCGCAATGACTAAAGAGAGTAAAGCCACAACCATTAATAATAAAATCTGCACAAAAAAGCTCTCTTTCACCAAGCCAAAAAATGTTTGTGTCCGTACTTTTAGAACAAAAGAGCCAAACTCTACCCCATCTTGTACAAAAGGAACAATAATATATTCAGAAAAATCGCTAATAGTATCGCCAATACGATAATGTTGTGTATCCGTGTGAGCAACAACGACATGATGGTTATCAATAAAGCCACAGCTATCTATCATTTCACCTGCACTTAAGGATTTTAAAAATTTGTAGAGCTCCCAATGGTTATGGGTTAAGATAAATTCACTCACAAAAGCTTTATTGGAATTAATATTGGTACGAATCAACTCATCAATGATAATGATACGATTGGTTTGATTTTTATGCATATCGATATTAATTAAAATGGAAACAGAAGAGATGCTCAATGCCACAAAGAAGATTAAAACGGCAAGTTTTGCCTGAACAGATAGTGCTAGAAGATAACTTAAAACTCTTTTCATTGTCGTTATTCAATAGTTTCAAGCATTTTAGCAACATTACTAAAGTCTTGATTGCTTGGGAGATCAAAACGGTTTAAAGAGAGTTTTTCTAAAATACTCTTTCCATAAGGATCCAGATGCATTTTAACAAATGCATCTTGCAATGCACGAAATTGCTTTTCAGGCAGATTACTTCGCACCACAATCGGTGAATTGGTAAAAGGTCCTAAAATCTGAGCAATTTTTAACTCTTTGATGCGTTCAGGGTGCTTTTTTTCAAACCGAGTATAAACAATGCTATCCACACTTGCCCCATCTACAAAGCCATCTAACACTGCTTTAATAGACTCTCCATGCTCATAGGTGTAAATAAAAGAGCGGAAAAATGTCTTAGGATCAGCGCCATGAGAGAGCATGTAGTAACTAGGAGCTGTCGCACCCGAATTGCTCTCAGGATCGGTGAAGGCAAAAATCTTTCCTTTAAAATCTAAAATGGAGCCATATGGATTTTCTTTTTTGGTAATAATATACGAATAGTATTTGTCACTTCCATCAAAAATAGGAATTGCCAATAATTTTCCTGTCTTTTCTTTGTCAAGTTTTGTGTAACTTGAATTACAAACATACGCGACATCTACCTTATTTTCTTTAAGCAATTGATTCATCTCAGCATACGTTTTAGAAAAACGAATGACCACATCAAAATCGTTTTGAAGTTCTAAATACTTTTCCCAATCCATAAAGTTTTTCAAGTCATCTTTAAAAACAGTTCCTGTTAGCCCCAATACTATTCTTTCTTTTGCTGACAAAGAAATAGCACACATAAGCACCAAAAACAAGATGGTAATTTTTTGATAAGCACTGGTCAATTTTTGACTATTTTTCATAAGAAAAAAACTCCTTTTTTACTTAAACCTCCCAATTCTAGGGGTTTTAAAAGTTGGAATGTAAATTGCAGTAAGAGGATTGTACTTAAAGAAAAGTTCAAAAATCTTTAAAGGAGTCCATCATGGATTTATTGTGGGATGTTCGGGTTTCACTCGATCTGTTCTTAGGTGGTTTAGGGGTTGGTGCCTTCTTGGTTGGAGCTGTTTTGTACTCTATGGATGCAAAACTATATGAAAGCATTATTAAAAAAGCGTTCATCATAGCACCTATTTTAGTCATAGCAGGTTTAGTGCTGCTTTTAACAGAACTTGGACGACCGCTGAATGTTATCAAAACACTTTATGCGATCAACCCTACTTCATTTATGTCGATTGGTATCTTCTTACAAAGTGCGTTTGTAGCAGTTGCGCTATTCATCGCATTTGGTATTATCACCAAAGGGGCAGAAGGAATTTGTACTAAATTTATCTATATAGGAGCAACATTAGCGGGTTTGGTAGGACTTTATCATGGCTTTTTGCTGACAGGTATCTCAAAAGAGCCTTGGAACAATGCCATTCCCATTATCTTCTTTATCTCTTCTATTCTCGCAGGCTCTTCATTAGTTTTTCTTCTCAACTTATCCCAGCTTGATACCGTGCTTCAAAAGTTCAAAATTCCTGTCATTGTCAACATGGTTTTAACACTTGAACTCGCCGCTATTTTTGCATGGGTTTATAACCTAGCACTGACAACAGCCTCTTCAAAACATGCTTATGATGTGCTAATGGGAAGCTTTGGATTGGAGTTTTGGGGACTGAGCATTGTTGTTGGTTTAGTGATTCCTTTGGCTCTTTTAACGATGGTTATCTTGGGAAAAACAACTCTCAAAGCAGTGGCACTTCCAACCTTCGCAACCATGGTCATAGGAAGTTTCTTCCTCAAAAACCTTGTTGTCTATCTTGGTCAAGCGGTATAAGGAGTATCAAATGAGTTTAAACAGAAGAGATTTTTTAAAATCAACGGCAGTAACAGCGGCAGCAGCTTCAACGGTATCGGTCTTTACAACGGAGGCGGAGGCAAAAATTGGCGAACTTGCTTACGAGGGAGAAGCTGGTAAATGGATGAGTTCAACCTGTCAAGGCTGTACCAGTTGGTGCCCGATTCAAGGACTTGTCGTTGATGGAAAAGTCATAAAAGTAAGAGGTAACCCAAACTCTCCAAGTGGTGGTCGCATTTGTCCACGCCCACATTTAGCACTTCAACAAGTGTATGATCCAGATCGTGTAAAAACACCACTCAAACGTACCAATCCTAAAAAAGGCAAAGGAATTGATCCAAAATTTGTGCCAATTTCATGGGATGAAGCGATTAACACCATCGCAGATCAAATCATGGGTCTTATTAAAGCCGGTGAATCTCATAAATTTGTTCTTATGCGTGGTCGTTATACGTTTATGAATGAAATTATGTATGGAACATTCCCAAAACTCATTGGTAGCCCAAACAACATTTCTCACAGCTCAATTTGTGCAGAAACTGAAAAATTTGGTCGTTATTATACTGAGGGCATGTGGGATTACGCTGATTTTGACTTAGATAATACACGTTATATCTTAGGTTGGGGAACAGATATGGTCTCTTCCAATCGCCAAACACCTTGGTTTATAAATCAACAAGGTTACGTAAAAGATAGAGCAAAAATTACATGTATTGATCCACGCCTCTCAGCAACTGCTGCAAAAGCTGATCGTTGGCTTCCTATCATTCCAGGAACAGACAGTGCCTTGGCTGTGGCTATTGCTCATGTTATCCTTTCAACTGGAAAATGGAATAAATCATTTGTAGGTGATTTTACAGATAAAGTCAATTATTTTATTCCTGAAAAAGAGGTTCCAACAGAAATTGAAGTTGATGGCAAAATGATTCCTGTTGTGTTTGAAGAAAAACATACACATGGTGTTATTGCTTGGTGGAATTTAGAACTCAAAGATAGAACACCAGAATGGGCAGAAAAACTAACAGGAATTAGCGCTAAAGATATCAAAGACGTTGCTCGTGAGTTTGCAGAAGCAGGAAGCCGTGCTATTTCATGGGTAACGCCAGGTGCTGCAATGCAAATCAGAGGAGCGTACGCCTCTTTTGCAGCACACGCACTTAATGGTCTTGTTGGCTCTGTTGATGCCGTGGGTGGTATCTTACAAGGTAGTTCAGTTCCTTATGAAAAAGCACCTGATCTTAAACCTTACTTACCAGCAGAATTTGAAGCTGCTTTAAAACAGAAAAAAATTGACCAGCGTGGAACAAAAAAACTTGCAGCTCTTAATAAAAAAACAGGTGGCGGAGTTGTCACACAACAACTAGCAGATTCCATTCTTACAGCAAAACCTTATGATATTAAAGTTGCTATTGGATATTGGAATAATTTTGTTTTTTCTATCAATGGTGCTGACGTGTGGGAAAAAGCCATGGAAAAATTACCATTTTTTGCCCATATTACAACCAACTTAGCAGAGATGAGTATGTTTGCAGATATCGTTTTACCTGCAAAAATGCATCTATTTGAGCGCTACGGTTTTGTGACTAATAAACAAAATCTTCATAGTTATATGTCAATTCATCAACCACTTGTCAAACCTTTTGGTGATGCTAAAACAGATGAGACAGAAATTCCATTTTTAATTGCTCAAGCCTTGGCTAAAAAAGGATTTGATGGTCCTTTGCGTTATTTTCAAGATAACTTCAAAGACCCAGAGAGTGGTAAAACACCTCAAACACCCGAGGAGTTTGATCTTTTTGCAACAAAATTCTTTACAAAACCAATTTGGAGTGGTGCAAGCAATGAAAAAGGGGACACCATCAATAGTTGGAATGAGTTGTTAGACAAAGGGGTTTGGAAAACTAAAAAATACAAGCCTGGTAAAAAAATCGATAACTTTAAAACCGAAACTAAAAAATTTGAGTTTTATAGTGAAACACTCAAAAAAGTGATGATAGAACATGCAGAAAAAAATAAGATTACTGTTGATGAAGCATTTGAAGGGGTCAATTATACATGTCGCGGTGAATTAGGTTTTGTTCCACACTATGAAGAACCTGTGAGACATGGTGATGAGAAGACCTATCCATTTATCTTTGCAGAGCATCGTTCACGCCTAAACCGTGAGGGACGAAGTCAAAATTGCCCATGGTACTATGAAATTAAAGATGTTGATCCAGGAGATGTTGCAGGAAAAGATGTTACCAAAATCAATCAGCTTGATGGAAAAAAACTAGGGCTTAAAGATGGTGACAAAATCAAGATTACCTCTGTTCAAGGAAGCATCGAGAGTGAAGTTAAATTATGGGAAGGTGTGCGCCCTGGTGTTGTTATGAAATGTTACGGACAAGGACATTGGGCTTATGGGCGTGTTGGTTCTGAAGTATTTGGCTCTAAACCACGAGGCGATAACAACAATAAACTTCATGTCTATGACTTTGAACGCATGGCTGGTTCAACTCCAAGACATGGTGGAAATGCACGTGTCAAAATCGAAAAGATATAGGTAAAGGATAGATTATGGCAAAAAAATATGGAATGATTATTGACCTACATCGTTGTGTTGGCTGTGGTGCATGTGATTTAGCCTGTAAAAGTGAAAACAACACACCAGAGGGTATCCACTGGGCGTTTCATAAGACTGAAACCTATGGTGTTTTCCCAAAAGTAAGCTATAAACATACACCAACACTCTGTAATCACTGTGAAGATGCACCCTGTGTGAGAGTATGCCCAACCCATGCGATGCACAAAACAGAAGATGGTTTTGTCGTGCATGACCCAAGTATTTGTATCGGCTGTAAAAGTTGTATGCTGGCTGATCCTTATGGGGTTATCTTTTACAATAAAGAGCATGCATTTTTGGATTTTGCAACCGATGAGAGTGCAGCAGTAAAAGGCGGAACCTTCTCTAAAAAAGAACTAAGCGAAAAAGCAAAAGCGCCCTTTCCTAATTTCAATGCAGCACGTGGTGCGGATGGTTATGAAGCGGTTCGTAGAAAAGGTGCGGTTGAAAAGTGTACCTTCTGTAACCACCGTGTTGCAAAAGGTTTGGCACCTGCGTGTGTTGTTGCATGTCCAGCGGATGCAAGAATTTTTGGTGACCTAAATGATGAAAAAAGTAAAATTTCTTCTTTACTTCGCGCACACAAACCAACTGTCTTGTTACCTGAAAAAGGGACAAAACCTAAGGTATTTTATATCAGAGAGTATCATTAAACAACGTGCCCTCTTTTAAGGGGGCATCATGTTTTATCTTTTTACATGTAAATCGTACGTATTGGTTTTAAGCCCCTAACAATGATGCGTAGCGCTTCTCTTCCAAAGCGCGCCCTGCTCCTAAAATGATGTTTTGCAAGGGATTGTTGACTCTGTGTACATCCATCTCCAACTTGGAAGAAAGGTACCTATCCATGCCACCAAGCATACAACTTCCCCCCGTCAGCAAAAGCCCTCTCTCCAAGATATCCTGAGCAAAGATGGGTGGCAAGCTTGAGAGCATCCCGTGTGTCAATGCCACCACTTTATCGGCGATAGGCATAATGGCACGTTTCACATCCAATGCACTCACTTCAAACGTTTCAGGCATACGTGTCACCATATTTTTTACATGTAAAGACATCGTAAGTTCACCATCATCCACCAAATGCCCCAGCGTTTTTTTCAAATGCTCCGCATCGCGCGAAGAGATGAGGATACGTTTATGGATTTTAAAGTATTCAACGATGGCTTCATCGATATCATTGCCCGCAATACGAAGCGATTTTGACATCACGATGCCATTTAACGACAAAAGCGATACCTCTGTCACTCCAGCACCGATGTCCAATACCAAAATACCTTTAGGTTGTTCAATCATCAACGAAGAACCAAGGGCTGCTGAAAAAGGATCTTTGAGTAACATCACTTCTCTAGCACCTCCCTCTTTTCCCGCTTCAATAACCGCTTGGCGTTCCATAGGATTTAAGTCACTTGGAACGCTCACCACAATGTTTGGCTTAAACCAACGGTTGTATGCAATACGGCGAATAACCTCTTTGATGTATGCTTTTGCCACACTTAAATTGGAGATGGCTCCTTTTGAAAGCGGATGCATGACATCAACAGATTTTGGATTTTTCCCAAACATTTTATGCGATGATAGCCCGCTATTAAAGAAAAAGCGATGCGTCTTATCAAACGCTATCGACGTGGGTTCATCCAAAATAATCCCTCGTTTTGGTTGATACACGAGGGTATTGTTGGTTCCTAAATCGATGGCAAATGCATTGGGGGTACTGAGTAAAAACATTAATGCTCTTTTTTAGTTCTAGGTGACTTTTTTTTACGTGAATAGATATTGATAGACTCCACTGCCAACGAAAACGCCATCGCAAAATAGATATATGTTTTTGAGATATGCACATCAAATCCTTCTGCAATCAACGCAACACCCACCAAAATCAAAAAGGCAAGGGCTAAAATCTTGATGGTAGGATTGTGCTCGATGAAAAGCGAAATGCTCTTACTCGCAAACATCATCACACCTACGGCGATGACAACGGCTAAAATCATCACCAAAATATTATTTGCCATACCCACAGCGGTAATGACTGAATCCAAAGAGAAGACAATGTCTAAAATAGCAATTTGAATCAGTGTTGCAAAATAACCACGAGCGCTTTTTTTAAGCTCTTTTTCTTCCTCGCCACTCTCTTCAATATCGGCATGGATTTCATTGGTTGATTTGACCAATAAAAAGAGCCCTCCAATGATTAAAATCAGATCACGTCCTGAAATTTCTTGGGCAAAGAGGGTAAACAATGGACTGGTCAGCTTCATAATCCAAAACAGCGATAACAATAACAAAATACGTGTGCCCATCGCTAAAGCTAGCCCAAAAATACGAGCTTTATCTCGTTGGTGTTCTGGTAAACGCCCCACCAAGATGGCAATAAAAATGATATTATCTATCCCTAAAACAATCTCCAAAGCCGTCAAGGTCGCTAGGGAAATAAGCGCTTCTATCGTAAACAGTGATTCTAACATGCATATCCTACTTCTAATTTTTAAATCTATTTTACCGCTTTACATGTAAAAATTGGCTAATGCCTGATATGTAGCCATTTAAGCCTCTTAGCGTTATAATGGCGCACTCTCATCTAAGGAGATCGTATGCTTTTTGGTAAGATAGATTACATCAATCTTCTTCCTTTTCACGTTTTTCTCAAACGCTCTTCCCTCTCATTTTCGTTTAAAAGTGCCTGCGAACACAATAAGGCTGTTCCCTCTGCGGTCAATAAAAAGTTTAAAAAACGCCGTGTGGATGCTGCGTTTATCTCCAGTATCGAAAGCAACCGTAAAGGGATTACTCCTTTAAATGTCGGCATCGTTGCTAAAGGCGAAGTTCATAGCGTTCTTATAAAACAAGGAAAGTCCAAAAAAGATCCTGCTTCTGCTACCTCGAACGTCTTAGCACAAGTATTAGGACTTGAAGGAGAAGTGTTCATTGGAGATAGGGCGTTAAAACTCTATTTGGAAGATTCCACCGCCTATACGGATTTGGGTAAAGCATGGTATGAACACTTTGCACTTCCGTTTGTTTTTGGACGTTTGTGTGTCAATAAGCACCAAACCTTTTATAAAAAACTTGCCACACGCTTTGGTAAAACACGCATCAAAATTCCTAATTATATTTTGCATACCTATGCTAAAGAGCGCGGTATCGCCCCTAAGGATATCAAAGCGTACTTACAACACATTCACTACCCTATCCAGAAAAAAGAGCAAAAAGCCTTAGAGCTTTTCTTTAAAAAAGCCCGCAATCTTACTTAAACATACGAAGGAGTTTACATGCCTATCAAAGAAAATATTGAGAAAGTTTTAAAGTCCACCATCCAAAGTACCCCCGGTCAAACGGAGTTTTACCAAGCGGTTGAAGAGGTTCTAAACTCTCTTGAACCTCTCTTACAAGCAGAGCCAAAATATGAGCATTACAATATCTTAGAGCGAATTGTTATCCCTGAGAGGCAGATTATCTTTAGAGTCGTGTGGATGGATGATCAAGGAAAAATTCAAACCAATATCGGCTACCGTGTCCAATTCAACTCCGCTATTGGTCCTTATAAAGGCGGGCTTCGCTTTCACCCAAGTGTAAATCTTGGGATTATTAAATTCTTGGGATTTGAACAAATCTTTAAAAATTCTCTCACAGGACTTGCCATCGGTGGCGCTAAAGGAGGCAGTAACTTTGATCCTAAAGGCAAAAGTGAAGGTGAAATCATGCGTTTTTGTCAAGCGTTTATGATAGAACTCTCCAAACACATCGGCGAAACCAAAGATGTCCCCGCGGGAGACATTGGCGTTGGAGGTAGAGAAATTGGCTTTATGTTTGGTGAATACAAACGTTTAACGGGTAGTTTTGAAGGTGTGCTAACAGGAAAAGGACTTAACTGGGGCGGATCTCTTGCACGTACTGAAGCTACTGGATTTGGCTCCGTTTATTTTGCTGAAAACATTCTCAACAAAGCAGGTGATAGCCTAAAGGGTAAAATCTGCACCGTCTCAGGTTCTGGCAATGTCGCCCTTTATACTATCCAAAAACTCTACGACATGGGCGCAACCCCTGTGACATGTAGCGATTCAAAAGGGATGATTTACGATAAAAATGGCATTGATTTCAAGCTACTTAAAACCATCAAAGAAGTTGAGCGAAAAGAGCTTAGTACATATCTTCAAACACATCCAAATGCTACGTATATCCCCGTGGCAAACTACGCAGAGGGAACCAATGCGGTATGGAGTATCCCATGTTTTGCCGCCTTTCCAAGTGCGACACAAAATGAACTGAATCTCAAAGATATCCAAACGCTCTACACCAATGGATGTCGTTTGGTTAACGAAGGGGCAAATATGCCAAGCACACCTGACGCAATTGATTTTATGCTGGCAAAAAAGATGTTCTATGGTCCAGCAAAAGCTGCCAATGCAGGGGGTGTTGCAACAAGCCAGTTAGAGATGAGCCAAAATGCGAGCATGCAAAAATGGAGTTTTGCTGAAGTGGACGATAAACTTCATGCCATCATGAAAAATATCTTTGATCTATCGTATAAAACATCAAAAGAGTTTGGTGATGAAGGTAACTTGATGTTAGGAGCGAATATCGCAGGATTTAGAAAAGTAGCTGACTCGATGATCGATCAAGGTGCAGTTTAGTATTTTACATGTAACGTCACTGTGAGGGAAATCCCTCACAGTTTGCAAGAGTACTCAAGCCTTGAAACTAGCTATTAATCGTGTTAAAGACTCTATCCCCCGCGTCTCCAAGACCTGGAACAATATAACCATTTTCATTGAGTCCATCATCGATACATGCTGTATAAACATGAACATCAGGGTGAATTTCGCTAAAACGCTTTAAACCCTCTGGTGCTGAAACAAGCGCTAAGAAACGAATATCTTTAACCCCTTTGGATTTTAAAAAATTCACCGCATCAATCGCTGTTCCACCCGTTGCAAACATCGGATCGATAATAATCGCTGTTCGCTCCGCATGATCGGGTGGCAATTTTGCATAGTAAAACTCTGCTTCAAGTGTTTTTTCATTGCGTTGAAACCCTAAAAATCCCACACTCGCATCAGGAATAAGTTTGAAAATCCCATCAAGCATTCCAAGTGCTGCTCTAAGAATGGGGCAAATCATAAGCTTGGAATCAAGCTTTTTACAATCTGCCATCGCCACAGGCGTTTGAACTTTCACATCACGCAGTGGTAAATCTCGTGTGGCTTCAAATAGCATCAAATATGAAATTTCGTCCACTAAAAGACGAAACTGAAACGGCTCTGTTTTCTCATCACGCAAAATCGAGAGTTTGTGCTCAATAAGCGGATGGTTGATGACATGAACATTTTTCATATTACTTCACTTCCGCATCAATAATCGCTTGAAGTTTTGCACGGTATGCTTTCGCATCAAAGTCTTTTACACGAGCAACACCATCTTGAACAGCTGCTTCTGCTACCGCACAACTCACCCATACAAACGCACGTCTATCAAACGGTTTTGGAATGATGTACTCTTTACCAAATTTCAAATCAATCCCGCCGTATGCCGCTTTAACATACGCAGGTACTTCTTCTTTGGTCAGTTTTGCCAAAGCAACCGCCGCTGCCATTTTCATACCCTCAGTTACTTTAGTTGCTCTGACATCAAGAGCACCTCTGAAAATGAAAGGAAAGCCTAGAACATTGTTCACTTGGTTAGCATAATCACTTCTTCCTGTGCCCATCATGATATCATCTCTGACCGCATGTGCTTCTTCTGGTAAAATCTCAGGAATTGGATTGGCGAGTGCAAAAATGATAGGATTGGCGTTCATCGACTTTACCATTTCTCCCGTTACAACGCCAGGAGCGGAGAGTCCTAAGAACATATCAGCACCTTTCATCGCATCTTCTAGTGTTCTATCTTCTGTTTCAATCGCAAATTCTGCTTTGTATTTGTTCAAATCAGTTCTTCCCGTATGAATCACGCCTTTGGTATCAATCATCACGATATTTTTTGCACCCAAAAGTTTGTACATTTTACCACACGCAATTCCAGCTGCCCCTGCACCAGAAACAACGATTTTCATCTCTTCTACTTTTTTGCCACTGATTTCAAGCGC
>RRZU010579364.1_pt1 | contig 12183 bp, 10 predicted proteins | sample 2165561 | NCBI WGS metagenome assembly RRZU01 (sample SAMN10456909, study PRJNA506462) | wastewater metagenome | isolation source: wastewater sludge | place: USA: Moscow, Idaho | reverse complement strand
TGAAATAGATGAGACACTGGTCTTGCAAGGCACGGTAGAAGGTGTTTTACAGGCTGCTTACACTTTCCAAAACTATAAAACAGAGAAAGTTGAACAAGTTTTTACACAAGTTAGTTTTATTACAGACATTTCAGATGCGGATAAAAAAATTGACGAAGTTGTTCATGTGGTTGAAGGCATAAATTTAACGCGAGATTTAGTCAATACACCAGCAAATGATTTATATCCTGAAACGTTAGTAGATGAAGTAAAGAAAGCGTTCATGGATACTGCAGTTGAAATTGAAGTTTTGGATAAAGAGGATTTAATAATTTTAGGAGCAAAAGCCCTTCTTGCTGTTTCTCAAGGTTCAGCAAAAGAACCACGTATGATTGTTTTAAAATATTTACCACTTGGTGAAAACGAGCCCGTTGTTTCGCTTGTCGGAAAAGGTGTGACTTATGATAGTGGAGGTTATGCCTTAAAAACTGCTAAAGGTATGGCAACAATGATGACGGATATGGCCGGAGCTGCTTCGATGATCGGAACATTGAAAGCTTTAGAAGCCAATAATATCCAACAAAACGTTGTAACCATTATAGGAGCCACTGAAAACTTAATTTCAGGCGAAGCCTTCAAAAACGGAGACATCATCGACTCCTTAAAAGGAACGACTATTGAAGTACTCAATACAGATGCTGAAGGGCGTTTAGTTTTAGCCGATATTCTTTATTATGCAGCTACAAAGTTAAACTCAAAATATATTATAGATGCAGCTACTCTTACAGGAGCCGTTATCGCTGCACTTGGACAAAATATTACGGGTGTTTTGACAAATAATCAAGAACTATTAAAAAAGGTAATTGAAGCTTCAAAATTGGTCGGAGAAGATATGTGGGAACTACCTATTTTAGATGAATTTAAAGAAGCGGTGAAAGGAAATAATGCAGACTTGACGAATAGCCAGCCTAGTCCTACAGGTGCTGGAACTATCTTTGCTGCTGCATTTTTAGAACACTTTGTAGAAAATATTCCATGGGTTCATTTAGATATTGCCGGCACCTCATATGCCAGTGGAAAAGGGAATAAGTATTTGCCTAAAGGAGCATCAGGCATTCCAGTAAAAACTCTTTATGAATTTGTAAAAAATCTTTAGAATTTAAAAATGCCGATTGAGAATAAAATCTCAACCGGCATTTTAAATTTTAAGAAGAACTTAGTAATTATTCTTCAAATTTTTCAGCCCAACACGTTAAAGTCCCTGGTCCAACTTCAAAATTAGCAAAACCTTCTTCGTCAATAACAATTTCATTTGGATTATCTCCCGTTAGTTCGACAAATATTTTGCCGGCATGAACTTTTCCAACTTCCATCCGCAACTCATTCATGTCTCCTGTTGAAATCACAACAGCTAAAGTCCCAGGATGCTTATCATTTCCATGTCGAACCCAGCCAATTAAATCTTCTGTCTCCATATAATCCGTTTGTTCTCCATAAGCATAGCGTTTACGAATGTCAATCAACTGATCAATCATTTCTTTTTGACCTTCTATCGGATTATCCCCACCAAGTCCATAATAGTCGCCATAAAAGACACACGGATAACCATCTTTTCGAAGTAAAATGAGCCCATATGCAATTTTTTTGAACCAAGGTTGGACAAACGATTCTAAGGATTGTCCTGGTTGGCTATCATGGTTGTCGACAAACGTGACTGCTAACAGTGGGTGTTCTTGAACAAGTGTATTATCAAAAATCTTACGCATATCAAAATTATCGATATCTTTTGAAGCTTGTTCCATATTATAATGAAGGACCACGTCAAACAAATCCGTACTGTATTTCACTTCGTAGAGATATTTACTTTTTGAGTCTGGATCGTTTTGCCAGTATTCGCCAAAGAAATAAAGGTCTTTATCGGATACTTCTTCTATATGTTTAATAAACTCTTCAATGAAACCATCTTCAATATGCTTTAAAGCATCAAATCGCATACCATCAATATCAACATGGTTGATGAACCATTCACCCCAGTGAAACAAATCCGCTTTCACATCCGGATGTTTATGATCGATATCTGCAAACATTAAGTAGTCAAAGTTTCCTTTTTCATCCGAAACGCCTTCACTCCAACTTTTATTTTCGCCTAATATTTTAAATACGCCCGTCACATCTTCTTTTTGATCATAATCTGTTCCTGTAAAATGATTAAAATTCCATTCGAAATCAGAATATTTCCCTTCCCGTCCTGGAAAGTTAAAGCCTGTCCACCCTTCAATATCGTGTACGTCTGAAATTTCTTTCTCACGGTCATTTTCGTCTACTTGAATGGCTCGAAAAGTTTCTGTGAAATCAGCACCGGCTTTATGGTTTAATACCACATCAGCATAAACTTGCATGTCATGTTTATGTATTTCATCAATTAACTCTCGAAGTTCTTCCAAAGTACCGTATTTGGTTCGAACATCCCCTTTTTGGTCAAATTCTCCTAAATCATAAATATCGTAAACACCATAACCTACGTCATCCGTATTAGTCGCTTTAAACATTGGAGGGAGCCATATGGAGTTAAACCCTTTTTCTTTAAGGTCACTTACCTTTTGTTTTAAGTTGTTATAATAATTCCCATCATTAGGGAGATACCATTCAAAAGCCTGCATCATTACATCATTCTCTGCCATGTTTACACTTCCTTTATATCTATAAGTTCTCTCATATTATACACTTCTTTCTTATTAATAACAAAATTTTACCTTGAAGCAATTTTTAAGCTAATGAATTGATAAAAACCAAATCGATTGTTAAGTTGGTCATGTAAGATAAAAAATTCAAGGAGGAACGAGATATTATGGCAAAAGTTGCAACTGTTATGACCGATTTATTTGAAGATGTCGAATTTACATCTCCTAGAGATGCTCTCGTTAAAGCAGGACATGAAGTGGTTGTTATTGGTCCTGAGGTTGGAACAACGGTTACAGGTAAAAAAGAAGAAGCAACAGTAGAAGTCGATGTAGGTATTGATGATGCAAACCCGGATGATTATGATGCATTACTCATACCTGGTGGTTTTTCACCCGATAGCTTACGTGCGGATGACCGATTTTTAGAATTCACTCGTCACTTTTCAAATGAGAAAAAACATATTTTCTCTATCTGTCATGGACCACAGTTGCTTGTAAACGCGGATGTATTACGTGGAAAAGATGCCACAGCCGTTAAACAAGTCGGTGTGGACGTAACTAACGCAGGTGGAAACTTTATCGACCAAGCCGTTGTGATTGATGATTCTGGTTTAATTTCAAGTCGAACACCAGATGATTTACCAGACTTTAATGAAGCAATTGTGAATGCTTTAAACTAAACTTTTAGCAGTAAAAAACCATTGGGAATACGAATCCCAATGGTTTTTTTACTATAATGAATTTACCCGATTTGTAATGGTAAAATTTTTCATGGATAAATCGATAATACCTGCTGAATGTGTAATTGCCCCACTCGAAATATAATCAATCCCTAATGTTTTAAACTGTGCAATATTGTCACTTGTCATATTTCCTGAAGCTTCAACTATCGCTCGACCATCGATAAAATCTATGGCTTTTTTCATCTGTTCAAAGTTCATGTTATCTAACATAATAACGTCCGCTTTAGCTTCAACCGCTTCTTTTACCATTTCAAATGTTTCAGTTTCAACTTCAATTTTTTTAATAAATGGTGCTTGCGCCTGAGCTAGTTTAATTGCTCGCCCTACACTCCCAGCTGCTTGAATATGATTATCTTTTAACATAATCATATCCGACAAATTATACCGGTGATTGTAGCCGCCACCTACTCGAACTGCATATTTCTCCAATATACGAAGCCCTGGGGTAGTTTTACGTGTATCCATTAATCGAATGGAGCTTCCTTCTAATAACTTTACTATTTTATCGGTAGCTGTCGCAATGCCGCACATTCTTTGTAAAATATTTAACGCTACACGCTCCCCTGTTAGTAATATTCCCGCATCTCCGCGAACTTGAGCAAGGACTTCACCTTCATTAAATTGTTGTCCGTCTTTTTTATGCACATGAACTTGAACTTCCTTATCTAATAATTCAAAAACGCGTTTATAAACAGCCAAACCAGCCATAATACCGGATTGTTTTGCGATCAAATCTACAGTTGCTTTTTCGCCTCCAATCGTTACGACGTCGGTACTAATGTCTCTATCCGTTACATCTTCGTCTAATGCACGAGAAATAATCGGATCAATCTTAAAATAAGGTAATTCAGACTTCATTCACCATTCTCCTTTATATTCAATTATCGAAAATCACACTCTAAATCATGATCATTAATAATCCCTATGGCTTGTAAATAAGAATAAATCGTTACCGAACCTATGAATTTAAAACCTCTTTTTTTTAACTCCGCCGTTACTTTATCACTCAAATGACTTTTTGTAAGGTTCTGATTTACCTCAGCGACTGCTTGTTGATTGTCTGTAAATGCCCATATAAAGTCAGAAAATTTTCCATATGCATCCTGGATTTTCATAAATTGCTTTGCGTTATGAATCGTCGCTTCAATTTTTTTACGGTATCGGATAATATTTTTGTTTTCCATGAGTGTTTGGATATCTTCTTCACTATATTTAGCTACTTTTTCATAATCAAAGTTATCAAAAGCTCCCATAAAATGTTTATACTTAGACAAAACTAATTGCCATGACAGACCAATATGAAATATTTCTAGACTTAACCATTTAAAAAGTTCTTGATCATCATAAACAGGTATCCCCCAGATTTCATCATGGTATTTTACATAATAGTCTGGTTTGCCTTGCATCCATTCACAACGTGTTTTTAGATTTTCCATTCCTACATCTACTCCGTTTACTCATCTACAATGTTTTCGAAATTTAATTTTCTTAAAATGGGAGTTTTTTTATATTGAATCGGTTCCATTCGCTCAATGATTTGATTCAACATTGCCACGCCATCTAAAATATGATCCCCTTTATTTAACATGACACAGTCTGCACGTGTCCCTTCTGCAGCATCCGTTACTTCTGAACGCGTCGGAATCCCTTCACTGACAAGTGTATCTAATACTTCCGTTGCCCATACAACTGGAATGTCACCAGCTTCAGTAATCCATAAGATTTCATGCTGGAGGGCTGCTAAATCAATATACCCACTTTCAGCTGCTAAGTCACCGCGTGCAATCATGACACTAAAAGGATTTTTGCTTGCTGCGGTATAAATCATTTCCGGCAGATTTTTAGTGGCTCGAACCGTTTCAATTTTTGCCATGAGCCCCATGTGTTTCGCATTTTTACCTAATACTTTTTCTATTTCCTCTTGGATTAATTGAATATCTCGTCCACGATTAACAAATGAACACCCAATAATATCTGCATGTTGACAAACAAAGGCAATATCATTTTTATCTTTTTCATCCAGTGAATCAAACGTAAAATTATTTTTAGGGAAGTTTAAACCCTTTTCTGCTTTGACACGTTTACTTGATCCTTTAGTTTTTAAAACTTCTAAAATAAATTCATTTTCTTTTTTGTCGACTACCTTTGCTTCAATATTCCCATCATCAAATAGTACGGGTTGTTCCAATTCAATTTGTTCATAAATTTCGTTAATTTTACAACCGGCTGAAAAATTAACATCTGAAGGTGGTAAACTTTCATAATCGCAAGTAATTCGAATTTTGTCCCCAGCACTGACCTTTGGTTTACTTAGATGGGTGAACACCCAATCTGTTCGAATTTTAGGACCGGCGATATCCATTAATATTCGTACATCTCGTTTTAATTTTTCTGATGCTTTACGAATATTTTTAATCATTTTTAACCAATCTTTAGGCGTATTATGTGCGCAATTGATTCTTGCCACATTCATCCCTTCTTTGATTAAATCATAGGTAAATTCCGGGTCAGTAATGGCATCATTGGACATGGTTACCATGATACGAGTCGTTCGATTGTCTGGTTTCTTTCCAAAAATTTTCTTTGTGTTCTTCTGTAACCTGCGTCGTCCCACATCAAATTCATCCGGTTCGGGATGTTCATGAATAATTTCATTATTAACAACATCATGTAAGGTCGCAATCACAGCATCTATAGTGACAAGAGTTTTAGATTCTAGACGTCCTAATGAAGATAATCCCCACGGAATCAAGTCTGTTTGTATTTGATTAATATCACGGTTTCTTAAGGCTAAATAATAACTTAAATTTTCTGCACTTTCTTTAAAAGCTTTTCTCTCAATTTGATCTTCCCAATGAGAAAAAATCTGTTGGCCTTCTTCTTTTATTTCATCTCTTAATTGTATAAGATCCGATAATAATACTTTAGGATCATTAATTTTATATTCTTTATCCATTTACTTTACACCCCTCATTGGTCATTTTTTAACTCTTCTTATTGGTCCAATTATAGCAAATATTAAAAAAAGTTCGTGTAATAAGACTTAAAAGAACCTACTATTGAGATATTTCTCTGTAGTAGGTTCTTTTATTTGTTTTATACAATTAGTCTAAGCGAGTGGATAAATCTAGACCGTTAAGTTCAGCTAATTCATTCATGACAAGTTTTAGAATATTTCCACCATGAATAAATACATTCACAGCTGGAATTGGATCTTGACCCATAATACCTAAATGACGTAGTGATAACTCACCATCCGGACTTACAATAAAGTGGTAATAACCTGATTTCATAGAGTTTAACTCATTTAGTTTTTCTAAAATCGTTGGCAACTCATTACGATCTGTAACAAATCCTATTCGGTTATAATTCATTTGATAATTCACGTATTCTAACTCATCCGTTTCGTGAATAACTACTGCGCAAGGGACAACTTTATCTTGGCTAATTTGTAACGCTGTTTGTAAAACATTTTGTTTCGTTACAATATCATTGCCCTGTCGATCCTTTGCAGGTCTTTCAATAATTTTACCGTTAAATTTAACCTTTTTGCTTTCTGCTTCCTTTAAAAAATTATCTGTAATTACACTCATAGTTAGCCTCCAATAATTAATGTATTCTTAGTATAACGAAAAATATTTTGAAATGAAAACATTTAACGAAGATGCTAAAATAAAAAAGCCCTCGTTTATAACGAGAGCTTTTCTTATGGAATGATTATTTGCGTGTAATACGCTCAGAAATACGTGCAGCACGACCTTGACGGTTACGAATATAGTATAATTTCGCACGACGTACTCTACCACGACGTGTAACATCAATTTTAGCAACACGTGGCGAGTGTACAGGGAAAGTACGCTCTACACCTACTCCATTAGAAATTTTACGAACTGTGTAAGACTCACTTACGCCAGATCCACGACGTTTGATGACAAGACCTTCGAATAACTGAATACGTTCACGGTCTCCTTCAACAATACGTGCATGAACTGTTACAGTATCTCCAGCTCTAAAATCTGGAATATCATTACGTAAATGTTCTTGTGTAATTTCTTGAATTAATGGATTCATTTTATCTACTCCTCTCACGCACAACATTCATAGGTGCATAGGTCCCAGCGGAACATTGCATGATTGAGTGGATTTCCCACTCGACAATTAATATTAGCATACTAATTAAACACTGTAAAGGACTTTTTAAAATTCTTTAATTTTTTTCCTTGTTATTTGGGAATGCGTAAAATTTCTAAGTTTTTCTCAAATATTTCTGGTAATTCTGCTTCAAAATGCATTGTTTCTTTCGTTCTTGGGTGGATAAATTCTAAGGCACGCGCATGTAAAAATTGCCCCTTACCTTTCAAGGTTTTACGTGGTCCATAAGTTGCATCACCTGCTACTGGATGATTGATATAATTAAAATGAACTCGAATTTGATGGGTCCGTCCTGTTTCTAAAGAAACTTCCACCCATGTATAATGATTAAAATGTTCCAATACTTTAAAGTGAGTGATTGCTTCTTTTCCGTCTTTGATTACTGTAAATTTTTGACGGTCGTGTGGATCTCTTCCAATTGGTGCATCAATGGTGCCATGTTCATGAGGAATTTGACCGTGAACAATTGCCCAATAAGTCCTCTTTACTGTTCGATTTTGTAATTGCTCAGATAAATGTACATGCGCTGTATCATTTTTAGCAACGACTAAAACGCCAGAAGTGTCTTTATCCAATCGATGGACAATTCCCGGTCTAATTTCTCCATTAATTCCGGATAAATCATCGATATGGTAAAGTAAAGCATTGACTAATGTCCCATCCGGATTCCCTGCTCCTGGATGAACCACCATTCCTTGTGGTTTATTTATCACCACAATATCTTCATCTTCATAGAGGATCTCAAGTGGAATATTCTCACTTTTTATATCGATTTCTTCTGGTTCCGGAATCGTCACAGTAATAACGTCACCATTTTCCACTTTGTAATTTGCTTTAATTCTTTCATCATTCACAAAAACCAGGCCCTCGGAAATTAACTGTTGTACTTTCGACCGCGAAAAATCTTCTAATTGTTTCGTCAAGTATTTATCAATTCGAATACTTTTTTGTTCTTCGACTTTAAAATTCTTTTGTTCCATCACACTAAACACCTTTTCTCTCTTGATAAAATGTATAAATAAATAATAAGATTACTCCTACGGTTAAGTACGAATCCGCTACGTTAAATATGGCAAAATCTATAAACTCTAGTTTAATCATATCCACTACATATTGAAGCATTAAACGGTCAATAAAATTTCCAATTGCCCCAGCTAAAATAAAGGAAAGTAGTATACCTAACATCCGATCCTTTTTAGCTTCTGTATACATGTAATAGATGAGCACACCAATAACAATTATTGTCACAATATAGAAAAACCACATTTGTCCTTCTAAAATGCTAAATGCTGCACCTGTATTTCGAATATACGTCAAAGAGACGATATTTGGAATAAATTCGATCACCTGACCGAGCTCAATATTTTGGACAGTTAAATACTTAGTGACTTGATCAATGATTACGAGGATAATCGTCAATGTCAAATTAAAAATCATTTTTTCACTCTTTTCTCTCTTTCATTTCCATAGCATATATTACCACAAAAAGTTTCAAGCAATTCATGAATAATTGAATAAGGAAAACCTTGGGCTTTTACTCTTTCTTCATGTATAATGAATCACTGTAAGAATAAATGTTAGAGTAAATTTATAAATATTGGAGTAGATGTTAAATGACGAGAAAATTAACCATTGGTTTAGGACTATCTGCCTCAGCTTTACTATTAGCTGGCTGTAGTGGTGTTTCTCTAGATCAAATTGAAGAATCTACAAACGAATTGAATGATTCTTTCCAAACTATCATTCGTACTCAAGAACAATTAGTAGAACTTGAAAGTACAATGAATGAAGATTTTGAAACGGTTTTAGCTAAGGATGAAGAACTTACCTCATTACAAGATGAATCCGCAGCAGTCATTCAAAATATTGACCAACGTGCAGAGTTAGTGAATGAAGGAAATGCTCAAATTGATCGGATGAACGAAGAAGCAGAGTTTATTCGTACTTATGAAGGTGAAGACCTACCCGCCGACACAATTCATCAAATTTCAGATGAATTTTCTGAATTCAATGAATATATCACTAACTATTTCACGAAATACCAAGAATCATTAGACGTACAAAAAGATTATCTTTTACAAATTGCGGATGAAGAAGCCGATTATGAAGAGTTTTCTGAAGGGTTAAATCAAGTAAATAGTAATTATATGGAATTACAAGATATTACACTTGAGTTAGATAATACCCTAGTTTCTTATGATGAAAATCTCAAACAACTAGAAGAAATGATTGCTGAAACGCGTGAAGATACAGCAATGCTACCTTCTGTAAAAGCTTCTGAAACAGAAGATGCAGCTGGTGAAGAAGAGGATGCTGAAGAGTCTGACAGTGACGAACAAACTGAAGAAGCAGTGGTCACATCAGAAAACGTAGAAGAAACTGCATTTCTCACTGTTTCTACTGAACCAATCTTAAATATTCCAGATAAATTCCCACTAAAATTTGTTTATGATAGCGGAGTGGATATTACTTACCCTGAAGAAGGCGTAAAAGGAATCTACGTAACGGCACATTCGGCTGGTGGAGCTAAAATGGATGGATTAGTCGACTTACTTGGTCGAACAGATTTAAACAGTATGGTCATCGATATTAAAGATGACTATGGAAATATCACGGCTGATTTAAATAGTGATAACGAACTAGTTAACGAGATGACGATGGAAATGTTTGATGTGGAAGAAGTTATGAGCCGTTTAGATGAAAATGATATTTATCCAATTGCTCGTATCGTTGTCTTTAAAGATACGCTCCTTGCAAATGCACAGCCTGAATTATCCTTTACTCGTTCAGATGGAAGTGTATGGACAAATAACAATGGAGATGGTTTTGTTAATCCTTATATGAAAGAAGTATGGGATTATAATGTTGAAGTAGCCATTCAAGCAGCTAAATTAGGCTTTAAAGAAATCCAATTTGACTATGTGCGATTTGCAGAAGGCTTTGAATTATTGGATCGCGAGTTAAATTACGGACATGGACACTATGGTAGTGACGATCTAAATGTTATTAATATGGAATATAGAAACCAAGCGGTAACTGACTTTGTTGCTTATGCTAAAGAACAATTAAAGCCTTATGGTGTTGATGTATCGGTTGATATCTTTGGATATGCTGCAGTCGTACGTGAGACACCTGGTATTGGTCAAAGTTTCCCAGGAATTGCAAAAGAAGTAGATGTGATCTCAAGTATGATTTATCCAAGTCACTGGGGTCTAGGGAATTTAGATATTGCTATACCTGATTTAGAACCCTATAATCTAGTAAATAACTATGCAAAAGTTGAATTAGAACTCCTTGACGAACTTGGTGCAGACGCACCAACAACTCGTCCATGGATTCAAGACTTCACAGCATCCTATTTAGGTGCTGGTTATTACATGAATTATGGAGCTGCAGAAGTAACTGCTCAAGTTAAAGCTCTAGCTGATAACGGTATTCATGAATTCCTTTTATGGAACGCTGGCAACAGCTACTCTGAAGGGGCAACTTATACAATCGAATAATACAAAAAACGGTGAACTCCTCATTTTGAGGTCGTTCACCGTTTTTAGATTATTCACTAACTTTAATAGCTTTTACAAGATCTAGGGAAATAATATACACCCCTACGACAGATTCATTCGTAATCGTTTCAAGTGCTTGTTTGTACAACATGACTTGTCCTTTATAACGTCGAATCAACTCTTCGTCTGCTCTTTCTCCTAAATGCGCAACACGGTCCGTCTTATAATCAAATAAAACATACCCATCATCTGTTTTAAAATACCCATCAATAATCCCGTGGATGAGGATAGAATCATCTACGTCTTCCATCCCGGAGAATACATCGCTTGCACGCATCATCATTGAAAATAAAACTTCATTTTCTAAACTATTATTATGTTCAATAATTTTTAGTCCAAATGTCGTTTCAAAAAACATCTGTATTTTATTTAAATCTATTTGTTTAGCAACTGTCTCATTCATTACATCATTTTCTACGAAGTCTTGAATTAAGATTTCTAGGTATTCCCTAGTCGGTTGCTGACTTAAGTCTAACTTTTGTAATAAATAATGAGTGGCTTGACCGATTTCAGCAGCATTCGGTGCTTTGTCCTCCTGTAAAAATTTAGGTCGTTCAAAAAGGTCTTCAGTAAAACGATTCACTCGAGAATCATCCGTCATATTCGACCAATCCAATTTCGAGAGTTTTTCACTATTCGGCTCTTCAAAAAGTTGTTTCACTTCAGAAACCGATTGATAGTTTGTCGTTTGAGTGGATAGTTGATAAGGATAACTGTAATTCGTTAAATCGACCGCATACTTTACTGCTTTTGAGTTTTGCTTATCCGATTCAATTCCTAAATTTTTTTTCTTTAAATCGTCTAACCATTGGAAATTGTCAACTTCTTGATCTTTTTCATTCAGATCTTCAATAATTTTCGCCTCTGAATAAAATTGATACTCAAAATCAACAGGATAATTCTTAATTTGATTGTTTTGTTGAACAGAGTTTACTTGTCCATCGGCTATTTTATGACGCGCCGTAGCAAACCCAATCCAGTCAAGAAAATTATCCGTCTTTAATCTTAATTGCGTAGGCAAGATCAACGCTCTACTCCCATTCCCTTTATCCCAGTTATCGAATG
>RRZU010716849.1_pt1 | contig 12185 bp, 17 predicted proteins | sample 2165561 | NCBI WGS metagenome assembly RRZU01 (sample SAMN10456909, study PRJNA506462) | wastewater metagenome | isolation source: wastewater sludge | place: USA: Moscow, Idaho | reverse complement strand
TAAAACTACCTTGATTTATACGCACTTAACCGATGCTACCAAGCGCAAAATTAAAAGCCCCTTAGATAATTTGTGATTGTGCGATACTCCTTTCAAGAAAACAGGGGAACAGGATGCTTCTATGTATCTCTTCCCCTGTTTATTATAGCTGGTTGATTGCTAATTGGCTATTGCAGTCTTGGCTCCTTTTCGCACTTTCAAAACATAGCTAAGCGAGCGTACAATCAACAACGTCTGGCGGCTTGGCGCAGGGCGGGGGAACACAACTGTTCGCGCGGGTGTGAACGCTTGAAAGTCCGACAGGACTTTCTGCGGGCATACACCCCGCCTTGTGCCAAACCGCTTGTTGTGTGTTCGTGTATTTTGCTTTATTTCATTGTTTTATCTCTACGCAAGGCTCCCATAATGAAATTCCAACATCTTTTTTGTTTTGTTTCCATATTTGAAAATCTTGAAAGGTGTCAATATTTTCTTCTATTACAGCTTGATAAATATCTATTCCGAAAATTTTTTCTTTATGTCGTTCACTTTCCCATTTTATTTTCAGAATAGTTTGTTTCATTTTTTCGGTCAATACTGAACTTATCTTTTCAGTTACTCGTTCTATCACTCCCGCATATAACGATTCATTCTTTATGTGCATAATATCAATTGTCCAAATACGCTCAGGCACTTCTTCATACAGTAAATGCCACTCCAAACACATGTCGTCCTCTTCCAATAGGTTCTTGTAAAAAACCTCTTTGATTTTAGGGTTCTGGCTGATTTTAGCGATTGCGTTAAAACTTTTCTCTACTGAAAATTCATCGGAATACACATGAAAATCAATGTCTAAATGACTCATTAAAAGTCCTGTTTTGACAGAGCCAACCAAATTGCAAGTTGAATTTAATTCCTCATATATTTTTTCAATTTTCAATTCTCTGATAATCTCGAATGCTTTCTGCAAATTGCTTTCTGCAATATTTTCTAAATTTTCCATGCTTCGTCATTTTCTTAATTTGTACAGATTTTTCAATTTGTCGTGTTCAGCTTACATGACACACAACATTTTATTTACGCAGTAATCTTCTCACATTCGTAAATGCGATATTTAGAACATTCGTAAACTCAATATTGAAATTGTCCTTTTTCCCTTTAAGATTTACGCAAGTTCCTGCATTCTTGAATACGATAGATTCCCATTTATAAAGATAACCAATTCTTTCAAGTACTTCTCAAAAAACAAAAAAGATACACCAAATTGAGAATATCAAATCAATCTCCTTTTCCCTAAACTTCTCTCCATATAATTTCTTCCTCGTTCAGCGATGGTATTGGCGGTGTACTGTCTGACCCCATGTTTGGGATACAAAGGTATTCCGGCGAATCCTGTCGCCAAATTGGTTTGTGAACAAATCTTCCTCTTTCCCTCATGCTTCGGGCGAGCGTATTTATCCGCCAAAAATTTGTCTTCGACGGATTACACCGACCTTTTGATGTATCCGAAACATAAGGTCAGTACACCGGCTCCGATACGGCATAAAAAAAAAGTCAGAAATTATGAGAAGTATAGAAATAAACAGAAAACAAGGTAGTAACCTTCCAATTAGCATAAAATTGGTGGTTAAAATCGCTTTGGTGGCTGTGGGCTTCTCCGTGTGGGGAACAGGGTTTGTTTGGGCGTTGGCAGGGTGGTATATCTTTCTTCCTGTTATTCGTGGCATCCTCTCCTTCTTCGTGGGGTTGTTGGCTATAATCCTCTTTATTCTCGCAATTCTGATGTTTTTATAAACCGTTAAAATTTAGAGTTATGAGCAAAGTATTTTTATTAGGAGCAAACAAGAGCATCGACAGAGCCAAACAAGTGGTAGAGGTAGGTCAGATAATCCAACTGGAGGGTTACAGCTACGATAAATACGTGGTGTATGAAATCACTAAGAACGATTGGGGCATTACGTACAAGTTGATTAACCTGCGGACAAAGGAACTTAACACAGCCGACATTCTCAGACCATTAAAGGAAAAATTTGGTATCGGATTCTATTACGACAGTGAAAACCCTCAGTTTATGGATTCTTTTGAAGTGGCTATACTCCTTCAGGAAGCCAAGCAGAAGAAACAACAAGAAGCGGACGAAGCCGAAAAGGAGCGCAAACGAGTGGAAGAGGTAAAAACGATTGGTCGCAAACGCTTTGCCGAGATATTTCCCGAAGATGCTCAGGCGGTAATCGTGGCAAGATTGAACCAGGATGACAGTGACCGAATGACCGATTATTACGCTCACAGCGTTCAACGCACCGTTATTTTAGGTTTTTCCAAGCACAAAAGGGACTTGTTCTCCGAAATGCGGAAACACGCTCCCAATTTTGCGGAAACCGCCTATTTAGCCGAGTTTAATGAAAATTACGAGCATCGGGAAAAATGGAGTATGGGCGACGGCTACTATTTAGGCGAAAGCAAGTACAGCGGTTGGATAATCGAAAAAGTTCCTCTATATGACCGTGAACGGACGATTGAGGCATTTGCCTATACCGCAGGATGCGAGGACAATATACACCTCAATACAATGGACAAACCGACCGACAAGACACAACCGACACCCCCAAGTAATGGCAACGGAACAGGTAAAGACGCTTGTACAATGGTGGAATATTCAGACAAAGCAATCGCAGTTTTCGGGGATACCAAAACCATAAAGGAAGAACTCAAAGCAATGGGCGGACGCTTCAACAGCCGATTAACCTTCAATGGGGAGAAGTTGGCAGGGTGGATATTTCCAAAATCGCAAGAACAGCGTTTAGCGTGTTATCTCGGATTAAATTAATGTTTCAAACGGGGCAGGAATCTCTGCCCCACAATATAACAATCATGGACTATAAAGAATTATCAGCATACGAGAAACTGAAAGAGATACAGGAAGTTAATTTCTGCCGAGCAGAACGCCACTGTGTAGCCGTTTACCTGAACGCACTTCGCAAGAATGACAGAGCCATAATTGATGAATATGAAAGTTTTGGCGATACTCCCCGACAAATCATCATGAATAAACGGGAATATGAACGCCATTTGCAATTCGGCTTTACAAAGAAGGCATTTAACGAATACGGCTGGTTAGAAAAGCCCGATTTTCAAGAGTGGGAACACATCGAATTTCCCCACAAAGACGGTTGGGCAGTCGGCAACTATATCACATTAGGCAAAGGCGAGAACGGAAAATGGAGTTATGGCATGAGTTATTCCTATTCGACAGGTGGAGCAGGTTATGGGTTGGGCGTATGGGGAAAGTTGTTCGATAACCGAAAAGATAGCCTAAAAGCCGCTTTAACCGAAATGATGACAGGACTTGCCAAGAGTAGCGGAGAGAATGACAAATACGCCAAAATAGTGTTGAAACAGGCAAAGAGCCTCTTTGATGAACTCACAGGACGGAAACCATTACAATTATCATTATTCTAATAATCAGAGCGGAGCAATCCGCCCACAAAAATCAAAAGATATGAAAACGACAGAAGTAAACGAAAGCATTATCGGAAAGCGTTGCAAGTCCATTTTTACAGGGCTTATGGTAGCAGGAACTATTGAAGCGATAAACATAACCAAGTATAGTGCAGAGGTAAAAGTGCGTTTCGATGAGCCACACAGGTGGGGAGATGACACATTTGAATACGACTGGTCGCACGCCCGACTGCATGATGAGTTCGGCTCACTCCGCCATTTGGAAATCATTGACGACCAATACCAGACAATCAAGGTTACATTCTCGGAAACGATAAAGGAGATAAACCGAAAATTTACAGGCGATTATAAAACTTGGGGAGTAGTCAATCTGAAAGAATGGGTTGATAGTTATGAGAGTAGTCGCTTTACGCAAATAGATGAACATTCAGCCATTATTACCTCCGAGTATAACATGGAATATCTAAGGGAGTGGCTTTCAAAAAATACGCCAATAACAGCAATAGAAACAATAATCTAAAAACAACGGATATGAACACAAATTCAATCAACAGCAACGGTTGTTCTGTATGCGAACAAGGAAAAGAGAATTATACAACCCTTATTGCAGGAGCGTTCAGAGGAACGGAATACTATCAATACGATTATAGGCACACAGACGGAAATTTGTTCTCTACCATAGCCAAAACATTGGAGGAGTGCCGAAAACAACGAGACAAATGGCTTGCAAAATTGGAGTAATGGACGGCGGAATTTTTCCGCCGTTACTTTTTCCATGACTTGCTAACGGACGGGGAGAAAAAGTAACAAAAAGCCTGTTCACGCCCAATTGCCTTTACTGTATTGGCTATTGAGTGAATATTGCCGTTTCTCCACTAATTTTTTAGCAAAGTTACAGGCATTTACTCACAAGTAGCAAGGTCGAGCCTTATGGTTTGGCAAACAATCTTCCTTTTTTCTTTTTACCGGCAAGCCGAAAGAAAAAAGTGTATTTTTTACCAAAACCTTGCATGAAGTGAGCATAATCCCTGTGGTTGTGAAAGCAAAAAATTATTGTTTCACAATTAAAATTTTGCATCATGAAAGTAGATTATTTCAACATTCCGGAGATTACAGTATCTTATAAAGATAAGGTTAAGGCGAGCGAACGTGCCGTCGTTAAAAGTTCTGCGGATGCTTCCAAGATATTCAGGGAAGCACATAAAGACTGCATGCAACACCACGAAGAAGTATATGCCGTGTTCTTGAATAGAGCCAACCGGGTTTTGGGTATCCAGTTAGTCAGTGTAGGTGGTTTGAATGGTACGGTAGTAGATAACCGTGTCATCCTACAGACTGCGTTAAAGGTGAACAGTTCTTCTATCTGTATTGCCCATAACCATCCCAGCGGTACAACAAGACCGAGCCAAGAGGATATGGTGATAACTAAAAAATTGGCGGAAGCCTGTAAAATTATCGGCATCCACCTTATAGACCACTTGATTATGACGGAGGAATCCTATACCAGTTTTGCGGATGAGGGGCTTTTATAAGCCCCTTTTTTGGTCGAAACCAAAAAGGATTACATGCAGGTTGTAGCACCATTCTTTCGGATTCAGGAATCGTTTTTCTTTCCTTACCTCATAATGCAAATGATTGCCAGTTGTTACACCCGTGTTCCCTACAAAACCAATTTGTTGGGCAATAGCTACCGAATCCCCAACGCTTACCGTTGCTTTGCTCAAATGCGCATAGAGCGAGCGAAAACCGCCTGCATGCTGAATCTCTATAAAATATCCGTACCCCGAACAGTATCCTTTACGGATTACAATACCATTTCCTGTGGCATATACCGCCGTACCCTTAGCTTTCGGAATATCAATTCCTGTGTGAAATTGTCGCACTTTGGTTATTGGATGTTTTCGCCACCCGAAGCCTGAAGAAATACGTTCCGTTTTTCTAATCGGAAAGATTATTGGATAGTCGCAAAGTTCATCAAAGCTCATCTGTAATGAATCGGCTACGAGTCGGAACTCTTTTGCTGAATAAACCTTTTCCATAAACCACTCTATTTCCGCTTTCTGGGTTTGCTGTCCCGATACCGGCAAATAGAGCAAAACGATAAAGAATGTGATGCGGTATCTCATAGTCATTGGGTAAATACGGTAAGCGTCCGAATTGCTCCGGACGCTCACTAATTATTCCTCATCTACCGTTCCGCTACTATCCCCGTTGTCATTCTGCCAACTGAAAGTCTTTTGAACGACTTGCCCGAAACTATCTTCGATATACACGTCGATAACCTGCTGGTCGGCACAATGCGAAGTGTAATAGAGTCTGAATGTAGTCCTCTCCAATGGGTATAAATCATTCGGCAGGAATACCGTTCCGTCATCCATTTTCAGTTCGCCAACTCCGTCAGGTTGAAAATATCGGATAAAGAACCGTGCCTGCTCATAGTTCCCTTCTTTTACCAGTTGGCAGCGGATCTCCGCAGTTTCGCCCTGAACGATTTTTTTCTGCACCGGCATACAAACCAAATCGTATGTGTAAGCCTGATGAATATCCAAATCGCTACTACAGGCACAGACTACTGCCGCAAGCAGTAGCGTGTATAAGAAATATGCTAATGTTTTTTTCATTGTTATTTCGTTTTAATTGATGATAAATCTTAGTCCTACTCCGAACTGGGTATGGAAATGCCCGGTCGATGTCCCCCACAAAATCCGCTCGCGGGCAGTCAGGAGAAACACAACACGGTCGCTCAGGTAAGTTTCCATCTCCAGCGTAATCGCACCGCCGTAGATAAAGCTGTCTTTATCCCGAAGCGTAGAACCGTCAAAGAGTATTTTCTCTCCCCAGTTGCTTGTTTCATATCCGGTAAAGGCAGAACCTCCCAAAGAGAAAAGAACCACCTTATTATGGTCGGAAAGAAATTTCAGGTAATAACCGCCCTCTGCTGTGAACTGGCTAATGGGTATCCTGTCTGTCTTATAAGGATAGTATTTGTTCAAGAACTCCGCACCGAAAACCCACTTATTGGCGTGCTTGGTATAGGTCGCCATCGACATTCCAAAATAGTATCCCAACTCGTTCTTTTTGGACGAAGAATGAAAACCGTCCACCATTCCGCCTGTTACCTGTATGCCCTGCATACCGGGCAAACAACGTTGTGCGTGTGCTCCGCCCGAAAAGGCAAAACACAGCATAAGCGTTAGAATTATTGTAATCCGCCTCATAGTTAATTCACCTTTAACTCGTTGATTACTTTGGCACGAACAAGGTCGGCATTCTCAACCGTGAACGATTGATGACGGCCACCCTCTTTTTCGTTCAGTTCAATAACGAGATGCTTATCATCAGGTATGGTAAACTTGGGTAGTGTGAATACAACCCGTTCCATTGTTTTACCGCCTATCAAGGTCAGGTTGTTGTGCGCCCGAAGCGGCATGATTACCTGTTCCTGAATGGCGGCACGTTTGGCAACTTTCTTATCTACTATCTTGAAAGTGATATAATCCACGTCAAACGGCACATTAGATGAATTTTTCAGTTGAATATGGAAATACAGCAAGCCGTTGTGGGTATAGATTCCTTTGAGAGTGTATTGTATTCCAAAACGTTTCGAACCGATATGCTTAATTTCCCTATCATTGTTCTTGTATATGGATTTCATTATCAGTTTGACCAATAGTGGCGACTCGCTACCCAGTTCCCTCATGTAAATTTCCATGGCATTATTCGGTCTGTTTACCGCTTCCCCATCGTGGATAAAGTCGGTCATTTCAATGGAGAGTTTCACAGGCTCATCGGCATATTTCACATTAAAAGTATAGTAACTACCGTCTTCTGTAATAACAGCCAGATTGCTTTCACGAGAAAAATCACGCAAAGCTGCTTTCACACGGAGTACATTTTCCGCTCCGTCCGCTTTGGCGGCCAACAAGTCGGCAGAACCTAAATCGACGTAGCGGATTGCTGAAGGGAAGATAATATGTACTGTTTTCGAGAATGTTACTTCCAACGCATACGGCGGTATCATTCTATTAAAGGTCAGCGGTCGTGTCAGACCATCATAGTAATCTCCTTTCGTGGGAGAGTTCAGGCGTTCAACTACCTGATTGTTATCCTGCACTGTTTCCTGTGCGTTGGCTGTGAAGATGCACCCTACAAGAGCGAGTGCGATAAGAAACTGTTTCATACGAAATTTGTTTTTAATTGTTAATTACCTTGGATTTTTTAGTGGCGGGTTTTCACCCTGTTTATTTTATGCTTTCGGGAGCAGCAATACTTTGTAATTTGCTTTCAGCGTAACTTTTACCTCACGCATCTTTTTACTTATGTACCCGGAAGCACCCTGAATGGCACTTCGTCCCAAATCGGCGGCAAGCTGTGAGCCAGCATCGTCCGTTATCGTTATGGAAGACCCCATTTGCGTACCCATATTGGCGGCAATTTCCTTGACCGCATTCAGTTCTGCCGAGTTAGGAACGAATATTCCCTGCATACCGTCCATATCATATACCGCCATTTCAACAGGTATCACGTTGTCGGCATATTGTATTGAACTGATAAGTACCTGAAGGCGTTCCCCGCTAATCTTTGCACTTCCCGTCAGGACAGTATTTGCAGGTATCAGCATATCTCCGGCTCTCATCGGCTCCAATAGGCGCAGTTGCAGTTCTTTTCCGTCCGATAGGGTTACGGTTTGGTAAACACAGGCACGGATAGCGTTTTTCTCCGTTACCGCTTCGTTTCCGGCAGCCGTGATAAATCCCATGTTTCGAGGCTGGGCGTATTGCTTCAAAAAGTCATCGTTATCCATTGGAGCAGCCAACAGCGAAACTACATTGTGGTGTACTTGCGAAACGGGCTTCGGGATAACTTTCTCACGCATGGCGTTCGTGTTGTCTGCCGTTTGCATTTGCTGTCCGTCTGGAGTAACCTGCCCTTGTCCGTTTGGTGAATACTTGGCAGCAATCCGATACGATTTTTCTAACATCTCCAACTGCTTGTCCTCTTCACTTTTTGCGGCTTCGGATTCCGCTAACTTGCGTTCCAGTTCTTCGATACGTGATTCCATTTCCGTTTGCGATTGTTCATTCACGTCCGACACAGGTTGTTCATAAAAGCTATTAAGTTGGCGGTTTACATCCTGATAGGCATGGGCGGAAGATTGGATTGCATGTCGTGGAGCCTGCGCATTGCTCGGGTTTTCTTGAACTCCGGACGAAACAGGCGTTATGTTTACCTGATTGGCGGTTTCTTCCTCCGAGAGCATAAATGCAAAATCTTGCAGGCTGCGCCGTTTCTGTTCCTCTTTGTTCCGCATGGCTTCCTGTTCGTAAGCCGTCCGCTTATCCCCTACGATTGCTTCATCTTTAGGCAGGGGAAGTTCCGAATTAAATCCGTCGGTCTGCTGTTCTTCTTTATCTCCGGAGGGTGCGAAAATGAGCCACATCGCCCCTAAGAACAGGAGAAAGAACAACGGATAGACAAGCATCTTTTTCCGTTTCTGTATCTCCTGTGGGGTTAGCTCTTTTTTCGGCTTTTTTTCTTTTTTTGTATCGGCAACGTTCTGTTTGTTTTCATTGCCTTCATTTTCACTACTCATAATTGAAATCGTTTTTATGGTTTATACTATCTGTTTTCTGTCGGTATTCCAGTTCCACCCCCTTGATATGCTCTATCTGCATTTGCCGACCGCTTTTCTTCCCCATATTATATATGGAAGAAACCGTCATGTAGATGGAAGCGAAACTGAACACGAAAAGCATGATAAGGATGATGATAATCCTGCCATCGGGAGTAACCTGCCCCAACAACGACCGCAGAGAGTCTTCCATCCAGTCCCTTACGGCTATCAGTTTTTTCTTTATCATAACTTTATCGTTCTAATGTTCGTAAATCCCTGTTTTCGAGTATCTCAAAGCGTTCCATTGTAAATCCGTGCGGATTATTGTCGGAACGTACCGAGTTAATCAGGTTGCAGCGGGTCACAAGGCTTCGCTCCGTAACGTTGCTTGCCCTGATAATCATTTGCTTTGCGTAGGTCATCATATAATAGGGATACACATCGAAATTGCACACCACGGAATCAATCTGAATAATCTGATTGATATTGCCTGACACGATGCGGTTGTAGTAACCCTTTTCCTGCATATCCTGATAATAGCGGAAAGCACTTTTGTCCACCAGAAAGAGTGCCCGGTTGATATTGCTTTCAATGGCGCTTTTATCGGGCGACAATGTGAAGAATAGTTCGTGAAACCGCTTGATATGCTCACGGGCTTCCACTGGACGGTTTTGCGATAAGTCCTGCGAGAGAGCCAACATAAGCGATTTCCCTTCATCCAACACATAGATTTTCTGCCGTTGCGCTTCCGCAAAGCTGTATGAGTTCCAAAGGGCGTAACCCGTTATCCCGGCACACAGCACGACAAACACAATGGCGATAATCCGTATCTGCTTGAAACTTGTTTCAATGTTTTTTAAACTTTTAAACTCCATTATTTTTTCATTTTTACTCAATTAATTGCCTGCGGCGGCTCGCCGCTTATTTTCCAATGAGGCGACCGCCCACGTTACCCGCTACCGAGCCTGCAACACCACCGGCGATACCTCCTGCTTTACCTGCCGTTTTATTGACCGCACTTCCGTATGATCCTGCACCACCCGATTGAATTATCCAACCTGCTACGGTCGGGATAGTGAAGTATCCGATTATCCCGATTATCAAAAAGACAATATAAATACCATTGCTGCCATCAGGAATATAGGTTGGATCTTCCAATAACGCTATATCCTGTAATAGCATCAACTCCTGTATTTTCGATAATACGGCAGAAAAAATATCGGCAACGGGTAGCCAGAGGTAGATACTGATGTATCGTGTAAGCCATTGGGTCATCGTTGCCTGAAACCCGTCATAGACGGAAAAGGCAAATGCAATCGGACCCAATATGACCAACACAACAAGGAAAAATGTGCGTAGTGTGTCAATGGTCAGGGCGGCAGCATGGAACAACAACTCGAAGAAATCCCTCACCAATTGCCGGAACCACTCTTTGATGTCATACCAAAGCCTCTCACTCCACATACTGAGAATTTCGGGAGCATCCGATAATATACCGAGATCATCCATCTTCTTATCCCACTCTTCACTATTGACAAGCCATGCTTTTCCTTCACGCTGTCGTGCATCATATTCCAACCGGTCTTTACGTACCTGTAAGGTTTCAACGTTTACAATTTGCTGATCCATAATGGTGTGTGCCCCTTTGACAATCGGCGACATAACGGCGTTTATAGTACCGAGTACAATCGTGGGGAAGAACATAATACAAAGCCCAATCGCAAAAGGGCGGAATAAGGGAAACACGTCAATAGGTTCTGCCCTGGAGAGTGCCTGCCAAACCCGATACGCCACATAGAACAAAGCTCCCAGTCCTGCCAGCCCTTTTGCAATGCCAATCATATCGGAACATAAGGGAAGCATGTCCTCGTAGAGTTTCGCTAAAATCTGGTGTAGGTTATCAAAATTCATAATTGTGTGCCTTTTATTTGTTTAAAGATTGATTACCAATACCTTTGAGATGGAGAGCCATATAAGGACAACACCCTTTCCGTATCGTTTTTATCTTTGGCACGGATATAGGAAACCGATATGCTTTTCTGTGTGAAGTACTTGGTCAGGTTGCGGTACTCCAACATCTTGTTATACACATCATCTATCACTTCCATGCGTTCTTTATCAGAAAGGGACAACCCGTTGCTTCCGGTAACTATGTTTTTGAGTTCCGTGACCAACGCCCCCCCTTCCTCCAACAGTCGGGCGTAACCTGTCGAAATAGCTGCCAGTTCATTTGCCGTAAAATTCGGATCGGCAAGCATTTTATTGAATCCGGTCACATATATATCCGTGATTTCACTCACCATTTCAATGGTTTTCTGCACTTTCCGGGCATCTTTAATCAGGCTGTGAACTGATTTCAGTGCGTCGTAGTACTCTTTTCCCTGCTGATAAATTTTCACGCTCTCCTGCAGGTTTTTTATCATATTGCTTGCTGTTGTAGTTCCTTGTACCGCTGTGCGTATATTTTGCACCAAGTTGGTCGGATCGACAACAGTCCATTGCGCTTTTGCCTGAAATGAGAACAGCGACAGAGCCACCGCCAGGCATAGAATTATTCGTTTCATACTCTTAAATATTTAGATGATTATTGTTTTTACTCTCAGCAATATGTTTGATTGCCAATTCGTAGTTCCCACCGAGTTCTTCTGCTTTTCGCTGCACTTCCAGTTTCTCGGATTCTTCCGTCGTGTAAGTAAGGTATTCTTCCATTGAAACTTCTGTGGCGTAAACCGCCGACTGCACTCCGCCCAATCCAAACCATACTTCTTTGTATTTTCGGCTTGGATTATTCGCCATATTGATAGAGAGGATTTGCCCTTTCTCCTTTTCGGTCAAACCCAGTAGCGATTGGATCACGTCAAAACGGTTCATAAACTTACGTTGGTCGAGAAGTATCTTGCAATCGGAGTTGTTGATAATCGCTTCTTTCACAATCGGCGAAGAAATAATATCATCCACTTCCTGCGTGACGACAATCGCTTCCCCAAAATACTTTCTAACCGTTTTATACATATACTGCATATAGGCTGCCATGTTCGCCGATGAAAGAGCTTTCCACGCTTCCTCGACAATCAGTTGTTTACGAATACCTTTCAGCCTTCGGAGCTTGTTGATAAATGCCTCCATAATGATG
>RRZU013051266.1_pt1 | contig 12186 bp, 12 predicted proteins | sample 2165561 | NCBI WGS metagenome assembly RRZU01 (sample SAMN10456909, study PRJNA506462) | wastewater metagenome | isolation source: wastewater sludge | place: USA: Moscow, Idaho | reverse complement strand
GCCCGTAGCAGGACAGGTGCTCGGGTTCCAGCGCCAGGGCAGCCTCCACCGTGGCCCGCCAGGAGTCCTCCCCCTGGCCGGGCAGGCCGTAGATCAGGTCGAGGGAGATATTTTTTAGTTTGGCCCCCCGGGCTGCGGCGACCGCCCCCTTGGCCTGGGCAAAGCTGTGGGGCCGGTGGATGCCCTTCAGCTCCTCCTCGCAGGAAGATTGAACGCCCAGGGACAGGCGGTTGACCCCCGCCCGGCGGAGCTTGAGCAGAGCCTTCTTATCCACGCTGTCGGGGTTGGCCTCCACCGTAATCTCTGCGTCCCGGGTCAAATGGAAGTGGTGGCGCACCGCACCCAGCAGCTCGGCCAGGCGCTTGGCCCCATAATAGCTGGGGGTGCCGCCGCCGAAGTAGACGCTGTCCACCTGGTACCCCTTGGCAAAGGGGGCAGTCTCCTTCAGGTGGATCAACAGGGCTTTCTGATAGTCGTCCATCCGCTCCTCCCGTCCGGCCAGGGAGTAAAAGTCGCAGTAGTCGCACTTGCTGCGGCAGAAGGGGATGTGGATATAGATACCAAGCTTTTCGGCCATTTACGGCACCTCTCTAGCAATCAGGGTTTGGTTTCTTCAGATTCCGCAAAGCATTTGCCGAATCTGTCATTCTCTAGCATTATACTCCCTTCTGCACCATTTGGAAAGAGGGAACCGCCCTCCGGCGGTCCCCTCTCAGCTTGTCAAAGAACTATGGTCCGCCTCGCAGAGTTTCCGCCGTAGGCGGAAATAAGATAAAATCAGTCCGTACCAGGACATGCGCCTGGGGAGGACACCGCAACCTGCGGCCATTGGGCCGCAGCCGCTTGCGCTGTGCGCAAGCGAGGGGGGTATCAAAATTGGCAATTCCAATTTTGTATCTGGGGGGGACGAAGTCCCCCCTAGACAGGCTGTCAAAAACACTTTTTGACAGCCTGAGAGGGAACCGCCCTCCGGCGGTCCCCTCTTTCCAAATGGTGCAGGGTGCTCCTTAGATAAAGAGGTTCACGTCGGACTCCTCCGCGTCGCCCAGGTAGGCGCCCACGCCACCCAGCTCCACACCGTCAATGAGCTCCTCCTCCTTGATGCCCATCACGTCCATGCTCATGGTGCAGGCCACAATCTTAACGCCCTGGCTCATGGCCTTGCGGATTAGCTCCTCCAGAGAGTCCACATTCTTGTCTGCCATAATCTTCTTCATCATGGCAGTGCCCATGCCACCCATATTCATACGGGAGAGCCCCAGCTTCTTTGTCCCCCGGGGCAGCATGGCCCCGAACATCGCCTCGATCAAGCTCTTCTTCACGGGCTGCTTCTCGGCCTTGCGCAGGGCAGTCAGGCCCCAGAAGGTAAAGAACATGGTCACTGGGCGGCCCATGGCCGCCGCGCCGTTGGCGATGATGAACCCTGCAAGCACCTTATCCAGGTCCCCTGAGAAGACGATGATGGTCTTTCCCTCGGCCCCGTTCGCCGTCTGAACCGGGTTCGCCGTGACCGGTGTGCCCTTTTTCACCATGGCCACGTAGTCGCCTCCCCGGCGCTCAGTCCCTATCAGCGTGTTGCCTGTGCGGCGGCACCAGGCCTCGATGTCCCGGGTAAAGCCGGGGTCGGAGGCCGCGACCTCCAGCACCTCTCCCTCCCCCATGGTCTTCATGGTCTCAAATACCTTCATAATGGGGCCGGGACACTGCATCCCGCTGCAGTCAAGGCGCATGGCCGCCACGGGTAGATCTCCCGGCTCGGTATGGCCGCTGTCAGCCACAGGTGTGGAGGAAAAGAGGGTCACACCCTGCTGGGCATAATGGGTGGACTGATAGAACCGGGTGCCGCCGGGGTAGAGAAGCACATCCTGAAAGCCGTGCTGGACCAAGATCCGGGCCGCATTATAGGACCGCACACCGATGGCGCAGAAGGTGATGATAGGCCTTCCCTTCTCCAACTCCCCCAGCCGCGACCGCAACTCTCCCAGCGGGATGTGCTTGGCGCCGGGCAGGGTGAAGGCCATCAGCTCCCCCTCCTCCCGTACATCCAGGAGCACTGCGTCCGGGGTCTTCTCCACCGCATCCCAGGCGGCGAAGTGGACCACCCCCGCGCACACGTTCTCCGCCGTGAAGCCCAGCATATTCACCGGATCCTTGGCCGAGGAGTAGGGCGGCGCGTAGGCCAGCTCCAGCTCCTTCAGCTCCCGAATCCCCGCCCCCAGGCGGATGGCGGCCGCGATGGTGTCAATGCGCTTATCCACCCCCTCCCGGCCCACGATCTGAGCCCCATAGAGGGTCTTCCCATCCGCTGAGAAGAGGAGCTTCAGCACCATGGGGGTGGCGCCGGGGTAGTACCCGGCGTGGGAATTCTGAGTGATGATGGTCCGCTCGTAGTCCTTGCCCGGCACCAGTCCCCGCTGAATAAGGGCCCGCTCGTTGGCTCCGGTGGAGGCCGCCGTCAGGTCAAAGACCTTGGCCACCGAGGTGCCCTGGGTGCCCCGGTAGGTCTGGCTCCCCCCGGCGATATTGTCCGCCGCAATGCGCCCCTGCTTGTTGGCCGGACCGGCCAGGGGGACCATGGCCCTCCCCCCCGACACCAAGTCCTCCACCTCAATCACGTCACCCACGGCGTAGATGTCCGGATCCGAGGTGCGGAGAAACGCGTCCGTCACCACGCCGCCCCGTCCGTTGACCGTCAGACCCGCCCCCTTCGCCAGCTCCCCGTTGGGCCGCACCCCTACGGAGAGGAGCACCAGCTCGGCCTCCACCTGCTTCCCGCTCCCCAGGGAGAGCACCACATGGTCCCCCCAGTCGGAACAGGCGGTCACCCCCTCCCCAAGCATGAGCGCCACCCCGTTTTGCACCAGGTGCTCATGGAGGAGCTGGGCCATCTCGTAGTCAAGGGGGGCCATGACCTGGTCGGCCATCTCGATGAGCGTAACCTCCATCCCCGCATGGCGGAGATTTTCCGCCATCTCCAGGCCGATGAAGCCGCCGCCCACCACCGCGGCCCTTTTCCCCCGTCCCTGCCGGGCCAGCTCTCCCACCCGCTCGGCGTCGGGCACGGTCCAAAGCTGGTGAACCCTTGGGGAGTCAATGCCGGAAATGGGGGGCTTCACCGGGGAGGAGCCGGTGGCCAGCACCAGGGTGTCGTACCCCTCCTCGTAGACCTCTCCCGTGTCCACCCGCCGGACCGAGAGTCGTTTGTTCCCCCGGTCGATGGAGAGGACCTCGTGTTTCACCCGGACATCAATGTCGTACTTCTTCTTCATGGCCTCCGGAGTCTGGAGGAGAAGGGCGTCCCTGCTCCGGATGACCCCGCCCACATAGTAGGGAAGGCCGCAGTTGGCGTAGGAGATATGCTCTCCCCGCTCCAGCAGTACGATTTCCGCCCCCTCGTCCAGCCGCCTCAGCCGGGCGGCACAGCTGGCGCCCCCCGCCACGCCGCCGATGATCACTGTTTTACCCATCATGGTCCTCCTCTTGTTTCACTTATTCTGCCTAAGGAATTATTATATCAGAGAAAAGGCCCTCCCTACCGTAACTTTATTACCAAGGGTAGGAGAAGGTTGCAATTGCATCTTGACAGCTATGTAAAACGTGCTATACTTTATTTGTAAAGCAAGCTATACAAATTAGGGGGGGTTGGTATGGAGAACCGGATTGCAGAAAAGCGCAAGGAGAGGCGGATCACCCAGGAGGAGCTGGCCGACGCTGTGGGCGTCACCCGGCAGACCATTATCTCGCTGGAAAATGGGCGGTATAACGCCTCCCTTCTGTTGGCCCGCAAGCTCAGCCGCTATTTTAGCCTGACCATTGAAGAACTGTTTCTATTTGACGAGGAGGATGCCCCATGTTGATTAAGCTGTTTACTGTTTCTAAGAAGGACGATTACCGCCAGGTGCTAAAGCGCCGCCAGACCATTGCCCTTGCCGCCGTCGCGCTGGGGCTGGTCACCATGGTGACCCCCCCCATTCTCCTCTTCCTCCTGCCCAACCTGAGCGACCACGCCATGGGGTACTACAGCGGCGGCGGAGCCGCCATCATCAGCATGGGTCTCTTTGCCTTCTTCTCCACCCGCCGCACCCTGCGGGACGAGAAGCGCCTGCGCGCCGAGCAGATCAAGGAGACCGACGAGCGCACCCAGGAGGTCAAGCGCCGGGCCGCCTCCCTCACCATTCTCCTCTCCCTGCTGGGTCTCTACCTTGGGCTTTTGGTCGCAGTGCTGATGAACCCCACGGTCTACCTGACCTTACTCGGTGTCTTTGCCGTCTTCCTTGTCCTCTTCCTTGGCAGCCTTGCCTACTATGGAAAGAAGCTCTGAGCCCCGCCGCCTGACCCTAACCGTCCCCCCCGACCTGGATGGGCGGAAGGTGGACACCCTGCTCCGTAGAACGCTGGGTCTCTCGGGCACGGTAGTCCGCCGCGCCAAATGCCTGGAGGACGGGATTACCCTGGATGGGGTGCGGGTCTTCTCCAGCGCCGTTGCCCGCCAGGGGCAGGTCCTCTCCGTCCAGGTGGGGGACCTGGCCCGCCGGGGTGGCAGCCCCAGCGTAGTCGGGCCCCTGAATATCGTCTATGAGGACGAGGACATGGTGGTGGTTAACAAGGCCCCCGGCATCCCCGCCCACCCCGGCCCCGGCCACTGGGACGACACTCTGGGCAACCACCTCCTGGCCCATTATGACGCAAACGGGGAACGGTGCACCGACTTTCACCCCGTCCACCGCCTGGACAAGGGCACCAGCGGCCTGATGGTGGTGGCCAAGCACGCCCACGCCCAGGAGATGCTCACGCGTCAGCTCCACACACCCGCCTTCCGCCGCATCTACCTGGCGGTCTGTCTGGGCACCCCTTCCCCCGCCCAAGGAGTGGTGGAGGCCCCCATCGGCAGGGTGGACGGCTCCCTCATCGCCCGGCAGGTCCGGCCCGATGGGCAGGAGGCCCGCACCCGGTACCGGGTGCTCTCCTGCTACGGCGGCCTCTCCCTCCTCCGGCTGGAGCTGGACACGGGCCGCACCCATCAGATCCGGGTCCACATGGCCCACCTGGGCCATCCCCTGGCGGGGGACTTTCTCTATGGGTCGGAGGGGGGCCCCATCTCCCGCCCTGCCCTCCACTCGGCAGAGCTCTTTCTCCTCCACCCCATCACCGGTGAACCCCTCCACTTCGTCCTCCCCCTACCCGACGACATGGCAGGGCTGGTTCCACTGTATTCCAATCGGCCAGACTGGCAAGGGTTTGTTGCAGAATAGAGAAGAGGTCGTTGCAAAACGCGAAGCTTTGCAACGACCTCTTCTCTTATGTCAGCTTTTCTTTGCGACCTCATCGCCGCGGCGGACGCTCTCTTCCACCGCGCGCATCACCGCGCCGGGGAATGCGCTCTCCTGGAGTGAGTATACCCCTGCGATGGTAGTCCCGCCGGGGGAGCAGACCTGGTCCACCAGGCTCCAGGGCTCCTTTCCCGACTCCAGCAGCAGCTTGGCGCTGCCCATCACCGTTTGGGCCGCAATCTTCACCGCCTGCTCCATATAGAGTCCGTTCTTCACCCCGGCGCGGGCCAGGGCGTCGATATACAGGAAAGTGAACGCGGGAGAGCAGGAGGCAATGGCCGAAAAGATATTGAACTCCTCCTCGGGGATGCGCAGGCACAGTCCCACCGTGGAAAAAAGCGCCTCGGCCACCCCGTACTGCTGGGGGCTGGTGTCCCCGTTGGGACACAGTGCGGTCACGCCCGCCCCCACTGTCGCATTCACATTGGGCATGGCACGCACGATGGACGCCCCGCTCTCCGCCCCCAGGTAAGCGCTCAAATTCTCCAGAGAGACATTGGCCGCGATGGACAGCACCAGTACCTTCCGGCGGTGAATCCCCGCTGCCGCCTCTGTCAGCACAGTCTTTACCACATGGGGCTTCACCGACACCACCACGGTGTCCACCGTCTCGGCCAGCTCCGCCGCCCCGCCGCAGACCTGGACCCCGGTCTCCTTGGCGAACTGGGCCAGCTTTTCGGCGTTGGCATCCACACAATAGATGTCCCCCGCCGCGATTTGGCCCGAGGCAATGGCGCCACGGATCATGGCCCCCGCCATATTCCCCGCGCCAATAAATCCATACTTCATCCTTCACTTCCCCTTTTCTGAACAGCCGTTACTGGCATTATAGCACAGCTTCTTGAAAAGGAAAGCGCCAGTTAACTTCCGGGCACAAAAACCGGAGGACACCCCGTGGGCTGTCCTCCGGTTGCGGCTGTCAATCGTGCCCTTCAATTCGCCCGGTAGAGGGAGCGGTAGCCGTCCTCCTCCACCGCGACAACCTGCTCCACCTCCTCCGGCCAGATGCCGGAGGGACAGGGAGCCTCCCCCTCAAAGCGAACGCAGGTGCCGCAGCTGCTGCTCAAATTCCTGGGCACGGGCATCACCTTTGCAGCCACCTGTTTTCCGTCACAAAGCCTTTTGAAGCGTACCGCGCCGAAGTGGGAGTAAAAGGTTGCGATATGCTCCATGCTATTTTGTGGCGGAGAGGGTATACTCCCCATCCTTTTCCGCAATCTTCACCCGATAACCCTGGCTCCTGATATAGCGGCTCACATTCTCACAGGCCGTCTGATTGTCCACGATGACCTGGTAGGCCTTCTCCCCGCCGCCCATGGCGTCGCGTGTCAAAATGACGGGCTCCGGGCAGGAAAGTCCTCTTGCATCCACTGTTTTCATACTGCTTCCCCCTTATTCCTTTCCCTTACGGAAGGTATTCAAGCAGGCGATCAGCGCCACCACGGCAATGCCGACGATGACGGCAATCTTGCCGTTCACGGTGGGACCGTCAGCGCTGGAGGCCAGACCGAAATTATGGGCAAAGGCCGCTCCCGCCACCAGACCCACAATGGTAATTGCGCTGTCGGTATTGCCCTCACCCGTCAGCACCAGCTGGCGCAGGGGGCAGCCGCCCAGCATCACGCAGCCAAAGCCGGTGAGGAACATGCCCAGGGCATTCCAGAGTCCGTCTGTGTGGGCCACGGGCTGTCCGGCAAAGCCGAGATTAAAATAGCTGCCCGACGTAACGGCACTCAGCAGCAAATTGCACAGCAGCGCCGCAACAAAAATGGCAATAAAGCCTGACAGCAGCTTCCACTGGCGGAACAGCGCCACGTCCCGGATCCCGCCCACCATGCACATACGGGTCCGCTGGGCCAGCGCACCCACAATCAGCCCCGCGGCCAGGCTGATCAGAATGGGGGCGTGCTTCGCGCCGGGGCCGCCGCCCGCCTCTGTGAAGAAGATGAAGGCAGGTGCCGCCACCAGCAGAAGGAACATCACCACCTGGACGCCGACGAAAAGCCGCCCCTCCAGTGGGGGGAGCCGATAGGTCCGCTTCAGGGAGTAGCCCTTGCTCAGGAAGAACACCCCCGCCAGGATACCGCCGGTAAAACCAATCAGCCCGAAAATCGCGTTCAAATCGCCGCCCGCCAGGCGGAGAATCATGCGGAAGGGGCAGCCCAAGAACATGAGGCATCCCACCATCACGAAGAATCCCAGCACAAAGCGTGTCAGCGGAGCGCTGCCCCCCCGGGGGGCAAACTCCTTGCGGACGCTGGCCAGGATAAAGCTACCCAACACCAGGCCGATGATCTCAGGCCGTATGTACTGCACTGGGGCAGCCCGATGCAATCCCAGTGCCCCTGCCGTATCCCGCAGAAAACAGGCAATACAAAAGCCCATATTCGCCGGGTTCCCAAAGAACACCAGCAGCGACGCGATGACACCGATGATAGCTCCCGCTAGGATAATCATTGATTTTTCCTTTTTTTCTTCCATATCCTTCTTCCTCCTACTCTAATTTGTCTTTAGTATAACAAACTAATTTTTTGTTTTCCAATCATTTTTATCAATAATTGAAATGCATTTATTTGATTTGTAGATAAATGCATGGTATGATAGGGGAAATCTGCCGGGAGGAAGTTCACCATGGAGAGCATCTATTTTGACAACGCCAGCACCACCTTCCCAAAGCCAAAGGGCGTGCCCGAGGGCATGTACCGGTACATGACGGAGGTGGGCAGCAATGTAAACCGGGGCTGCTACGGCCGGGCCTATCAGGTGGAAGAGACCGTCTACGAGACCAGGGAGCTGCTGAGTACCCTATTCGGCGGAGGGGATTGCAAAAATGTGGTCTTCACCAAAAATGTCACCGAGAGTCTCAACCTTCTGCTGAAGGGCTTTTTAAAGCCGGGCGACCATGTAATCACCTCCTCCATGGAGCACAACGCCGTCATGCGGCCCTTGGTCCAGCTTACCCAGCAGGGCGTGTCCTTTACCCGGGTGCAGTGTGCGCAGGACGGCACCTTCCCCGTGGAGTGCCTGCCGGAGGCTCTGCGCCCCAATACCAGGGCAGTGGTCATAACCCATGCCAGCAATGTATGCGGCACCCTTCTCCCCGTTGGGGAGGTCGGAGCGTTCTGTGCTGCCCATGGACTCCGCCTCTTTGTAGACTGTGCACAGACCGGTGGAGTCTGGCCCATCCACATGGCCCAGATGAAGATTGATGCCCTGGCCTTCACAGGGCACAAGGGTCTTCTGGGGCCCCAGGGCATCGGCGGTCTCCTCCTCCGCGCCGACCTGGTCCCCCAGGTGGAGCCCCTGCTCTCCGGCGGGACGGGCAGCCTCAGCCACACGGAGGAGGTGCCCGATTTCATGCCCGACCGGTTTGAACCGGGCACCATGAATCTCCCGGGCATCGTGGGGCTGCACGCCGGCCTCCAATGGCTGAATGAAACCGGCATTGACGCCGTCCGTACCCACGAGCTGGGTTTGACCGGCCGCTTCCTCGCCGGGCTTCGGGCCCTGGACGATGACGGGACACGGCTGCGGGTTGTAGGCAGGCGCGACCTATCCAGCAGGACGGGCGTGGTGTCCCTCCAGACCCCGAACCGCGACCTCTCCCAAGTGGCCTACGAGCTGGACGACACCTATGGCATCATGACCCGTGTCGGTCTCCACTGCGCCCCCTCCGCCCATAAGACCCTGGGCACCTTTCCCACCGGTACCATCCGCTTCTCCTTCGGATGGTGGAACACGGAACAAGAGGTGGACGCGGCCCTGGCCGCGCTGGACAACATTTTGAAGGTGTGAGGACTTCCCATGGAAATGAAGCAGCTGCAGTCCTTTGCCGCGGTGGTAAAGCATCAGAGCTTTACCAAAGCAGCGGAGCGGCTCTATCTCTCCCAGCCCACCATTAGCACCCACATCCGTATGCTGGAGGAGGAGCTCTCCTCCACCCTAATCGTCCGGACTACAAAGAGCATCGAGGTCACCCCCCGGGGCAAAGAGCTCTATGAGTGTGCCATCGCCATCCTGGGCCTCCGGGACAACCTGATTCAGCGCTGGTCGGACACGGGGAACAAGGTCATCCAGCTGGGGGCCTCCACCATCCCCTCCGCTTACCTCCTGCCCGAGATTCTCCCCGCATACGGGAAGGCGCACCCCGAAATCTATTTCACAATCCACCAGAGCGACAGCCAGGGAATCATGGACGGTCTGCTCAACGGGAATTTCGATGTGGGCATGATTGGGATGAACTGCGAGGACGAGTCTCTCACCTGCGTCCCCTTTTACCGGGACCGCATGGTGCTGATCACGCCGGTCAACGAGTATTTTCAGCACATGAAGCAGCAGGAGGAGGTCCCCCTGGCCCAGCTGCTGCGGGAGCCCATGGTCTTCCGCGAGCAGGGGAGCGGTAGCAAAAAAAGCGCCGAGCGCTTTCTCGACAGCATCCGCATCCGGGAGGAGGACCTGCGCATCACCGCCCGGGTCAACGACCAAGAGTCCATCAAAAACCTGGTGGCCAGCGGGCTGGGGGTATCCATCATCTCCGAGCGGGCCGCACACAATTTTGTAGAGGCAAAGCGGCTGCTCATGTTCGAGCTACCGGGGGGGGACGCCGGGCGCAGCTTCTACCTTGCCTTTCGAAAAAACTTTATTTTGAAGGACTGCGTCTGTGAATTCCTCAAGTGTGTACAGCGGCACTATGCCCACGACACGGAGGGGGCAAGGTAGCCCCTGATCGCTTCAATGGTCATGCCCTTCCGCCTCCTGTGCAATTTCCTTTGTCTCGTGAACGGTTCCGAAGGGATGCTGTGGGGGCGCATAGATGGAGTATACCTTTAAGGGCCCGTTTCCTATGTTAATGAGATTATGCCAGGTGCCCGCGGGAATGACGATGGCGTAATTTTCGTCCACCTTCCCCTGAATATCCAAATTCTCTTTACAACTCCCCATTTTAACAAGACCGCACCCGCTCTCCACCCGTATCAACTGGTCAAGATTTGAATGCATCTCCAGCCCGATATCGCCGCCGACCCGTATGCTCATTAAGGTAAGCTGAAGATGCTGCCCTGTCCAAAGAGCGGTTCGATAATTGGGATTTGATTTGGCGCATTGGTCTATGTTTACGATGAACGGCTCCGGGCCATAGTCATGTATCTGTCCATTGGATTGACCTCTGTTCATGGTAACTGCTCCTTTCATATGGTATCAGGCAACACCGCGCAAAAGAATCTGCCGTGTTGCCTTATACCATATGAATCCTTACAGACATCTGTGCCAATGCCCTTTTTGTGAAACCTTCCGCTTGTAACCGCCGTGTAACCGGTCTGTGTTTAACTCTATTTAAAAAGCAATCAAACCATCAACGTGGGCCTCTTCGGCTTGCGCTGATGGTTTGACATCGAGGGATACGCCATGAAATCAAAGCTTCGCATCCCCCTTATGCTCGCCCTTTCCGCTGTGCTGTTGTACAGCGTGGGGCGCATTGTACTCACCCAAATCGAGTACCGCACCGCCGACGCCATCTACGAGGAGAGCCGCGCCATCGGCCTGCAGGTAGTGCCGTCCGCCCACCCGTCAAGCCCCCCCGCCCCAGCCCCTGCCGCCCCCAGCCAAGTCCCAGCCACGGAAGAGGCCCCTGCGGACGATGGCTTTCCCGCTGTCTCGGCCGATCTTGCGGCCCTCGCTGCCATCAACGACGAGGTGATTGGCTGGCTCTGGATTCCGGATACCGACATCAGCTATCCGCTCCTCCATGGCCAGGACAACCAGAAATACCTGAACACCAGTTATAATCGAAAGCACTCCAGTGCCGGCTCTATTTTCGAGGATTTTCGCAACGCAGGCGATATGACCGACGACAACACCCTGATCTACGGGCACAACATGAAAAATGGCGCAATGTTCGGCACCCTTAAGGAGTTTGCCCAGCCGGAATACCGAAACGAGCACAAGTACGTCTATCTTTTCCTGGATGACATCGTACTCAAGTACCGCATCTTCGCCGCCTACAAGACCGAGAGCACCAGCGACAGCTATACGCGTGACTTCTCCAAAACGATGAGCTACGAGGACTTTCTCGGCTACATCACTGCCAGCGCAGGAGATGAGACGGTCCAGCTCCCGCAGGAGCGGGCCCGCTTGCTCACACTCTCCACCTGCACCTCCGGCCGAAGGACCGAGCGCTTTGTGCTTCACGCCGTACTTGAGGCGGAGAAGGTGCTGGACACCTCCGCCTTGACTCCCGTTCCCTCCGGTTAGAAGGGGCTACCGCACACGGTCACCGCATTTACTTTTTAAGAAGCAACACCAAGAGTACAAAGCAGATCAAAGCGAGGATATATCACTGGCAGAAAAGCAAAAGAATTGCATGAATTATTAATAAAACCCGCATAAACACTGGGAAAACGGGCGTTGTTGTGGTATAATGTTCTTATGAATAAGAATGTAAAAAAGCTGATACAATCAGCAGAATCTGTTCCAGACTTTCGCCGTCCGTGGGGAAATCTGTTACACAAATTATCAGATATTTTGGTTATTGCGTTTTGCGCTATTATTTGTGGAGCGCAGACCTTAAAGTGTCCCCTTTGTCAAGACACGAGATTCAGCAAACATCATGACACTTCGTGGGTCACGCCACCTGCTCCGCTGTCCTTTTATGCGCCAGATAGACCTCTGCCGGGTAGTCACCGTCGTGGGCGCTGTGCGGTCTCCAGCGTGTCGGAGAGAGCCCAGCCAACGATAAAGCGGCTATACCAGTCGATGATCGCTGTCAGATACATATGCTTTCTTCCCATTTTGATATAGGTGATATCCACTGCCCAGACCTGATTGGGGACGAAGATTTTCTTGTTCTTCAGCAGATACG
>RRZU010146187.1_pt1 | contig 12188 bp, 9 predicted proteins | sample 2165561 | NCBI WGS metagenome assembly RRZU01 (sample SAMN10456909, study PRJNA506462) | wastewater metagenome | isolation source: wastewater sludge | place: USA: Moscow, Idaho | reverse complement strand
TGTAGGTGCGCATGTCGGCGATGAACTTGGGCGCATTGCGCGCGATGCACAGCGACGTGCTGATGACCAGAAACGCCAGAATCAGCAAAAACCACCAGGCGCTGTAGACGGCGTTGAGCTTCACGGCCAGAAACAGCTCGGCCCAGAACGGCCCGAACTGGTTGGTGTAGTTGACCGCCGGCTCGTGCTGCTTGATGACGGTGCCGATGACCGAGGCGATGCAGATGACGGTGAGCAGCGCGATGGCGAAGCGCATCGACGACAGCAGCTCCATGCCGGAGCGCCAGACGGCGGAGCCGCGCTGGGGTTCGTATCCTTCGGTGCTGGTGGTGGCGGTCATGCGCAATCAAAAAAGCCTGGCGCGCGAGACGCAGCGCGCCGGTCGTTGGAGGCCCCGCCGCGTGTTCGGTTCAGTCGCCGGCGCGATTTCTTGACCTGGATCACGTGAAAAGCCTGAGAAAAACAAAAGCCGCGCCGGCTGGACCGGACGCGGCTCGGCGGCTGGCAGAAGCCCGGTCCGCGCTCAGCGCAGGCCGGCAATGTAGTCCGAGACCGCCTTGATCTCGCGGTCGTTCATCTTGGCGGCCACGTCGGTCATCTGCGCGTTGTTGGTGCGCGTGCCATCGCGGAAGGCCACCAGCTGCTTGACGGTGTAGTCGGCGTGCTGGCCTGACAGGCGCGGGTACTGCGACGGGATGCCGGCACCGTTGGGGCCGTGGCAGCCGGCGCAGGCCGGAATCTGGCGGTCGGGGAGGCCGCCGCGGTAGATGCGCTCGCCCATCAGCACCAGTTCTCTCTCCTTGGCGAAGCCGGGCTTGGCCTTCTGCGACGCCAGCCAGTGGGCGATGTTGCGCGAATCCTCTTCGCTCAGCGCGGCGGCGAAGCCCTGCATGATCGGGTCCTTGCGGACGCCGCTCTTGAATTCGACCATCTGCTTGTGCAGGTACTCGGGGTGCTGCTGCGCCAGGCTGGGCTGCAGGGGCACGGTGGAATTGCCGTCGGCCCCGTGGCAGGCCACGCACACGGCGGCGTAGCTGGCGGCGCCCTTGGCCAGGTCGACCTTCGGTGCGGCCGGTGCGTCGGCGGCGTGGGCGGAAGCTGCGAGCAGCGAGGCGGTCAGGAGGGCGGCAAGCGACTTCATGGGCGATCGTCTTCTTGAAGAATGGTCGTGGGACGTTGAACCCCGCGATTCTACAATGCCCACTCCCGGTCACCCCCCAATGTCCCTGCGCCGCGCCGCAGTGGCTGTCCCGCATGCCCAACCCACCTCCTGCCCCCTCCCGCCCGCGTGCGTCGTCGGCCAGCCCCGCATCGGCCGCCGGCCGCGAGGCGCTGGGCTGGCTGCACACGGCGCGCTTTCTGACCACCGCCGCGCAACTGCACCAGCTGCCGCCGCTCGAGGTGCCCGAGATCGCCTTCGTCGGCCGCTCCAACGCCGGCAAGTCCACCGCCATCAACACGCTGACGCAGCAGACGCAGCTGGCCTACGCCTCCAAGAAGCCTGGGCGCACGCAGCACATCAACCTGTTTGCCGTCGGCCGCCAGGGCACCACCGACGCGGTGCTGGCCGACCTGCCCGGCTACGGCTACGCCGCGGTGCCGCTGGCCGACAAGGTGCGCTGGCAGCGCGTGATGGCCAATTACCTGGTGTCGCGCCGCAACCTGGCCGGCATCGTGATGCTGGCCGATCCGCGCCATGGGCTGAAGGAGCTGGACGAGGCGCTGCTCGAAGTGATCCGCCCGCGCGTCGAGGACGGCCTGCCCTTTCTGATCCTGCTGACCAAGGCCGACAAGCTGAACCGCACCGAGCAGGCCAAGGCGCTGCAGATCACGCGCCTGCAGGCGGGCGGGGGCGAGGTGATGCTGTTCTCGGCCCTCAGGCGGCAGGGCGTGGAAGACGCGGCGCTGTGGTTGCGGCAACTGGTGGCGGATGCCGCGCCGGATGAAGAATCGGCCGCCGAGGCTTGACCCGTCAGCGCCAGGCGCTGCGTTTTCTGTAGGAGCGGGCTTGCCCGCGATGGGGCGCCTCGTCGCAACCACCGCTTGATCGCGGGCAAGCCCGCTCCCACAAAAACCGTGCTCAGGCCAGCGCCGCGCCGCGCTCCTGCAGCAGCTCGCGCAGCACCGAGCGGTGGCAGCGCGCCTCGTCCTCGCAGTAACACCCGATCGAGAAATTGGTCTGGTGCGACAGCGCCGCCAGCACGTCCAGCGTGCGCGCGGCATCGGGTTCGGCCATGGCCTTGCGGAACAGGCGCGTGAACAGCGCCCAGTCCTTCTTCGCCTTGGCCGCATCGGGCTCGGTGTGGGTCGACAGGGCCAGCTTCATGTGTTCGGGGCTGGGCGACAGGTTGGGGTACCACACGTCGTACCAGTCGTCGGCGGCAAAGCGCGCCTTGGGCACGCCGCGCGGCGGGCGCCGCACGGTGCCGATGCGCAGGCCTTCGTCTTGCGCACGCGGGGTGCCCAGGCGGACGATGCGGATGCTCATGGCGCCATCTCCTTGTGTCTGAACGGCTGCGCCGCGAAACCCCAGACCTTGACGCGACAGCGCGCGGCCCGGCACGGGCCTACGATAAACGCTGCCCCGCTCCGCCCCACAGACAAGGAAGGGGGGGGGGATTTGGAAAATTTTACCAACCATCAAAATGGCGTCTAGCGCCAGATTATCCGGCGCAAGCAGCTATTTTATTGATACTACACATTGGCGCCAAAAGGCTATCGCCTGATTCCCCTGCCCCAAGCGCCCTGACACATCCCGACCGCCCGAGGAGCCCGCCCATGATCGACACCTGGACCGCCGACCTGCCGCACGGCATCACCCTCAGCTGCCGCAGCGCCGGCGCGCGCGGGCGGCCGGTGCTGCTGTTCCTGCACGGATTCCCCGAAGCCGCCTTCGCGTGGGACGAACTGCTGGCCCACTTCTCCCAACCCGAGCACGGTGGCTACCGCTGCGTGGCGCCCAACCTGCGCGGCTACGAGCAATCCAGCAGCCCCGCCGACGTGGCCGCCTACCACCCCAAGCAACTGCTGCAGGACATCGCTGCCCTCATCGCCGCGGAATGTGGTGAAGGCGGCCAACTGGCCGCGCTGGTGGCGCACGACTGGGGCGGCGCCCTGGCCTGGAACCTGGCCGCCGCGCAGCCCGCGCTGATGCAGCGCCTGGTCATCATCAACTCGCCGCACCCGCAGACTTTCGCGCGCGAGCTGCAGCGCAGCCCCGCCCAGCAGGCCGCCAGCGCGTACATGAACTTCCTCATCCGCCCCGACGCCGAGGCGCTGCTGGCCGAGCGCGACTTCGCCCGCCTGTGGCCCTTCTTCGACGGGATGGGCGCCAGCGGCGCGGCCGCCATGCAGCAGGCCGCCACCGCGCTGGCGCGCGATGCGGCTCGCCCCGGCGATGAGGCGAACGCGCCCGTCCTGCCCGACGGCGCCGGCTGGATGACCGACGCGCTGCGCGCCCAGTACCGCGCCGTGTGGACGGGCGACGGCAGCCGCCCCGGCGCCGGGCTGACGGGCGGGCTGAACTACTACCGCGCCTCGCCCCTGCGCCCGCCGCGCGCGGGCGACGCCGCAGCCGCCGGCGTGGCGCTGCCACCCGAGGCCTTCACCATCCCCCTGCCCACGCTGGTGCTGTGGGCGATGCAGGACAGCGCCCTGCTGCCCGGCCTGCTCGATGGCCTGGAGCGCTGGGTGCCGCAGTTGCAGATCCAACGCATCGAGCGCGCCACGCACTGGGTGGTGCACGAGCAGCCGCAGCGCGTGGCGGCGTCGATCGGGCGCTTTCTTGCTACCTGAACCATAGCTGTTTGCGCTTTTCCACCAAGCGCCAGAGGCCGATTCGAACCCGAACCACCAGCCCGCCGCCTGACCGCCCTGCCAGCCGCTACACTGCGGCCCAAAGTACACAGCAGAGGAAGGAAGGGGTCTTTGGCATGTTCACCGCGTTGACAGACAGCGCCCCGCGCGAGCGCCGCACCGCGCGCCCCGCCATCGTCGCGCACCCGGTCGAGTTCACCGGCTCGGGGCGCGAGTATTTCCGCGTCTGGATCGTCAACCTGCTGCTGTCCATCGTCACGCTCGGCCTCTACACGCCGTGGGCGCGGCGGCGCACGGCGCAGTACTTCTACAGCCACACGCACGTGGCCGGCAGCCCGCTGGAGTTCGTGGCCGAGACGCGGCGCATGGTGTTCGGCTTTCTGGCCTTCGCCGGGCTGTACCTGGCCTACCAGATGGCGCTGGAGACGGGGCAGCAGCTGGCCGCCGGCCTGCTGTTCTTCGGCTTCGCGGTGCTGGCGCCCTTCTTGTGGGCCAGCGCCATGCGCTTCAGGCTGGGCGCCACGCGCTGGCGCGGCATCCGGCTGGCCTTCACGGCGAGTTGGAAAGAGGTCTACATCGCCAGCTGGCCGGTGTTTGCCATCGCGGCGATCTGGACGGCGGTGTTCTTCGGAGCCGCCGCGCTGTCGCCCGACATGCCCACCGGCATCGCCCAGGAGCCGGGCAGCGTGCCCAAGCTGCCCGCCCTTCAAGCCAGCACCTTCGCGCTGGCCGGCCTGGCGGTGCTGCTCACGCTGCTGTGCGTGATCCGGCTCGAATACAACTACCGCCGCCTGCTGGTGGCGCGTGCGCGCATCGGCGGGCAGGTGGGCCGCTGGAAGCCGGTGTACGCTGACTTCGTGAAGGTGTGGCTGGCCACGGTGGGCTTCTTTCTGCTGTGCTTCTTCGCGGTCGGCCTGCTGGTCGCGGCGCTGATGGGCGGCGGCTACGCGCTGCTGCAGGGCGCCATGGGGCAGATGGGCGTGGGCGGCATGGTGATGATGGCGCTGCTGGCCATGCTGGCCGCGCTGCTGCTGATGCTGCTTGTCAGCCTGCCGGCACGCGCCTACCGCGAGGCGCGCCTGTTCCAGCTGGTGTGGAACAACGTCGGCTTCAGCCACATCGCGCGCAGCAAGACCAGCCTGCGCACCGCCGCCTTCGTGGGGCTGCGCGTGAAAAACATGCTGCTGACGGTGCTCACGCTGGGTTTTTACCGGCCATTTGCCGTGGCCAGCGAATACGCGGCCAAGGTCGGCTCGGTCACACTGCACATCAAGGGCGGCACCGACCAGCTGGCGGGCGAACTGGTGAAGCAGCAGGGCGCCTTTGGCGATGCGGCGGCCGACATGATGGGGCTGGACCTGATCGGATGACGATGCCGAACCCAGACCAGGATCATCGCCTTTATACAGGGAGTATGCATCTTCATCGCTTGATGGACGAGCGCTGCAAGGCCACATACACGGGAGTATCAGATAGCTTGCTTGCGCCACGCCGTCCCCCCTTGAGTCACTGACATGCCCCCCACCACCTCATCGCCCCTACAAGCCCACTGGTTCGACGGCCGCAGCTCGCGCGCGCGGCCGGCGCGGGTGCGGCTGCTGGCCGGGCCGGGCGGCACGCGGCTGCAGCTGAAGGCACTCGACGGCGCGGGCGAGGCGCTGGACCTGGGCCACCCCCAGGTCGGCTGGCCCGAGCGCTGGGGCACCGGCCGGGCGCCGCCGCGCGTGGCGGTCGATCTGGGTGCGCACGGCAGCCTGCAGATCGACGACGTGGCCGGCTGGCAGGCGGCGCTGGGCCAGGTGAGCCACCGCACCTCGCTGGCCGAGCGCATGCAGACGCGGCTGCCGGTGCTGCTGGCCGTGCTGCTGCTGGCCGGCGCCAGCGTGTGGGCCTTCTACCGCTGGGGCACGCCCTGGGCCGCCACGCAGGTCACGCGCCACGTGCCGCTGAGCTGGGAGCTGGCGCTGACCGAGCAGGCCATGGCGCAGATCGACGGCAGCTACGTCAAGCCCACCAAGCTGGCACCCGAGCGCCAGGCCGAACTGCGCGCCGGCTTCGACCGGCTGGTGGGGCTGATCGGCCCCGAGCTGCAGCGCTACCCCGGATACCGGCCGCGGTACCGGCTGGAGTTCCGCTCCGGCATGGGCCCCAACGCCTTTGCGCTGCCCGGCGGCACCATCGTGATGACCGACGCCATGGTCGAGCAGGCGCGCCTGATCCCGAACACCGGCGAGCCGGCGCTGCTGGGCGTGCTGGCGCACGAAATCGGCCACGTGGCGCACCGCCACACCACGCGCATGGTGGTGGAGCAAGGCGTGCTCAACATCGGGCTGGGGCTGGCGCTGGGGGATGTGTCCACGCTGGTCAGCAGCGGCGCCTCGCTGCTCACCGGCCTGGCCTACCGGCGCGGACACGAGACCGAATCCGACTGCTACGCCATCGCCATGATGGCCAAGGCCGGCCTGCCCACCACACCCATGGCCGATTTGCTGCTGGGCATCGAGCGGCAGATGGAGGTCGAGCTGCGCGGCCAGACCGGCGCCGCCAGCGCGCCCGCCCCCGCCAAGGAACCCGCCGCGCGCCAGCCGCAGGCCGACTGGTTCAGCACCCACCCCGACACCGTGGGCCGCGCCCAGCGGCTGAAGGCCGGGCAGGCACCGGATTGCGGCTGAGGCCGCAGGCGGTCAGCGCGCTGGACCAACCTCTGTACGGTGCAGGAGCGGCGGAAGCCGCGAATCAACGCCCCCTGCGCAGCGGCAGGCCCTTTCGCGGCTTCCGCCGCTCCTACCCCTAGGGCCGGGCATGACATACAAATGCTACTATTAATATAGCTGTCTGCGCCCGCCAGAAGTTCGCTGCAGGCCGATTTCATGCATGAACATCGACCCCGCGAAAAAAAGTGTGAAGCCCGCCGATACGCCGGATTCTGTGCGTTGAAGTTGCCCTCAACGTGACCGCCATCAATCTGGGCCGGGGGTCGCCCACCCGGCTCGGTGCCACCTACCCGCCAGCTCAGCGGGCCGCCTCATCGCTGGCCTACTTGGTGTTGCTGCGCGCAGAGATTGCCCGTTTCACCCGAACTCAATCGGCTCGTCTCTGTTGCTCTGATCCTCACCTCGCGGTGGAGAGCCGTTAGCTCCTGCGCTGCCCTGTGCAGTCCGGACGTTCCTCCAGTGCGGCCTTTCGGCGCTTGCACCAGCGGCGGTCTGGCGGGCTTCACACTGTCGATTATCCCAGCATATCCATATGCGCGTTCGTGGCTAAGCCTTGCGCCAGAATGCCTTCCATCCCGCAACACCGGAGCAACGCATGAAAGCCGACAACATCCTCGCCACCATCGGCCGCACGCCCCACGTGCGCATCAACCGCCTGTTCGGCGCCGGCGCCAACGTCTGGGTCAAGTGCGAGCGCGCCAACCCCGGCGGCTCGGTCAAGGACCGCATCGCCCTCAGCATGGTCGAGGCGGCCGAGCAGTCTGGCCAGTTGAAAGCCGGCGGCACCATCATCGAGCCCACCAGCGGCAACACCGGCGTGGGCCTGGCCATGGTGGCCGCCGTCAAGGGCTACAAGCTGATTCTGGTGATGCCCGACAGCATGAGCGTGGAGCGCCGCCGCCTGATGCTGGCCTACGGCGCCACGTTCGACCTGACGCCGCGCGAAAAAGGCATGAAAGGCGCCATCGCCCGCGCCGAGGAGCTGGCCGCCCAGACGCCCGGCGCGTGGATTCCGCAGCAGTTCGACAACCCCGCCAACGTCACGGCGCACGAGCAAACCACCGCGCAGGAAATCCTGGCCGACTTCCCCGACGGGCTCGACGTGCTGATCACCGGCGTCGGCACCGGCGGGCACCTGACGGGCTGCGCGCGCGTGCTGAAGGCGAAATGGCCTCAGCTCAAGGTGTTTGCCGTCGAACCCACGCAATCGCCCGTCATCAGCGGCGGCGCGCCCGCACCCCACCCCATCCAGGGCATCGGCGCCGGTTTCATCCCCAAGAACCTCGACACCAGCGTGCTCGACGGCGTGATCCAGGTCGAGGCCGAAGCCGCGCGCGAGTACGGCCGCCGCAGTGCGCGCGAAGAGGGCATCCTGGTCGGCATCAGCTCGGGCGCCACGCTGGCTGCCATCGCGCAGAAGCTGCCCGAACTGCCCGCGGGCGCCAAGGTGCTGGGCTTCAACTACGACACCGGCGAGCGCTATCTGTCGGTCGAGGGGTATCTGCCGGCGTGACCTGTCAGTCCTCTGCGCCTCGTTGAGGCGGGTGTCGTGCGCAAGGTGCCGGACATCATTTGCACGGTAACCCTGCTGACGGGCAGTCGCAAATGATGCCTTGTTCTGACGCCATCGCCGTCCAGTGCGCCTCCGGTCAAAAAAGGAGCCACGGCACCAACAGTCCTGCGAGCAGGGCAATCAGCGCCAGCGCCCATGGCAAGGCAGCCATGATCAGCGCCTCACGCTTGAAGTGCGTGGATATTCCTTCCGATCGTTTCTTTTGACGAATCATGGCTCGTTATCATGCCTTTTTGCTTGATCGACACAAGCCATGATCCGCCTCTCCGAACTCCGCCTGCCGCTGGCGCAGGCCGAAGCGCCTGAAAGCGCCCTGCGCGCCGCCGCGGCCGCCAAGCTCTCGATTCCCGAAGCCGCTATCGCGCGGCTTGATGTGTTCAAGCGCAGCTTCGACGCGCGCAAGGCCGAACTGCTGGCGGTCTACATCGTCGATATCGAACTGGCCGACCCAGCCAGCGAAGCCGCGCTGCTGGCGCGCTTCGACAAGGACCCGCACGTGCAGCCCACGCCCGACATGGCGTGGCGCCCGCCCGTCACCGCGCCCGCTGACTGGGACGGCGAGCGGCCGGTGGTCGTCGGCTTCGGCCCCTGCGGCATCTTCGCCGCGCTGGTGCTGGCGCAGATGGGGCTGAAGCCCATCGTGCTGGAGCGCGGCAAGCCGGTGCGCGAGCGCACGCAGGACACCTGGGGGCTGTGGCGCAAGCGCGCGCTGAACCCCGAGAGCAACGTGCAGTTCGGCGAGGGCGGCGCGGGGCTGTTCAGCGACGGCAAGCTCTACAGCCAGGTGCGCGATCCGCGCCACCTGGGGCGCAAGGTGATGCAGGAGTTCGTCGATGCCGGCGCGCCCGCCGAGATCCTCTACGTCGCGCACCCCCACGTCGGCACCTTCAAGCTGGTGAAGGTGGTGGAGAACCTGCGCGAGCAGATCGTGGCGCTCGGCGGCGAGATTCGCTTTCAGCGTCGGGTGGTCGATGTGCTATTGGATCAGGAGCTTCCGGCGCCCGCCATTCGGGCGCTGGCGGTCGAAAACCTCGAGACCGGCGACGTTGAGGAACTGCCCGCACGCCACGTGGTGCTGGCGCTGGGCCACAGCGCGCGCGACAGCTTCAGCATGCTGTACCGCCACGGCGTGGACATGGTGGCCAAGCCGTTCTCGATCGGCGTGCGCATCGAGCACCCGCAGGGCGTGATCGACCGCGCGCGCTGGGGCCAGCACGCCGGCCATCCGTTGCTGGGCGCGGCCGACTACAAGCTGGTGCACCACGCGCAGCATGGCGAGGGCGCGGGCCGCACCGTGTACAGCTTCTGCACGTGCCCCGGCGGCACCGCGGTGGCCGCCGCCAGCGAGCCGGGCGGCGTGGTCACCAACGGCATGAGCCAGTACAGCCGCAACGAGCGCAACGCCAACGCCGGCATGGTGGTGGGCATCGACCCGGCCGATTACCCACGCGACGCGGCGGCCTTCGTCGAGGCGCTGGGCGATTCGTTCGGTGTCGAAGCGCTGCCCGAAGGCCGGGTGCACCCGCTGGCAGGCATCGTGCTGCAGCGCCAGCTGGAGGTGGGGGCCTACCAGCTGGGTGGCGGCCGCTACGCCGCGCCGGCGCAGCGCGTGGGCGACTTTCTGGCGCAGCGGCCCAGCAGCGGGCCGGGCGAGGTGCTGCCTTCGTACAAGCCCGGCGTGCACTGGACCGACCTGCACGCCGCGCTGCCGCCGTTCGTGACCGCCGCCATGCGCGAGGCACTGCCCGCCTTCGGCCGCAAGATCAGGGGCTACGACATGCCGGACGCGGTGCTGACGGGCGTGGAAACACGCACCTCCAGCCCGCTCAACATCCGCCGTGGCGACGACCTGCAAAGTTTGAACGTGCGCGGCCTGTACCCGGCCGGCGAAGGCGCGGGCTATGCGGGCGGCATTCTGTCGGCGGGCATCGACGGCATCCGCGTGGGCGAGGCCGTGGCGCTGGCCGTGCTGGGCGCGGCGCAGGGCTGACGCTTGTCTTGTGGGAGCGGGCTTGCCCGCGATGGCAGCGCATCCGCCACGGCAAGCGCCGCATCGCGGGCCAGCCCGCTCCCACAGGGCATGAAAAAACCGCAGCCCCTTGCGAATGCTGCGGTTTTGATAGCTGCTTGCGCATATGCAGCAAGCGCCAGAGGCTGATTTGGCACTTGATCAGCCCTGGTAGGCCTTCAGCGCGGCGATGCGCTCTTCCATCGGCGGGTGGGTGGCGAACAGCTTGCCGATGCTGCCGACGATGGCCATGGTTTGCAGGTGCTTGGGCATTTGCTGCCCCTCGGCGTGCAGGCCGTCCAGGCGCGCCAGGGCGTTGATCATGTTGCGCGGGTTGCCCATGAGTTGGGCCGAGCCGCGGTCGGCGCGGAACTCGCGCTGGCGCGAGAACCAGGCGACGATGATGCCGGCCAGAAAGCCGAATAGGATGTCGAGCACCACGGTGGTCACGTAGTAGCCGATGCCGGGGCCAGAATTTTCGCCACGGCGCATGGCGCCATCGACCAGCGAGCCGATCATGCGGCTGGCAAACACGACAAAGGTGTTCATCACGCCCTGGATCAGCGCCATGGTCACCATGTCGCCGTTGGCCACGTGCGCCACCTCGTGGCCGATGACGGCCTCGACCTCTTCGCGCGTCATGCCGCGCAACAGGCCAGTGGAGACGGCCACCAGCGCCGAATTCTTGAACGCGCCGGTGGCAAAGGCGTTGGGCTCGCCCTCGTAAATCGCCACTTCCGGCATGCCGATGCCGGCCTTGTCGGCAAACTTGCGCACCGTCTCGACGATCCAGGCTTCGTCGGCGTTGGCCGGCTGGTTGATGACCTTCAGGCCCATGGTCATCTTGGCCACGGACTTGCTCATCAAGAGCGACACGATGGCGCCGGTGAAGCCGACCAGCAGCGAAAAAATCATCAACTGCCCGGTGTTGGTGCCGACGTAGCGGCCCAGGCCAAACAGGCTGCTGACCAGGCCCACCACCGCCATCACGGCGACGTTGGTCAGGACAAAGAGCAGGATGCGTTTCATGGGTTCCCTCTTGGTGGGCGCCAGCGGCTGCGGGCGCAACGTGCAATGGTAGCGGCGATTGGAGCAGATTCAATACGGCGGGTTCCCACACCGGGCGCCCCGCAGGCGCGCCTTTCGCCAGCGTCCTACACTGTACGCAAGGAGTATCCGCTGCATGAACACCCTCGCCTGGCTCGACCGCCTGACGTCCATCGACACCACCAGCCGCAATTCGAACCTCGGCCTGATCGAGACTGTGCGCGATGCGCTCAAGGGCCACGGCCTCGATCCGTGGCTGAACCTGAACGCCGAGGGCACCAAGGCCAACCTGTTCTGCACCCTGCCCGCGCAGGACGGCGCCACCCAGGGCGGTATTGCGCTGTCGGGCCACACCGACGTGGTGCCGGTCGATGGGCAGAACTGGTCAAGCGACCCTTTCAAGCTGACCGAAAACGCCGGCAAGCTGTACGCGCGCGGCGCCTGCGACATGAAGGGCTTCATCGCCGCCAGCCTGGCGCTGGTGCCTGAATTCATGGCGCTGCCGCGCAGCAAGCCCATGCACCTGGCGCTGTCGTACGACGAGGAAATTTCATGCCTGGGCGCGCCCTTCTTGCTGGCCGAGCTGCAGCGGCGCGGCATCCGCGTCGATGGCTGCATCGTTGGCGAGCCGACGTCGATGCGGCCGGTGGTGGCGCACAAGGGCTTGAACGCCTACCGCTGCCGCGTGCACGGCAAGGCGGCGCATTCGTCACTCACCACGCAAGGCTGCAACGCCATCGAGCACGCGGCGCGGCTGATCTGCCACATCCGCGACCTGGCGCAGATGTGGCGCAGCGAAGGGCCGTTCGATGAGTTCTACGACGTGCCCTACACCACCATCACCACCAACCAGATCGCCGGCGGCATCGCGATGAACACCATCCCCGACGCCTGCGAGTTCACTTACGAATTCCGCAACCTGGCCGGCGTGACGCCGCAGCAGGTGCAGGAACGCATCGGCGCCTACGTGCAGCGCGAGCTGCTGCCCAGCATGCAGCGCGAGTTTGCCGGCGCGCGCGTCGAGATCGAC